>Ga0315296_10003561_pt1 | contig 12970 bp, 11 predicted proteins | sample YL17G14_18_MG_FD_203921 | JGI IMG/M metagenome (GOLD analysis project Ga0315296, IMG submission 203921) | Sediment microbial communities from Yellowstone Lake, YNP, Wyoming, USA - YL17G14_18 | ecosystem: Environmental > Aquatic > Freshwater > Lake > Sediment | place: USA: Wyoming | collected... | reverse complement strand
TGAGATTGGCTGACATAGCCTTGCTCCCTGTGAGATTATTTCATCAGCCTGATCGTCAACCGACCGATCCCGGCACCGGCGATGATAATCTCTTTATATCACGAAAATGGGCATAAGCGCAAGTGGCTCTCACGGGCTTTCGGCAGAATTCTGGGGGAAAGGAGACCGTCATTCCCCCTTGGCGGGCGACCGCTTCCCCCCTTTTCGACCTCTTACCCCATCCGGCATTTTCCTGTGATACAATCCTGCTCGATGTTTGACCTGCTCGGACGAATGGGGCCCTGGTACTGGATGGGATGGCGAGTTGTTCGCACTTATTTCGCGATCTGGCACGGCCTCAGGGTGGTCGGGATTGAGAACCTGCCGCTGAGAGGCGGGGCGATCCTGGCGTGCAATCACGTAAGCCACCTCGATCCCCCTTCTGTGGGATGCGCCATTCCCCGCAGGTTGCACTATGTGGCGAAGGAGGAGCTGTTTCACCAGTTTTTCCTGAGCTGGTACCTTCCGACAATCGGCGTGATCCCGATAAAGCGCGGGGGAGGGGGCAGGATGATGCTAGATAGCGCGGCTGCGGCGATCGAGAAGGGAGGCGTGATCGCTCTTTTTCCGGAGGGGACGCGATCGAGGTCCGGCCTGCCGAATCGTCCCAGAACCGGCGTGATGGTCCTCGCGGCCATGACCGGTGCGCCGGTGATCCCGGTCAGGATTTCCGGAACATACGATTGCATGCCGCCGGGCAGTCCGCTGCCGCGACCGGGCCATATCCAGGTCGCGTTCGGGACCCCGATTCGGTGGCGGCCCGGGGAGCTCGATGCGGGCGATCGCGAGCAGCTTACCGTCGCCGCCGAAATGGTCATGAAAGCCGTGCAATCGCTGCCCGGATGGGTCCCGAAGAGGGCGAAGGCGCGGCGGGAGGGCGGGATGGAGAATGAACTGCAGGCCGAGGAATAGGACCGGGAGTAACTGCCGGGCGAATTGACGGGGTCAGGAGGAAAATCATATGGCTGAACCCTCCCGCCGACCGCGAATTGTGCTTCTGGGCGCCGCAGGACGAATGGGCCGCGCGGTGGCGTTTCGATTTCTCAAGGACGGGATCCTCGAGGTGGTGGGCGCGGTCGACCCGGACGCCGCGGGACAGCCCGTCGGCTCGCTTGTGGGAGTCGGCGACGCCGGGCCGACAATCGTAGCCAATGCCATCGAGCTTCCCAAAGACCTCGACGCCGACATCGCGCTCGACTTCTCCCTCCCCGACGGCACGCGGTCCAATCTCGAACCGTGCCTCGAAAAAGGCATGGACGCCCTCATCGGCGTGACCGGCTTCTCCCATGACGATCTCTCGCGTTTCGCCGAGCTCGCGGAAAAGCACTCGAGACGAGTCGTGCTCGTCCCCAATTTCACACTCGGGGTCAACCTGATGCTCAGGTTCGCGCGGGAAGCATCGAGGGTCTTCAAGCGGGTCGAGATCATCGAGCTGCATCACGATCGCAAGGCCGACGCGCCGTCCGGCACCGCGCTGCACACAGCCCGACTTATCGCGTCCGAGCGGACCCCCCTCGAATCCCCCACTCCGAAAGACAGATCGAGAGGACGCATCGAGCAGGAGATTCCCATACACGCTGTGCGACTGCCCGGACTCCTCGCCCACCAGGAGGTCATCTTCGGCTCGGACGGCGAGGTGCTCACTATCCGCCACGACACGACCGACCGGTCGGCATTCGTGACGGGAATCTATCTGGCGATAGAGAAACTCCCGAATCTCGAGCCCGGCTTCGTAACAGGCCTCGACTGGGCCTTCTCGTGAATCACTGTCGTAGCCCGGCGATTCACTTGCCGGGTCTGTCAATCACTTATGGATCCCGGCAAATGAATTGCCGGGCTACTTGCTTAAGAAATTCCGCTTAGACCTCTTGCGTTATGTCCACTCTCGTGATATAAAGAGATTATCATCGCCGGTGCCGGGATCGGTCTTCGGACGATCAGGCTGATGGAATAGTCTCCTAGGAGGATGGCCATGGGAGCCAAGCGTAACACACCCCGAAGCGGGGGGGGAGGGGGGGCAGGAATTGCCCTAACCCTCGCAGTCCTTGTTTTCAGTCTCATCGCACTCAGTTCCATGGTCGGTTGTAGCGGGCACAATGATCCGGTTCGCTCGGATCAATCGGGCGTTCTTTACAGGTCGGCGCAGGCGTTCTCAGAGCCAGAGGAGTGGGGAGACGCCTGCACACTTGACTCCTCGACATCAACCTGGACGGTTACGGGCGGGACGATCGGCGATATCGCAACGGATGACGGGGACATCGATCTTCCGTTTACCGCCTTCGTCAGGACCAAGCCTATTATGGGCGGCACTGTGGTCGGCCTTGTTCTATTGAACGGCAACTGGGAGTCGGTTTACGAGGGCGACTTCTATTACCAGCAGGGCTACCAGCATTGTGTGCACCCGGCGGTCGAAGTCACTTACAGTCACCCGGACCAGTCGGACCCACAACTGACAGTGCATATCATCTGGGCTGAGGAGTTCCCGAATCAGTGGGACATCGTCTACGGGCAGCTTCAGTTTGATCCGACAGAAGAGCCCCCTTGGGAGCCGGCTTATGAGTCAGGCCTCGTGACTGATACCGGGGCATGCTATGAAACGCAGCCGGACCTTGCCGTGTACTACCCGGACGGCGACTTGTACGCGGTATACAGGGCTGAGGTGGCCGGACCCACGAGATATGCCATTTACACGCGAAACCTGGAATACGGGGCGGACCCGGACGAGTGGAGCAACGCGGAAGTCGTTGCGCAGCTCAATCCGACACTGAAGGAGTATCCCAGCATAGACCTGGGTCCATACAGCGGAACCACGGGCGCAACGCTGACACAGCAAGTCGAGGTCGTCTGGTGCCAGACGGTCGACGGCTACAAGCACATATTCTACAATCCCTGGGAAGTGGGGGAGTCCCCCTATTACGGCGATGCCATCAGAATCTCCCCTGACATTGGCGAGGCAGATCAGATTCTGCCTAAAATCGACTCTCTGCCGTATTCAGCTGAGTTAGGTCAAGCGGTCATAGCTTGGGGGTGCGAAGATCCGGTTGAGGTGATGATGGTCGTTACGCCGTTCATCGGGGAAGAGTTTGACTATCCCGTATACGATGTCGACTACAGTCGCTGCCCGGAGCTTGCTGGTTGCCAGGGCACATATGGCGGTTTCGACGGCCTGATTGCCCTCTTTCGTCATTTTAAGCACCCGTACATGGTGTGGTGGGGTGTCGAAGCTTCCACCTACAGCGTCGATGTCGACTATCTCAACCAGACCTTCCACTTCGACGAGAAACAGTGGACGCTGGTAGGTGGTGTCCCTCTGTGGGACGCGTTCTCGCCTGTCACCACGCTGACGATGTCCCTGAGGATTCCTGATCCGGACGACTGGGATGAGAATAACTTCGCCATAGGCTGGATAGAGGACGATGATACGGCATATCTCGCGGAGGGGAACACGATCCCATAAGGAGGCTTTATTATGAGGACATCATGGATCTACCTTCTTGTTCTGCTTATGTTCCTCCCGGCCTGCTCATCTGGGGCCAAGAATACGCCGACAACGGCGCTGACGCCTGACTTGACGGCGCAGCAAGCGGAAATGGCCGCCCGAGACGTCTGCTGGGGGACATGCGATTTTATCATCGCGCGGGACGGGTCGGACTACTCGATTGTCCCGAGAAGATCGGCCGACGTGGTGTACTATTGGGGCTATCATGTCAATGTCGTCAAACTCCTTGAGGTTTCGCCGGGCAAGAATTGCATCAATATCACCAAAATCAAGCTCCTTCCCGGCGGCGATTTGGCCGTCAATATATCAATAACTCACCCGTACAATGACCCGTGCTACACGGGGTTCGACGTGAAGGGAATAATCATGTTCCCCTCATCGCAGCTCATTCCCGATCCTGAGATATACGAATGCGTTCACGGGGAGCCCCCTACGAGCTGGCAGTTGCGGTTCGCCTCATTCCGGAAGGGCGATGCCGAGTTGATGAATCCCGACGGTCACACGATGATCTGGGCTCCGGATAACCGGAGCGACCAGGAGCACTATTTCGAGATTGAGGATGCTGACTTGCCGATACTCCGGTATTACCCTGGTCGTATGGCCTCCGGCGAGGACCTTGGGTCATTCAACGGCTTCAAGACCTACTACACACACAAGAACCGTCACATGTTCCAGCCCGGCTATACCGTCACCCGGACATTCATCATCCGTCCGCCCGCGGAAGGCCCGATCGAGGTGTCCTATGCGGTCTACGCTCATTGGGCGCCGCCCTCGGTGTATCCCGTCAAGAATCCCGCGGTCGATTTCCCTCCTGAGGCGAATTCGCCGATTCCGTACGAGTTTTGGATCGAGCAGGTCGGTCCGATCGACGCTGACGCCCCAGACGAAGTCAACGCAGAAAGCATCTTGTGGCATATAAAGTACTGGCATTTCGGGCCTGACTCCGGTCCAGAGAACTGGGATCCAGCGAGTTGCATGGATTTGCTGCACTGCAGCCAAGGTTCGGGATTTTGGCTGCTGGAGGAAGCGTTTGATGTATGCCCGGATTGCTATCGTACGAACAAGTTCCGTCCCCTCTGCGATCCGTATTGTTATCCTTTGCCGGGCACCGTCCCGGTGATTTTCTACTTTAAAGTCCGTCCCCCCGGCTGGAAGTCGACTCATCCCGTTCTAGCGACCGCCAACTACATCGCCTGGCTGGATATTGAAGCCTACGACGGCGAGTGGTGACAAACAACCCAGGGCGGAGCTTCCCCGCTCCGGCCCTTTCTGCGGAAGACTGGCATATGGTCGCGCCGGCAATATGTGCGCGATGAAAGAAAACCGGCCCGAGAGGGCCGGTTGGGGGATTCGGGTTCAAGAAAGATCGGATCAGCGCTGGGTCTGCGCCTCGGTCATGTTCTGGATGGCGCTGAAGAGAGGCAGGTAGAGGCTGATGACTATGTAACCGATGATGACGCCCATGCAGGTGATGAGGACCGGCTCGATCATGGTCGTGAATGCGTCGATCGTGTAGTCGACCTCACGGTCATAGAAGTCGCTGATCTTCTGGAGCATGTCGTCGAGCGCACCGGTCTCCTCACCGACGGCGATCATGTCGATGACCATGGGGGGGAACTCGCCGGTTTCCTCGAGGGGGTAGCTGATTCGTTCTCCTTCTTTGATGGATATTTTCGCCTTGGCGACCGCGGCCGCGATCACCGCGTTGCCCACGGTCTCCTCGACGACGGTGAGGCTCTTGATGATGGGAACGCCGGACTTGAGGAGGATGGCGAACGTGCGCGCGAACCTGGAGAGCGCGATACGTCGGAGCAGGAATCCGAACACAGGCAACCTCAACCTGAGTCCATCAAGCAGACGGTTCCAGACGGGGAAATTGGTGGCGTATTTCGACGCCACGTAGAAGGCGAGGGCGAGCACGATAAGAACCGGCATGCCGTGCCGGAATACATCCGAGATTTTGATCAGGACGCGTGTGGGCGCCGGCAGGACGGCGTTCATGCTCCGGAAGATCTCCACAAACTGCGGGACGACGAGCCACATGACGAGGCTGACGATGATAAACGCCGCGGTCAGGATGATCACGGGATATCGGACACCCGCTTGTACGTTCTGGCGAATCTCCATCTCCCGCTCCATGTCTCTCGCGATCCGGTCGAGAACGATATCGAGCGAACCGGACTCCTCGCCGGACTTGATGAGGCTTACGATCAGGGTGTCGAACACCCTCGGATGCTGCCCCATCGCGTACGACAGCGAGTAGCCCTCCTCGACCATCTTCGCCACTTCCTGCAGCACCTCGGCCAGGTGCGGGTTCTCCGTCTGCTTCACGATGATTCTCAGTGAGCGGAGAATCGGCAGACCGGCATTGATCATCGTCGACAGCAGACGCGAGAAAATCGACAGGTCCTTCAGCTTGATCGGGGTCATCCGCTGGATGGCCTTGTCGAGCCTCTCATACAGACCGCCTGCCTTGATCTCGCTGATGCGGTTGACGAAGTAGCCCTGGTCCCTCAGCCTCTCGACCAGTTGCTCGCGGCTGTCCATGAGGACGGTGCCGGTGATGTTCTTCCCGGCGCGGTCACGTACGGAAAAATTGAATTTCGGCATGATTCAACCAGGCTCCTTGCTCTCGCGACGTGCTGGTCGCGTATTCCGGATACGAGCCTTTCATCGGGCACGATATCCTGCCCGTCCTTACCCCTTTAATATATCATAATCGTCCCCGGCGGTCCATTTTACAACTCGAGTTACACGGTCAAGCCCCCCCCACCTTGCCGGTCCCTCCCCCTCGACTTGCCCTTTGTTCCCCGGCTGTCTAGAATGGGTCCGCTTTCGCGCCACTTTCGAAGCATTCAGGGGAAACCGGAAATGAGGATTCTCATCACGGGCGGAGCGGGATTCATCGGCTCGAATTTCGTCCGACACACGCTCCAGAACCATCCCGAAGACGGCATGGTCGTGCTCGACGCCCTCACTTATGCGGGCAACCTCGAGAATCTCGCCCAGGACATCCGGGAGAATCCCGACTTCCAGTTCTTCCATGGGAATATTCTTGATGAGCAGCTTGTGGCGGAGCTGATGCGGAATGTCGACAGTGTCGTGCATTTCGCCGCCGAGACCCACGTGGACCGCTCCATCCGCGAAGCCGGGACGTTTCTCAAAACCGACATCTGGGGAACCTTTGTCCTCCTGGAGGCCGCGCGCAGGGAGGGCATCGGGCGCTTCGTGCATATCTCGACCGATGAGGTCTACGGCGAGGCGGTGGATCGGCCGTCCGTCGAGGGCGACGACCTCAGGCCGAAAAGCCCGTACGCCGCCAGCAAAGCCGGCGCGGACCGACTCGCGTGGAGTTACTGGGCCACGTACGGCTTCCCCGTGACCATCTCCCGCTGCTCGAACAACTACGGGCCCTGCCAGTACCCCGAGAAGCTCATCCCGCTGTTCGTGACCAACGCCCTCGAAGACAAGCCGCTGCCGGTTTACGGCCACGGCAGAAACACCCGCGACTGGATCTATGTCCTCGACCACTGCAACGCCATCGACCTCCTCCTTCGCTCGGACGGCGCGAAAGTCGACGGCGAGGTCTTCAACGTCTCCGCCGAGTGCGAGAAATCCGTCCTCGAAATCACCGACGTCATCCTCGATGTCCTCGGCAAGCCGAAATCCCTCATCCGGCACGTCGAGGACCGCCCCGGCCATGTCACCCGGCATGCGGTCGATCCCGGCAGGATCAAACGGACACTGGGCTGGGAGCCTTTGTACGAGTTCGAGGAGAATATCGAGGCGACGATCGACTGGTACAGGAAAAATGAGACCTGGTGGCGCAACGTGAAGGAAAAACAGGCCGCCTACCAGGACTGGATCAGACAGCACTACGGGGAGGACTGACGGAACGAGTTGGGCACGGCCTAGGGCATAGATTGACGACAGGATGGCGCTGCTGACTACAATCCATCCACCACCGCTTTCAACTTGTCCCTGACCTGCTCGGCAATCTCTCGCAGCTCCGGATTGTCAACCGCCTTCATCGACGCGACCGGATCGACCGCGGCCACCTCGACGCCGCCATCCGGCATCGCCTGCACGATCACGTTGCACGGGAGCATCAGACCGATCTTGTCCTCGGCCTGTAGCGCCCGGTACGCGGACGGCGGGTGGCAGGCGCCCAGAATGACATAATCCTGGAAATCAACGTCGAGCTTCTTCTTGAGCGTCGCCCTTATATCGATCACGGACAGAACCCCGAAACCTTCCCTGGTGAGGGCGTTCATCACCTCGATCATCGCGTCATCGAATGGGATCCCCAGTCTCTTGGCAAACCAGTACTCCATCGCATCCTGTCTCCTTGCTTTCAGGCTGGACTTCTTGTAGTCCATTTATGCCATACTTCCCCCGCATTCTCAACCCGGCGCCTCCGCGAACGAGTCGCAGCTGCTCGACTGAACCCCGCCCCCCGCTTTCTTCTCTTTAAAGTAAACAACTCATCTACCACCCCTTTCAGGAGGGATCGATGCTCAGACACCTTATTTTTGTCGTCGTGCTTCTCGGGCTGGTCTGGGGGGGAATGTCGCTCTACAACTATCTTTTCAGGTCGCGCAAGACGGTCGATCACAGGCTGGCCGAGCGGACCATGAAGGAAATTCCGTTCTATCCCCACCTGTTCGACGACCATATTGTGAGTTTCGAGGCGATTGGACCCGGAACGTTCAAGCTCGTCACGCAGGGTCTCGATGACGGTCACGAGGCCGGTCGACTGGGCTACAACATCCTGGCGGTCCTGGACGGCGTGAACATCAAGCTCAAGTCGCCCAGGAACGTGTTCAAAATCTACGGCTACCAGGACGAAAAGCTCATTTTCGAGATCACCTACGTCACCAACTCGGAGCCGGAGATCATTCTCCACGGCCCCTTCGAGGGCATTGAGTACGCCCCCTCATTCACCAAGCGGATGCCGGGGCCGAGGGGAGTCGAGGTATTGACCCGGATCTCCAACGCATGAGGTAAGAAAACGCTTACCCTGCAAATGCCGGGAACCACAACCAGCGGCTTTGTGCGGCCAGCCTGCGGGGGCTGTCGCTACTTCTCGGGAGGAGCCGGGGGCTCATCTCTCCTGCCGCCGATGACCAGCCCGCTCTCTGAATTCACTACATGGTCGGGAGTGTAGACCTCGGCGTGTCCGCGAATCCGCACTCCCTTCTGCTTTTCGGGGGCGGCGATAATGAGGACCTCGCCCTTGTCGAGGCGCTCGTGGGGCGGGTTCCCGGAGTCGTCATCCGGCGAGAAAAGCACGTTCACGCCGTCCTCGAGCGCCTTTATGATCAGCACGGTAGACATGAGCCAGCCTCGCGGAACGATGATCGCGAGAACGGTACCACACGTGTTTTTCGGGTGTCAATCGGGCGGATGCCCGGGCGTCTGTACGCGCCCGACGCTTAGGGCATGGATTGAATATCAGGTATAATCTGGTATCGGGCGGCGGGTGGTTCGTCGCCTGAAGGGGAAATGTCGATCCAGTTCGCACAGTCCGGGGGGATGATCGCGCTCACGTTCTTCGAGTTCGTGATGGTGTGCGTCGGACTTTTCTACACCATCCTTGAATCGAACCGGCAGAAGAAGGGGGAGTATTCCGCCCTCACCTGGGGTCTTGCCGCCTATTTCTTCGCGCTGATAGTGCAGATTCTCGGGAATCCCTCCATCTCGGCGGAGCCGGTTCTTGTCTCGCCGTTCTGGGCGACGCTCAGCAGCGCATTTGCGACGGGGGGGGTGCTGCTGGTGGCGCACGGGCTTGTGACGCATCGGCTTATCGAGCGCAGGCAGTTCGCGGTGGTGCTGCGTGCGCTCGGAGTGGTGCTTGTTTTCAGCTTTGTTGTGATCGGACTGATATCGCTTGCCGGACCGGGCGAAGGAGCGGGTGTGTGGCGGGTCCTGGTGACCGACGAGGGCCCGTCCGCCATACTGTTCGGCGAATGGGTCTTCGCGCTCCAGGCTGCCTTCCTGCACGTGTACGCTCTCGCCACCCTGATCACCAGTCCGAGGGAGAGGTCCCTGTACGCGCAGGGGTTCTTCCTCTTCCTGGCTGTGGGACGCCTTTCGTACATGGCTTTCCTGGCCGGCTCCATGTCGCCCACGCTCGAGTCGATGCTGCCCAGGATTCTCCAGAACCTGGTCGAGCCCCTCGGGTTCCTGTTCCTCGTCATGGCGATCAACCAGCTTATCGCGGAGGACCTCCAGAGGCTCAATCTTCAACTGATGCGGCGCACACAGCTTCTTGAGGACGCGACCCGATCCCTCACCAAGCTCAACCAGCTCTCCACCAACCTGTTGAAGACGACACGCATTCCGGACATTGCCGAGACCATTCTGGCAGGATTGGCGGACGAATTCGGGCTGCCCAACACCTTCCTCCTCCTCCTCGACAGGCAGACCAACATGCTGAAAGGAATACGTCTCGATTCCTACAACCGCTCCTATCATTTCCTCGACATCGATATGAGGCAGAACCACTTCCTCAAGGATGCCATGCTGAGAGGCAAGAGCCTGTTCTTCGGGGACGGGTCGCGCATGCCGGATCGGGAGTTCATCAAGAACTACAACCTCTCCAAGAACCTCGTGACCGTGCCGCTCCTCACGAAGAAGGAGACGACGTGCCACGATATGTACGGCTGCGACAAGGTGAGCTGCCCGGTCCAGGCGTTCGGCTGGAATGCATGCTGGATGTGCAAGGACGAGTGCCCGTTCTATGATGAGGAACAGGCGGGGAATCTGGCGATGTGCGTGGGATGCAAGGCATTCAATCTCGTGGGCCTGCTGGTGGTGGACAACCGCAACCCGAAACATCGCGTCGATGAGAGCAACCTGGCGTTCATGGAGACGTTCGCGAACCAGGCGGGGATGGCGCTCCACAATGCGATGCTCGTTGAGGATTTGTCGAGGGAGGTGACGTTCCGGGAGAGGACTTTCAAGAGTCTGCCGAACGGGGTGATGGTGCTGGACGAGCGGGGGCTGATCCAGTCGCTGAATCCGTCACTGCTTGAGATTCTCGGGGTTGCGGAGGAGACGGTGACGGGGATTCCGTACGAGGCGGTGCGGCTCGTGAATGATGAGGATCGATTCCAGGGGATCGTGAACAAGGTTCTGGGGGAAGGAGCGAACTACGAGGGGATCGGCGAGAGCTGGACGCTGACGCTGCCCGGCCGCACGCTGAAACTGAACATCAAGGTGAACCCGCTGCCGGGTAGCGGGAACCGTCACGGCGCGGTCATTCTCTTCGAGGACATCACCGAGGTGACCGCGCTGCAGAAGCAGGTTTTCCAGAGCGAGAAGCTTGCTACACTGGGGCAGATGGCTGCGGGGATCGCGCACGAGGTCAACAACCCGCTTGCGGGGGTGTCGGGGTTCATACAGGTGCTCGCCGGCCGTCTGCCGGAGGACAGCCCGGAGAAGTCGGCCATGCAGGCCGCGCTTGCGAACATCAATCGGGCGAGCGGGACGATCAAGGACCTGCTGAAATTCGCCCGGCTGGGCCCTGCGCAGATGCGTCCGACCAGGCTGAACGAGGTGATTGAAGAGAGCCTTCTGTTCGTGCAATTCCAGAAGGAGCACAAGGGGGTCGAGATCATCTCGGACTTCATGCCGAATCTTCCGGAAGTGGTGATCGATCCGGACCAGATGCGGCAGGTGTTCACCAACCTGGTTCTGAACGCGCTTCAGGCGATGGGCGACGAGGGCACGCTGAGAGTGAGCACCGTCACAGCGAACGGGATGGTGCGGACGTTCATCGAGGATACGGGAACGGGAATTCCCCAGGAGAACTTCCAGTTGATTTTCGAGCCCTGGTTCACGACGAAGCAGGCGAAGGGGACGGGTCTGGGGCTTGTGAACAGCGACAGGATAGTGAGAGACCACAGGGGAGTGCTCGCGTTCTCATCGGTGGAGGGGCAGGGGACGACGTTTGTGGTCGATCTGCCGATGGGGCAGGAAAGGCGATAGTCCGGCAAGCGCCGGGATTCTCAGTGCACCAGATCCATTGCGAGGTGGTAGAGGGTGGGATCGATGATCTTGCGCTCATCGATGACTTTCTGCAGCGGGGTGGTGACAAGTTCTCCCTTCATTTCTCCGACCATGACTCCGGACACACCCGCGGCGATCTCGTCGACAGCGCGTGCTCCCAGCTTGCTGCCGAGGATGATGTCATTGGCGGTTGGACTTCCGCCGCGCTGAACGTAGCCCAGCACGACGGTATTCGCGGCGAAGCCCATCTTGTCCTTCATCATGACGGACAGCTCGCCTGCGCTCATTACCCCTTCCGCGAGAACCACGAGCGAGTGCTTCTTGCCGCGCGCGATGCCGGATTCCAGCCTGTGGCAGAGGTCCTCGAGCTCGAACGGCATCTCGGGGACCAGGATGGCCTCGGCGCCGCCCGCCAGGCCCGCCTTCAGCGCGATCCAGCCCGAATGGCGGCCCATGACCTCGATGATTATCGTCCTCTGATGGCTGGACGCGGTGTCGCGGAGTTTCTTGATGCAGTCGAGCACGGTCTCCACGGCGGTGTCGAAGCCGATCGCGTTGTCGGTGCCGTTGCAGTCATTGTCGATCGTACCCGGCAGTCCCACCACCGGGACGCCCAGCTCCTCGAGCGCAAGCGCGCCCCTGAAGCTTCCATCTCCTCCGATGACAATCAGGCCGTCCATCTCGAGGAGCTTGAATGTGCGGGCGGCCCGCTTGATGAGCTCGGGGTCCTTGAACTCGGGATATCTGGCGGTACCGATGATCGTGCCGCCGCGCGTGAGGATGTCGCCGACGGAGCGGTTGTACATCTCCGCCGACTCGTTCTCGACCAGACCCTTGAAGCCGTTGTAGAAGGCGAAGATGCGATGGCCGCGATGAATGCCCATGCGCACGACGGCCCTGAGGGTCGCGTTCATGCCGGGAGCGTCGCCGCCCGATGTCAGCACTGCAATGCGTTTCATGCTGTACCATCCTTGCCGGAGGGCAAGGGTGACTTCTCATAATAGTGTCCGGCCTCGATTAGCCTCTTTCCCTTTGTTTTAGTCTGATTTTATCAGATTTAATGAGCGGGGGATGTAGCATGCGCATCTTGCGCATGTTGTCTTCGTGCCATGCGCATCTTGCGCATGACATCCTGCTTTGGTGCACGCTCAGGATGAGCGTGCGACGAAGAATCCATGCGCAGGATGCGCATGCTACATTGGGTGAGCGTGCTGCAATGTGGTATGCTTCCGCCGATTTTGACCGGCCTGTTCAACCGGGCCTGCTGAGATGAACGAGTTCAGAGGGATAATGCTGAAGGTATCCGGTGAGGCCCTTGGCGGGAAGGCGGGCATCGGAGTGGATGTGGGGGTATTGGATCGGGTTTCGGGGGAGATTGCGGGAGTGATCGAGCTCGGGAAGCAGGTGGGGGTGGTGATG
>Ga0315296_10003560_pt1 | contig 12978 bp, 10 predicted proteins | sample YL17G14_18_MG_FD_203921 | JGI IMG/M metagenome (GOLD analysis project Ga0315296, IMG submission 203921) | Sediment microbial communities from Yellowstone Lake, YNP, Wyoming, USA - YL17G14_18 | ecosystem: Environmental > Aquatic > Freshwater > Lake > Sediment | place: USA: Wyoming | collected... | reverse complement strand
AATTGCCCCTGGAGGGTCAGCACGTAGAGCGCCAGGACATTCGAGGATACCGTCGCCATTCCCGCCGTAAGCACCGTGCAGACCTCCGACCGGGTCATGCGCGGCAGGTGGGGCTTGATCGTCAGCATCGATTCGACGCCCACGAAAATGTTGCTGGCCGTCACCAGGGACTCCGCTCCGGACACCCGCATCAGCCGGGTGAACAGCCAGGCAAACCCTTTGATCAGCAGCGGCATGATTCGCAGATAGTACAGGATGGCGATCAGGGCGGAGAAGAAGATGATCGTCGGGAAGGCCTGAAAGGCGAGAATGAATCCGAGCGACTCGGCCCCATCCTCACCGACCTGTCCCGGTCCGAGCGCGAGACGGCCGAAGACGAAGCGAGACCCCGCCCCGGCCGAATCGAGAATCCGGACGACCACGTCATTGACGGCTAAGAACACCTTGGCCCCTGCCGGAACGTCGAAGATGAATGCCGCCATGAGCAGTTGCAGGGCGATGCCCCAGCCAATCACTCGCCAGTTCATGTTTCGGCGATCTGAGGACAGGGCCCACGCCAGGGCGGCCAGGATGAATATCCCTGCAAAACTGACGAGGTTATAAACGTTCATGTGTTACTGGGCCCACTTCACCAGGTGCGGATAGAGGTCGTGCACGATGGGTGACGCGGGCCGGATCCTCGCATTCATGCTGAACAGGCCGCGGCCCGTCGCCGTGGATTCGCACCGGAAGGTCATCGGTGCTCCGCGCGCGTCCGCCGGCAGCATAGGAATGACGCGGTGGTCGTTCTGCTCGTGCATTATGCAGAACAGCTCCACCGTGAACAGCTCGGACGGCGCTCCGTGCAGGTCCACCTTGCACGTGATCTCGATCTGTTCGCCCTCGCTGACGACCTCCTTCTTGTCCACGCTCGTGGTCAGCTCGCCGATGGAAATCCTGTCCCAGTACTTCAGCAGTTCCTGTGCTCCCCGGAGCGAGCGTCTGAGTGTCTCGTAATTCTTCTGAGACAACGACTCCAGAGCCGCCTTGGAGGGCAGATACATCTTGTCGATGTACTCGGAAAGGACGCGGTTCATATTGAATCGGCAGCCGACGGAATAGATGGACTGCTTCATCCGCTCGACCCACTGCACCGGCACACCGGCCTCGTCGCGGTCGTAGTACAGCTCGGTGATTTCCTCCTCGATCAGATCGTAGATTTGTCCGGCTTCGGCCGCCTCCTGCATCTCGAACTGGCTGTGGTATCCGGCGCCGGTGATGGCCCATCCGTTTTCCCCGTTGTAGGCCTCGGGCCACCAGCCGTCCGGGACGCTCAGGTTCAGCACGCCATTCATGGCGGCTTTCATCCCGGAGGTCCCGCTCGCCTCGTTCTCCCGGATGGGATTGTTGAGCCATACGTCGGCCCCCCATGCGAGATGCCTGGCGACGTTCAGGTCGTAGTTCTCCACGAACACGACGCGGTCCTCCATTTGGTACGTCCTCGCGAAATCGATGATCTCCTTGATCATACTCTTGCCGAGCGAGTCCGCCGGATGCGCCTTGCCGGCGAAGATGAGCTGGACCGGCTTGGTGGAATTGCCCAGGATCTTTGCGAGGCGGTCCTTGTCCTTCAGGATGAGGGTCGGCCGCTTGTAGCGCGCGAAGCGCCGGGCGAAGACGATCGTCAGGTACTCAGGGTTGAGCGCCCTCGTGAGCCGCAGGATCTTCGGCTCGATGTACCCCCTGGCGGCCAGGTCATCGGCCAGCTTCTTGCGGATGAAGGTGATCAAGCTCTGCTTATTGCGATGATGGGCCTGCCAGACCTCCTCGTCGTCGATGCCGAGGACCTCGACCCACCGTTCCGGCTTGTCCGCACAGCGGATGTAGTCCGGGCCGATGTGCCTTTCCAGCAGTTGGCCGACCGGCTCGCTCAGCCACGAGTGATGCACGCCGTTCGTGACGTGTCCGATAGGAATCTCGACTTCCGGCCTGTCGGGGAACAGGCTCGCCCACATCCGGCGGGAGACGTCCCGGTGCAGTCTCGAAACCGCGTTGACGTGGCTGGAGAACCGCATGGCAAACGCCGGCAGCCAGAACACGTTCTTGTCGTCGTTGATCAGGCCGTGAGAGACGAGATCGTCCCAGGACACGTCCAGCGATTCCACCTCGGGTTCGAGATACTGCCGCACGAGGTCGACGTCGAAGCTCTCATTGCCGGCGATCACGGGCGTGTGCGTCGTGAAGATCGTGGAGGCGCGGATGACCGCTTTGGCTTCCAGGAAGCTGAGCCGGTCGCGCTGCATCAGCCTCTGCAAACGCGCGACGATCAGGAACGCGGAGTGTCCCTCGTTGATGTGGTACATTCTTGGCTGGATGCCAAGCCGCTCCAGGGCCGTGACCCCGCCGATGCCGAGCACCAATTCCTGCTGAAGCCGCTTCGCCCGGTCGGAAACGTACAGCTCCTGGGTAATGTCCCGCAAATGGGGGGGATTTTCCTCGATGTCCGTATCCAGCAGAATCAGCCGCGTCTTGCCGGCATCCATTTGCCACAGCTTGATGTGCAGCGGCTCGTTCACAATGCGCATTTCAAGGTACGCTTTATCGCCCTCTGGCAGCCGCAGCTCACGCATCGGGACGAAATGGTTGTTGAATTCGAGGAACAGCTCCTCCTGCTCCCCGTGGAAGCCGATCCGCTGGGTGAAGTACCCGTACTTGTAGATCAGGCCGATGCCGACGACGGGCAGATTCAGGTCGGACGCCGCTTTGAGAAAATCACCCGACAGGACGCCCAGGCCGCCGCTGTAGATCGGAATGCACTCGTGCAGCCCGAATTCCATCGCGAAATACGCCACAGCGTCGTCGGGCGTCAGCTCGCCGCCCGCCGAGGTCTTGAATTGCCCGTCGTACTGCATGTACTCCTGAAACTGCTCCCACACTTTGTCCAATTCATGCTGAAAGCCCCGATCGCCGGCGAGCTGCGAGATGCGCTCCGTCGGCAGGCTGAGGAGGAATTGCACCGGGTTGTGATTGACCGCCCGGAAGAGCTGTGCATCGATCCGGTAGAACAGGCGGATCGCGTCGTAGTTCCACGTGCACCAGAGGTTGTAGGCCAGGGCGTGCAGTTTCATCAGGTCGTCCGGAAGCCTGGGATACACGAAGATGCTCTTCAGGATCATCGTTTTCATCTCCAATTGTGCGTTATGTAGCTGGAACCGCAGTGGTTCCCGTGGCTTCCTCGGACCACAGGCCTCACTCCACTGTCATAAAACTCGGCCGGACGGGTCCTTTTTCTCCATAGCTTCTCCGGTTTTCATGGCGGTATTCTACTATTGGGGGCCAAGGGTCGTCCACACGGAAGTGCGGGAAGGGGCGTGCCGAATGTAACCACGCTACAACGTCCGGTAAAATCATACCGGCGCAGTTCCGGGCACAGCGGCAAGGCGGCCTTGACAGCGACGGCCGGGGCGCCTACCATCGCCGTGTTGGGACAACGTGGCGGCGCGGCTCCCGTGCTCGTAATGGAGCCGTCGCCGTCCATTGTGGCCCCGGGAAGGCAGCCGAACGTCGGTGGCGATTCGAATAGAGTGATGTGCCCCAGTACCGCATTACACAGGGAGTATGAGCTTGCACTGGTGATGCCCGTCTATAACGAGGAGGGGTGTATTGCGGCGGTTGTCAGGGCATGGCGCGACACGCTCTGCGCGGTGGGCATCCACTTCATGATGATTGTCATCGACGACGGCTCGTGCGATCGAACGCCGCAAATTCTAGATGAATTCTCGCATGATGAGCGCATCCGAGTCATTCACCAAGCCAATATGGGGCACGGTCCGACCATCCTGCGGGGGTACAGGCAGGCCGTGTCGCTGGCCGACTGGGTCTTTCAGTGCGACAGCGACGACGAGATGAGCCCGGAGTCGTTCTGCCAACTTTGGGCGGTGCGGCAGCAGGCGGACGCCGTCTTCGGATGCAGGCAGAATCGCTGCCAGAGCATCCAGAGACAGTGGATCAGCATGTGTTCGAGGGCCGTCGTGCGGCTGTTCTTCGGCCGAGGACCGAAGGATGTGAACACGCCGTACAGACTTCTGCGTTCCTCCGTGCTTGAGCCGATTCTTGAACACATCCCGGCGGACACTTTCGCTCCTAACGTCATTATCTCGGGCGCACTGAGCGTTACGGGCGCCGCGATCCGGGACGTGTCCGTACTCTGCCGCCGCCGTCAGACCGGAAATGCGTCAATCCGCCGGTGGAGATTGTGGCGGGCGGCACTGCGGTCGTTCCGGCAAACTTGGCGTTGCAGCCGGCAGATCCGCCGGGCGCACCCGCGGAATCGATGAGAGACAGCACTCGATGTACTCGATCCGGGCAAACATCGGGATGGCCGCTGACACGGGACACGGTGGCTTCTACGTGGCATCCGAGGCGGAGCGGCACGTGCTCTTCGATGACCCCTCCCAAAGCTGGACGTACGATGGAATCGCCTGGTATGCTGTCGATGGGTCTTGACGCGGGGACGTGGCGGGTCTAAGATACCCGTGCCGGGACCGTACCGGGATGCCAAGGGTAGCTGTCGAGGTGTGAAACATGGGCTCTCTCATTGTGACAAGCGGAAAGCAGGAAGGGGACTACTATCCCCTGGGCCATCGCACCAATGTCGTCGGGCGGGATGAGGCGCTGTTCATTCAGATCCTTGACCATATGGTCTCCAGGAAGCACCTGCAGATCCGGTACGACCAGAACACGAACCATTACTTCGCTTACGACATGAAGAGCCGCAACGGCGTCTACGTCAACAACCGCAAGATCGAGGGCGAGACGCCCCTGAAAGATGGCGATGTCATCCTGCTCGGTCTGACCAGCCTTTTGTTCGCCGACAAGGACTTCAAGGACAAGGACAGCGCTCTGCAGCACTACAAGAAGGTGGGCGAGCGGATGCGTGTAACGAGTTACGGCCCGCGCGACTACGATCAGCGCCCCGTCGGTCCCGGGGAGACCGGCCAACCCGTCGCTGACACGTAAGAGGGCGCTTGAGAAGTAGCACGGGCATCTTGCCCGTGTGTCTCACGAGCGTCCCGCCCGTGGAAAGACAAGGGTATGCAGGGCCAGGATGGCCCTGCGACACATGGGCAAGATGCCCATGCTACGATAAATGGACTTGTTAGATGCCCTCTGAGGGTGTGTGACCGGGCGTGGTCAGCTACCGACGCTGCATTGCAACCGCGACTTGTGCGGCGAGAAATCCCCAGATGATGCCCACGACGGCGCCGACGGCGTGGGCGGTATTCGCGACATGACCCACGAGCCCTGTCAGGCATAGGAAGAACCAGACAATCATCAGCGCGACCGTCTGAGGCTGAAGAGACAGCCCGGAGGCTGGGTTGAACTTGCCCTGCATCCACATGTAGCCGAGCAGACCATAGACGACGCCGGACATGCCCCCAAACATTGGGCCGGAGTGCAGGTATTGAGCGATGTTGGACGTGCCCGCGAACACCAGCACGAGGAGCAGCAGCATCCACGGGCTCTTGCGGGCCTCGATCATGCTGCCGAGATCCCGCAGCCAGAGCATGTTGAAGAACAGGTGCAGAATCCCGAAGTGCAGGAACATGGGGGTGAAGAGCCGCCAGATCTGGCCGTGGCGAATCTCCGGCAGCCACGTAGTGGGAGCGATGTAGTGCCCGTCGGCCATATACTGGGTGATAGCTATCGGCTGAATGCGCTGATCGTTCTCACCGAGGTTTGTCACCACGGCCACGACGACGCTGATGACGATCAGAATGATGGACAGAGTGCCGATGGGAACTGGCGGCGTATAGAAAATGGTCCGCCCATCCACGAAGCGGACCCGTTTGGGAGTCTGCTCCTTCTCGTCGCGTTGCCGTTCCTTAGCCGCGGCCCGGGCGGCCTGCTGAAAGGTCGGATCGTTGGGACTCAGACTGAACCGGCCGAGCAGTTCTCTGGCGGTCTCGACGTTCACGTCGTCGATGATCCACACCTCCCACCGCCCGTCGGATGCCGGGTCCATGTGGCTTTCGATTCTCTGGCTGTAGAGGAAATCCACAAATTGCCTGGCTTCCGCCTCATTGCTGAGATAACCGATCAGCCGCATGTCGTCTCTCCATATCGTTGCGGGCGGGATTTCATCACGTGATCTCCTTGCCGCAGTGCGGGCACCGGCGGGCCTTCTTTCGCTGCTCCAGATCTTCGAGAAAGCCCGCGCCCAGGATCGCCGTAGGCAGGGCGAACATGCCGATACCCGTCATGGCGATCATGGCGCCCAGTATTTTGCCAAGGCAGGTGATGGGATAGATGTCGCCGTATCCGACGGTCGTCAGCGTCACGGCGGCCCACCACATCGCCGCGGGAATGCTCGAAAAGGCCTTGGGCTGCGCCGCATTCTCCGCGTAATAGACGAGGGTTGCGCCGACGACCAGCATGATCAGGAGGATGAACACCGCGCTGATGAGCTGCTCGCCTTTGGCCTTGAACACGCGTGCCAGCATCTGGAGCGATTCGGAGTAGCGGGCGAGCTTGGCCACTCGCATGATCCGCATGATCCGCAGCAGACGGAACATTCTCAGGACCCGCAGGTCCACGCTGAGGAATGGCAGATAGAAGGGCAGCACGGCGAGCATATCTACAATCGCCAGCGGCGTCAGGGCAAAACGAATCCGCCCCAACACGGGACGCTGGTACTGGGGGTCCTCCACGCAGGACCAGATGCGTGCCGTATACTCTACCGTGAAGATGGCGACCGAGAAGCACTCGAAGGCGAGGAACCAAGTCGGCACGAGCTCATGGATGCGATGGACGGACTCGATCACCATGGCAATGACGTTCAGCAGGATGAGCGTGACGATAGAGGCATCGAATACTCTGCTCGTCGTGTCGCCCGCCTTGGAGTGGGTGACGATCTCGCGGACGCGCCTTCGCGCGCCCAGATACGACCACTGTGTCATACGACTAACCTTTCGCACCGCGAATCAGAGAAAGCACATTTGCCTATTGGAGTCCGAGCGGGATTCTATCACTTTGTCGGCGTAGATTCCAGTGCCGTCGCGCATGGCTGGAAGCGGCCACATTCGTCTGCGGAAGGGCCAACGCCGCGTCATAGTTTCTCCGGATTGCCCTCTGTGAGCTTCGGCTTACGGAACTGGAGCCACAGGCCGTAATTGATGCCTTCCGGGTTGTCGGCCCTGGGACGGTGAATCTGGTAATCCTTGATCCCGAGCGATTGGACGATCTCGCGGAGTTGCTGCTCGGTTGCAGCGGGATCGTACTTCATATCTTTTCCCTGTTCGCCGCGCATCTGCCTGGCGGTCTCGATGGGGAGTGCCTCGGGCAGTCCCCGCCCGATGTATGCGACGCCGCCGGGTTTCAGCACGCGATAGACTTCAGCAAGCCCCTTGCGCAAGTCCGGCCAGAACTGGAACGAGCCGCGAGATACGACCACATCGACCAGATTGTCGCGGAAGGGCAGTGCACAGGCGTCGGCCTGCATCGCGCTGACCCGGCCACTGTAGCCTGCCACAGCAGCCTTTTCGAAGAAGTACGCGAAGAAATACGGATTGATATCGGCGTTGACCCAATGCAGCTTCGTGCGCTTGCACAACTCGACGATCAGTGTGCCAGGCCCACTGCCCAAATCGATTCCCAGGCCTTGCACATCGGCCAGGTCCAGCCTCTCCACAATCTCCTCGGCCAGAGGCGCATATACTGGCGCCAAGGTCCCTGCGGCAGCCCGGATCATCCGCTCCGCGTCCGCTTTGCCGTGTTTGTCGTCCTGCGTGCCCTGCGCCGAAGCCCAGGCAGCCGCCCCGGCGGCTACGCAGCCGGCGCATGCCATCACGGCAACCCATCGCAACCATCGATTCATTGGCGCTCCTTATCGAGATTCGAAAAGAGACACATATTTCTGTCCGCCATCGGCTTTCGTCAACGCATCACAGGCCTTGTCGAGGATGTCCTGTTCGAGCGGACAGGACAGATCCGCGCCAGTGACGATGTCGAGGAACCGGTGCTTGCCCGGTTCTTCGAAGTCGCGGCCTGCCGCCAGCAGCGCGTATACCTCGTACAGGGCCGGCGATGTAGGCGAGTTTACGCATGTCGTCGGCCTCGAACCGCACGCGGCCGTCCTCCCAGATGGCATCGCGGAACAGGATCTCGCCCAGGCGAAGCGGGAAGATGTTGGGCCGGAAGGAGTGGAGCTGGTAGGACCAGGGGGTAGCGCCGGCCGCCTGGACGAAGCCTTCCAGCAGCATCTCCCGGCCGGAGCGGGCCATGCTCGCATAGTAATACAGGTCCGGCCCCACGCTGCCCAGATTCATGTACTTCCAGTAGTCGTACTTCTTACGGTCCTCCGGGTTGTCGATGGTGCGTGCAAACGCCGCCAGATCGTCAAATCCCTTCGTCCGCAGCAGCTCAAACGCCTTGTGAACGATGATCATGTGAGCGATATTCGCCGGCATCCTGTTTCTCCTTCTGGCAATCCATGAATTGTGCTTTGCCAGGCCCTGACGAGGCCAAAAACGCCTGTGCCTACTGTGTTATCGGATTTTCCGCGGTGGTTCTATAATGTTGGCGGCCCAAAGCTCAGCGGCCGCGAAGCTTTTGACGGAGCCATCCAGAACCGGCGTACTGCCGGGTCGCATTATGCCTATTCACAATCAACCATTTACTCACGACCGCCGCCAACGGCAGGCCCATATAGACAATAGAAATGAATTGGAAGTGATTACATGGCTTGAGTTCGAATCGACGGCCGTTCGGTTGTCGGCTCGGTCATGGCAGGCTTTTTCATCGGGAGGTACAGATATGTTTCAGACACGGCAACTCGGGAGAGCACTTTTAGTGCTCGCGCTGACAGGTGCATTGTCCGGCTATGCCCTGGCAGCGAAGCCCTACAATAAGAATGGGAACGACCAGTTCTCAGCCAGTCAAAGCCGGACCGATCTGTCAAAGAACGCGTTTTCAAAGGAAAATCAGGGAACGCTGATCAGAACCAGCAAGCTGATCGGCAAGGAGGTCAGGAGCTCTGAGGGCGAAAAACTGGGTAGAATCCATGACATCGTGCTGACGGCGGATCTGCAGAGCGTCTCGTACGTCGTGGTGTCCAGGGGCGGATTCCTCGGAATCGGCAATGAGCTGCATGCGGCTCCGTGGTCGGCTGTTCGGGTCGGCTTTGGCGACTCGTACATTCTTCCCATGACCAGAGACCAATTCATAATGTCCAAGGGGTTCATGCATGGATACTGGCCGACTACAGTGTCGATCAGTCCATCTGGGCAGGTAGCCTATCCGACGACGACGCGGCAGGAAAGCCGTGAAGTGCAGCATCAGCGTGTGAGCCGGCTCGTCGGAACGAACGTGAAGGATCCTCAGGGAAAGACCGCTGGTGACATCCGGGACTTCGTGATTGACCTGAACACCGGACAGATTGCCTATGACATCGTCTCGTTCGGCGGCTTCTTCGGGGTCAATCCTGAGTATGCAGCCGTTCCGTCCGGCGCTATCACACTACAGCCCTTCGGCAACGTCGCAAAGCTCGATGTAGACAGCAGGACTCTCCATGCCAATGCATTTTCGCCGGCGCGGTGGCCTGACCTGAATGACCCAAGCTATGCTCAGCGCATCGACCGGATCTACGGCGTAACTCCGGGCGTCGCTCTCGGATATGTGCCTCCTAAGGAGGGTACAGCACCGGCCCGGATAGAGACTCCTGAGGCGACGGCCACGATTCCAGAGGGGCATGCGGCGGTCAGCTTCAATCCCGCCAATGTGCACACCATCAATGGAACCGTGATGGACGTCGGCAAGTTTCTGCCGGCACAGGCAGGACTCGAGGGACTGCAACTGCGAGTGAAAGCCGATGACGGCAAAACGGTCATCGTGTTCCTCGGGCCTCGCGACTATATCACTCGGCAGAATTTCCTTGTAGCCAGTGGTGATCGTGTGACGGTGACCGGCGCCGATGCGAAGATCGGCTCTCGCTCCGTGCTGCTCGCGACACAGATCAAGAGCAACGACCAGAGCCTGCAGCTTCGCGACGTGAACGGCAAGCCATTGTGGACTGAATCCGGCGCCGCCACAACAAACCAGTCTACGGGCATGGGTTACGTCCCGCCGTCTGCGGATACGAATAAGACTCCGTCATCCGCAGGTGCGACGAAGGCTCAGCCGTCCAGGGGTGCCTGTAACCAGTCGACCGGCAGTCCAACACCGGTTGAATGACGTAGACTGATGGATGAGCACGGCAGGTATTGTGACTGGCCCAAGGGGGGGCCGATCATGACACCTGCCAAACACGGCCTGCAGCCTCGTATGGAATCAGGGCTGCAGGCCGGCTTCTTAGTTACGCACGGCAGAAACACCCCCGCCCATTGCCTTGCCATGTTCGTGTGCAGCTCCCGCCGATATGCCCACCGATTGCTCAGATCGTGGGCTTTCAGATCAGAACCACGTCGCGACACACATCGGTCTGCTCATCTGCCGTCTGCTGCGCTTCGAATATCCTGAGCGACGCGGAAGTAAGCCGCACGAGTGCCTCAGCGCAAAATTCTCTTCATGGGAAGAAAAACTACAGAAATTCTGTGTTGGAGGCGTTGATTGCATATTGACGACCGGGCAGTTCTGACTGTATCGAAGAGTACTATCATGGGCATCCAAACGGCCCGCCGCCCGGAGTAGCATGAGCGTCCCGCCCATGGATTCAGGATCACGGGCAAGATGCCCGTGCTACGTGGAGAATCTGACAATGTCTTATCGACTCATGATTCGAGTCGTGGTTTGCATACATCTTGTCTCGTCGCTGCTCTTCGCTCAGCAACGCCCGCGGGAGCAGCGGGGCGCGGCGGCAACAAAGCACAGGACCTCTCCGGCGACCTGCTGAGATTCTCAACGGCAAAGGGAGAGGTGGTTACAATTCGTCCATCGAGATCATTACGAGTGAAAGGTACTGAGAAGGAGACGAACGTGATGCGACCAGAGAGCGTAAGGTATACGATCGTTGTTCTTGCGATTGGCCTGTGTCTATCGGGTCTGAGCTTTGCCCAGGAACGCGGCCGCGGGCAAGGGCAGCCAACGTCAAGACGCACACAACGGGTAGTGCCGATGAAGGAGGTCCAGGTCGCCAGCCCGGACGGCAAGGTCAGGTTCACCCTTGGGTCCAATCCGGAGCGGCTGACGTACACAGTCACGCTGGGCGACATCACGGTGATCGAGCCGTCCCCGCTCGACATGAGAGTGGACGGCTACGATCTCTCGTCGGGAGTCACCTTCAACAGCCTGGAGCAATACAGCATTGACGAGACCTATCCCTGGCACGGCGTCCACAGCACGGCGGTCAATCGATGCAACGGTGTCAAGGTCTCGCTCACACACGACCTGAGCCAGGCGGTCTACGTCCTGGAGGTCCGGGCCTTCAACGACGGTATCGCGTATCGCCACGTCATTGCGGGCGATGCCAATGCCGTGCGTGTGCCCGACGAGTACTCCCAGTTCATTCTCCCCGCCGCAAGTACGGTCTGGTACCACGATTTGTCCGGGCACTACGAGGCCGAATATGACAGACGGGACATCTCCGAGGTGAAGGCGGGGCAGTGGGCGGGACCGCCGCTGACGTTCCAGTTGCCGGGCAACGCCGGTTTCGGTTCGATCACCGAGGCGTGCCAGGTGAACTACGCCGGCATGGCGCTGGAGTGTGACGGCCGGAGAGGTTGGATTGTGGGCCTGGGCCATCGCCATCCTCTGAACTATCCGTTCGAGCTCCGCTACGGCCGCGAGAACGGCAAGCGGCTCGCCACCCCGGCGTCCGTCACCGGCACGATCACTACGCCCTGGCGAGTCGTGCTCGTCGGGCGCGACCTCAACGCACTGGTCAACAGCGACATCGTGCCCAACCTGTGCCCGCCGCACGATCCCAAATTGTTTCCGCAGGGGATGAATACGCCCTGGGTCGAGCCGGGCCTGTGCGTGTGGAACTACGTGGATCGCAACTACGTGGAAGGCGGCGGCAGCAACTCATTCGAGAACATGAAGAAATTCTCGCAGATGGGCGGCCAGATCGGCGCCAAGTACCACATTCTGGAGGGCTTCGCATATAACTGGCCCGACAACCAAATTCGCGAATTCGTCGATTACTCCAGGCAGCAGGGGGTACGGGTATTGTTCTGGCGGCACAGCAAAGACCTGCGCACACCCGAAGCTCAGGACGCCTTCTTCCAGCGGCTGCACGACCTCGGCGTGGCCGGCGCCAAGATCGACTTCTTCGATCATGAGGCCAAGGAACTCGTCGATCTCTATGAGACGCTCATCAGGAAAGCCGCTCAGCACCAATTGGTGATCGACTTCCACGGCGCCAACAAGCCGTCCGGCATGCTGCGGACGTACCCCAACGAAATGATCCGCGAGGGCGTCCGCGGGATGGAATCGAGCGGCTTGAAGCAGCGGGCGCGCCACGAGACGATCTTGCCGTTCACCCGCTACCTGGTGGGGCCGGCCGACTACACAACGATGATCTTCACTCAGCGGCGTGCAGATTCCTCCTGGGCGCACCAGATCGCCTGCTTAGCCACGTTCCAAAGTCCGATGCTCACGATCGCGGCCCATCCGCAGAGCATACTGGACAATCCGGCGGTGGACGTGATCAAGAGTATCAAGCCGGTGTGGGACGAAACGGTCGTGCTGCCGGAGTCGAAGATCGGCGAGTTGTCGATTTTCGCGCGGCGCAGCGGCGATATGTGGATGCTGGCGGTCATGAGCGCCGGGCCGGCCAGGACGATCCGCGCGCCGCTGTCATTCCTGGGCGACGGCCCATACAAGGCGTCCCTCGTCCGCGACAACAAAGAGAATTCGGGCGCGGTGGTCCTCGACAACCAGACCCTGCAACGGACCGATACGCTCACCATCGAGATGGTCAGTGGCGGCGGCTTCATAGGCCGGTTCACGAAGTAATCATTATCGTTCGACCCGATGCCTGAAATGGTTCTTCTGAGGATTGAA
>Ga0315296_10003559_pt1 | contig 12979 bp, 19 predicted proteins | sample YL17G14_18_MG_FD_203921 | JGI IMG/M metagenome (GOLD analysis project Ga0315296, IMG submission 203921) | Sediment microbial communities from Yellowstone Lake, YNP, Wyoming, USA - YL17G14_18 | ecosystem: Environmental > Aquatic > Freshwater > Lake > Sediment | place: USA: Wyoming | collected... | reverse complement strand
TTAGAGGGATTATCTCAACCACCTAAACCACCACCATATCAAGGCGGTCCATATCTTACTGACTTTATTATACAGGATATTTATTCGCCACCATTGATAGGAGTTAATATTTCATTTAGTCGCATAACAGATGCAATAGATGCAATTGTAGAAAGGGCACATCAAAATTATGTGCCATATCAATATTGGATTAACCATGATACGGGAGCACTTTATTTCTGTCAACGAAAAGGAAGCGATAAATCTGGAACAATTTCTTTTGTGAAGGGAACGCATTTAGGTGGAACCACAAAAGAAGATTATGTTGGTAGTTCAGTTCAAAGAGCTAAAGTCGTAGGTAAATCTGAATCCAAAAAACAAGATGATATTAGTAGTGATTGGCAGATTAATTCAACCGAATTAGATAATGTAAGAACGTTCTTTGAAGAAATTATTTCAAAGAAAACAGTTTCAAGTAAAATTGTTGCAGACCTTTTAGCGAATATTCATCAAAAAGAATTTGGTCCTGTTGAAGAAACGATAACTTGTGACGTTGAAAATGACCCATATGACCCGATGGTTTATGATGTTGATGATGATGTAATGATTATAGATTCATTAACTGGAATTTCTGGGGCAAAACGGATTCAGTCGCTAGGTAAAGAAATAGATTCAGATGGCGAACATATAACGCTTTATTTGGGAACAAGATGGAAAGACATAAATGATGAATGGTCTAGAATCAATAAGAAGTTGAAAGAACTTGCATTAACTGGAACTGCAATTGAGGATTGGTTAGCTGAAGGTTCTGGACAAAGCAAAATGGATGCAGATGCAGAAACAGAAACTTTCGAGAAAGATGCACGAAATGACGAGGAAGAGGGAGCAAAAGATAAAAATGATATGAAATGGACAAAGACTAATGATGGAAGTTCTGGACAAGAGTTCAATTGTGGGGATAGATGGTTTAGTTTTAGAGGAACCAATGTAAATGGCACACAAAGATATGTTCAAGCCGTAATTAAGAATTATGACCAAGCGGGAAATGTTATTACAACAACTCTTGATAGAAACCCAAAATTAGTTTTTGAATTCAAGATTTTCGTTGGAGTTGAAGGAAGCAATACTTATCCAGAATGGCGAACAAGCGACCAGTTTGAAGTTCATTTTGGAACGGATGCTCTTAATCCTTTAGGAATCGGATTTAGAATTACTAAGAATGCAGGTGCAGGTTATGCTCTACAGGCTTATCTCAATGACAACGTTAGTGTAAAAGTGGTAAAACTTCAAGATGTATTTTCAAATAAAAAATATAGAATAGAGGCGGTTACAGATTGGGAAGGCAAAATTGTGAAATATTATGTTCAAGACCCAGATAACTTGGCAAATAAAGAACTTGAGTTTAGAGCATTATTAGCAATCGCTAACGCATGTTCTCCAACTTTTCTTATGTATCCATTAAGAATGAGACTTACAACTCAAACCGCCCCTACTCCTGCTACATGGGATAAGGTCTATATTTATAAATTCATTTCAGAGTGGAAGGCGAAACAATAATGGTGACACCAATAATAACTCTAGTAGTCGATTCTGTTACAGCGACTTTGCAGGATAATGAACATAATAGAGTTCTTTCATGGGAAGAAGAAGAAACGAGTAAAGTTGCTATTAAGGATATTGCGACTAAAACTACTGATACTGTTGAAACGGAAATTTGGTCTGCTACTCCAAAAGTATTTATTTTAATATGCCGTTTAACTGGAGCAGAAAAACTTAATCTTGAATCTGTCGAAAGCACTCAATCTACAACAAGCATTTCAGCTTTGAAAGAAGATGGAGTAACGAAATATAATGTCTGGATAGAAAGTATTGATTTTGGATGGCGAGGCGATGAATGTTTTGATGCTCCTTGGTTTACTGAAATAAGATTAAGGAAGAAGAGTTAAAATGACAAGTTATAAATTAGGCATATTAATTTCCAACGTGGTTCTTGACCCAATAATTGATTGGAAAGAATCAAAAATAAGTGATATTTCGATTTTTGAGTTAATAAATAAAACGGCTGATGTCGATGAGAATGTTTGGTTAAGACGACCAAAAATGCAGACTATAATTTGTAGAATGAATGATACGGATAAATTAACTTTAACTTCAATATATGAAGAAAGAGTGACGAAAACGTGGTTTGAAGATGATATTCCAGTTTTCGATTTATTTTTGGTCGAAGTTAGATTTGAGTATAAGATGAGACAGAGTATAAATAAACCTTGGATAGCCACAATCAGTTTTGTCAAAATCCCATTACCCTCATTCGAAATTTGGATTATTGTTTCTCCTTTAAGTGGCGTTGCTCCATTAACGATAAATTGTGATGTTTATATTTATGGCGGAACGGCACCTTATACTTATGATTGGGACTGGGGAGATAGCACACCGAATGATACTACAAAAATCGCAACTCATGAGTATGGTGATAGTGGAACATTTAATGGAACTTTGACGGTAATTGATAGTGCTCTTCAACAAAGACAGGCAACTTTTCAAATTATTGTTACACCTCAAGGAGATATTTATCGAACAGTAGGAATACGAAAAGTTATAACAAAAAATAGTGTCGGAGAACGTCCGCCAGCTATGACAGTGAATATAACAAAATCTATATCAAAAAATAGTATCGCTCAACGACCTGATGCCATGACTGTAAATATCACTAAAGTTTTAGATACAGATGTCCGAAATGATTCGATTTCATCTTTAACTACAAACATAACTACGGTATTAGATACTGATGTAAATGATGATGGTCCAATTCCAACTGTAAATATAGCATATGTTTTCAGCAAAGACCTAGTTATGATGGTTTTTGATGATGGCGGTGTTGCGTTTTGGACACTTGTTGCTGGAACAGAATCAAATGATGCTGGGGTAAAAATACGAGGTGCAGATTCATATAAAGTTATTTTGGCTACTCAAACATTAGATGCCTATCATGATTATGCTAGTAATACTGATTTTAGCGGAAAAACAGATGCAAAAATTTGGGTTTATGGTGCAAATACTGGAACAACAATTCGACTTGAATTTTGGAATGAAGTTTATGCATCTAAAACGAATGGATATTACTATACAATAACAGATAATTTCACTGGTTGGCAAGAATTTAGTGTTGCTCGTGCATCATTCACGGATATTGGAACCCCAACTGGATGGGATTTGATTCGTTGCGTGAGACTATTAGGTAGCGGGGCTGTAATTGCTACTTTATGGTTTGATTATTATAGAGTTCAAGATTAACAAAAAATGTAAGGAACAACACATATAAATGTGAAAAGACATATAAATGGGTGTGGTTAAGATGGCTGGATTTGGAGATATAAAGGCTTATATAGTTCTGAAGGTTATTGACCCAAAGGGAAAAGTAGTAAAAACGAAGAAAGTTCCATGCCATACTTTCTTAAAGAACTTTTCTGAGATAGTATGGATAGATTTGTTCATACGAGGAGATATATCAAATACTGCAACCGTGACTAATACAGGTGGTGTGGCACAAGCAATCCAACATTCGAATTGTTTTTATTATAACCCAAGTTCAAGTTATAAACTAAAATGCACTATAGGAACGGGGACACAGGCATTTGATAGAACACAATTTAACGTCCAAACTCTTCTTGCAACGTTAGACTATACACAATATGATATTGTTGATGATTCTACACAGAAAACTCTCACAATATCTTTTTCTTATCTAAATTCTTCTGGCTCTGCCAAAGATGTTACTGAGGCATGTATTGTTGCTGTTTATGTGAACACTGGGGCGTCTGCTTTTGCTATGGCACCTTCACGTGATGTATTCGTGGCTGTTAATGTCCCAAATAATTATACACTTGCAATTGGTTATGTGATTACATTTCCTTGGTGAGAATATGAGACGAAATGAAAAAGTTGAAATAAAAATGGAAATTGAAATCAAAGTTTATGACCCGAAGACTGGAAAAGTTACATTAGAACGAAAGGTTCCATGCCATACTTTCTTAAAGAACTTTTCAGCACTTGCCCATCTTATAATTCCTAGAGGAGATGCCATAATATCTGATACAGTTACAGATATTAGTGGCAACGCTCGAACGGCTACTGGGTGTGGGAGCAGTGCCCCAGTTCCCTTTACATATGTAAGTGAAAGTCCTTCATATAAGATTTTTTCTAGAATTGGAACAAATACTACGGCATTCAGTCGAAATCAATATGACGTTCTTACATATCTTGCCGAAATAGCATATGGTAATTTCACTCTTACTGATACTGGTAGTCAAAAGGAACTAAGAATTACTTATGCATGGACAAATGGAACTGGTTTAGCAAAAGATGTCTCTGAATGTGTCTTAGGAATATGGGTTTATGTGGCTGGTATGTATAAAGTTGCTATTAGTCGTGATGTCTTTAGTCCAGCCATAAACGTTCCAAACGGTCAAGTTCTAGCTCTCGGTTATGTAATTACGGTTCCTTGGTAGTGATTTGATTGACAGCGACCTTCGAGTGGGACGAGTGGAATGGTGCAGGAAAAACTCAGACTCATGCTATAAGTAATTGTAATTGGGGAAATGTTGATAGCCCAAATATTGTTGTGACTGATGACGATAAAAAAGTTCCACGAGGAGAAAATAGTTATTCAAAGTATGAAACTGGGCATTTCAGTGGCGTTTATACCCAAATTGGTCCAAACGGAAAATTATGGAAAAGTGCTGGTTCTCTTTCTGCTGGAATAACTCTAAAAGCCGTTATGACAGTTACTTATTCTACACCTTCAAAAACTTCTACTGGTGATTTAGATATTCCGACAGTTGAAGGTTCGGCTCTTGCAGTCCAATTTGGTGCAACTCCTGAAACTGCAACAAATAATTCTGATACATCAAACCCAGCCTATACTGCTTATTGGCGGAGTCAACTTCAAGTAGGAAGTGGAGCATCTTCTGGATTAATTGGGTCACAAACAATAACCCTCAAATATGACGAAAGTTAAAATAATAAAGAGGTCAATTCAATGACTGAAATACCAACATACACATGGGTTGCCCGCTTTAAGGATGGACGAATTTTACGTCAAATCGAGAACGATAAAATTTTTCATTTTAAAGAAGATGTTCTTTCACATTCTGATGAACTTATAGAATTTTGGCTAGAAGGAAAAGGCAAAATATATGGAATAAATCTTTTGACTGGAGACTTTCATATTAATGGAACAAAATTCTCAGATTTGAACATAAAATTGGCAACTCATATAGATGTTGAATATCCAATAAATGTGCCTCTTCGACCAATATTTTTCAGGCGAACAAGCAGAATGTTTAATGCGTTAACAAAAGAGGAAATTTCGGTCTATTTTGTTTATGCTATTGGCTGGCAAGCAACTGTTGAAATTCCAGTTTTAAATATAGGAGATACACATTGGCATCCAGAAAAACGTAATGTAAAGCACATTCTTTACATTCATGAACAAACGGGGGAATTAGTCTTTGGTTAATACTGTTACGACAGCAGGAAAAACATGCTATGAGTTCAGTCAAAAAGTAGTAAGAACTGCCGATGGAACAATTCATGTTATCGTATGGAATAGTTCCAGTGGATGGATACGACATTATTATAGTTATGATGATGGACTAAATTGGAGTTATCAAGCAATATGGACAGGATTAGGAACTTTGCTTGAAGCAGGCATTGATATGGATTCAAGTGATAATTTACATGCTGTTGGGGTAGATTATGCAACTGCTTGTAAATATAAAAAAGGCACAGTTACTAAAGGCACTCCTTGGACATGGAGTTGGGGCGGAGAAAAAACTCTTGCTGGCACAACATGTCTCGATGCAGATATTATTGTAGATGGAAATGATTATCTTCATGTTGCAATAGGAAGTGATTCTACGGCGGCAAGATGGACCCGAAGCATTGATGGCGGCGTAAATTGGACAATCACAACAGTTGGAGATTATGCGTTTGATTGGGCATCCATAGTTGTTGATTCTAATAATAATTTATATGTTTATTGGGGAAAAGATGATGGATTGAATACAATACGAGGTGTGAAAATTACTTATTCTGCTGGACCAAGTTGGGGCGTAGGCACCACTTATACACTTTCTCACGTTAATGCGGGCTATGGAACAATACGTGTTCTTCCAGATGATAAACTTATTTTCGCATATCCAAGAAATGATGGGACTAGATGGGGAACCGATTATGTCTATTTTAGAAAATCAACAAATGCTTCGGATTTAAGTGCTTGGAGTGATGCTGTTGGCGGTTTGGCGACAGGTCAAAGTGGAATGTTAATGGTTTACTCAATAAATAGGTTAAGAATATATTATAGTGCACCAGTTTATTATATTGAAAGTCTTGATAGTGGAGTAAATTGGTCTTCACCAATTTCTGTCGGAGATGCTTATTGCCCAAATGTTTCTAAACGTATGTTCATTGGAACTCCAAATAAATTAGATTATGTTTGGTGTTATGGTGGCAATGGAATAGTATATCATGACTATACAATTTTGGAACAAATTATAAAAGGAAATGCTTGTATTGTCGGCACGTTTACTCATGATATAATTGGAGATGCTATTGTAGCGGATACTCAATTTAAGACGATTCAAGGCGATGCCTTTGTTGTAGAACGGACAGCACGAATAATAATAGGAAATGCAAATATTCGAGCGGACTTGATTTTAAATCACGTGCTTGAAAAAGAAATCTCACGAGTGAAATATGTATCTAGAGAGAATTTCATAAAATTGGCACCAAATATTGATGAAAATATCTGGCTTAAAAAACCTGTGGTTCTAAAATACGGGTGTCGATTAACCGAATTAGAAAAGGTTGATGTAGAAAGTTGCTTTGCTCAAGAACTTTATCTTAATGATGGTATTGATAATTATTTCACTTGGTTTTTAACAAAAAGAATTGTATATAAAAAAGAGAGACATTCTCTAAGACCTTGGCTTGCCGAATTAGAGTTTCTAATTATCGGCTAACCAAAATCTAAGAAAATAGGAAACGGTTGTTTCTGGATTTATTTTGATTCCGTGACTTTTTCCAGAAATCCGACAGCCGCATCCTTTATGTCATTCCATGCCGCCATCAATGGTGTTCTACGGAATAGGATTTTTAGCAATGTTTCAACGCCTAGAACTATCATAGATGGAAGGAACAAACTGAGTGCAACAAAGTCAGGACTTTGTGTTATTTCTGCTGGAACGTAGAAGGTTCCTCTGGTAATTATGCCCAGAAAGAAAGCAACAAAAACAGTCTTCATTGCTTTGGGCAAATCAAAGGAACTCCAGAACTCTTTGGTGAACAATGCTTTCCAACCATCAGGTAACTCTTCGCTCTTCAAGTATCCGAGCAATGAGGCTTCGGCACCATATAGTGCATACTTCAGAATATCAGTGGCTATTGGAATTAAAGGTTGTAGTTCTTCGAACATGTTTATCACATTACTTTATTATTGGGATTACTAATTTATAAGCTTTTGGTTTTTCTCTACAAAATTGACACGGCTCTTCATTATCCGTAATTATTCTAATTGGAAAACCAATATACTTTTGGCAATCATGATAATATATTGCTCTTGTTATATTTTGAGTAATTGGTAACAATTCTTCTTCTCCATATTCGGCTTCTGGTTCTGGCGGAAATTCCAACTGTTCATCAGAATCTCTTTCACGTCTATATTGATATGGTCTTCTTTTTCGTCTTTCCATCTTACATCAACTGAGCTTTTATTTCTACAAATCGTCGAAAGATTCTCGACCAGTTATCTTGATTATGGTCTTTCATTTCTATAACGAAATCAAACATTCGTTGTTTGGTATTATTGTCAAAGACCGACAAAATAATATCTCCACCATATCTGAAAATAATCATAGTCTCTTTTTTTCGACAGTCACTAATAGCTATTCCATAGCGGCTTGTTTTCCCAAGCAAGGAATCTTCGAAAATTTGTTCTGCTATATTAAGCATTCGGAGCATTTTCTTTCTGTTCCCGTTTATTCAAATCTTCTAACTTTTTATAAAGTCGTTTTATCTCATTAGCAATATTCTCTTGAACTGATGGGAGTTGAGGATGACGAATATGAGATAGCATAATTCTTCGATAATCAAGTTCATGGATTCGGTCTAAAATTTCTTTTTCAGTATTCGGCTCTTTAGGTGGTTTGTTCTGCATTTGTTGCTGACGACGCATCATTCTAATCTCTTTATGAGTGAGTGTCATTAAATCTCCTTCAGTAACCCCATTGGCGGTAACTTAAACCAGACCATATGGATTGGGGCAAGCATTCTTTCTACCATCACTTTTGCCTGTTTCGTCTGAATACCCTTATCTTCTAACTTCTTAATAAGGTTTTCGGCTGATTCTCTCTTAGATTCTTTATATTGGAGAAATTGTAGATTTGACCGCCAAAACTCATCTGGACTAATACCGTCCCAATCCTGAACTACTGTGAATAATCTTCCATTTTGCATTATAGTTCCTGCCAAGGCATAATTATGACAACCTTCACAACTGCAAATTTTTCTATCATGATTCATCGTTTCTTTAATGCTTCTAATCATATTTATCTGTCTTTTCAGTTCAGCTTTTCCTTGTCTTTTTATCATAGCTTTAGCTTTTTCTAAATCTCGTAACGTAATTGTTGGGGATGTAGGTTCGGACATCTAAAATGCTCCTATTACTAATCCTATGATGAAACCTGTAACGAATGCCACTAATACTATGATTTCGGCGACTTGAACATCAACTTTGTCTTGTTCGGACATTTTTATCACCTTTTACTTTGTCTTCCTTCTTTATAAAGATTTCTAAAATTCCGTTATCTTTTTTTGGAGTTGGTTATCATAACGTTCCTTAATTAATTTAAGAAAAGTCTTAGCTGGTCTAAGAACATCAATTGAGATTACAACGAATTTTACATCTTTTTGAAAGTCAGATTCTTCATAAGAACCTTCTCTATCGCACTCCCGACCAGTTGAAACTAACCACATATCTTCTTCAGATGCATAAACAAGATAAATATTTTCAGGATTAAAAACACTCTTTTTACATAACCAAATTTTTTGAGCGAATTTTGTTTTGATTTCCTTGATAGCGAAATCTATTTTCTTTTCACCTAGAAAGATTCGGATAAAACTTGGTTTACCTTGCTCGTTAATTATGATTGGTTCAAATCCATACTTTTTGATTAATTCGACTGCTTTCTGGACAGTCTCATCATGTCGTTTTAGCCAATCTTCGTAATTAGAATTTACTTTACTTCGCTCCATTTCACTCTACTTCTCTGCACATCAGTTTACCCCACAGTATAAATAAAAATATAGAGAAAGGATAATATAAAGGTTTGGGTATTTAAGCCTTTTCCTTTACTTCTTTGAAATCTACAACTTCGAATCGCCCGAATTTTGGTCTGAATGTACCTATTCCTACGAACCTGCCAGCATATTCCATGATTTTCTTTAGATTTTCGAGACCAATGTTTTCAGCATCTAGAATGTTTACTGTAAATTCCATTGTCCATTTATCCCATCGTGGACGAATTGCGAAGACTCTTCCTCTCGTCGCTGGAATTACTGCTGTTCGAACATCGATTTTATAGTTTGGAGCTTCTGGGAAATAAATTTCTTGTGGTTCAATTAAGACGGCGGATTTCATTAAATCCTTGAAGGTTTTCTTTCCACTCCATTTGAAGTTTATACTTGCTTTGATTAATGCCCCTTCAATATGATTAGAAGGTTGATAAATCTTGCCCTTCTCATCTGTATAAAGTGCATTCTTTGCTTCTTCTTCTTTGCTTAGAACGACGGTTGTTCGTTTTGATTGGCGTTCTTCCATCGTTTCTTTGTAGGCATGATGAAGCAACGGTGCTATTCCACGAATCTTTACGGCGACTCTTTTAGTTTGCATTCCCAACTTTACTTCACCTCGATTTTAACTTTACTCGACTATTCTTTACTCCACTATTCAACCTTACTACACTATACCCGACTTTACTGGACTTTACTTCACTCGACTAGACATGACTGTAAATATCAATACTTTCGTCGCTGGATAAGTTTCTTGGTTTTCTCTTTGTAATCTTCACTCATTTCTGGATTTTTCTTTCGTTTATCTAGTTCTTCTCGTTCTAAATAATGTTTCTGATTTTTGGGGTCCAGTCCAATCATCGTAACTGTTAATTTGTTTAGTTCTAATTTTTCTTCTCTATTTAGACTAAACGGATAACTTCCACCCCAGAAATCTAGGCGTCCATATTCATCCATTAGCATTAAAGCCCCGCCGAGTGTTGGTTGTAGTTTGAAGAAATATTTTATTGTTTGTTTATATGGAACATGGGCTAACCAACATGGTAATTGAACAGCGTGTTTTCCACTATGGTCAACGTGTAACCAATGGTGTAAATGTCCACGAACAATAGCATCAACAGGCAGACTTGAGCCAGTTGCTTCAGATTCAGAAGCCCACGAGATATCTCTACTCATTAATGTTGCAGTATAAACTAATCCCGTAGGTGCCTCATGCGCGATAAAGATTCTTCTTGTACGTTCTTTATCAGTTATAGAATCTTTCCCGCCAAAAAGTTCGACATAAGAAATATCTTTCATATAGATAGCAGGTATCCCCTTCGCTCTAAGATTTTCTACTAATTGTTCATGCATGTTGGATTCTCCCTTTCTACTCTCATGATATTGAGTTCCACTCCAAATGAAAAATATTGGTTTTTTATCGCATCCAATCCAGACTTCTTCAAGTAATTGAGTGGTTAATTTTACTTGGTCTGGTCTGAGCATACTCATGAAAGCACCACTTTCAGCAGGATTTGCACCACCAAAAGCATCGCCAATAACGAAGATATATTGAACCGCGTATTTTTTGAATAGTTCTATATTTCTCAACCAAAGTTTTCTAAGTATTTCTTGTATCTTATTTGGAACGATTTTTTGTCCTTCTTCCGTCTCAAACTCATCTAATGTTATGGCTCTTGTTTCTCCACCATGTATATCAGGCAAAAAGCCAACTCTAATCGGATATCGGAACGTCAATTCTAACGTATCACCCTTTACTGGGCGACTTTTATCTTTTTTATTTTCAGACATACTTAATCACTTTACTTCTTTGTATTTCCTTCTTAATAAAGCTTTACTTCTTTTGAGTAACTCTGAAGTGGCTCTCTTTTCCAGCAGACACGTATTCTCCACCGATTGACCTGACAACACTTGCTATCTTTGCGAAGTTTTCAGAACCTAGATATTGACGTGGTTTGATTATGACCATATTATCTTTCGCTTCGAAGTAAAGCATGTTTGCCAACTCTTCTGGAAATTCTGATTTAGTTGAATCCACGAATGTTGAAGTTGGCGCGGATGCTGGAGTTGGTGCTGGTGTAGGTGTTGTGGGAGTTACTGGTTTTTGAGTAACTGGAATCGGAGTGGGAATGGATACTGGTGTCTTTTTAAGGTCTTCCGCATCTTTTTCCATTTTGGCTATTTTCTCAAGGGCTAATGCAATCCTATCTAAATGATGAGCAGTTTGTGCATCTTTTGCCTCAATTGCACTTATTATCTGTTTTAAATAGGTGAAAACCGTCTCTTCTTCTGGTTTTGCGATGGTTGGTTTTTGATTTTTCTCCTCTTGTGGTGCTTCGGCAAATGAGCCGCCTTCAGTATTGGTCTTCTTATCTTCTGACATTTTATATCTTCCAATCCTTTAATGGATTTATTATGGGTTAACCTCTTATTAAGGCTTTTGGCTAGTTAATCACGTACTTACCAAAAACCTTAAATAGACGGATAAAAACGCTTATAAGTAGAAAATACTATATTAATTTATAGTGATAGACATGTCTATACCTGAGAAAACTGTAGCAAGTGAACCTGTCGTTTCATGGTCTGATTATCGTCATCTTCAAGACCAACTTTATGCTCAAAAGAAAATGATACGATTGTTAGTCAGAATCCTTGTCGATAAGAAAATTATCGGAGAGGAATTGGCGAAGACCTTTGAGGAAAGTAAAAAACCAACGATAAATCCAAAGATTCAAGAATGGTATGAGGCGAAACTTTGGATTCAGGGTGCCATAAAGCATAAAGGTGCCCTACGTGCCCAATTGGGCATAAAAGAGGACGAAACTATTCCAAAGTCATTGCTTCAACAAATCGTCAATACCGAAACTGGCAAAACTGTGAGTTTCAAAGGGAAAAGCATTACGGTTACAACACAATTGAAACGGCGAGCATTACTTGCTTTAAAGTTAGGAAAGATGAGTTAAAATCTCCTAATTACTAGGTGGTTTGAAATGCCTATACACCAGTCTTGGCGAGCGATGGTTGAGGGGATGAGAGGACAAAAGGCATATGCAAAAGGAGAGATGAAATGTCGTCCTTTTACTGATGGGTCAAAGGTTTGTATGAGGACAAAAGCGTGGTCTGTCTTTTTCGCAACAATAAATAAAATGGGAGCAGATGAAACTAAACCTAGAGCGAAAGTGAAAACTAACGAATCGACTGAGAAATTAATTGAGTGGTTTATGGAATCTAAAGGGATAAAAGATAAAGGTATCCCAAGTTGGGTTCCCTTAGCTAAAAAAGTTTTAAGTTCACCTAAATATAACGAGAAGATAAAGACTTTTTGGAAGAAAAAGTTAGATGGTTACTGTGCCAAAAATCCGAAATCAGGTGTTTGTAAATGAGAGGCTCTTTTCTATTCGTGAGTTCTGAGGTAGAATTTCAAGAGGCAACTGAGAAAGGAGCAAGAGTTCTTGCAACTTTTATGGAACTCGATACCCCAAGTTCAAACAGTCGGATTTATCGAGTCGAAGAAGGAGCAAAAATAGCCAAGTCATTGATTGGTAAACCAATTCGTTATGGTGCAAATTGGATTGGTAAACATCTTATGCAAGTTCCAGTTATTGGTATAGTCGAACAGGCTTGGCAGGAAGCAAAAAAAATTAAAGGTATT
>Ga0315296_10003558_pt1 | contig 12979 bp, 12 predicted proteins | sample YL17G14_18_MG_FD_203921 | JGI IMG/M metagenome (GOLD analysis project Ga0315296, IMG submission 203921) | Sediment microbial communities from Yellowstone Lake, YNP, Wyoming, USA - YL17G14_18 | ecosystem: Environmental > Aquatic > Freshwater > Lake > Sediment | place: USA: Wyoming | collected... | reverse complement strand
GGGAAAGTCGAGAGCCTGGTCATTGGCGCCGAGCTGAACAAGCAGGTCGAAAACTTCGTTGACGACATCATTCGGGCGGGAGTCCTTACGGTCAACCTTGTTTATGACAACGACAGGCTTCAGGTTGCACTGCAGGGCCTTGCTGAGAACAAACCGCGTCTGTGGCATAGGGCCTTCAAAGGCATCGACAAGCAATAGTACACCGTCCGCCATTTTGAGAACTCTTTCGACTTCACCGCCGAAGTCTGCATGGCCCGGGGTGTCGATAATGTTAATTTTGTATTCTTTTCCCTTTCGGTCTGTATACAAAACTGAACAGTTTTTGCTCAATATTGTAATGCCCCGCTCGCGTTCTATAGGGTTAGAATCCATAATCAGGCCGTCTTTTCCGCCAGCAAGCTTGTCAAGATCCTCGCTGCGAAACATGCCTGACTGATACAACAACTGGTCGACCAGCGTCGTCTTGCCGTGGTCGACATGAGCAATTATTGCTACATTGCGAATATAATTTGTATACATATAGTACTTTCAAGAACCTTCCATAAAAAGTCTACTGAAATTCAAATCTTTGGATGCGGCAATATTTGCTTTGCCTTTTCGCAGTCCTTTGCGATTTGTTTTGAGAGGTCTTCAGGCGTCTTAAATTTATGTTGGCTGCGCAGGCGCTGGATAAAGTCCATCGCCATATATTTGCCGATCAAATCGCCGACATTTTCTATCAGCAAATGCGCCTCTATCAGCAGCGGAAATTCTTCGCCGTATGTTCGCGCCTGGCCGATGCTATAGACAGCCGGGATTTTTCCCTCGGAGGCCAGGACATCCTCTATAGTCTGGCCGATTTTCACAAAGCCGGAATAGACGCCTTCGGCGGGAATAACCTGCGTGGGCTTTTTCATATTCAGCGTTGGAAAGCCCAGCTTTTTGCCAATTCCCCGACCGGGTATGATCTTCTCGATCAGCCGATACGGCCTGCCCAGAGCGGCAGCGGCATCAGCTACGTGGCCGCTCTCAAGCATATAGCGAATCAGAGTACTGGAAACCCTGACGGTCTGGCCGGTCGACAGCTTGATTTCCTTCGGGCCAATTACGCAAACCTCAAAGCCTCTCTGTGAACCCAACTCTCGCAGCGTATCAATGTTGCCGGCCCGGTGCAGGCCGAAATTGAAATCATCGCCCTCAACAACTACGCCTGGCTGCATATTATCAACAATAAACCGACTCGCAAAATTCCCCGGCGAGAGATTCAGCAACCGGCGATTGTCTTCTAACACTATCAGAGCATCTACGCCGCATTCCGCCAGCAGGTGCGTTTTGAGCTCCAGGGGCGTAAGCATACCAGGTGCCCTGTCCGGATGCAAAATGGCAACCGGATGCGGCTCAAAAGTCATCGCCACCAATTCCGCTGCCCTTTCCTGAGCGATTCGTTTGGCAGCAGCTAAGATTTCCTGATGGCCGAGATGGACGCCGTCGAAATTGCCAATGCTAAGCACACAGCCCTTCTTTATTTTCTCAAAATCTGATATTGCTCGTAAAATTTTCATTGCAGTTTGCGTACACTTTTCAATTTCGCCTCATGTAGATAGTACGGCGTGCTTAGCCATAAGCGTCAGCCGGCAGAAGTCTGCTTTGAGCCGCCTGTAACTGAGAGCACTAATTTAACCGCCGGGCCTGAAAGCCGCAATGGCTTTTTCGCCCATCGTACAGGGGCATCTTCTATCTGTAACCGTTCACATTGATAAATCCGCGTTTTTATGTCATTGCGTGGCCTTTACCCGCCATACGTTGACGGGTGAAGGCCGAAGCAATCTTAACCTCAAGCGGCCCAGAGATTGCCGCGCTCAGCGGAGTCTGCCCCCCGTCAGTGCCGGCCCGTCGTTCCGCAGAACTGCCGAATGCCGGGGCACTGCCGGGCCCGAACGGCTTCAACCGCGTTCAGGGCACGCCCTGTGAGTGTTATCGAAGGGCCTCGCTCGCAACGACCAAGAATGGCCCAAATTCGACATGTTACCCCATGAACGGTCAATTCTATTCCTACCCAGTGTGGCAAGAGCTAAAAATTTGACAAAAAGCGCGAGAAAATCTGCAACTTAGTTGCATTTTTTGAACCGCCGTGCATACAATATCGTATGGAGTTGAGCAACAGCCCCAGCGGCCGTCTTGACTTGGATGAGAAAATGAGACTATACGGCAGAATTGCGACCATTCTAACCGAACTACGAGCCCATGCTCCATTTACATTATTCGGCGCTCTGACAGGTATTGCCCTTATGCTACTGTTTAGAAATCTTTCAGAGCAGACAACTTACCGCCTCTTTTACATATTTCATCCGACCCATGTGACATTTTCGGCAATAGTAACCGCATCGCTATTTAGGCTGCACGAAAAGACAAAACGCTTCATCATAGTGCTACTTGTCGGCTATTTTGGGTCGATAGGCGTGGCTACTTTAAGTGACTCGATTATCCCCTTTTTCGGGGAAAGCATTCTTGGCGTAGCAATCCCAACCGAGGCTCAGGTGCACGGTCGGCACCAGCATGACGGTCTGGACAAAGACGAAGCTAAGCACGAACAGTCTCAACATTATGAGCCGAAAATCCACATCGGCTTCATCGAAGAGTGGTATATTGTCAACCCGGCGGCGATTCTGGGTATCCTGATAGCGTACTTTTTGCCTCGAACGAAATTCCCCCACGCCGGCCACATATTAATAAGTACGTGGGCATCAGCAGCCCATATTATGATGAACACACACGGCGAAATAACCACCTCGATAATTGGCGGGATGCTTATCGTTCTTTTTATCGCTGTGTGGGTTCCCTGCTGTTTTAGTGACATCGTGTTTCCATTGTTATTTGTCAGTTCGAAGAGCAATCTACAGCATGCCCACCACTGAAAGGAAAAAAACGGAGCCGCGACCGTAAGGGAGCGGCCGTCTTTTCAGGAGAAAAAATGACAAAGTCAGATCTGGATGCACAACCGCGTGTGATGTTGACGGCAGCCGGGCTATACCGCACTAAGAGCCGAGCAGCGATACTGGGGGTACTGCTCAGGACCGCAACGCCACTTACGCAAGACCAGATCACTGTCACACTGGGGCGAAAGCATCTCGATAAGGTTACGGTCTACCGTACGCTGTCGAGTCTGCTCGAAGCCGGACTTGTACACAAAGCGTATCTCGACAAGCGAGCGTGGCACTTTGAGCTGGCCGGCAATTGCACAAACCGCCAATGCCACCCACATTTTACCTGCACCAGTTGCGGCGGCACACACTGTCTGACGGATATGTCCGTACCTATGCCGAAGAGTCCTCACAAGGGCTTTATTATTAGCCGGCAGCAGGTTCGCCTCGAAGGCCTGTGTCCAGCCTGCGCCTAAAAGGCATTCGGTTATGGATGTTCTGCGGGAGCATCGTTAAAATAACCGGCGTGAAAGTTTACCCATTAAAATTTAGGCCCATATACAAGCAGCGGATTTGGGGCGGACAAAAGCTAAAAAAAGTCTTCAACAAGGACATACCAGCGTTTGAAAAAATCGGCGAAAGCTGGGAGCTGGCGGATTTGGCGGAAGACAAATCCGTCATCGCAAACGGCGAACTTGCCGGGCAGACGCTTTCTTGGGCAGTCAAGAAATATCCGGAACAGATAACAGGCAATAAGAATTTTGCCACGCCTTTTCCTCTTTTGATTAAATTTTTAGACGCCGAAGATATTTTGAGCATGCAGGTCCATCCGGACGCACAAACTTGCCGGCGCCTGGGTAAGGGACAGCCTAAAACAGAGTGCTGGTACATAATAGCCGCAGCGCCGGGTGCAGTAATCTGCAAAGGGTTAAAGAAAGGCGTAACCAAAGAGCAGTTTGCAGAAGCGATAGAAAATGGCACGGCGGCTGAACTGTTGGCCAAAGTGCCGGTCAAGGCGGGCCAGTGTCACTTTCTACCAGCCGGCACCGTACACAGCATCGGTCCAGGACTATTGATAGCCGAGATACAGACACCTTCAGATACCACCTATCGGGTCTTTGACTTCAACCGAGTGGACGATAGCGGCAAAGCCAGAGACCTGCATATCGAAGAGGCATTGGAAAGCATTAACTTTGGCCTCCGGAGCAGCGAGCTTCCGGTAACAACGGTAGGTAGGCTGGTAGATTGCGAATACTTCAAGGTAGATAAAGCTGACCAGCGCAATGGCTCCGAACTGCTTTTATCGCCCGGCAAAATGAAAACTATGATTTTCATAACCGGCTGTGGAACACTCCTGTCAGCCGATGCGAATCCCGTTGAATTTAGGGCAGGCGATACTATCCTTATCCCTGCTACCTATCAGGGGGCGATACGGTTTGCCGACGATACGCAATATTTGACACTAACCATCTAATTAAGGCGGGATTTCTACCGGCGAGCTCCTGAGCCAATTGGCTGCCAACAGACAAAGGTCAGCCACATCAATGAGCCCATTGCGGTCGAAATCCGTCCGAAGGTCATACTCCGCCTGCGTCTTGGACGACAGCCAGCACCTCGACAGGATGGCATAATCATCAAGATTGACCATGTTATCCTGGTTGGCGTTACCTTCCAGAAGTGTGCCCAAGTCCACGGACGTGTTTGGCGCAGAAACGACCACGCTTCTCTTGACATTCATCAGAGTCGACCCGCTACGCGCGGTGATATCATAGCTGCCTGGCGCGATGCCCGTAGCCTCGCAGACAGCCGCGCTGCCGGCAACAGACTTGGCGGTGGTCAGCCTGAATTCGTATGTCGGAGTATCGTTTAATACATCAGCCCCCGGCGTGAAGAATTTAACGGTCAACGGAACGAGCCACCCCTCATCAGGGCGGCCATCACCTTGGAGAGCCACAGAAATAGACACTGAGGCTTCTGTTGGCCCAAGCGGACCTATGCTGACTATCGCTTGGGGGATGTGTGATGCGGGTATATTTGTGGCGGCTTGAATACTTTTCTGCTCGGCCGAGGTTAGCTTAGTCTTAAAGTGACAGCCCAAACCGATTGCACTGGCTTGGATGAGCATATTGCCGGCCACGAAACCTGTCTCTAATTGAGCGTACTGCTGCCCTACGTAGGAAGAATCAAGGCAAAGTACGACATAGCACGGCGCCGCAGGTAAACCACTAACAGCAGATCGGAGACTAACTCTGGCATCAGCAGATTGCGGCCCACGTCTATCGCCAGCAGAGCTTAATCGCTCAATTTTATGGTCTTTCGTAGCCGTGCTTGTGCTGGGATTTCTGTTGTGATAACGATAGACGCCATCTTCGTTCACCAAATAAATGCTCCGGGTCAAATAATAGTTGGCGTAGGCTGAGGGAACGGTTAAACCCGCCCTACTGTTGCTTGTCGTATGAGCGGTGCAACCATATCCTGCCCATAGAATCTGGGAAATCTGCCGCAGCGTCAAATTCATCTGACCAAAATTGCTGACGTACTTCAGATTGGCTAAGACTTCTTCAAGGCTGTTATCGCCCGTAGTTGAAGGGTCCGGCAGCCACCCCGGCTCACCTTCCGGTACGGAACAATGGGCTGCCAATTCAGTTGTCAGCCCTCTAACCGCCTGCACTCCAAAAATCAACCTTGCCTTTGGGTATCCAATTCCTTTTGGGCAGTTCGCCATTGGTGATTCAGTACTCTTCCATAAAGAAACAGAGGCAAGCATCGCCGGCATAGATGAAATCCCGGCATCGAAATCAAGCTCGCTTTCGTATCTGATCGCGAAGGCGCCATCAGACGTTACTTCGTTTGAATGCCAGCTTAGTGAGTGGCCGACTGGGTTGTATGAATATGTCCCACTTGGTGTGGCGACGAATATATTCCTGTAAGAGCCTGTGAACGGTGCTTTTCCTGCGGCCCAAAGGACATTACTTATCTGCTGGGTGCCGGCTGCGGTTCTATTCAGAGTATGCTGTGAGTACCTACTATTCAGGCAGACTTCTACCGAGTTTCGTGTAACTATCGGTGATGGGAGGGGACCAGCGTTGATGACCTGGGCCTGACAAAGCATCGGGCACAAAACTACAGCCAAAACTGCCGACATTATCCATCGACTATTCATGTACATTACAAAGACCGGCGTTTCCCAGGCCAGGGCGAAGCCCTGGACTGGATCAAACCCGCCTTCGGCGGGCTCCGCGCAGCCCCTCCATTTGCAGGTAACCCTTCTTCCATATCACTAAGCCGGATACTACAAAAACCAGTACATATACGCCTGCAGCATACCAGGTTCTTATCTGGCTCATCACCAGCCCAATCAGAGCATAAATGCCGGCCAGCACGTAGCAGATGGCAACGGTCTTTTTCAGCGGTATTCCTCTATCAATCATCTGGTCGTAGATGTGGCCGCGATCGGAGACAAACAGAGGTCGGTGATTGAGCAGCCTTCTTACCAATGCCACAGCCGTATCCAGAATCGGCAGGCCGAATACGATGATTGAAGCCAGCCACCATCGCGGAACTCGCTCCGCAAATAGCAGCATCAGCGAGGCAACCATAAAACCCAAAAGCATGCTGCCGGCGTCACCCATGAATATCTTAGCCGGATGCCGGTTGAAGGGCAAAAACCCACAGACTCCTCCTACAAGACAAAGGCAGATTATAATCCGCACCGGGTCACCGACCTTGCTGTATCCCCAGGTCACTAAGTGTATGGATAAAAAGAGCATTGCAACCGTAATAACTGCCGTAACTCCCGCGCAAAGCCCATCAAGGCCGTCAAGCAAATTCAGCGAATTCGTCGCACCAAGGACGAAAAATACCACAATCAGGATGCTCAGAATCGTCTCAAGGGCAGGAGGCAGCGGCAGACCCAAAGGGTCAGCAACCTGATGCAAGTTTGGCGTAATACCTACAAGCAGCAAAACTATTGCAGCACAGATTTGGCCCAGAAATTTATGCCGCGGCCTCATATTGAATATGTCATCTGTGAGTCCAACGAAACATGCTATCACTCCGCCGGCTAAGATTCCCAGCAGCCACTTTGGCGTGGGACCGACAAATTCCTCTTTCCCCAGACATCCTATACCGACCAGTGCTCCCACTGTCAGGCCGGTGAGAATTCCCACGCCACCAAGGTACGCGATGGGCTCTTTGTGTGTCTTGACCAGATTATCAGGCCTATCGACGATTCCAAATTTTATGGCTATTTTTTTGCACAGCCAGGTAGCGGCCAGCGATCCTGCGAAAGACACCACCAATACAGGCCAAAAGTTGACAACCCATCCAACCGACCTGTACGGCCCAATTATATTGCGCAGTAAATTGGCAAATATCACTTGCTGCCTCTTTCAGTGCCGGGGTTTACCAGCCAGACTTCACTGTCGTACCGAAGCATAACCAAGCTGTCTTTGAAGCCGTCAAAGCGGATATTTGTTTTTCTGCCGAGCAGCTCCTGTAATATCCACTTTGGGAAGTTGGCGCCTGCCTTGATTGACAGCGGGACGCCGCCCCCAAACCGTGGATTTATCTCGATGAATTTCACTTTGTCACGCCGGGTCAGGAATAGTTGCAGAGTTATAACGCCGGGTCCTGCCCCGAGGACCTCCACCAGCCTGGCGGCCTCGTTCATAAGGCGGGCATGTTTTACCACCTGGCCCTTACTGACCTCGCCGGCTCTTGCCTCGATGCGTTTTCTCGGCACAACGCAGCGAACCTTCATCCCAAAATCCACATAGACGTCGCAGGTATATTCGGTGCCCCTGACAAACTCCTGACAGATAACATTTGGTATCCGCCTGGCGAATAACAACAGCTCTCTGCGGCTGTTCACGACTGCATTTCCCCTGCTGGCGTACCCATCCCAGGGTTTCAAAAAGCAGGGCCAAGTCAACCTACGTGCCGGGAGCTGCCTGGAAATCGCCGAGCGGACGCTGACAGTAAGCGGAGTCATAAAGCCATTTTTCACTAAAAAGCGATATGTTTTTCTCTTATCCTGACAAACCTCGATTACTCTGGGATCGGAAACCAGCACTTGGCAGCCCAAGGCGGCAAACCTTGGCTTATTCTGGGCCAGAAGCTTCAAGTCCAAATCAACGGTAGGAACGAGCAACCTTACGGCGTTGTCTTCGACAATCGTGAGCAACTGCTCTATGTAGCCGGCGTGTGTTATCGGCTTAACCAGAAAAGCCTTATCGCATAATTGCAGGGCGGAGCATAAATGTGTGGTATCGGTGCCGAAAAATGAGGCATTTATTCTTAGCTGCCTTGCTGCTTGTCGAAAGCAATTGAGCAGAGCGACCCGCCTGCCAATGCAGGTGAATAGGACGTTGAGACTATTCTTGCCAGCCGCTCTTGGTAGTTTATTTGGCGAGGCGGCAAGACCCGCCGCAATTCGTGATTCAGCCATTATTGCTCCAACTGCATTGCCACTACTATAAAAATGGACAAATTCATCATAGAAACCCCACTGTCAAGCGTCAAGCAGGAACAGTTGGAGGCAAATTGGCAATTGTTTTGACTTTTTGCCCGCATACATCTAAACTAATTCTCCGTTTGATTAATCGACTAAAAACAAATAGCGGTTTAATGATTGCCAGAGCAGGCAAAAGCTTGGATTCGTCGGGGCGTCGTGAGAACGAGCGTGCCTTAATGCTTATTGCACAGTAACAATAGGGAGCACAAACTTGCTTAAAGAAAGCGAAAATCCACCTATCATTTGGCCGGAAGTACAATCAATTCGTGATTTTACCGGCCTGTGGTGGGTCGCCCACACCAAAAGCAGAAACGAAAAAGCTCTGGCGCATGATTTGGTCGCCAAGAATATCCGCTACTTTCTGCCTATGACCTGGAAGGTTCAGCGCCGAAGCCACAGAACGCTCCGCTCATTACTGCCGCTGTTCAGTGGATACTTATTCTTTTGCGGCCAGGAAACCGAACGCGTGGAGCTATTGCGAACTAACCGTGTCGCAAATGTAATCATAGTAAAAGACCAGGAGAAATTACTTAAGGAGCTGATACAATTCGAGCAAGCTCTTCGGGCCGGCGCTCCCCTGACGCCGTACAAATTCATCAAGGCCGGCCAGCGGTGCCGGGTCATAGCCGGGCCGCTGCTGGGCCTGGAGGGAATTGTCATCCAGATCAAAAACGTCGCGCGTTTGGTCTTGCAGATAGATATGCTCGGCCAGGCAGCAAGCGTGGAGATAGACATCGATCTGATAGAGCCCACCGATGAACCAAGTAAAGAAGCCGGCAACAGGTAACGGGACGCCCAAGAACACCGCCGAAGACTCGCAATAAGTCACATAACGAGGCGATAAGGAAGGATAAGCACTATGGGCACGGTTATTAAAATCATAGGCGTAATCATCGTTTCTATTGCGATTGTGTTCCTGGTGAAGCCGCAAGTAATGAGACGCTTGATGGTATTCTTCAAAAAGGGCAACCGCATATACCTCGCCGGACTGATCCGGCTTGCGCTGGCAGTCGTGTTCTTGCTCGGCGCCCGCGAATGTGACATCACCTGGGTGATTGTGGTCTTCGGGATTCTTTTCCTAATATCAGGGCTGCTGGTTTTCATGCTGGGACCCGCAAAAATTGGACGGATGCTTGACTGGTATGAGAAACGGTCACTTATACTTTCTCGGTTTCTGGCTGCAATCATTCTGGCCGTCGGAGCAATTATTATCTACTCCGCATAAGGCCAGACTGACCGACCAATAAACTGCCAACTTGATAAACGACAAATGTCACCACGTAGGCCAGGCCTGTCAGGCCGATAAATTGGAATAGTGCCCAGGTCCAGGAATCCGTCTGCTGCCTGGTCATTGAGACGATTGCCACGCGCGCTGTACTAACCAAACAAAACAGCATAATACAAAGAAACCCGTCATGGGCGTCTAATCTGCCTGTAATCTCTCACGCAATGTAGTTGCCCGGTTTGTGAAATCCGCCGACGGCAGAAAATCACCACCCTGCACTTGGCAGCAAACTCCAGTAAAAGGCGCCAACGTGAATCGAGGTAGAATCCTGCAAATCAAATTCAAGAAAACGTTTGTATTGGCAACTATTTTGCGTTAGAATATTTCGACTTACGGGGCGTGGCGCAGTTTGGCTAGCGCGCTTGCATGGGGTGCAAGAGGTCGCAGGTTCAAGTCCTGTCGCCCCGACTTGAGAGGACGACTGTGACTTTCCACAAGGATTGAGAACGGTAACCTGTACTCACCACAAAGGTTTACAGTATCGAGTCGTAAGTTCAAAAATACCGAATCCACAACTTGGCGTTTTTGGGTAGGTGAGAATACAACGTATTGCTGTGAAAGACGTTGTGCGAGTTCTAAAATTTTTGCTGCATCGCTGTTGTTTTCCTGCCTTCCAGCCGCGATTTGAGTTCTTCGCTGTTGCAGCAAAGCTAATTCTCTCTGCTTCTGCCGAGCCAGACGCAAAAACTCCTCTGCAAGGTTGTCTTTAGTTTGGGCGGCCTTCAGCAAGAGGGTGTCCAAAGTAGCTTGTGCATCGGTAGCCCTTTTCTTGAGGTTTCGCAACTCCTGTTCTGCATCATCAACATCTTTCTCAAGTATGGTTTTCAGATATGCCAGTGCCCAATCGTATATTTCGTTTGGCAGAATTAGTCTATCCAGCATATCAGTAACCTGAGATTCGATCACTGATTCTGGCACCAAGCTTGGCCGAACAGGATGCTCGTAATGGTTTATTTGGGCACACCTGTAATACGTATACCGTTGTTTATGCAATTCGGCAGTAATGTTATATCCACAGTGGGCACACTTGATAAGCCCATGGCCGTATGTGAAATGCATTCGTTTGTAGTGGCTGCAGCGGTTGCGACCGTCCAGCACTTGTTGCACTCTTTCCCAAGTTTGCTCATCGACAAGTGCCTCATGCTTGCCTTCGTAAATCTGCCCATGCCAGAGGATTTTGCCGATGTAGAACGGATGGCGCAATAGTTTCGCCAGATGGGAACGCGTCCAGCGTTGTGTCCTCAGGGAAAAATACATATTGCGTTGGAAAAGCTCATCCCGGAGTGTGTCGATTGTATGCTTGCCTGATGACATTAGCTTGAAGATTGTACGAACTGCCTCGGCCTTCGGGGCATCTGGAACCGGTAGCTTGGAGCCATTGGACCCCTGACCCATGCAATAGCCATAAGGGGGTGTATGAGGATACTCTCCGGCCTCAATCTTGCTGCGAAAACCCTTGTTGATCTCTTCCTTTAGATTGTCGGTGTACCACCGTGCTACAACACCCATTACACCTATGCCTAGGCGGCCAGCAGCATTCTGTGGAAATTCCTGACTGGCAAAGAATACTTTCTTGTCTTTTTGCGTCTCCAGACGCTCAAGCATAGCCAAATCCGTGAGGTTGCGGCAGGCACGGTCGACTTTATGAAATACCACGCCGTCGATGATAGGATCGCTACAAATGCGATTGACGATTTGGCGAAATCGTTGCCTTTCTTTTTGCTTAGAAGCAGTTTCGACATATCGAACGGTTTCGACAATTTCATACCCTTTACGCTCCGCCCATTCACGGTTAGCTTGGTCATGGGCTCCGAGGCTGTAGCCTTCGCTCTGCTCGCGTGATGAGACTCGGCAAACACTGAGTAGTCTCAGTAGTCGATTCTTTCTCTTCATCATACTATTCTCCATTTTTGCTGGCCAAAGCACGAAGAAATCGGGCGAAATCCTCTATAATTCGGTCGGCTTCTTTCTCAGAAATCGGCCTTCCGGCCACCTTCGACCAGACACGCTGAGTGTACTTACGAAATGCTAACACATCGCTCGGGTCGGGCGCAAGTAAATTCTTCTGATCTTTTTGAGAGTTTATATTCAACTTCTTTGGCATGATATTTGTAACAGAAGAATGGACCTCAAATTGTCAGACGGCGACCTACTTTTCATAGGCTCAGGTAAGACCAGGCGCTGACATAGACCTGCCGGTATGAGAACGAAGTTGCTGGAGAAGCTGGCTCTTACTGATCCCGTTTACGTAATGGGCTTGAAATAGTACTCGCTGTAAGTGAACATCCCCCAAAGACACGCTTAGCAGCAAGAGGATCGCCCACTTTCTGTATCTGAAAACTCACGGCCTATGTCGTTAAATCAGGAGAAACCCCAGACCTTTCCGCCCATTTCCCATCATTGCTATTCTGGCCGGTTGTTTTTCATTGCAAATAACGAGAATTCTACACAGAGGGTTAATGCTCCAGCTTCAAAAACCCAATCGCCGCAGATAACATACATCACTATGCCGACTCAGGATGAGTAGCCGGCAGTTTCAGCTCCTCTTTCTTGAGTTGCTCTTCAGCAAGTTTTTCTTTTTTAGGTCTTCCATGGGGCTTCGGCTTGGCCGGTGGAAGATCTGCTTCCTCTTTCTTTGGCCTGCCCCGTGGCTTAGCTACCATCAGCGGATGCTCAGATTTCCTTGCCTCCGATTCAGGTTTCTCGTTCGGCGATATTCTGCTGGCAAGCAGGAGAACTTGAGACAATATTACAGCCGCCGCGATTGCCAGCGCGACATATGCCAGTAACAGATAGCTCACACCGCCGTTTGTCTTTCTACCGACCTCCGCGGCGTTGTATGTTCCTCCCGGAACTGTCAGCAACTGAGCCAAACCGACGATGCACAAAGTCGAGACACTCAGTGCCACCACGACCGCAGTCTTACCCTGGAAGAACGCTACCTGCCTCAGAATCTTGAGAATTGTCACGAGGAGAACTACAAAAATCGCAGCCAGTAACACCAACACCATCACTTCTGGTAAAAGCGTAATGAACTCTTTCATTTTAAGGTCCTTTCTCGAAACTACATCACTTGTTATCCAGCCAAATAACTCCGGTATCATCCTTCTTCTCGTGTCCTTTAATAATTGAAGAAGTTTATCCGGGTTTGCCGATACCTCCGAATGAGGGACAAGTGTTTGTCCCATAAACAGATAACGTTCCGGAGGTAAAACAATGGAAGCTCCTTCAAAATTCTGCTGCCAGAATAAAAAATGTCCTGATTACGGCAAACGGGGC
>Ga0315296_10003557_pt1 | contig 12981 bp, 11 predicted proteins | sample YL17G14_18_MG_FD_203921 | JGI IMG/M metagenome (GOLD analysis project Ga0315296, IMG submission 203921) | Sediment microbial communities from Yellowstone Lake, YNP, Wyoming, USA - YL17G14_18 | ecosystem: Environmental > Aquatic > Freshwater > Lake > Sediment | place: USA: Wyoming | collected... | reverse complement strand
TGGCTCAGCTGCTGAGGGCCGACCTCATCCCGAGATCGTGGGTGCCATCAAGAGATATGCGCGATCTCAGGCAGCTCGTGAGACAGCGCGCATATCTCGTCCGGCAGGCATCCAGGTTCAAGAACAAGATACACGCTGAGATCCTCAGACGAGGAGTCCGTCGTCCTGAGAACCTCAAGACACCATTCGCCCAGAGAAGCATCCGCTGGATGCGCTCTCTGGACATCCCCACTGTGACGTCGTGCCTGAGCTGCCTCGAGAACATCCAGGCACAGATCGAGGAAATGAACATCCAGCTGCTGGAAGAGTACAACCGAAGACCCGATGCCCAGCTCATATCGACTGTCCCCGGCATCGGGTTCTACGGCGCTCTTCTGATACTGGCTGAGATCGACGATGTAAGCAGATTCCGTCATCCTGAGAAGCTGTGCGCATACGCAGGGCTGGTGCCGACCGTGAGCCAGTCGGCATCATGCGTCCGGTACGGAAGCATCAGCAAGGACGGATCCGCGTATCTGAGGTGGATCCTCACGGAGTCGGTCCACGTCCACACGCGATATGAACCAGGATCGCAACTCTCGAGCTTCCACGCGAGAGTCGCGAGACGACGTGGCAAGCGGATAGCTACGGTCGCGACTGCGAGAAAACTCCTTCGAATCGTATACTGGATGCTCGTGAGACACGAGCCGTATCACAGTCACGGATTCAACCCCGTGAAAAGAGTGCACTGCTAGTGCGACCTATGGATTGGGGCACATCCCTGACAAGGGACGAAGCTACCATAGTGCGGGAAAACCGCGAATAGAGGTATGTCCGAAAACCCATCATGAAGGAGGAAAATCAAAAAGAACGAGCAACTCGATTCAGACAAGGCGCGAGGGACACTTCAACATAGAGGTCTTTTCCTAGAGAACGAGGTCGCCAAGAACCTCGTGTCTTGCTGAGCCAGTATCTCCCTATCGCGATTCAATCAAACAGGATTGACTGGAGCTCAAACCCCTTTCATTTCCCTCCCCTATGGACTTTTCCGAATCGGCAGCATAAATCTTCCCCTGTCTCGAAAGCACCTTACAGACTCACGCCGGACTGAGAGTGAATTTCAGGTATAGCCAAGGGTCGTAGGTCAAGCTCAGCACGCAATGCAAGTCCGTCTGCGTTGTTGGCGCGGTAACATTGCTCGTCGCATCGAGAAGAGTCGTCGTGACCTCTTCATTTGGCCCTCCCATGGTATTGAGGTTTATGTGACCTATGATCTGAACTCGGATGCTATGAGTTGACCCCGGTTGAACGCCGATACCTGGACTCTCCTGTGCTCCGTCAACAAACAAATTGTAGTAGGTTCGCCCTCCAAAGTAATAACCGACCCAAGACTCAGCAACCGAAGACGGATACGAGACCCTGTCAATGAAGACCAACGGCAATCTTACAGTGATTGTCGTGGACCAAGAGCATTTCTTTCCGGGCTGGTCGGTGACGGTAACCGTCACAGTGTATGTCCCGACGGTGTGAAATGTATGAAATGTATCCTTCCCCGTGCTCGTACCCCCGTCTCCGAATGACCAGGAGTATGTGTAAGGTGCGATACCCTGATGTGGACTGAAATAGAACTCTACGGGGTTACCTACACAAACAGTCGTCAGTGAAGACCCCCCCACTCCCCGCACTGGTTGGTAGTAGTAGGCAAGAGTCGCCGCAACTATCGAGACAATAAGAATAGCAACTACATACACGATAATGATGGGTTTCTTTCTTCTCGGAGGAACGCGCACTGGAGCTTGGTCTGTTATGTCAACATAGGTCGGTCCAAGGTTGCCGTTGCATATCTGACAGAACCAAGCTGTTTCCGGATTCTCAGCTCCGCAATTTGGGCACCTCAGAATCTTCTCAGCCATGCCATTCCCCTTTCAGTATCGTCTTTCCTCCCCTATGGCTTTTCCGAGAATCATGGTGGACCCTGTGGGATAAGGGACCACGAAACTGACTGGCTAACCTTCGAAAATGCCCTTACTAGGGCATCATCGCCGAGGAGAAGAATCGAGAGATAACTAGCAACGGCTTCTGTGAGCTGTCAACAAACCCTTTTCCATTTTCCCAGATTCAAGCCTGTTGGTATCATCTGGTCGGCCAGACGGCTACTTTTGACTGCGCGGTTCATCTGGTTCCTTCGGTAACATCTCCTTGCGGACTGCACCAAGCGCCCCTTTCTTCACTCCCAGGATGTGCTCTTCATCGCGGAGTATCCCGCGAAACAGCTCCGGGTAATTGATGATCCCTCCTAGCATCTGAATCGTTTCCCTGTCCATTCTGTCGAGGATAAGGACCGTTCTTTCTTTGATGGTCGCAAGTCGTAGCTCACCTTTGTAATTAAGAACGCAAGCTAGATGGGCCTTGCGACGAGCGCGCTTAAGTTTCATTCTGCTCAAAACCGGATGCCCAAACGCCGCTCCAGATGCCATTCCTATCATGTATTCCTGTCCAGCAAACTCGCGATCATCGGCGAAATTTCTCATAAGCTTCACAGATTCTTCGGGTTTCATCCTAACAATGATTGATGCCATTCTGATCACTGCCATGGTATCCCACACGAAGACTCTCTCCTTGTCAGGCAGTTCGACTTCCGTCTGCACCCGCTCAATAACGGGAGTTATCACGCTTTTGTCCACAGCAGTCCTTTGGCCATACTCTTTTTCGCCTCCTGGGATGTCTCTGGATATGTGTGATGATAGCGATTTCTCGTCCTCAAGGATCGTAAGGTGATATCTGGATTTCCTTACAGTTAGATTCAACCCACCTCTCTTCATCGGAATTACTTTGTAACTCGCTTTTAGTACGAGCTGAACGCGGACTACTTCAACTATTACGCGGCAGATGCGGACTACTTCCCTTAGCTGATGCCATAGACTGTTCTTTTGTTTCATGGCCAACCTGACCCTAACGACTTCGCCACATATCGGCTTTTCCTGTTATCGCAACTCAGGGTGCTCTCAGGCAGAGAAACCTCGTAGTCACTCAGAGTTCCTGGGCGGATGAGGGGAGATTCGCTTTCCCAGACTAGCTTTCATCCTCATTCTCAAGATTCAGCCGATGGAAATCGATATAACCGTAGAGGTGACTCCTCTGGCAACCTCCTTCTTGCTAATCCACTGGGGGAAACATGAGAAGGCCTTCGATATCGACGAAAGAATCAGTTGAGAAGAGGATTCTTGTCAGACGCGATTCTGGCCTGGGACTGACATACAAATCAATTCGCAGGGAAGATCCTTCGCTCGAAGCGGCTGCACAAAAAGTGTTCGGAGGATGGTACGAAGCTCTTGACGCGGCTGGAATTGATTCGTCACTCTTTCGCAACCAGAAACCCTTCGGATACTGGAGCAGGGATAGAGTCATTCAAGAAGTCAGAGAATTGAAAAGGAATAGTGAGGACCTTAATTTCTCCTCCATTAGAAGAACACATTCTTCGCTCGTGCAATATGCAATAAAGTTTCTGGGCGGGTGGTATCCCGCACTTGAGGCAGCTGGGGTAGATCCAAGGAAGTATCAGAAGCAGGTGCCACCAAACTACTGGAGTCGCGAGACTATATTGAGCACTTTGACCGAGCTTCATTCGCGTGGTCAAGATATAAGGCCGATTGCTCTGCGGAGGAGCCATCCCGGATTGGTTGGAGCAGCCAGAAAGCAGTTCAAGGACCTCCGAGAAATGTACCACCAAGCAGGCATTGACCCCAAGAAGATAGGAATGCAAAGAAGATGGACAGCCGACAACATCACAACCACACTCAAGGAGCTGCACTCCTCCGGCCATGATATGAAACCGTACAAGCTCATGCAGGGGTCATACATCGGATTGATGCTAGCTGGCTTGCGAATCTACGGCAGCCTCGAATCGCTCTACAAGGCCGCAGGAATTGAACTCAATTCGACCGGATACAAGAAGAGACGCACGAAGAAGTACACAAGAGAGGAAGCAATCTCGTATCTTCGAGAACTCAAAGAACGAGGAGAGGACATTTCGCCAAGAGCGCTCAATAAGAACCACTATGGCCTGTACAACGCTGTCAGGAAGCTGTTCGGAAGCTCTTGGGATTATTACGAAGCCGCAGGTCTCTCCCCGCTCCAACACACCTCACTCAGAAAACGGGGTTACTGGACAGAAGAGAAGGTAATTGAGCAGATTAAGGAATTGGACCAAATTGGAGAAGACCTGCATCTCAGTTCTGTCAAGAGGAATCACATTGCATTGGAACGAGCTGCGTACAAGCTCTTTGGAAGCTGGCATTCCGCTTGCGAAGCCGCGGGATTTTCGTCAGGAAAGTACCGAGTGCATTTCCGTAAAGGGCACTACACCAGTGAGAGTGTTATTGAACAAATTCTGCAAATGAAACAGAAGGGAGTCAATCTCTCTGGGTCCGCCATTGCCCGCGAAAATCCTTCACTATCTGCTGCCGCAATCAGCAGATTCGGAACATGGTATAAAGCGATCGAAGCAGCGGGAATCAACCCCAGCGATTATCGCAAAGAAATGGCGAAGGGGCACTGGAAGAAAGAAACGATTGTCAACGAGATTCAGACTTTGGGAGGCAAAGGCGTAGACCTCTCATACACTCGTGCGCAAGAGCAGTACCCTTCTCTGGTTTCCGCCGCGGAGAAGCGATTTGGGTCATGGTCTAATGCCATTCTGAATTCTGGACTCAATTACGACTCTTTTCGCAAACAACTGACGGCACGGTACTGGACGAAAGAGAGAATGGTCAGCAAATTGAGAGAGCTCTACTTACAGGGAGAAAACATCAGACCGGCCATTCTTCGCAAGTCATATCCTGGCATATACATCTGGGGGAGAAGACTTTTCGGGAGCGTTGAGGGACTCTATCGGGAATCTGGTATTGACCCCGACAGCATAGGTCTGCCGAGGAAGTGGACAAGGGAAGGGGTTGTCCAAGAAATAAGAAAGCGGGTGGAGGAGGGCAAGGGCATAGAACTCAACACGATACGAACCGAAGACAGCGCCCTTCTAAGCACCGCAACGCGGATCTTCAAGAACTGGTTCGTAGCACTGGATGCCGCGGGTTTTGATTCCGCGAAGATGAGAAAGAAGGCTGTTAATGGCTATTGGACTGAATCGCTAATCACTGCGAGAATAAAAGAAATGGCTGCTAGGGGAGAACTGCTTTCTTCCCATTACGCCCAGAAAATGCATTCTGATGTGTACGGCGGCGCTCAGAAAATCTATGGTTCTTGGGGGACTGCCGTCGAGAAATCCGGATTTGACTATGCCGCTATCAGAAAGAAGCACGGAGATTACTCCAAAGAAGAATTGATGGATTTCCTCGTGAAGCTAAGGAAGGATGGAGTTCAGCTTGCATTCACAACTGTGAGAAGAATCAACCCATCAATGACCAATTCGATCATCAAGATATTCGGGAGTTACCGGAAGGGAGTCGAATCGATTGGCCTCAATTATGATGATGTTAGGAAGGATGGGCTGAGAGAGTGCTATAAGGGCGTAGTATTCGAGAGATACGCTAAAAGAGTCTTCGAGAAGATCGGCTGGAAACTCAGATACAATAAGCTTCACAGATTCAAGGAAGGAGACTGCAAGCCGGATTTCGTCGATTCGATGGATGGGACATGGATTGATGCCAAGCTAGATTCATTCTCCTGGGGAGTCGAAGAGACAATCGAGAAGTATCTAAACCACTGCAACAGAGTCATGATTGTATTCCTAAAGGGGAAGAAGCGCATCTGGCCGGAAAATGGCGTAGATTTCGTTCCAATATCTGATTTCTACATGGGACTTCGGGGGTACGAAGAAGGAGAAGAACTCATCAGCAATCTTGAGAACTTGAAAAAGGGTATACTAAGGCCCGAATTACAAGCTAAGCTAGACAAGTATCAAAGGAAGGCGCGTGCAGACGGTAGAGTTCCGTCCGAGGAGGTCTTGGCAAGGGCAAGCTTCTTATGACCCGTACCCTAGAATCAGAGGTATGATTCGCCATTTCACCTCATCTTGACCTCGTCTGTAGAAAGACGAGGTCATTTCCTAATGTAGATTTTGATCCGTTACCTGTCAACACCTCGTAAAACCTCGTCTCGGCCTCGTCATGACACATAAAGCGTTGCGTAAAGGTGCCAGATGGAGGACATAAGCCCCTTGGAAACCCTCATGTCTGAGCGTGATTCATGCACGATTGAATCAAAAGCGTAGGGAGCTGCGCTAATCCGCCCGTCCTCGCTCGTTTGCTTATGAAGGTTGCATGAAGGTCGGCTTCTCTCCTCTCAGGATGTTTTGCTGATCGCGGGGCACTTCGACCGGGCGGTCTTCCAAGAACCAATTGCTCCTCATCCCGGCGGATGTCGGTCGCCTGCATCAAGGGACGCGAGGAGGGTTCGCCTTGGCTTTCCGATTCTGGGCTTACCGCTCATCATAATTGAAGCTTCGAGACGCTGATGGCTCTGGGAGAATTCATTACAGACTTCATCCTCTAGCAGCTCCAATGCCTCCAGCATGATGAGGTTCTCGATTCTCGGGTATGTTGACATTGACAGCAAACACACTGTTATCTGGTATAGAGACATTGCAGCCGCTTGGCCAGGTTCGGCCATACCCGCATTAGATGGGCCAGCGAAAATCACTTCTTCATTCAATTCTCGCCTTAGGCCGAGGTTGAACATTATTCCTTTGGACCCAGCATGAATGTCATGGCTTGCCAACTTGTAGTATGGACGGAGATGGTCCAGATTCACGGCCTTCTCCAGCATCGATAGGGTGGGGTTGGAATTGCCAACAAACTTAGCAGCCCATCCGTAGTCCTTCTTAAACTCATCATCGTATTTCTGAACTAGTGTACGCTGGGCTTTCTTTGCCTCTTCAATCTGCTCCTTCGAATATGGCTCGTAGCCTAGCTTGATGCAATGTTTTTGGTATTGATCCATCGCCTTGGATGATTCAATCACATCATGTTGTATGTATCTTTCTGCGGCATCTCTTCCGTGCATCTTGATGAAAAAGGCGACGACTGCCATTTCATGAAGTGTTCGCCACCGACTGAAGGCTCCTGATGCATAGCCCCTTCGCATAAGGGTGAGCATTTCCTGTGCAATCCGACATGCTCTTCCATGAAGGCGACACAGTACCCAAAACACGAGGTCGTCGTTCTTTTCGGCTTCTGAACAAACTGAAGCATTGAAATCAGCACCAGACTCCAATGACAGCTCCATGAACAGTTCCAAGAGGCGAAACGGCGTTCCCCATAATTGATTAAGCCGTTTCTCAAATGAGCGTGTATTTCTTCGATTCGTGCGGAGCACTTTCTTGCTCGATTTCTTCTTATCAATCAACATTAGCTGACCGGCACTTTGTATGTCGGAGGCGATCATCTTCGTTATTCGATCTGGAACGGGTGATTCTACATCCATTTCGCGGCCTCTGCTCAGGAGAACACAATTCCTTCCTATGGATGTTATGGTGAGCGCGGAGACGATTTAGCATACGGGTCTTTTCCGAGGCGAGGCGCGTGCATCCTATCGGGCCCACACCGGGGTCAAGCCAGATAGTGAGTTCCGGATTTCAATTCTTGGGCAATCGTGCGAGGCTAGCTCTCAAAACCCTTTGTCTTCCTTTCCCTCGTGAAATCAGAGTTCAGAGTCAGCGCCCTGCAAACTCAAAGGTATGGCCATCCCTCAATCAGGGGATCGCACCGAGCTAGACTCCTTCTTCTCATCTTTTTCGGCCATTCCCATGCCTTTTCCCACTCTATGCGATTAATGAGGAATCATGTCTCCACTACCTCCGTTGAATGCCTCATCTTGGTGAAGGACCATCTGAGTGATGCCAAATCGGTCTGCATGAATTTGTACCGCTCTTTGAGGTAGTTCTGACTCCCAGGCCCGAGATCCTTCTTAATTGTACTCGCGCAGAAGCGAATCACTCCCTTCAAGTGGTCAAGGTCATTCTTGTCGATTCGTCCCGTTGTCATGCTTGACTGGATCATCACTCGCGCTTTCTTCATCCACTGCGTGAGGACGATTGTTTCCATTCCGTCGAATGCTAGAATATCGGACCCTTCGTCATTGTCTGAATAAGCATTTTCGGCCCTCACCAGTCTCTTCTCCATGAGGATGTCGTTCGCATCCTCGATGTCGGTGTGTTCGGACTTTCTCCTGCTCGCTAGAATCATTTTCTCCATCCCTGACTGTTGCTCCAGACTAGATATGCTTTGTTGGACTTGGTCTTTGCGCAATTGAATCCTATGGGATTTGAACTCAGACAACTGGCAGGAACTCAAATTGGCTCCAGGCTGGCGCAAGCTTTGTCATCATTCCGAGGAGAATCGTGAATGGAATCGGAAGAGGCCTCAGCTCCAGATGAAGGGATGAAAGTGAAAGGGGTTTGACAGAATCCGCTCTAAGGATTCTGTGGTGGCCCGGACTGTTGTTTCACGGGCGGTGTTGATCCCTTTCCACCTGACTTCTTCTTGCGGTTCATTGCCACTAACGCAACAATGATTGCCACAACCACAACAACAGCTGCTATGATCATAATGGTCAGAGTAGAGGTGTTGTCAGCAACTGAGGTCACTGTAATGACCTTACTCCACTGTTCGGTATGAGAAGCCGTATCCGATACCGTCACGGTCACAGTATATGTTCCTTTGGCTGCATATTTATGGGTCGGATTCTGACTTGTGCTTGTTCCTCCATCACCGAAGTCCCATGAGTAGCTATAGGCGCCGTTCCCACCACTGGGTGTACATGTGAAAACGACAGATTGGAATGATGTTCCCGATGTCGATGATGCGGTTCCGGACAGTGTGATTGGACCTCCTCCGACAGGAGTACTGACGGTAATGACCTGACTCCACTGTGCGGTGTGAGATGCCGTGTCCGATACTGTCACGGTCGCCGTAGGTGTTCCGGCGGCAGTGTACTCATGTGTCGGATTTCGGATTGTACTTGATCCTCCGTCGCCGAAGGCCCATGAGTAGCTATAGATGCCGTTTCCTCCACTGGGTGTACATGTGAAATCAATGGACATGGGGAATGTCCCCGATGTCGATGACGCGGTTCCTGTCACGGCAAGAGTCGGCCAAGTTACTGTTATTGTTGCGCTCGCTGATTTGACCTGGCCTGTCGTCTCAGTGTCTGTCACAACAACTGTCGCCGTGAATGTGCCCGAAGTGGCATATATGTGCGAAGGCGCGGCACTCGTGCTTGTTGCTCCATCGCCAAATGTCCATGAGTACGAATACGGCGATAGACCGCCTGATGGCGTCGGGTTGAAATTCACAGTCAACGGAGCCGTTCCAGAATTGGGATTGGCGCCTGTTGACGGCACCACTAGTGTCGGCACCGTGTCCACTGTGAAAGTGAATATCCAATGCCCAGATGTGCTGAGCCAGTCACCAGAGGCCTGGCCTGTGCAATAGATATCGGCGGTATGAGTCCCCGCCGCAGCAATCTGTGGAACATGGACTTGCAGAGTGTAATGTGTGGAATCAGACCCGGCAGTGATTGTAACATGGGTAGGACCAACTAGAGTATATTGAGTGGAAGTGTCCCAATCGAAAACGATATAGAAGTTCCATAGATCGAGACCTACGCTTCCGTCATTATGGATGTAAAAGGTGAAAGTCGGGGATTGATCGATATATATCTCGTTCGGCCCCGTAGGGCCGGCATACGGAGTCCAATACACTGCGGCAGAACTTCTCGCAGGCACGAACGACAGTGCGGATACTCCGATCAGGACCGATATCAAGCTCGCTATCAAAAACCTGGGTACTTTGGCCATTCCCTCACCAAGTTCATATCTTGGTAGTGGATAATCAAACTTTGCAATTGGAGAACCATATGAATTTCTGTTTTCACTCCAGCCTGAATCCAGAATGACGAACTGTCTGAACCGGCATCATATGGTCTCTAGCCAGGTCCATGCCTGAGCAAGACAATCGCCCTGTCCGAGGATGTAACTATTGGTTTCGTGGCGTCAATTTTGGTGTGGATACTGGGTCTCGCACAGTTCGCCGGAGAACGATGTCTTTACGAGGATGGCGGTGCCCTCTGGCTGGAAGAGAGAACTTGTGTTGAGATTCTTGGGTCGGACCATCTGGTTCGTCTATCCAGTTAGCCCAAGCGATATCCTCCGAAGGACTGACGGCATGCTCTGAGAGATCGATGAGAAGGCATGCATGCTGCCGTAAACTCTTTTCTTAAATACAACGATACACGATGACGGGTTTGGCTTAGGGGGAAATCGGGTGAGGAAGACGTTTGCGGAGAAGGCCAGATTAGTACCCGCTATCCTCCTTGTTGGAATATTGGTGTTCTCGAGTCTCTCCTTTCTACCTCCAAATCAGATATGGACATTCGTCTCGACAATCTCCACGGCGAGGGCTGATTCGACCCACACTGCCCTAATAGACGAAGTAGCGGATCGTGCAGTTCTGGACCGTGCGGTGAATTACCTTTACGTCAACTACAACCATAGCGTAGGCCTCAATTACGTCAGCCCTGATTATCCTGATTCTGATCTCAATAACACTTACTTCATCTACTCAGACAACTACCTTGCGAGCCTTGTCCTGCGGAACTACAACCAGAGTAACCCTACGCTGACCGGAAGGGCGAAGAATATCACGAACAACTACACGTACTATCTTGGTCGTGCCGGAGCCAACAATACCACGCTCCTTCCCTTCACCAATCAATACAGGGTGCTTAGCGAGAACGTGTTTGCTATCAGCGATTCTGCTTTCCGCGGTGCTAAAGACATCGACTTGAATGAAGACATCAACTTGAGCACACTCATTGGCGCGACAGTCAGAACCACAATAAACAACGGGGACCGCTTGGACCCAAAGGAATTCGCTGACATTGCTTTCCTCCAGGCCATCTATCACAAGTTGAGAGATGAAAGTGGCGCGATGGAGGATTACATTGATGGGCTCAGTTCTGCGGTCAATCTTTCCGACGGAATGGGTTTCAAAGACAAGCCATATTATGATCATTTCCAATACCAAACTTACAAGTTAGCTCTGTACATCTACGCAAGTAAGTTGCTGCGCCAAGAAGACTACAACCGGACGGCATTCGATAGGGCGTTCCATACGCTTCTAAAGATGCAGGCAAGCAACGAAGGAATCTCCGACGGAGGATTCTCAACTGGGTATGATTCTAATCTTGAGGCGATACGTGGACAGAATGGAACGAATGGAACGAATACGGAGACCACCAGCCTAGCGGTCTTGGCTCTGATTCTGCAAAGCCCTGGCTCAGACTCTCGAGAGCTTGCATACATTCTCTTGGTCGCCGGGGCTCTAAGCGCCGCGCTTATTCTTGCAAGCGTCTGGCTGAAGATTGTCAGAAGACGATGAACCGACCCCAAACGTGGATTTCAAAGCCAGCGCCATGTGAACTCAAAGCTGTGGCCATCTCAAAATCAGAGGCTCATACTGCAATCTAGTTGCAATGGCGAAATTTGAGTTGAAAGTTGCCGGCATCTTACGATGATATAAATAGCGCCCCACGGTCTCTTATACCATAATGGATGGAGACTTGGGGATCAAGGGTGTTGACGAGATCCAGAATCTAAGTCAAACGGACAGATTAAGGATAATTGAGGCCCATAAGAAGATCAGAAGTCTACTGGGGGATTCGAGAGCGGACGGCCAGCCAATTCTTTTCGGCACCCCTATCTTTGGGTGGATGGACCAACGAACTCTGGATGCCCAGTTGCTGATTGTCGAATTCGCAGATGACCTAGCCAGTCTTGAGAAATGCGCCAATTTCAACGAACTTGTTGGAAGATTTCAGCGAAAAGAGAACTGCGGCAGCGCCTACTACGAGCTAAAGGTCGCAAGTATGTTTCTGAAGAAGAAATGCACCGTTGAGTTCGTATCCGAAAAGGGAAACAAGAAGAAGCCTGACCTTCTCGTCAGAAAGGACGCTGACAATCTCATGATTGAGGTTGGTGCATTGGAACTGTCCAAGGAGGAGGAGGACATGCAATCAGATCTTTGGGCAATCATCCGCACCACCTGGGGTGTGGCTGGCGTGCGGATAGGAGGAAAGATCTACAAGCGTCTTTCCGTTCCTGCCCGAGAGGACATATGTGAATCAATTCGAGAGAAGATTACGAAGACCGGACGTTTCGAGGGGCATGAGAGAATTGTGATCCCCCGCACCGTTGACATACATCTCTATACTGCGGAGTCCGAGCAAGAAGTTCCCGCAGAGTATCGAGGAGGGAAACTCGAGGGCGCGGTCCCGAAAACAACTGAACCGCATCGACTAAGAACGATAATCAGAAGCAAAGTCTCTCAGCTTCCAAAAGACCAAGTGGGCCTTTTGTTCATTGTCGATGGCAATCTCTGGGGTCACGAATTCAAAGAAGGCTTCGCAGAAGCTCTTGTGGACGAATTGGACCAAACCATATTCGACTACCCCAATCTCAGTGCTGTCGTAATCCATCAATTCGTGTGGACGGCAGGTTTGGAGATAAACAGAATCGATGAAGGTTCGGGATACGTCAGGAGGATTTTAACAACTGGCAACATTTTAAAAACTAGAGAAGACTACCTGCTGATAATGAACAAGTATTCGAGCAGAGCGCTCTTTTCTTGGGCGAAGGAAGCGCTAGGATTCGGACAGAAATTGAAAGCTTGATTCTGCGCGGAGTGTCGCGTGAGATCATGATGCTGAGCTTTGAACACACGAGGCCTTTCCTTCGTTGAGGTCTTTCCTCACCGTGAGCCGGACATGAACCGTGATGTCTGGCTATTTCTCACCTATGTAAAAGGGGCTTCCCGCATTCTCGGTATCTCATCAATTGTACTTCATCCTTCCTCCATCCATGCCTCGTGCCCTCGAATGCATCCTGATCTCGGCGATCCGACAAACACCTATCCGCGGTCGCAAGGCGCCGCATGATGACCGATCCGTCATCTTGTCTCAAGGATCCGCCGCAATCAATCAGATGCGCTC
>Ga0315296_10003556_pt1 | contig 12983 bp, 22 predicted proteins | sample YL17G14_18_MG_FD_203921 | JGI IMG/M metagenome (GOLD analysis project Ga0315296, IMG submission 203921) | Sediment microbial communities from Yellowstone Lake, YNP, Wyoming, USA - YL17G14_18 | ecosystem: Environmental > Aquatic > Freshwater > Lake > Sediment | place: USA: Wyoming | collected... | reverse complement strand
TCTCATCCCTCCTTTCCTGCTTCCTTCCCGAGAACCTCTGTGTAGTAGTCGATCTCGAACTGTCGAGCTTCCTTGATGATGTCTGCCTCAAGGTCGGCGAGAGCTAGTTCGACTGTCCTTCTATAATCACTCGCATTCTTGGCGAGACCTATCTTCCCGATTGCTCCTTCCCTGATCGAGAGAAGGTCATCGAGGAATTTCTTCTCGGCGACTGAGATTCCCTGCGGCACTCCTTCTCCGGGCGGCGCATTCCTCGGCGAGAGAGACTTCGAGACCTGTTTCTCCTCATCCTTCTGTTTCTCATCAGGCGGAGGTTCTTGTTCTCGACCCGGTGCGGCCTGTTGAGTCTGTTGAACGGGTTCCGGATTCCTGATCTTGAGTTCCCAGTTCTCATCGATGATGGCATCGACTCCCTGAGACCTCAGAGTCACGAACGTCTGGGCCTTGACCTGCTCGATCTGGGACTTCCTCATGAGGTCGTCCTTCTTCGGCGACTTCATCTGGAATCTCCACGACTTGATTTCCTTGAAGAGAGGCAGGACCTTGAGATTGAAGAACTCGTTCATCGAGGCCTGGTCATCGGCGACTGTATCCATCGAGACCTCGATAGTCTCGATCTCCTGCCCTAGCTTCCCCGGTGTCTGGACTCCGAGCATGTTCAGAGAGACTCCCATATTGATTGCGATTGCCTCTCGGTAGAACTCAGCTAGACTCCTCGCATCGAGATCGACAAGTGAGTCGAGAAGGTCGATCACGACGGGGGCCTCCTCTGTGCCAATCATGAGGTTCCTGCGAATCTCGGGGTTCTTCTTCTTCTCCTCCGAGACCGACCTCAGCATATCGTTGACTATGACCTGGGACATCTTCGGGAGAGCGATGATCTTGTCGGCACTCGTGTTGTTCGCGTAGGCCGAATACTGATATCTCTCCATCCACTTGATGACCTGGCAGACATACCAGACTCGTTGAACCTTCGAGACGCCTCTCTTCCTCCGGCCATACGCCCGAGACAGATTCGAGAGAATCTCCCCATCCGTCCACCGAGCGACTATCTGTTCTCGATCATCGACTTGAATCCATCGAGTCTCGACCAGAGACTCTCCACACTTGGGACATGACTTGATCGAATCAGGGTAGTAGATGTCTTGCTTCCCTGGCATGATGCACTTCTTGCAGAAGAACTGGGCTGGTGTACTATCGGCCTTCTCTCTCATGTACTCAGACGGCAGAGGCCACAATGCGGTCGGCCTCCCCAACGGGTCGGGAATCATCTCAAGGAACCAATCGGCGGTGGCTGTCTTGTACCACGCAATCCCTTCGAGAATCGCCTTGATCGAATAGGCGACTGTGCCATCCTTCCCTTCATTGGGCTTCTCGAAAAGGGCCTTGATTCCATCGAGTTCCCTTTCCAGAACCTGTCTGTTGACCTCCATCTCCGGTTCCTTGAGAATGAAGTCGTATCCCTCCCTGGTGTCTTCGAGAACAATCTTGTCGGTTGCCGTCCCGACCATCCATTCATTCATGACTAGGGAGACGAGTTCCTTCGGATTCCTCAGAGGCACTAGAAAGCCATCCTTCTCGATGGCGGCGATTGCCATCGGTGTCTCGACTCTTGCCCTCCCCTGAGGGGCTTCGGCCTTCGGTGCGACCTTAGAAAATCCGACAAAAGCTCCCCGCAATCTATCGATTACTCCCATCAGTTAATCGATATGCGACTCTGTTGTACTTAACTGCTCGTTCAATTCGTCGGAGAAGGTTGCGGCGGTTGAGTAGCGCGGGGAAGATTCGAACTTCCGTCACCGACTCATGAGGCCGGTATTCTAGGCCACTAAACTACCGCGCTTCATTGAGGCGAGATTGATATCGATTCCTCATTACTTAAGAACTGCGCTGATGAGAAGTCGAGGGAGGAAAAGTTCGAGAGGAGAGATTCATGACCTCTCACTCATGCGAGGTTCTTCGAGAGATTGAATTTTTCGACCCCATCAGCGACCACAATATTGTTCTGTCGATGACTTAAACTCTCGTCCGACCAATCAGAAAAATAGAGGGAAGAGGTTTAGAGTTTCTCGATCTTGGCCTCCACAAAAAACGATAGGTCCACGGGATGAACCTTCGACCCGACTCCGGCGATCCGTCGAAGTCTTGCGAGTTCGGACTTCCTGACCATGACTCGGTGGCATCCCGAACATCTGACCGACTCCATCCTCTTGTACGTCTTCATCCAGTACCCGCATGGGCAGAACCACTGATACTTGCATCCCTTCATGATGCCCATGAGGACTGCGGCCTTCTCGAACTTTGGCCCATGATATCCTCGATCTCTCACGAGATTGTCACTCATGGCATAGTGGATGAGTTCATGTGTCACGGTCTGCCGAAGACTCTTCCTCGAAGCGGCCTTGTAGTAATCCTTCGAGACCTCCATGACTGCTCCGGCGGTCGCATAGACCCTCTTCATCCTTCCGTTAATTGAGACTTCTCTCGGCCTCGTGAGAATGTTCCATCCCATCTTCTGGCACATCCTCGCCCAACGCTTCGATGAGAGAATCTCCTCCTGCATCGTCAGGATTCCTCTCACACCTCTCTTCGTTCTCTTCGGCTTCTCGCTCACATAGATCTCGATCTCCTCGACGGAGGAGACCGGCTGTTCTGTGGTGCCTTCCATCTCTCGACTCATATCCATGTTCCTAGACAGGAGTTGTTGGTCGATCAGTTCCTCCTGTCCAGATAGGATATTGGCGACTGAGACGATAAACCGTTCCCGACTTTTTTCAGTTCAATGGACTGTCCACTGTGAACGAATCGAGATTTTCACTGTTCAATTTCGTCGTCACTTTTCTCCGACTTGATAAGGCTTCCAATCAGAACCTCTCGCCTTCGAGATAGTCTCGCAGAGACGATTCAGATTCTTCGCGTTGAGCTTCTTAATGTTCCCGAGGTTCTCATCGGGAATCTTGGCCATCCTCGCCAAGTCCTCGATGAGATCATCCCGACGTTTCAGTTTGATGATCTGCGTCATGTCCATCCCCTCATACGCATTGGTATGATACTAATCGGTATAGAGTCTCCTCAGAGTCTATATAGAGTCTAGAGAGACTCATGCAATCTTCCTCCCTCTGACTTTCCTGCGGTACATGGGGGCGTTGAACTGTTCCATCCATGGGTGCGACTTCGCTCGAAGGTACTTCCCCGATGGTGACGGCTTCCCCTTGAATCCGACGGGGCATCGAGATCGACAGAACTTCTCTCCGTCCCATTTCAAGAAGTCTTCCCACGATTTGAAGTTTCCACACTTCACGGGCGTTCCATCCGGCATCTTGTCTCTCCAGCAAGGCATTGTCATTTTCGCGGCCTCCACAATATGATGATTGCGACCATGACTAAAATCACGAATGCGATGGTCTCGAATTCGGGGATGACTTCGTCTCTGACCACATAGATGATGTCGATCTCGGCTTGACCTAGACTCACATTCTCATGATGCTCGACTGCGAGACCTTCACTTGAGTTCCAGAGGCCGTTCTCCCAATCTACCGATGCGTTCTCCATCCATCCCCAGGACTCACTCATGAGACCTCCATCCTTGTCGTAACCCCACGAATGCCAGCTTCCCACACCGATGAGAGACTGACCGTGATACTCGAATTGGTCGATCATCCTCTGGTCGTTCTCCCATATCCTCATCGAGCTGTTCGGCCCACTGCAATCTCGGATGAGAAGACCTAGAGTGGCTCCATACCTCTCTCGAAGACTGGCGAACTGTGGGCAATCCGGGAAGATGTAGAATGTCGAGGTCAGCGTGTCCATTCGACTTGTCGCGTTCAAGGAGATCACATGAAGACCCAGTGACTCCCCCGGCGGCGAGACTTCCTCGACTGTCGGCTGTTCTATGCTCCCGACGATAAACGCTCCCGAAAGCATACAGGCTAGGACGACCACAGCGAATACTGTTCCTTGAGGGATTCTATTCCGTGGTCTCTGTTGACTTCTCCACACGCCGACGTCTGCGGTTAGGCCTTCCTCTTGCATGAGCTTCCATCCACGATCTCGACGGCCACTTCGGGCCTGTCATGTCGAATCTCAAATCTATCGCGTCGAACTCCCCGATGAGGTTGATTGTCTCGGCTTGAGCGAAGACTCTGAATGTGCAATTTTTGAGCATTCCTTTAGGTTCAATTATCAGAATCTTCACACTTCCCATCCCGTTCCCTCTTCAATCTGATGTCCAAGGCCATCTGCCGGACACTGTGAATGCTTCTCCCGAGATGCTTGGCGACGATCTTGTGCTTGACCCTCTTCTCGATTGCGTACTTTTCGAGTATCCTCTTCTCCCTCTCAGTCCACGGCCTCGATGCGGTCTCCGCATTCTCAAGTTCCGGGATGAATATCTCCTCGACCTCAGCGACGATTGGTTTCCTCTTCATGTCTTCCCCCTCAGTCCTCGAAGACCTTGATACTAGAGACGACGGGTCTCGCCGAGTGATGGAACTCGAATGTCCCATCGTCATTCGTGTCGATGACCACGTACCCGATCTCCGGCGGCGTGATGATTCCCTTCATGACGTCGTAAGGGGTCGGACCCTGCCAACACGGAAGGATGATTCCCCGACTCGCGCTGTACCCGACGTCGGTGTAGAAGTGAACATGAGACCGAATCACTATGTCGATCTCTCCATACTTCTTCCTGCTGTCGTTCAACTTCAGGAGAACCATATCCCTCGCCAACGGTGTGGTCAGATACTGCCACGTCGCCTTGCTCGGCTGAAGGAAGTGCTGGACATGAATCCTCAGGCCACTCTTCCGGTCGTGCATGATGAACCTCGGGGCGTACTCTGCATCGACGGGCCTCGCCAATTTCGGATTCGTCATCTGGTCGGCGACGTACTGATCGAGATTCATGTTCTCCTCGACATGGTACTTGCTCCCCCATGTGAACCGGAAGTGGTTGCATCTGAGGGTCTTCAGCAGTTCGACGGTATTCAAGGCCTGAGATCTCTTGTCCGTTGTCCACTGATTGAGACCTTCGGACTTCCTCCCCGGGCCATCACATGTCTCTCCGTTCACTATGACTAAGTCGATCTTCCCGAGGTCATCTCTCATCCTGTTCCATTCATCGATGATCTTCCTCTGCGTCCGACTGGGCTTGACCTCGATCTCATCCCCCGATTGCGGGTCCTTGACGATTCCTATTTCGGGCATGACTCCCGAGTAAGACCCGTCGTGTATGTCCCCGATTCCCAATGTTCTAGTCATCTTCTGTGCCTCCTATCTCATTAGACTCCCAAAGTCGAATGATGTGACTCCATACGATACTCCTCCCCTCTCCAGCCATTCCTTGACAGCGAGATCGAGAGCATCGAGACTGTCATCATGTGCTCCCTTCGGGAACTGAAGGTATTCTTGGATGAGCTGTCTCATGCTCTTGTGAATGAGAATCCGGCCATTCTGAAAATGAGGCGAGAGAGTAATCATCCTCGACACTTTGTCCTTCGAGTTCCTGATTCCGACGACCGGCATCGATGAGATTCTCTTAGCAATCTGAATCAGAGAGGCTTGGTAGGCATTCTCCTCGATGAAGACCTTCGTCGGCCTCCATACCTCAACCTCCTTCGCCACCAAAGTCAGGAGTTCGGGGAAGTCCACCTTCCCTGCCCATGACTTGAGGACGAACATGAGACCTCGTTCCCGATCTCTCCCGACCACACATATCGATGAGTTATCTGCCGTCGCGGACTTCGAGATAGCGGGGTCCACTCCCATCATGACCTCCATCCCCGAACCCTCGGGCGGGTGCGGTAATGTGGGGTCGTCTGCATCCCAGTAATGAAGCCATTCCCCCTTGAGAAGCTCTCCTTCCAATGGGGTCGGGTCGTTCATATACTCGGCTGAGAAGTAGATGGGGCCGAGCATCCTCCTCAGCCGATCTACTGCCTCGAACGGGAACTTCTCAGGCCACAGAGTGACCTTCTCCTCCTCGTCAAGGATAGCTTGCCTTCTCAGTACAGCAAAGTCCCCGGACTTCGCCAACGTCGCGTAAAGGTCATCGTAATGCTTCGTGGTGCCTATTACGACGAGCTTCTTCTCCCCATGTTCGTCGAGACAGTTCACCAGCTCCTTCAGGAACCACCTTCTCATCGATTCCCTGAAGACCTCTGACATGGCATCCTCGGAATCGAACAGGTCGTCGGCGACAATTAGATCGACCTTCCTGCCCGTGACTCCTCCTCCCCATCCTACCGAGGCGATTGTGGCATCCTTGAGGTTCAGAGTCCTCTTAACGATTATCTCGTGTTCCGACTCCTTCTCGAATGGACCTAGACCGAAGTCGATTGCCATGTCGGGGTTGTTGAGCATCTCCCACTTGATAGGCCTCAAGAAGTCCTTCGCCAATCCATCCGACTGACTCACGATTAGAACCCTGATGTTTCGATTCGCGGCCACCTTCCACATGGGATAATCGATTGTCGCCGTCTCACTTTTCCCATGAGTCCTCGGTTCGAGAATCAATGAGAACTTGTGGGACTCGATGTGTTCGATGATCTCCTTCTGGTGAGGAGGGGTCTGCCTCTTCCTGTACTTGAGACGGAACTTGATGAAGTCCCGGGCGATCTTCTTGTTCTCAACGAGTGAAGTCCGAACTTCCCTTACTGCCTTCAGTAAGGGCATATCGTTCGAGACCTTCGAGGAACTTCTCTTGGACTTCTTCTGGGACATCCCTGATTGCCTCCATGATCGAGGCCCGGTAAACCTCCGAGACCTCGACCCTCACGGTATCCGTCATGACCTTCCCCCCGATCTGATAGAGCTTCAACAATCTATCGACCGCTTTCAGAAATCCGAAGAGGCATCCCATCTTCTCCTGTATGGTCGTGGCCTGTGCCTTCAGTTCTGCCCACTCCCTCCGGTTCTCTTCGACCATTCCCTGAATCTCGGCGAGGACCTCATCCCCTGTCTTCGATCTCCACGCCGCGACCCTCTTCCTTCTAACAACAGTCCAATCGGCATCAACAGTCTTCGGGGATACCTCTAGGAAGCGGCCTATCTCCGTTCTCTGATGCCCTAGAAGCTTGAGTCTCTCTACCTGACCCTGCCTCTCCTCTGCTGTCGCCCAAGGCCTCTCCTTTTGAGGGATGAGACTGGAGATGACCTTCTTAGGCTTCGTCCTCGATGGCATCCCCCTTAATCTCCCCCGTTCATTCTACCCGACAGAACGGGCACTCGACTAGGGTGGCAGTCGGGTTCGACCAGCGACCAGACAAAGCGAGACGCCACTTCGTACCGCATCGGGGGCATCTCACACGGTTGTACTGACCGACAATCCCATTCTCTTCCTTCTTCTCCACTTCCTTCTCCCCCGACGGAATAATCTGACTAACGGGCGATACGTTCCACGATGTCTCCATGTCTCCGGTCGTCGTGACCGACGGAGTATCAAGTACTAGAGGAGGCTTGACCTCCTTCACTGGAATCGGATTCCCAGGAATAGGTTTCTTCTTGCATCTCCTCTTGTGCGCTCCCAAGCCCCAATGATTGACGAATCCTCCTTCCCCACACCAAGGACATTTCGCGTCGATCTTCTTGTATCTCTTCTCGGGCGTGACTAACGCAACAGATGCCACATAGAATCGGGGCGTTCCTTCAAGAGTAATGTGGTGGACGAGTTCTTCGTTCTCAAGTTCCTGTAATGCCTTCCCTATGCGCTCCCTGTCGAGGCCTGTTGACTTGGTGAGATCATCTATCGAACGTCGCCCTCCATCCTCCAACGCCTCGATCATCCTCTTCTCGATCTCCTTGTCGTCTAGTATGTGAGTCCCATCCTTTCATCGTGTATGTCGATTGTCAGGTTTGTTTTTCAGTCTTCGACCCAACTTCGCGATATGACGTTGTCCCTGGTAGTGGTTTGATATCGACAGGTTCCCGTGATGTGATTATGTCGGTCACTTGGTCAAGCGTAGCCATGATGTTATGAACAAGTTCGACCTGCGCATTTCCGGCCTCAATCTTCGCCCCTTCCTTGAACCTGCAATCTCGGATGGTAATCTTGTCGAGACCTTCAGCAGAGATTCTGGCATCCGACCAGAAGGTCGCTCCTTCAATGACGACTTCCCTTTTCTTCTTCCTGAATAGATTCGTGTTCCTCCCTCCTCTTCTTCTGCATCGATCTGAGAGACGGGTCTCCCATCCTGATGTAGTACGGTCTCCTCATGTGATGCCTTCTGTGACCTTCACTTCCTGAGTCTTCATCCCTCCGCAAGCAGGGCAGACGACGAAGGCCATTGTACTCATGCCCGGGTTCGGGATGTATCCTTTCCCTCCACATGACGGGCAGACGATTCGGGCGATGTACGATCTCTCCATCTGCATCCCCTAACCCTTCTTCGGGATGAGACGGTCGAGGACTTCCCCCATCGCCTTCCGGTATCCCTCATATTCGGCACTCACAGATGAGTAGAGTTTCTTGAACGCATCGAGATTCGATTCGGCGGCTATCTTCGATGTCAAGAGTCGAGACCTTTCCGACTCTTCCTTCCAGTACTTCTCTCTCCACTCATCGACTTCCTTTCGGAGTTCCTTGATGAGGTTGTCTCGCGTCTTGTCTAGTTGCTTGACCTCTCTCATTCTTCTCCTCTCCTTATGTCTTCGGCCATTCCCGAGGCGGGTCTGGCCATCCCGAATTATCCTTCATCAGGACAGGTATTGATCTCTTCTTCGATTCCTCAATGAGGCTTCTCGCGTATCTATCGAATTGGCTTAGTACATACTTGTACTTTTGTGTTTTCGCGGCCAGTCCGGTCATCTTCCCGATGATGACCCAATCGAGGTCTCCGAAGTAATCGGCGATGCTCGGCACGAATAGATGAGACGTCACATTCCCGACAAGAGGCTCGAAGGAGACGAACTTCACTTCCGTCGGAGGCGACTTCTCCACCAGAGCATGAAGACCTTTCCATGTCTCATCGGTATTCAATCCTGTGATGGTCGTCCCGAGCCATGAATTGACGGAGAACTTGAACTCCTTGTATCTCGACGGGTTCTTCGTCAGGAAGAGAAACTTGTGCTGAGGGAATCTCCTCGGGACATCCATGACCTTCTCGATCACTTCGGCATCGACCCAATTCCCGAAGAGGTCTCCCATGTCGACCATGAAGAACATGGCCTGACCTAGACTCAGATTCGGATTCTTGCTTCGGTATCTCTCCGAGACGGTGTACTGTCCATCTGTGAGAACCTCGGGGAAGAACCTCGGCATGAATCCCTCTGAGTACTTGTCGATCATCCTCCTCTCTGCCCATGATCTAGCGAAACAGTAGTCGCACCATTTCGCATCATCCATCGAACCTCCCGGACCCCAACAGCCAATCACGGGATTTCTGGTGAAGTCTGCCCACTCAATCTTGGTCATGTTTCTCGACCTCCATCAATGGGCATCGGCAGTTTACATGAGCAGTAGTCCAGACATAGTATGTCGGATATGCAATCTTATGCGGTCTCCTTCTTCGTATCCAGTCAAACATCCTTTTCGATCTCCTTCTTCCACTTCTCGAATAGTTCACACCAGCCATAACTCGCAACGACTCGGTTCACTTTAGCGCAGAACCCCGATGTCTTCAGACGATAACGGCATTGCCAGCACTTCCCATGATATGACACGAACTCGAAAGGGTTCGCGGCAATCATATCGGGAATAGAACTTCCCTCCTTCGGTACTCCTCGAATGTATGGTTTCGATGGAATGCGGGGCGGTTGGCCCATCGAGCCAGTTCATTCAGTTTCTGGTCTCTTCGGCCTCCATCAAACCTCATGATGTACGGATGAACCTTGTATTCCTCTATGAGAATCCTGCATCGATAGAATGCCGAATCGAACGCATCCACGAATCCGGCGAGGACATAGATGATTACCTTGTTCGGCGAGACTCCCGATCTCAGGAAGGTCTCTAGTCCCCTGCGAATCTGTTTCTCCTCTCCGATGTTATCCCACGCGAAGTAGTAGTTCTCTCCATTGAACTTCCAGTTCGAGGACTTGCATAGAGCGAGTCTGTCGGCCATCTCCTGAGTCATCAATCGAATGTCGAGACCTTGATTAAAGTTCACTCTGAGTTTTCTATCGATAATCCAGTCGATGTTCTCTTTCCACTTCGGCGACGCGAGGAAGTTGTTATCGAGAAGAATGAGGTTCTTGAATCTGGCATCTACGAATTGAGAAGGATGTTGATAGTCTCTGATTCCTCCTTCCAGTCGAGGGACCACACAAAACTTGCACTTCCTGATGCATCCTCGACTTGTATATCCCAGACTGTAATTCACTCCCCAGAGGTCATAGTAAGGCATCAGACAATCGATCTCGGGAGGGAGAACTCGATCGTTGAAGGCACTTCCTCCGACTTCTATCCGAACATCCTTCGAGAACTGTAAGAGATTCGACTTGAGGTTGTTGTATTTCTTCGCGGTCTTGGAGAATATCGCCGAGAAATAGATGACGTCGGGGTCGGTCTCGATGAATGAGACCTCATCTCCTCGATTGACATGGTATCTCGCAATCTTCGAGAGAGCGAGATTCATCATGGGGCCATCTAGTTGAACTATCTTGACCTTTTCCATTACATCATATCCTCGATCTCCAACTTCCCCCCATGAGGCGTGGCGACTCGAATCTTCGCGGGAAGGAGATCGACCAAGTCCTCGACGGTTCTCAGAGACTCCTCCTCGACCCAATAGAACGGCGACAACTTCCCGACCATAGGCCCGGAGAACTCTTCCTTCATCGCCCATCCCATGAGATCCGCTTCCTCCCAATCCTTCGAGAGAACAACTCTGAGGTATATATCTGCTTCCGACCTTAAAAACTGACTACTCGGAATCTGGAAATATCGACCTCCTCTGTCAGTGGTCTTCACATCAATCTTGTGACTTCCCCAGACGAAATCATAGAGTCTGTCGAATGAACCTTCCTCATTCATCGCCAGTTCGAAAGTCCTCCCGAAGACAACCTCTCCGATGAATCCAATCATCTGTGTGTCGAACCTAGACCTCTTCTCATCGGTGAACTTCCCGAGACCATTCTCTCTCTCGGGGTACTTGGTGACGGCGATCTTCGCCATCGACTCTGCCCACTGCCGATCAGATGATTTGACGGCGACATTCATTTCCGTACCTTCAAATCTTCGTGGCCTTCCCAGAGTTTCGTCTGAGCAATCTCCTCGGGGGCGATCTTCTGCATCAGTTTCGCTGATTCGTTGTCGAGATAGAACATAGCTTCCTCCACTTCCTGAATGATCGACTCCCCCAGTTTCGAAGGCGTGTACCCTTTGTCCTTGCAGAAGTTGACGGTCCTCTCTGCCCTCTCCCCGATATGTTTCATCCGGTCTCGGAGATTCTTCATGACTTTCGCCTGAGCGAACACGATCTCCCGATATTCCGCAGGAGTCTTCGGGGTCATTCCTACCACCGGATGATGTCTGCCCTGACTGGGGTCTTGATGGTCTGTCTAATATATCCTTCACATACCCCTATATCCTTCGGTTTGTAGCAGAATCCGAAGATATGTACGGTCAAAGGGCATCCCCCTTCTTGAAGTCCCCGACGGTCAGCCATGACAATTCTCCATCTGCGGCAGTCATCATCCGATAGATTCTGAAGAAGTTCTTCCCCCGATGCCATGACCAGACTTCGAGCATGATCCCGGCAGGTTCCCACGGGAAGAGTCCCTCGATCTTCCTCTTGTGCTGTCTGTCCGATTCATCAGTCGTGACCTGAATTAGACGAGGCGTTCTCTCTCGATGAAGAGCGAGGAGATCGAAAGCATTGAAGAGGTCGTTAGTTCTTGATCTCGGCTGGTGAGTCCTCGGGTCGAGGTAGAATGACCTCACTGCCCGATGAACCTTGTATGCCCAGAACTCAAGCCACTCCTTCGCCCTCCTCTCCAGTTCATTTCCCCTTTGGTTTCCCGACATAGTGTTTGACCTCCTTCAAAAGTGGATATCCACACTTCCGGCACCACATGAAGTAGTACCGACCTAGGTGGGGTCCGACAGTCACTTGCATGACCGAAGTCTCTCCCTTCATCAAGACCATACCGGAGATGGTTTCTTCGGCATGGCATTTCTCGCACTTCAGTTTGATTCGGAGACGTGCGACGAGTGCATTCGGGACATCGACAATCTCTCCTCCTTCCGGTGTTCCTATTTCCATCAACCCACCTATCCTGCGTAGTCCGGCCCGAGACTCGCCTTCTTCATCTCTCGGGATTCCTTCTCGACCTGATCGAGGCCTCGATTCACTCCATCCGTGACAACCTTCGTGAGCCAATCGGGATAGTTCCCGATGTGACAGGCTTCCTTCAGCTTCTCGACCCCTTTCCTCGCCATCGGCATCAGTTCCGGCACGATATCGATGTGGTAGTTCTTCCGTATTTCCTTTGCGACCCAATGAGTGAAGGACGAGATCATGAGTTGGAAGACATTGATCTGAATCGCCGAGACCACGTCACTTGCCTTCAGAAACTCGACCTCCCGACTCAATTCCCCGACTGCGCTCTCAAGCACTCGAATGCGGTTCTCCAATTCTTCTGCGTTGCTCAATCCTTCCGTCGGCATCTCCATGTAATTCTCCTCCGTATCTATCCATCTCTTCTCGCGTCAGGATGACCGATACCTCGATGGGGCGAACATCAATCCCCAACATCCTCTTGTGCTTCGCCTTCGTCGAAACGGATGCGGCATATCGGCCTTTCCGGTCCCTCTCGTTCCGACTCTTCCAATCGGGGTCGGGCGTGATCGAGACGGTCTCCCCACACCAGCCACAACGAGTCCTGACCATATTCCGATTCCCTCGATGAAGAATCCTCCCACACTCCCCACAAATGTAGTCCGTGTTCTCGACCTCCTCATTCAGGCAATGGAGAGTCTCCCATCTCTATGGCCTTCCTCCTCGCCCACTTGAAGGTCTCTGCATCCTGAATCATCATGGCGAAGTTGGCGA
>Ga0315296_10003555_pt1 | contig 12984 bp, 9 predicted proteins | sample YL17G14_18_MG_FD_203921 | JGI IMG/M metagenome (GOLD analysis project Ga0315296, IMG submission 203921) | Sediment microbial communities from Yellowstone Lake, YNP, Wyoming, USA - YL17G14_18 | ecosystem: Environmental > Aquatic > Freshwater > Lake > Sediment | place: USA: Wyoming | collected... | reverse complement strand
GGGAGGAGCTTGGTGAAGAGGCCAGAGTGACAATCACAACGCTGGTTCGTTTTTTTCGAAACCGATGGTCGCGCACACTGGCTGTGTGGTGCCTGATATTCATCCAAGCCCAGCTCTTGTGGGTCGCAGAGTTTCATCATCACGAGGAAGATCAGATTGTTTCAGCACGTCGGCTGGTGATGCGGAGGGGCGATGTCACCACACAGCGTGCTGTGGTCAGGCCGCCGTGTGCGGCCTGTCAGATCGGGCGGCAGAATGTAGGGCGCCCGGCGACAGGATTTCCGACTGAACCCCCCGACTCCGTGACTCCTTTCCTCTCTACGTTTTCGCTGCTTGATTTCGGTCCCTCGCGTCTGACTATTATCCCCGCCCGGGCCCCTCCTGTCTTCTGAGGGCCACCGTTGGCCCTTCTTTGGCGAGCGGTAGGATCACCCACACTTCGTAGGCTGAGATTTTGAGGAGCGTTGAGATGAGAACAGTCCGTATTCTTTCCTGCTTGCTTTTTTTCACGCCAGGAATCCTTTGGGCGCAAGCGAGGGATGACACGCAGGAACGGCTGAAAGCCCTCGAAGACCGGATCAATGCGCTGGAAGCCGAGATACGAGCCCTCAAGGCCGGCCAGGCGGCTACTCCCTCGCCGCCGGCTGCCTCCTTGACCTCGGCGCAAGCACCCCAGGCCGCGCCGACAACTATGCCGCAGCCGCAGAGTCCCGCTGGCGTGCCCGGTACACCCTCCGGCCAACTCCCCGTTTACGGCGGAGCTAGCGGCCTGTCCAAGGTTCTTAATCCGGACATCAGCGTGATTGGAGATTTCCTCGGCGCGGTTGGGCGAGACCCGGGGCGTGATGTTCCCACGCTCGAACTGCACGAAGCGGAGGTGGGATTTCAGGCGATTATCGATCCCTACGCGCGAGGTGATTTCTTCCTTTCTTTCGGCCAAGAGGGCGTGGCCCTGGAAGAGGGTTACATAACCTTCACGTCTTTGCCGGGCGGGTTTGTGGCCAAGGTGGGCAAGATGCGTTCTGCCTTCGGGGTGGTCAACACGCTTCACACGCACAATTTGCTCTGGACGGATAGGCCGCTAATGACGGAGCATCTGGTGGGCGGGGAGGACGGCATCAACGACGCGGGTGTTTCGGTCAGTCGCATCTTGCCGGCGCCGAAAGGCCTTTTCCTGGAAGCGACCGCCCAGGTCTTCCGGGGAGACTCGAGCGACGTCTTCCGCGCGATGCAGCGGGGTGATGTCAGTCTGGTCGGGCGCCTGCGCACCTACCGCGATATCACCGAATCCACCAATCTCGATCTTGGCTTCTCCTACGCGCGCGGTCACAACGATGTGGGCACGGCGTTTATCACTCAACTTTACGGGCTGGATGCCACTTTCCGCTGGAAGCCGCTGCGGCGAGCCATTTATCACAATTTCCTCGGTCGGGCCGAACTGGTCTGGAGCCGCCGCCAGCAGGAGTTCTCGATCCAGCGCGCGTTTGGATTCTATACTTCGGCCGACTATCGGCTCTCCCGGCGGTGGACTGTCGGGGGACGCTACGATCGGTCTGACCGGGCGCGTAACGCGCTGCTGACCGACAGCGGCTTTGCCCCTGTGATTACCTACTGGCCCAGCGAGTTCAGCCAGATTCGCGGCCAGTACCGGTTCACGCGCTACGCCGACGGCCGGTCCGGCAACGATCTGCTATTTCAATTCCTGTTCGTCCTCGGGGCGCACGGCGCCCATCCCTTCTAGGAGTGCTTATGTCTCGAAGACTCAATCTACTTCACTGCGCCGGCATGATGGTTGCCTTGGCGCTGATCTCGGGGGCGGTTTCTCCCGCGCCGGCGCGCGCTGCCTCAAAACTGAAGATTGTCACTTCCACGACGGACCTAGCGGAATTCGCCGCGGAAGTCGGAGGCGACCGGGTAGAGGTGGAATCGATTGCTCGCGGGTATCAAGATCCGCACTACGTGGAAGCCAAACCTAGCTTCGTGCTGAAGTTGCACCGCGCTGATCTGCTCATTGCCGTCGGGCTGCAACTGGAAATCGGCTGGCTACCACGCCTGATTACCCAGTGTGGCAACCCGGCGGTTCAGGTTGGGGCCAAGGGGTATCTGGATGCCTCGCAGTTTGCGGAAATCCTGGAGATACCCGCGGGCGTAGTGACGCGTGCCATGGGCGACGTCCATCCGTTTGGAAATCCGCACTATTGGCTCGACCCAGAAAACGGCCGCCGGATTACCCGCGGCATCGCCAAGAAGCTGGCGGAAATGCGGCCGGAGGATGCCGCCTATTTCGAGGAGCGATTCCAGGGCTTCAGTCAGCGGCTGGATGAGGCGCAGAAAGCCTGGGACGCGGAAATGAAGCCCTTCCGAGGGCGCAAGGTGGTCACTTATCACCGTTCCTGGCCCAATTTCACGAAGCGGTTTGGCCTTGAGGTGGTGGGAGAAATCGAGCCCCGCCCGGGCATCCCGCCCGGGCCAAGGCACACGGTTGAGATCATCCAAATGATGAAGCGGGACAACGTGAAGGTCATCTTGGTCGAGCCCTACTTCGACTTGAAGACACCGAATGCCATCGCGCGTGAGACCGGAGCACAGGTGGTAGTTTTGCTGCCCTCGGTGGGTGGCGAAAAAGAAGCCACCGACTACTTCAAACTCTTCGATTACGATATAGCGCTGCTGACACGGGCGTTCCAGGCTACCCAGTAGGATGTCTGAGGAGGATGGATGGAAGTCCTTCCCTTTTTGCTCGCGCCGTTTGTAGCCAGCCTGATTCTCACCGGAATCCACGCCTATCTCGGCGTGCACGTGGTCGAGCGAGGCGTCATCTTCGTTGACCTTGCCTTGGCCCAGATCGCGGCGCTCGGCGCGACGATGGCCATCCTGGTGGGCATAAACCCGCACGCGGGCGCCGCCTACTGGATTAGCTTGGGGTTTACATTTCTGGGTGCAGCGATCTTCTCCTTGGCGCGGATGCGTCGCGTCCACATACCGCAGGAAGCATTTATCGGCATCGCCTATGCGGTAGCCTCGGCCGCCGCGATCCTGGCCATGAGCAAGGCCACGGGAGAAACCGAACACCTGAAAGACATGCTGGTCGGCAATATCCTGGCGGTTTCCTGGGAGGAGGTGGCGCGCACCGCCGTGCTCTATGGCGCGATCGGGTTGTTTCACTACATCTTCCGCAAGAACTTCCTGCTCATCTCGATCAACCCCAAGGCCGCCGAACAGAAAGGGGTTTCTATTCGTTTCTGGGACTTCCTCTTCTACGCTTCCTTCGGTTTCGTGGTCACTTCTTCGGTGGCTATTGCCGGGGTCTTGCTGGTTTTCTGCTATCTGATCGTGCCCTCGGTGGGGGCCATGCTGTTTGCGGACCGGATCGGGCCGCGTTTGGCCATCGGCTGGACCATGGGCACGCTCGTGTCCGCGCTGGGCGTGTATCTCTCGGTGGTTTTGGATCTGCCGACCGGCGCCACCATCGTCTGCACGTTCGGGGGTGTCTTGGTGCTGATGTTTGTGGTCCATGTGTTTCTGCATCACGGCCGACAACCAGCGGAGGTCGAGGCTTCGGGGTCGGCAGCCGTGGGAGAGGTGCGGGGCGGCCGCAGGTAGCGTGGCCCTGATCAGGAAATGAAACGCTTGCCGGGAGGAGTTGAGCCGGCTCTCCCCGGCCGAAATTGATTTTTGACCGGCTGGTCGGCTAGAATCCCCAGGCGGGGGGCCGCAAGACGGTAATAAGAGCAAAAGGGAAGGAGTTCCGGGGCTTGAGCAGGACAGCACACGGATACATCGCGGTTGTCTTTGGCATTTCTCTGGTGATGGGGGGCGCTTGGCTTCTGGCGCAGGCCGGTCGCCCGGAGGCCGGGCCAACTTCTGACGCGGCAATGCGCGAGAGAATCCTTCTTTACGTGCGGGCCAAGTTTGGTGTTCCTGACTCGGTGAAGCTGACCGCTGACCCGCTCCGGCCTTTCACCTACCCCGACTTCCTCCAGACGACCATTACCGCTGATGACGGCAAGCAGAAGCACGTGAACAGCGCGTTCGTCACGAAGGATAGACGCTATCTCATCCTGGGCACTCTGTACACCGTAGTGGCCGATCCCGATAGCGAGATTGTTCAACACGTCCGCGAACAGTTCAAAGTCCCGGTGACCTCCGGCGTGACCGCGGGTCCCTTGCGGAGCTCCCCTTACCCTAATCTGCTAGCCACCGCCGTGACTGTAGACGATGGAAAACAGAAGCGGACTCAGGATTTTTATGTGACCAGGGACAATCGCTGTCTGGTTGTGGGCAGCGTGTTCGACCTCGGCCTGGATCCGCGCCGCGAGGCGTTGGGCGTCATCACCACGGCCAACCAACCCGGTCGGGGGCCCGCTAGCGCCCCGGTGACGGTCGTCGAGTTTTCGGACCTCCAATGCCCGACGTGCGCGCGTATCCATGAATTCCTGGAGAAGGAACTGCTGCCCAAGTATGGAAACAAGGTAAGAGTGGTGTACAAGGAGTTCCCCCTGCCTGCCATCCACGACTGGTCGCTGACGGGATCCATCGCCTGCCAGTGCGCTTATCAGATCAACCCCGGAAGTTATGCGGCCTACCGTTCCTTGATTTTCAAGAACCAGAGCAGCTTCAATGTCACGAATGCCCGTGACCTGCTCCTTGACTATGGTGAACAGATGGGGCTTGACCGCTTGCGGCTGGCGGCCTGCATTGACGCCAAGGCGTCGCTGCCGCGGGTGGAAGAGAACTTTCGCGAGGGGCAGGCGGTGGGCGTGACTCGCACCCCGACCTGCTTTGTCAACGGCAAAATGGTGGTGGGGCTGGAATCAGCCGAGGCGTTTTATAAGGTAGTCGATGAGGCCCTGCGCGTCGCCAAGCAAGGCGGGACTCCGAGTTCGAGTCGAGGGTCGAGTCAAATTCAACCGGGTCAGCTTAAAGCTCGCCGTCCCGAATCCCGAACCCCGAACCCCCAATCCCGCACGCCAAATCCCTAATCCCCAATTCCTACATCAGCTCGGGGCAGCGGCGCGATCCGCCACAGGCGGGGAAGAAAGAAGAAGAGAATTAGAAAATAGACCAGGCAGACTATTCCTCCCAGCGTCAGCGCGAAGCGCACTCCCAGCGCTTCGGCCACAGCTCCTGCCTGCAAGCTCCCCAGTGGCGCCAATCCCAAGACGGCCAGATTGTACATGCTCATGATTCGCCCGCGGAGTCCCGGAGGGCTGGTCAGTTGCAGGGTACTGTTGGTAAGCGTAAGAGTACCCACCATGGTTGCTCCTATGACGACGAGCAACAGGAAGGCCCACGCAAAGGATCTCGCCTGCGCCAGCAGGATCAGGGCGAGGGCAAACAAGGCCGCGGAGCCTACAATGTATTTTCCCCTCCGCCGGATGCCGGCTTGCGCCGCCAAGGTGAGCGCGGATATCACCGCGCCCAGCCCGGCTCCGGCCATCAGGTAACCTAGCCCGGACGCTCCGACCTTGAGAAGATCACGCGCGAAGACCGGCATCAGGACAACGAAGGGAAGCCCCAAGAGGCTGAGGAAGGAAGGAACGGAGAGCAGAACGATGATGGTTCGATGCTTGCCGACAAAGCGAAGGCCGTCCACCATGGCTGACCAAACCGACGGGCCATTGTCAGCCGGATGGGGTGGCACGGTAATGGCCAGGAGGGCGATGATTAGAGCCAGAAAGCTGACCGAATTCAGATAGAAGCACCCGGCAGCGCCCAGCGAGCCCAACGCCAGTCCAGCGAGGGTCGGCCCGATCGCCCGGGACATGTTGAATTGCGCCGCATTCAGGGCGACGGCGTTCGTAAGGTTTTCGCGGTCCACCAGATCGAGCACCACAGCCTGATAAGCAGGGGCGTTCAGCGCCGAAGCCAAGCCTGTGAAGAAGCTGATGGCAAAGATCTCCCCAATCGTGGCGACCCGCACCGAAGTGAGAATGGCCAAGACCAGGGCCAGAACCATCATGGTCGTCTGTGTCACGAGCATTAGCTTCCTACGGTTCAACCGATCCGCGATGGCTCCGCCGGGGAGGGAGAAGAAAAGGAAAGGAACCAAGCCCAGGAAGCCGTTGAGCCCCAATAAGAACGGCGAGTTGGTAATTTCCAGCACCAGCCAGCCGAGGGCCAGGTTCTGCATCCAGGTTCCAATATTGGAGAGGAAGTTCCCCGTCCAGAAAAGGGCGAAATCACGGTGGCGCAGCGAGCGAAACATCGCCGCCAAGCGGCTGACTTCCGCCACCGGTTCGGCGACTACCCCGTTCACGCTTGCATCGTCTGGAGCCATGTTTGGTTCGCGCCGCGTGCCGCCCAAGGACCCTCTATTATAGTGGAGGCCGGCCGGAATTCGTCAGACCCGTGTAACCCGGAACGGGCCTGGTTCGTCTGTATTCGTAGAGAGGTTCGAGGGAAGGAGGAGTATATGAAGCGCTGGGCTTATGCTGGAGTTGGCTTGATGCTGGGTGTACTGGCCCTATCGGCACCCGCGAGGGCGCAGGAGGAGGAAGGCTGGAGGTCCGGGCCGCGGGAACACGCGATGGGCCCTCACCTGATGGCCCTGCTGGAAAACGACCGGGTGAAAGCAGCCTTGGGGCTTACTGAGCAGCAAGTCGACCGCCTCCGGCAAATCACCGTCGAGGCAGAGAAATCCGCCGTCAAAACGCGGGCGGACCTGGCAGTGCGGCGCATCGAATTGCGCGAGCTGCTGCGCGCGGACAAGTCAGACCGAGAAGCCATCATGAAGAAGGTGCAGGAAATCTCGGATCTGCGCGGGCAAATCATGAAGCAACATGTGGAGTCAATTCTTGCCGTCAAGACCGTGCTGACGCCCGAACAGCAACAGAAGCTGCGTGCCTTCCGGGCGAGAGGCGGCCGGGCCGGAGGGTGGGGGCCGAGGCCGAGCTCCCGGCCAAACCGTCCAGGAGGACCGCCGGGACCGGCCGAAGCGCCTGCGCCCCCTCCGGACGAACCTCAGATGTAAGAACTGGGAGTAACGCCGCGCGTGGCCTCACTCTGACGCCTTGAATGTCAGCTCGCTCCCTTCCGTGACTTTTCCGGCCGGCAGGGGTCTTCTCTTTTTACATCCCTGGGATTTTGCCTAAAGTGGTTCTTGCCTTCCGCCGATGCTGACCTGCGGGGAGTGCGAACGCCGGGCCCAAGGCCCCTGAGGTGAGAACCCAAGCACCGCGCCGCAGTGGGCCCGGGAGGAGACATCCACACTATGTGGACAACTCCAACCAGGCGGGAGAGGACGGAATGGCACAAGAACCGGAGTCCCAGGCTGAACGGCTACGGCAGGACATGCGGGCTTTGGAGGGCCGAGACCTCCAGCTTTGGTCCATCGGCCTTCTAGTCACTCTCGTCGTGGCCGCGGGCTTCGTTGCCCTGGTCTGGCCCAACATTATGTGGAACCTCGGAAGCGTACGGCTGGACGGCCGCTACGTCCCCCAGCTCATCTTCGGCTTTATCACGCTCACCGCGCTTTTCAATATCTACCAGCTTCAGCAGCGGCGGGTTCTCCGGAACACCCGCGATGAGTTGGTGCGCCAGATCCTGCGGGGCGAAGCAGTAGAGAGGCTTTCCTTGATGGACCCCTTGACCGAAACCTTCAACCGACGGTACCTGGAGCAAATCCTTCCCAAGGAAGCGAGCCGTGCCGACCGGCGAGGGAGCAGTCTGGCGTTGGTGATGATTGACGTGGATGGTTTCAAGTCGGTGAACACCCGGTTCGGACACCTCGTGGGGGATAAGGTCCTGACCGAGGTTGCCCAGCTGCTCAAGAAGGTATTCCGCGCCTCGGACACCGTGATTCGTTACGGGGGTGACGAGTTCCTGGTTCTCATGGGGGATACGACCGAACAGGAAGCCGGGGCCGCCGTCGTACGGCTCCAGGTGCAAGTGGATAGATGGAACCTCAAGAGCACTGCCGCGGGTTACAAAATGGGACTCAGTTGCGGCACGGGGGTGTACGTGAAAGGGGCGAATGCCTCGGAAGCGCTTGAACTCGCCGACAACCGGATGTACGGCGAGAAACTGCAAAAATCTCCCGGCTAGCGTCGTCTTTGCTCTGCCCAGGCTGTTTGCTTCTCCCTTTCCCGGGCCTTATAATGTTTTGTTTGTGCCTTCGGTGACGGGGCTCGCTGAGGCGCTTCTGCTCGGGCAGAAAGCAGAGCATCCGGGCATCCTTCAGAGACAGCGGGGAGGAACCTTTGGAGAAGAGCGAGCGGCGGGGCATCTCCGCTCCCGCGTTCGAGGGCCGCTCCGCGCAGCGGCGCGCAGGAGGCGGGATTATCAAGCCGCCTCCCACGGACATGCCTGCTTCGAAAACGGGTGATCCGGCGGCCCAGCCCGGGAACGGAGTCCCTTCCGAGGTGTTTCCCTCCTTGCCCAGCCGTGATGCGGTGGTGGTGCGCGGGGCGCGCGTCCACAACCTGAAGAACATCGACTGTGAGATTCCCCACAACCGATTGACGGTGGTGACCGGGGTTTCGGGCTCCGGCAAGTCTAGCCTGGCGTTCGACACGATTTACGCCGAGGGTCAACGCCGGTACATCGAGTCGCTCTCCGCGTATGCCCGTCAATTTCTGGAGCGGATGGAGAAGCCGGATGTGGACGAGGTGGAAGGCATTGCGCCGGCCGTGGCCATTCGCCAGAAGAATGTCACGCGCAACCCGCGTTCCACCGTGGGCACCGCCACCGAAATCTACGACTACCTGCGGCTGCTCTATGCGCGGATTGGCGTCACTTTCTGCCCCTGCTGCGGCGAGGTCGTGCGCAAAGACCACGTGGATGAGATTGCCCGCCGCGTGCTGGCGCTTGAACCGGGTCGCCGGTTCTACGTCCTTTTTCAGATCAATCCCGCCGTTACGGCCGAGAGGGTGGAGAAGGGAAGCCCTCGGGGCCGCGGCGGCACAGGCGGCGTCCGCGCCAAACCCAGTGCAAGCGCAAGTCGGGAAGCCCTGCGGACTGCCGCTCGGGTCTCTCTCGGGACTACTGAACCCTCTCCGGCCCGCGCGCCCGTCCCCCCTGACGAGTCCCTCAAGTCGCGCCTTTTTTCGCTTCGCCAAAGCGGCTTCAATCGTCTCTACCAGGACGGGAGAGTCTTCGAGTTCTCGACCCCGGAATCGCTGCTGGAAGTAGATTTCTCGAGGCCCGTTTACATTCTGGTTGACCGGCTGGCCATCAGCCCCGACATTCGGCAGCGCTTGATTGATTCGGTGGAGCTTTGTTACCGCGAGGGTGGGGAAGCCATCTTGGAGTTTGTTGCCGCAAGTGCCGGCGGCGCCTCCGAACGACTGGTGTTCAACGAACGTTTTGAGTGCAAGCGGTGTGAGACCGTGTTTCAAGAACCTGAGCCGCGTCTTTTTTCTTTCAACAACCCTTACGGGGCCTGCCCCCGCTGCCAGGGCTTTGGAAACACGATTGACTTTGACCTGGATCTGGTGATTCCCGACAAAAACAAGACTCTGGCCGAAGGGGCCATCGAACCCTGGACCAAGCCCCGCTACCGGACCTTCCCCCACGAGCTGAAACGGCTAGCCCGGTTGCGCGGCGTGCCCCTGGACGTGCCCTACCACCGGCTCACGGGCGAGCAACGCCGGTGGGTGCTTGAGGGCGACGACGAGTTTGAGGGCGTGCGCGGGTTCTTTGCCTACCTGGAACGCAAGAAGTACAAGCTGCACGTGCGGGTGTTTCTCAGCCGCTACCGCGGCTACGCGCTGTGCCCCGAATGCCAGGGAGGCCGCCTGCGCCGCGAGACGTTGAACGTCCGCATCCAGGGCAAGTCCATCACCGACGTGTGCCGGATGTCTATCCAGGAGGCTTACCGGTTCTTCAACGAGCTGCGTTTGCCGCCCTTCCAGGCGGCGGTGGCGGACAAGGTGCTGGAAGAGATCCGCTCGCGTCTAAGGTATCTCTACAAGGTGGGACTGGAATACTTGACGCTTGACCGTCTGGCCTCGACGCTTTCGGGGGGCGAATCGCAGCGCATCCAGTTGGCTACTTCTCTAGGCTCGAACCTCGTGGGCGCGCTTTACGTCCTGGACGAGCCGTCCATTGGCCTTCACCCGCGCGACACGGGGCGCTTGATTGAGATTCTGGAGCGCCTGCGCGATCTCGGGAACACCATCTTGGTGGTCGAGCACGATCCGGTGATGATGCGCCACGCGGACAGAATCCTGGACCTGGGGCCGGGCGCGGGGGAGCACGGGGGACGGGTGGTCTTTGAGGGCGATCTGGCGGGCTTGGAAGCCGACGCGCACTCGCTGACCGGGCGTTATCTCTCCGGAGAGCTGCAGATTCCGCTCCCCAGCGGACGCCGCGCGCCGGGAAAGAGTTGGCTGCGCATCCGCGGAGCGCGCCAACACAACTTGAAATCGATTGACGTCGACATTCCTCTGGGCCTCCTGGTGTGCATCGCCGGGGTGTCAGGCTCGGGGAAGTCCACGCTGGTCCACGACGTCCTTTTCAACGCGATGATTTCCCGCCGGGGGAGGGCGGCCCCGCGGGCCGAGTATGACCGGATCGAAGGCGATAACCTCTTGGTTGACGTGATCTTGGTTGACCAATCTCCCCTGGGCCGCACCCCGCGCTCCAACCCCGTCACTTACATCAAAGCCTTTGATGCCGTGCGCGAGGCTTTCGCGTCCACGCCCGAGGCTCGCAAGCACGGCTACACACCCGGCTACTTCTCCTTCAACATCCCCGGTGGACGTTGCGAAACCTGCCAGGGCGACGGCACGGTGACGGTGGAAATGCAGTTTCTGGCGGATGTGGAACTGGTTTGCGAGGAATGCCGCGGGCGCCGCTTCAAGCCTGGGGTTCTCGAAGTCCGCTACAAGGGCAAGAGCATTTACGATGTCCTGCAGATGACGGTGAAGGAAGCTCTGAGCTTCTTCGCGAGTGTGCCGAAGGTGACCAACAAGATCCGCGTGCTGGAAGAGATCGGCCTGGGGTATCTGCGGCTGGGGCAGTCAGCCACAACCCTGTCCGGCGGGGAAGCCCAGCGCGTGCGACTGGCCGCGCACCTGGCGCATCAAACCAGCGAAAACACCCTCTTCATCTTTGACGAGCCGACCACGGGCCTGCACTTTGATGATATCAATAAACTCCTGGCGGCCTTCCGTAAGCTGATCGAGGCGGGAGGAAGCGTGCTCATCATCGAGCACAATCTCGACGTGCTGAAGACGGCCGACTGGATCATTGATCTCGGCCCGGAGGGCGGCGACGATGGCGGATATGTAGTGGCGGCCGGCAGGCCCGAAAATGTGGTCAAGCACCCTCGATCTCATACCGGCAAGTATCTGGCGCCCTACCTTTCGAACCACGGAGGTTCGGTTGGCCTCAGCCGCAAGGACAGCTAGCCTCGTGGGGACGGCGAGTCATCATCCAGCCTGGCGGTTGGCGCTGGCTCTCGCTTCGCTTCTTGTTGGCTTGTTCTTGCCATTTCCCGCGGGGGCCGTTCAAGCTGCGTCTCCTCGTCAACGCTCTGATGTGTCGCTGTTGCTGCGCTCTGCCAGCGAGGCTTTGACCCGAGGAGATTTGCCCGCCGCGGTCAAAGCCCTGAAATCAGTCGTCCAAATTGAGCCGGATATGGCGGCGGCATGGTTCAATCTGGCTTACGCTTACTCGGGCCTGCACCAGGACGAGGAGGCGGTCCGAGCCTACCAGAAGACGCTGGAGCTTCAGCCGGACCTTTTCGAGGCTCGCTTGAACTTGGGGATCCTGCTGATTCAGATGAACCGTGTTTCGGACTCGCTGCCGCATCTCGAGAAAGCGGTGGCGCTGAAGCCTGAGCACGCGCGGGCCCATCTCTATTACGGCCGCGCCCTCAGCCTCGCGGGGCAGTGGGATGCCGGGGAGAAGCAGTTGCAGGAAGCGCTGCGCCTGGATCCGGCCCTCGCTATTGCGGCTTTCGATTTGGGTCAGCTTTATCTTGGAAGGAAACATTACGCCGAGGCGTTGGCGGCTTTTCAGAGAGCCGCGGAGCTGGACCCCAAGCTTGCCCCGGCGCGGCTCGGATGCGCGCTCGCCCTGGAAGGCCTTGGTCAACTGGCAGAAGCTTTGGCGCACTTTGAGCAATACCTGGCCGCCAAGCCCGAAGATCTTGAGACGCGGTTTCATGCGGCGCGGCTTTACCTCCAGCAGGGGAAGAGCGAACAGGCCCTCGAGAACTTGCAGGCTGTTTATCGCGCCAATCCTCAACTCCCCGGCGTGGCGGCGGCACTGGGTGATGTTTGTGCGCTGCTGAAGAGATTCGGCGAATCTGAGAAGTTCTACCGGGAGGCCCTGGCGGCCAAGCCGGGCGAACCCGACCTTCATCGCGCCCTGGGGCAGACGCTGCTCGATCAGGAGAAATTCGCTGAAGCTGAGGCCGCGTTTCGCGCCAGCCTGAGACTCGATGCCAAAAGCCAGGAGGCGCTGAAGGGGCTTGCCACCAGCCTTTATCTCCAGAAGCGCTACGGGGAGGCTATCCCACTCATCGAGAACCTGGTGCGAGCGAGCGAGGCTCCCGCTGGCCTGTTCTTTGTGCTCGCCACCTGTTACGACGATCTTCACGATCAGCCCAAAGCCCTCCAAGCTTACGAACGGTTCCTGGAATTGTCGCACGAGCAGAGTCCGGACCAGGAATGGCAGGCGCGCCAGCGCGTGAAACTCCTCCGTCGCGAATTGCGGAAGTAGCTATAATGAATCCGAACCTTATGGTTATTGGCCCACGCGCGGTGGCCACTGTCCTGGCGCTGTTCGTCCTCGTCGGGCTTGCCGGAGGCGCTTCTCCGGGGCGCCGGCAGGATAACGAAGCGCGTCTGCGCGCCCGCCTCGAGCGGGAGCAGAACCCGGTGAAGCGCGCGAAACTGGAAATCCGCCTGGGGCGAGTGAAGCTTCTTCAAGCCGTGGACGCCTTCGACAAGCGGGACACACCGGAATGCCACCGGCTCCTGGCTGCTTATCTGGAGCGCATGAGGAGCGCCTGGGCGACGCTCAAGGGTTCCG
>Ga0315296_10003554_pt1 | contig 12988 bp, 12 predicted proteins | sample YL17G14_18_MG_FD_203921 | JGI IMG/M metagenome (GOLD analysis project Ga0315296, IMG submission 203921) | Sediment microbial communities from Yellowstone Lake, YNP, Wyoming, USA - YL17G14_18 | ecosystem: Environmental > Aquatic > Freshwater > Lake > Sediment | place: USA: Wyoming | collected... | reverse complement strand
TTTGTCGCTTTTGCTCTTCAATTGGTTTTTTAAGGTAGTTCCGGCAGGAGAAGCGTTTTTGGATGATTTCGGTTATTGGTTTATTGAAGGTTACCATGTATATCGCTTAGTGTAATCATCTGGCATGTATCGATGATATAAAGAAATCCCTGTGATCCCAACCATTTTAAATCTTCGCGAAATATATCTTCGCTCAAGCAGGCACATATTCGCGTATATCCACCAGGGTGCCGGTCTCCACCATCTGTATTTGTTCAAGTAGCCGAGCAGCAATTTTCTCATCCACGTAATCTTCCCCGCAGTTAGGACAAATTTCTGCTGGCACATTTCTAACAATCCAGGTAAAACCATCACGGTTTAGCATAACAGTTGTTGTTCCTAGCTGAGTTTCTGCTTGCTTACAAATAATGCATTTCATGGCTTTCTCAATCTCAATAAGATATTATAGTCCGTTTTAATGATATAATATCTTCTGCATGCGGGTGTAGCCAAGTGGTAAGGCAGTAGCTTCCCAAGCTACCATTCGTGGGTTCGAATCCCATCACCCGCTCTGAGACGCAGTTTATTGTAAATATTGTGGGAGTTATAGTAGTTCTAGGAACTCAGCGATAGATAGCCCGGTTTGTCGAATAATGGCACATTGTCTTCCGGCACAGAAAGACCGTCTTCTTTAAGAACGTCTATATATAGCTCGATAGCTTCTTTAATGTTTTGTAAGGCTTCCTGGCGAGTCTTTCCCTGAGATATACATCCCGGCAAGCTGGGACATTCAGCTATGAAACCACCATCTTCCCCTGGGTATATTAAGACCTGACGCATAAACATCACCTCCTATTTGCCTAAATTGTACTAAAAATATTGAGGGCGGGATATGGAGGTCAGTCGTTATATTCAGGGCTGGCCGTATTCTTCGTTATACCTGCGGTTCAGCTTAGCCACAATCTCCGGCGGAATGGGTTGAGGCTCGCCCAATTGGTAAGCATAAAACATAGTACGGGCAATATCCTCAACCATGACAGCCGCTTTCAATGCCCCCCTGGCAGTTTTGCCAATCGTAAACACACCATGATTTTTCATCAAAATTGCTTTACTATTGCCAATTGACCGAACAACCTCCCGTCCAATTTCTTCACCGCCAATCGGGGCAAATTCACCCACCGGGATCGGTCCACCAAACTCATCACAAATCGCCGTCAGGTAAGGGGGGATATGGCGGCCAACCGCGGCGAAAGCAGTGGCAAACGATGAGTGGGTATGGACAATACCAAATACGTCTGGGCATTGCCGGTAAATGTACAGGTGGGTAGCGGTATCGGACGAAGGCATGAGATCCCCTTCAACCACTTTACCAGACAAGTCCAATATCACCATATTCTCTGGGGTGAGGTCATCGTACATAACACCACTGGGTTTGATGGCCACCAGATCAGTTTTCTCGTCACGGCCACTGACGTTGCCACTGGTCCAGGCGACCAGGTTGTTTTTCGGTAATTCAAGATTGAGCCGATAGATTTCCGTACGCAAGCCTTCAAGCATTTTGTTTTACCTCTGCTTTGATGCGTTTCAGGGTTTTCATCACGTTGTTCCCACCACGTCCAAAGTAATCGTGCAGGCGGATATATTCGCCATAGATTTGGTCGTATAAACTTTGATTTTTCGGGATAGGTCTAAAGACCTCATCTTTCAAATGTGCAATGTGCTGGGCTGCCTCGAATATGGTATCGTAACCACCGGCAGCGCGCCCGGCGGCCACGGCACCGAACATCGCCGAACCGAGAGCGGGTGTTTGCTTGGATGCGGTGATCTTTAGTTCGAGACCGGTCACATCCGCATAGATTTGCATCAGCAGCTTATTTTTCTCCGGCAAGCCACCGCAGGTCACCATCTCATGCACTGCAACACCGTTGCTACGGAAAGCCTCAACGATGGTGCGCGTTCCAAAGGCCGTCGCTTCAATGAGTCCCCGATAGATTTCTGGCACTTTGGTCGCCAGCGTCGCACCGATTAATAAACCGGTCAGATCCACATCTACCAACACCGAACGGTTGCCGTTCCACCAATCAAGCGCCAGCAAACCAGACTCTCCTGGTTGGAGTTTTGCTGCTTCCTGTTCGAGCAGTTTGTGCAAGTCTACTTTCTGTTTTTCTGCCGCGGTATGATACTCTGGCGGCACAGCGTGTTCTACAAACCAGGCGAAGATATCCCCTACCCCCGACTGTCCGGCTTCAAACCCGAACATGCCTGGGATGATGCCGTCTTCCACGTAGCCGCAGATGCCAGGAACAAGCTTTTCTTCTGTACCCAGCACCATATGGCAAATGCTGGTACCCATGATCGCTACCATCCGGCCCGGGCCAGTTACTGTTGCGGCAGGCACTGAGACGTGGGCATCCACGTTTGCAATGGCAACAGCTGTGCCCGCTTTCAACCCTGTCCATTGCGCAGCCTGTTCGGTCAAGTCCCCGGCTCGTTCGCCGATCGGGGAGATGGCACGTGACATCTTCGCGTCGATCACATTTTCCAGGCGCGAGTCAAGGGCTGCGAAATACGTTTTATCTGGAAATCCCTGGCGTTTTGACCAGATGGCCTTATAGCCGGCCGTACAAGAGTTACGGGTTTCCAGACCGGTAAGTTGCCACACTACCCAATCTGCAGCTTCAATCAAACGATCAGCAGCCGCATAAATCTCAGGCGCTTCATCCAAAATTTGCAAGGTTTTAGAGAAGAACCACTCCGACGAGATTTTGCCACCGTAACGGTCTAGCCATTTCTGCCCCATTTGACGGGCAGTAGCGTTGATCTTATCGGCTTCGGGTTGGGCGGCATGCTGTTTCCAAAGCTTGACCCAGGCGTGTGGGTTTTCGCGATATTCTCGTAGGACACATAAGGGGGTCCCATCGGCTTTAACAGGCAACATGGTACAGGCGGTAAAATCAATGCCAATGCCGATCACATCTGCTGGGTCTATTCCTGCCTCCCGCACCACAGCCGGGATGGTATGTTGGAACGTACGAATGTAATCTTCAGGATCTTGCAAAGCCCAATCTGGTTCCAGGTGAACCTCTTTCCCAGGGATGGGTAACTTTTCATCAATAACGCCGTTTTTGTAAGGATAGACTGTTGTAGCTACTTCTCTACCGTTGGAGACATCCACCAGCACCGCCCGGCCAGACTCGGTGCCAAAATCGACGCCAATCACATATTTACTCATGAATCCCTCTTTATCCTTGCTTGATCAAATGTGGTAATAAATTTCCCAACCCAGGTAATTGCTCAAGGCTTCATTCACAGCCCACCCAACACGGGACAGACTGATCGCAACATGGTGTTCAAACCCATTTTCGCAGATGTGACGCAGAAGTTTTTGGAAGTCGGTGATATGTACCACGCCATAGCCGCCAAAGGTTTTAAGGGTATCATCGGTCATTTCACCTTCGCCGGCGTAGGCTGTAATTTTACCCTTCAGGTCATCCGTGGAAACGCGGCAATAGGTGAAAGGCGCTGATTTTACTCGACCGACGATCGTGCCATAAGAATTTTCTCGCCCGACCGAGCCAGCGATGATTGCCTGGTAATCCATGCGAGGGAATCCTTCGCCCGGAACTGAGCTGGGCGTAAAAATATCCTTGGGTAGATTAGAGCAGTGGAATATCACACCTTTATCAGGATCGCTGCCATAATTGTTGTTCCAATCTACGATGGCAGATGGCTGGCCTGATGCCAACGTCATGGCATACATGCCAATTACCCCGGCGATGTCCGTTTCGCAGGCCGAGGGCAACAAAGCGTTGCTCATCATGCTCATCAGTGTACAGGGTACCACGCCGTAATACTCCTCCAGTGCCGTCCAGCATTGGATCGCATTGGCAACCAACCTTTTTTCGGTTGTCCAACGGTCGACAACCACGCCAAACTTTGCCATACGCAATATTGATTCGTTCGGCACGCCATCACTACGTACATAGTCGCGGATGTCTTCAAGCTTGGCTTTTAAAGCCGGATCATCGTTGCCAACCCGCTGAATCTGCCCCAAAACCTCTGAGAGATCCAGGGTTTCCACGCTAATACCAGAACGTTCTAGCAGCTTTTCACTAAAGCGCACGGTGTTAAAGGCAGCCGGCCGCGCCCCGATCAAACCAATACGCGCATTCTTCAAACCGCGTACCACGCGGCATACAGCCGCAAATCTTCGCAGGTCGGTTTTGAATTCATCGCTGTTGGGATCAACAGTATGCAGTGTCGTCAGAGAATACTTTATCCCATACTGGCGAAGATTGCTACAGGCTGACATCTTGCCACAGAATGAGTCTCGCCGGTAATCGGTGGTCATTTTGGTCATGTCGTCTGAGAAAGCGTGAACCAGTACTGGCACATTAAGCTCTGCCCAGCGCAGGGCATTAGCAATGGCGCGTTCATCGCCGAAATTTGGCAACGTCACCAGTACACCATCAATCTCATCTTGATGTTTTTTAAACAAATCGGCGCACGCTTGAGCTTCCGACAGGCTTTCGATGCTGCCGTAAGTTGTATCTTGCGGAGATAGCGCAACGACTCCCAAACCCTGCTCTTCCAGTACTTTCAAAACTGCAGCACGCCCGGTTTCACATAGGTGCGCTGGGAAAAAACCGCGATTGCCAACAATTAAACCCAGGGTAGTTGTACGCTTTGTATTCATAGTTATTGTTCCTTTGTTATTAATGTTTTGGTGATTCTATTTATCGGTGATGTAGATGGCGTAATTCACATAGAGTCGCTGCTTTTTCGACTCCACACTCAGCAATATATAACAACCTTTGACATCTTTAGGAACCGCACCATTGGTGGTCTTTCAAGTCTAAAATACTAAAATCAGGATCATCATTGCGGTTCTGGCACATTAACGCTTGAGATAGATCGACCATAAACAACGAAAGATTAGCCGCATTCGTTACAGCCGTTTGGGTAACATTCATGAAATCCTCCAAGCCCCAATACCTTCAGGTTGGTTTTGATCAGAATAACCACGTTCAGCGGCATGATTACCCGGCTCATTTGCTTCATGGTCGTCTTCGAAATGTTTTTTTCGATCGGTTGTAAAAGTGCTAAAATATTGGTCCATGGGCTTTTTGTGGTTTTGAGATATTGTCTTGGTTGACTATAACTCTACTACATAAGCCCTTTTCACGTTTGGATATTCAATAGCCTTGAGCGCTTCTTCCACTTTTTCAACGCTTACGCCGTAATAGTGTGACTTGCCAGCCCTGACGAGGTCATCCAGAACGCCAAAGGTTTCAGGCAAGGAGAAAATCGCGTCAAGCTAGAGGCCTTTTGACAGATGGTAGTAAATATCATTCCAGCGCAACTTATCGCGAAACTCGTTAATTTTCGTGTTTTCGTTAATGAGCAAGAATTCTATTTTGGCCATATCGGCAAAATCTTGCAAGTGCTCGGCAGTGACTGAGTAACTGAAGCTGGCATGATGCGCTCCGCCTGCATAAATCCAAGCTGCCGCAGCAGTCCTGAGATTTGGACGAGGCAGCCACAAAGCATGTGCGACCGGTAACTTGGGAAGCGGCTCATCGGTCGGCACAACATCCACCACATTGGCAACCATGCGGAAGCGTTGACCCATATCCATGATGGACGCGCCAATCGCGGGGCCAAGATTTGAGTCGAAAATCAGGCGTAACGGGTCGGCTTTGCCACCGATCGAAAGGGGTAAAATCTCCAGTTTGGGTTTGTTTGCTGCAATTGACTCGCAGATTTCGAGCATGTGCGCGCCCAACACCTTATCGCCCGAGGCGCTGAAATGGTAGGTGTAGTCTTCCATGAAGCTGACTCCACCCTTCAATCCGGCGCTCATCACCTTCATCGCACGCACGAGAGCAGAAGTTTTCCAATCGCCTTCCGCGCCAAAACCATAGCCGTCACGCATCAAACGCTGGACAGCCAGACCAGGCAATTGCTCGAGACCATGCAAATCTTCAAATGTTGTTGTGAAGGCTTTGAAGTTACCAGCTTTCAAAAAGTTGCGCATGCCGACTTCGATGCGCGCGCCTTCACGCAAGGAGGTGTTGCGCTCGCCGCCGGGACACAGCGCCGGAACAACATCGTACTCGTCAAGATAAGCCTGCATCATCTGATTGATTTCGGCCTCACTGGCATCATTGACCTCTTTGACCAAGTCGCCTACGCCGTAGCCGTAAACATCGTAGCCGAACTGAATCTGCGCCTCAACCTTATCGCCTTCGGTCACGGCCACATCACGCATGTTATCGCCAAAGCGCGCAACTTTTGCACCCTGCCAGTCGATCCACGCAGACGCGGCCCGCGCCCACACACCCAGACTGGCCTGCACATCGTCATCATGCCAGTGACCAACAACGACCTTGCGCTCCAGTCGCAGACGACCGCCAATAAAACCGAACTCACGGTCGCCGTGGGCGGCTTGGTTGAGATTCATGAAGTCCATGTCGATCTCAGCCCAAGGGATTTCGCGGTTGTATTGCGTGTGCAAATGCGCAAATGGCTTCTTGAGCAGGCTTAACCCGGCAATCCACATTTTGGCGGGCGAGAAGGTGTGCATCCATGTAATTAAACCGATGCAGTTTTTGGATGAATTGGCTTCTAAACACAATTCGCGGATTGCTTCTGGCGTGGTAAGAACTGGCTTGAAAACCACCTTAACCGACATGTGTGTTGAAGCACCAAGCGCTGCAACAATCTCGCGTGAATGTTCAGCTACGGTTTCGAGTGTCTTCGGACCATACAGATGTTGACTGCCAGTTATAAACCAGACTTCATATTGGTTTAGATCAATCATGATTGCTTTTCCTTATATAATATTAAACGATCAAGCCAACCCTCTCCCAATTTGCGTGCGGTTTCGTTGATCTTATCGGCTTCTGGTTGCGCCGCATGATGTTTCCATAGTTTCACCCAGGCATGCGGCTTGTTTCGGAATTCTGGCAAGTCACAAAGCGGCGTTCCATCCGCTTTTGTTGGTAACATCGTGCAGGCGGTGAAGTCGATGCCGATGCCGATCACATCCGCTGGATCAATGCCTGATTGCTTGAGTACCGTCGGGATCGTGTTCTTGAATACGCGCACATAATCCTGCGGATCCTGCAATGCCCAATCTGGATATAGCCTGATTTCTGTATCAGGCAGTTTTTCATCGATCACTCCATGCAAATATGGATAAACGGCAGTTGCAATCTCTTTGCCGTTTGTCACATCCACAAGAACAGCACGACCTGACTCTGTACCAAAGTCCACACCAATTGTATATCTAGTACTCGCTTTTGTTCTTAGAGTATTCGGCATATGACCTCTCACAAATCAATAATGACTTTCAATCAGCAAATGTCACAGAATCAGGAATAGGCATTTCTCGTCCCATGCCATATATTCGCGCAGTGCGTCATTGATGCCGCCATACCCAGCAAAACGGACATCCAGGCACAGATTGGGTGACTGTATTTGCAGAACTCGCACTTCCCGCACGGAATCGCCGGGTCAACCGCCACAAGCTGGCCGCTTTCGGCAATCCCTGCAAATTCGTGACTCAGTACCAGCGGGTGTTCAAGCTGCACATCGCCAATCCCGCCTTCTGCAAACCAATGCGAATCCGATCCACAGATGCCCACGGCCCTCACACAGATTAGCTTTTCGCCTTCACCCATTGCAGGGACAGGTTCATCCTGACATCGTAAGTCCCCGGGCGCGTACAGGCGAACAGTTTTCTTTCAACAATACCTCTTTAATGTTGAGTTCGGTCTCAGTCGGTTTCGACTCGTTTCCATGGTTTAATCGCGGAAGTTTATATTTCAGTTCGAGTGGTTATTGTTCCGCTCTTTAAGCAAAAAGGGTATGACTATTCTCGGCTTATTCTGTCTGCCCTCCTGCAATCCTTTCGCGCAATTATTTATCAGTGATATCAATGACGTGGCTCACGAAGTACTTTGACTGTCTTGTCTCTACGCTTACCAAAACGTAAAGGCCTGTGACATTGTTTGGAACCGCAACGGTGGTTGTCCATTCTGCCTTACCATGTGGGAGGGTTATTGTTGCATCCGCGATAGAAGGATCCTCATATAAACCATAGATGATGCCATCGGCGCCGATCACGGGTGGGGTGCCTATATAAACATAATTCGGGTAGTCGCTGGGATTCTCATCTTGCCAGTGTAATTCCAGGCCAGTATCGATGCGTTTGACATCATTGAGAATTAGGGAAAAATTATTAATCGCGCTTATCTTATCGCCAACTTTCTCGATCAAACCTGCCACCGGTGTTGCAACCGGATATTTTAGGTCTTTGGCAATTTGATCAAGATCCAATACCATTGTATTGTTGACCGGTACCGATGGAACGTGAAGGTCATAAGCTCCGGTAACATAGCTGTACTCGATGGAGAGTTTGGATCCTGAAGATATTGCAGCGCCTATACATTCCACATAGAGGAGTTGGGGTTTGGGTTCCATTTTTGTTCCCCCGGTATAACCCCGCATCTGAAAGCCCGGCGCTAAACTTGTTCCACCTGTGCCGACAAAAACGGTATCGCAGTTGGTCTTCTTGCCGTCGCTGGTTGTGAGTATGGCAGGTTTACTTTCATCAGCCTGCATGACACTCCAATCCAGAGTATTGTTCCTTATCGCGAGATCTATATGCAAATCCCCGGTATCAGATTTGCCGACATTTGTCACCACACCGCTCCAACCTTTTGACGCAGTTGAAGTTGGAACAACCAATAAATCAGCAGGTACCACTATGTACACACAGGCAAAACTTAGCAGGGTACATAATAGGATTGGAATGAGCACTTTTTTCACACCCATTTCTCTTTCTCCTTTTCACAGAATAGCAACGCAATATACTTTAGGGAACCTGCTCTCTCCCCTTTTTTACCTGCCTAAGGTGCAAATTTTGGAAGGAATTCGGCAAGTTTACCGGTTACCAGCCAGTACTCTTCTGGAGCATCCGTTCCACCGTCCACAGCCTCCACGGTCTTTTCCTGACCCCTATAAGAAACAGTGGTAAAGTAATGATAGCATACGCCGCATGAGAGATGCGAGGTCGAATACATGTTATCCGTAAACCATCTCCGGTCGCTAATAAACGAAAGTAATTTATCCACCTCCTCAGGTGTCACCTTCGTCTCGATTTTTTGCTTGCCATTATCACCTACAATTCGCCCATTCGGATACACGCCATACAACTCGTCAATACAATTCCTTCCGCCGTTGCGTTCGTAAGCAATCACCGCCCCGTCTTTTATCAGGCTTGCCGCCTGATCCTGCCGGAAGGGTTTTAATTGGCAGGCTTCGGTGGGGGTAACGGGTTTGTAGAAAAGGTTGATCGCAAGGATGGCCAGGACAAAAACAACGATCGCACCTCCGCCATAATACAGCCTTTGTCGAAATTGCTTCGCGCGACTTGCTTTATCGCCTGACGCATGTCCTATTTTCAGGTTGGAAAAAAATGACTGTATGCCGATGAAAAAGAGCGTAATTACACCGATCATGATAAGCGCCCACCAGGAAATGAGTTTTCCCTGGATCAGGATCATGGTTTGAATGAGGATGGTGATGAGTACACCAAACACTGCTCCAAACACATACCCTTCGCCACCGGCTAACGCGGTACCACCGATCACCACCGCAGCGATGACGGTCAATTCAAGGGCACCCCCGTACATGCCATGCCCAGATCCGGTATAGATGCTCAATAAAATGCCAGACAGCGCCGAACAAAATCCATTAAATGTGTAGACCAACACTTTGGTTCGGTCCACCGGCAGACCCATCAATCTGGCAGATTGTTCATTGGCTCCATTGTTCCCACCCATGGCATAGATCGTGCGGCCAAAGCGCGTAAAGTGGGCCATGTAAATTACTACTGCAAACAAGGCCATTGCGACGACGACGGATATGGTGATGTAGGCGCCTTTCTGGGTCACGACATTGCTTAATCCCGGGATCAAGATTTTAATTCTGGAAAGAAGTTCATAAGTTCGGTCATTGATCGAGATCGATTCATTGCTGATCGTGTAAGCTAATCCACGGCCAATCCACATACCTGCCAGGGTGGCGATAAAGGGTTGCACTTTTAGGTAGGTGATGAAATAACCCATAATGGCGCCCATTGCCGTACCTATCGTCAGCATGAGCAGCATCACAGCCCAGGGATTCCAGCCTATTCGGATTAACACAGCAGAAGCCGTGGTTATTAGCGCTACGATACCACCCACCGAAAGGTCAATGCCGCCCGAAATAACAACCAGTGTCTCTCCTATCACGGCGACCAGCAGGTAAGGAGTTTGATTAAATAAATTGAGAAACGTTTGCGTATATCTCATTCCTGGGAGATAAACTGCGCCTAATGTATAAGCGATAATGAATAATATGATCGCTGCTGAAAGCGGAAGAAATCGCCGGTTCTTGTTAATAAGAGTGGTTAAGTTCTGCATCACGACTTCGTCTCCTTAAGTCTGGTTTGCCCCGTGAACTTCCGGATAAAGTTCTGGACTTGTTGTGAATACAGGAGGATTAACAAGATGACGACTACTCCCTTGACCGCCAAAAGGGAATTCGCACTCACGCCGATTGCATACATCGAAGTGGTGACAGCCTGCATGACCAACGCACCGATGACGCTTCCCAGCAGGGAAAACCGCCCGCCCGTCCCGAGTAAGGTTCCGCCAATGACCACTGCCAGGATGGCGTCCAACTCCAGGTTCAGGCCAACATTCGTGGCATCCGATGTGCTTATATACGAAGTGCTGATCAGGCCCGCTATCCCCGCACAAAAGCCGCAAAACGCGTAGGCGAACAATTTAATCTTCTTTTCATCGATACCGCTAAATAGACTGGAACGAGCATTGATGCCCACCGATTCGATGAACAACCCGATGGACGTTCTGCGGGTGATCAGCCAGGCCAAGGCATACAGAACGGCCACAATATAGAAAGAAAAAGGTAGGATCAGCCAGCCTTTGCCAATGTAGCCGAATGGCGCATAATAAATCACGATTCTCTGTGAGTTTGTAATCAGTAGGGCAATGCCTCGACCGGAGATCATCAGGATCAATGTGGCCACCATGGGTTGAATTTTTCCGTAGGAGACCAGCAGCCCATTCCACAAACCGCAGATTATAGCTACGATCACCGGTAACAGGAGCACTAACCAGAACGGTGAATAGCTATACGTGGGGTCATTGACGATGGCCTGCAGTTGTGTGCCAAGAACGAACGGATTCATCAAAAGAGCCGCCACCGAAGACACGATCGCCATAATGGCGCCCACTGAGAGGTCCACCCCACCGGTGGCTATGACCAGCGTCATGCCTATGGACAACGCAATAACCGGCGTACTGTTTCGTAGGATATCGATCAGGTTGCCATATAGATGACCTTGTTGGAACGAAATGCGAAAAAAATTGGGAATAATGATCAGATCAATCAGCAGAATGAGCGCCAGGGCAGCAATCGGAAAGAAGAGTTTGCTTTCTGTGATCTTTTTCCAGTTAAAAGAGTATTTAGACTGCCTCATGCTACACTCCCTGCAATCGCGTGCATGATCTCATTTTCGGCCACTTCACCGGAAAACTCGGCCACCTTATTCCGGTCGCGCATTACAACGATGCGATGGCTGGTGCGCAGTACTTCCTCAAGCTCGGAAGATATGAACATGCATGATTTTCCTTCTTCGGCCAGCGAAAGTATCAGTTTTTGAATTTCGGCCTTTGTTCCCACATCAATGCCTCGGGTGGGTTCATCCATGATCAGAAGCTGTGGGTTCGTGGCAAGCCAACGCGCCAGAATCACCTTCTGCTGGTTGCCTCCACTTAGATTCTTGACAGGCTGATCGGCCGAGGGGGTGGCGATATTCAACAATTTTATATATTTCTCAGCAATCTCATATTGTTCTCGAGAGTTCAGGTGCTTGAACCAGCCCAGGCTGGCCTGCATGGCCAGGATAATATTTTCCCTCACAGTTAATTCCCCTACGATCCCAGCATCTTTTCGGTCCTCCGGGCAGAGCGCCACACCCCGTTCGATGGAACCGATCGGGGAGTAATCCTTAACTGATTTGCCACCTATACTTAGCGTACCGCTAGTGGGTTTATCGATACCAAATAAAAGCTGGGCCATTTCGGTCCGCCCTGAACCAAGCAGACCAGCCAAGCCAACGACTTCCCCGGCATGCAATTCCAGGTCAAATGGTTCCGTGGAACCTGCGCGGCCAAGTCCTTTGGCCTCAAGCAATGCCTCACCTTTAATGTGCTGGCTGCTCTCACGCTTGAGTTTTGTCATGTATTCAAACTCGCTCAAAGTTCGGCCGATCATTTTCTGGATCAATTCCAGGTGCGACAGGTTCGCAGTAAAGTAGGTTCCCACCAGATTCCCATTTCTGAGGACTGTGATCCTGTCCGCAATTTCATAAACCTGATCCAGAAAATGGGTAATGAAAATAATAGCTATTCCTTCGCTTTTAAGTTTGCGCATTACGTCAAAGAGTTGCTCAGTTTCATGAGTATCAAGGCTGGAGGTAGGTTCATCCAAAATCAGGATCCTGAAAGACGTAATCTCGAGTGCCCGTGCAATCGCCGCCATTTGTTGGATGGCGACTGAGCAGGTACCTAATGTTTGGGTTACATCCAGATTGACATCCAATCTCTGGAGGATTTGCCTGGCCCGGGTATTCATTACCTTCCAATCGATGCTCCCCCATTTCATCGGTTCCCGGCCGATCAGGATATTTTCAGCAATCGTTAGTTGAGGACAAAGATTGACTTCCTGGTATACCGTAGTGATACCCAATTCTTGAGCATGTTGAGGTGATCTTATGGAAATTGTTTGTTGATTAACTGTGATCGCGCCCATATCTGGTTGCTCAACACCAGTTAAAATCTTAATCAGGGTGGATTTGCCTGCCCCATTCTCACCTACCAGGGCGTGAATCTCGCCTACTCTAAGCGTAAAATCCACATTCTCAAGAGCCTTC
>Ga0315296_10003553_pt1 | contig 12988 bp, 8 predicted proteins | sample YL17G14_18_MG_FD_203921 | JGI IMG/M metagenome (GOLD analysis project Ga0315296, IMG submission 203921) | Sediment microbial communities from Yellowstone Lake, YNP, Wyoming, USA - YL17G14_18 | ecosystem: Environmental > Aquatic > Freshwater > Lake > Sediment | place: USA: Wyoming | collected... | reverse complement strand
TGGATTGCCTTCCTAGATAGGACAAATTTGGGTAGGACATTATGTCCTACCCTATATTTTATTATTAATAATATCAATTTAATCGGGAAGCCATCCCGACTAGATAATTTTATAAAATTCAAATTTTGGTCGAGAACAGTTCTCTGCCATTTTTTGTGAGTCAAGGTTTTCCACTTGCGAGACTTTTTGGAAATCTGTATTATTTAATTAATCGGGAAGCCATCCCGATTAGATAAGATTTATGCCAGTAAAACGTCCCCAATTTGTTAACGGAGAGATCTACCACATTATAATTAGAGGAATTGCCGGTCAAAAAACTTTTTTAGAAGAAAGGGATTATTTAAGATACCTTATTAGTTTATACAAATTTAATGATGAAGAAATAACTCTTCACCTTTTCCCGGGCTTCCTTTATCGGGAAGCCATCCCGACTAAAATTATAGTTGAACCTCCGAAATTAGATAAAACAAGAGAGCCATTAGTTGAGATTTTAGGTTTTTGTTTAATGCTAAATCATATTCATTTGCTGGTCCGCCAAATTATTGATAAGGGAATTTCTCTATTCATTCAAAAAATGGGCGGCTATTCTAGTTATTTTAATAAAAAATACCAAAGATTTGGTGCCCTTTTCCAACGGCCATTTAAGGCGATTCATATTAAAACTGAAGATCAATTACTGATTCTCATTACCTATATTCATTTAAACCCAATTGACTTAATCGAGCCAAATTGGAAAATCGAAGGTATTTCTAATCCCCAAAAAGTTATGGAGTTTTTAGAATCTTATCCTTGGTCAAGCTATCCTTATTATTTAGGAAAAGAAAATTTTTCTTGGCTAATTGATTCTGATTTTCTAAAAAAAATTTTGAAAAGCCCTGAAGATTTTCGAAATTTTGTCGAAGCAAGAATTTTTTACAAAACTGAATTTAAAAATTTTTTAGAAAAAGCTCAAAAATTTTCTTTGGAATAGGAATTAATCGGGATGGCTTCCCGACTGGATGGGAAGGTTTTCTGCTTGCAACATTTTTTGAAAGTTTGTAAAATGAAAAAAGTGTCGCATTTTTATTAATTTTGAGTTTGGGCGAGCGAGGCCGAGGCGCGGAGCGCCGAGGCGGGGCGAGCGCAACAATTTTACAATTATGAAGAAAAAAATTATTATTCTTCTTATTATTATTTTACTTCTTGTTGCTGGAGGAATTTTTTGGTGGCAAGATCAAACTGAGGTAAGAGAATTAAATAAGAATTTACCAGAGGGAGTGAGAGTGGTGAAAAGTTTAATTGGTAAAGATTATAAAGTGGTGAATAAGATAGATGAATATAAGGTGAAACTACCGGAAGGATGGGAAGGATTAAAAGAGGTAAAATATATCCCTGAACGAACGGTGAAGGAGTTGAAGGTAGCAAGTATTAACTTAACCGGAAATCTGGGTGGGTTCATTGCTATCGATTGTTATAAATTAGAAAAAGCAAATGTAAATTTAGAAATTTGGGTGAACGAATTAATGCAAAATTTTGATCTTCAGGGAGTATTAGAAAAAGAAATAATTGGAAATTTCGAAATAATAAAAACAAAAGAAGAAGAACATTTAGCTGGTATGTTTCTGTATTTCTTGAAAAAAAATTCGAGGATTTGCATACTTTCTGGATTTTCTGAGGAATTTATCCGTTCCATTATTTTAAATAGCAAGTGGTAATTTTTCATATGCGAGGATTTTCTAAAAAGAAAATTTACTCTTTTATTTCTGGAAAGAGAAAACCAATAGCGATTGCTTTAATAGGAATCGCTATTTTGTGTTTAGCAAATACCTCAATTGCTAAAATAGAGCTTAATAAATTTGAATTAGAGTTTATTAAATCAAAGTTGAATATTCCTACATTCCCCGAACTTTCTCAATTTAGAGATGAAGAATTAATAGAACTTCTTAGCGGAGAAATCGATCCTAAAAACTTGCCCGGGCTAACTTATGGAGTTTATTCTTTATTAGTTTTTCAGGAAATTGATTTTATTGATTGGATTATTTCCCAAGATTACAAGCAGGACTTTTATAAGTATTTTGATAGTATAGCCGAAGAAAGGACGAGATTAGATTCATTTTTGGAAAATTTAGGTAAAGATATTTCAATAATTTTGGAAAAAACTCCTTCTGGGCCAATCTCTGCTTTATCTTTGAATACTTTCTCGATAACCAATAAAGTTTTAGATATAGGGAAGGCCGTTTTAAAAATAGCTGAGCAAAGAATTTGTGATGGATTATGGGGTTATTTTAATTATCGAAAACATGGAGAATCTCATATTAATGCTTGGCAATGTGCAAAAGAGGAGTATATAAAATGGATACCAAAACCCGAAGATGTGGAACAGAATTTATTTGGAGCAGGAACAATAGATAGCGGGATCAATCAACTCGAACCGTGGTTTGCTCAGCTTTGGGATAAATGGGGTGGATATATAACTCCCGCTGGAATAAGCGAGGAAGCAAAGCAAAAAGCGAGAGAAGAAATTAAGACCGCGCTTCTATTAGAACTCGAAACTAATAAATTTGTTAAAGAAGAACCCAAACCTTCTCTTTTAGAGAAAACGAAATTAACTTGGGATAATTTAGTAAAAGAAGTAGAAAATATCACTCAAAATATTAAAAATGCTATAGCTCGACTAAATCCCTTTGAGGCGGCGGTGGCTCCAGCACCAGAACCTTTAACTGAAAAAACTGAATCAAAATTAGAGGAAACTGAAGAGGTTGAGGAAGAACTTTCGGAGATCGCAACTCCGAAAGTTAAAGTTGAAGCAGAAGCTGAACCAAAACCTTTAACTTTAGCTGAAATTCAGGAAAAATTAGATGACATTGCTGAAAGAATTGATATTTTAAGTCAAAAGGTAGCGGAATTAGCGGCAAAATCCCAATCCATTTCTGAAGAGCCAGAAGAAATAGTTGAAGAACAACCGGAAGAGACAGAGGTAGCAACGGGAGGTCCTACCCCGTGCCAGAAGATAGTAGGAAATTATCCGGCTCAAAATAAAGTCATTTTTAATGAGATCGCCTGGATGGGGACAACTATCAGCGCTACTGATGAATGGATGGAACTTAAAAATATTTCTGGGACAGAAATCAACTTAGCCGACTGGCAGATTTTGGATAAAGATAATCAAATCAAAATCATTTTCACTGTTCGAGATCGGATCTCGAACAATGGACTTTTTCTTTTAGAGAGGACGGATGATAATTCGGTGCCAGGAGTGGCAGCTGATTTTATTTATAGCGGCACTCTTAATAATTCTGACGAAGCGCTTTATCTTTTTGATGAAAACTGTCAGCTTCAGGAGGAAATGATAGCTAGCCCCGATTGGCCGGCTGGAGACAGTAGTTCAAAAAGAACAATGGAGAGAAAAAGTAATTTAGAATGGCAAACTAGCGCCAATCCCGGCGGCACGCCAAAAATGGAAAATAGCTCCGGATACTATGTTTTTACTGGCGGAAGTGGTTATTCGCCACCACCATCACCACCTCCATCAGAAGAGCCGCCGTCTCCACCGAAAATTTTAATTAGTGAAGTTCAAATCGATAGCATTGAAGGTAAAGGCGGAGCTGATGGCGATTGGGTTGAGCTTTATAATCCCAATAATACAGAAATTTCATTAACTGGCTGGTCAATTCAAGAACATTCAGCTACATCTACTTGTTTAATAGACCCCGGTTTTTATAAAAAAGAGATTAAATTAGATGCTACTAGCTCTGAACCCAAAATTCCAGCTAAAGGTTATTTTTTAATTGTAAGTACCGATGCTAACGAAAATCTAAAATCCTTAGCAGATATGACTATTGGCTGGAGTTTAACTGACGATAACACTATCTATCTGGTTAGTAACAAAGATAAGATTGAAAGTGGAAATGATCCAGATGTAGCGGATAAAATCGGCCTTGGTAAATCTTGCTTTCCAGAAGGAACTTCTGCTCCTAATCCTCCGGAAGGAAAAAGTTTAGGAAGAATATGGGATTTAGAAAAAGAAGAATATAAAGACGACAATGATAATTCGATGGATTTCGAAATCCAGGATCCCACCCCGACTAATTCAAAAGGAGAAGCAGGCCCTACTTTTCTAACTAATTATCAAATCAATGAAGATACTATTTTTCCCATTCAAGGTAGTCCCTATATAGTTGAGGGAACCCTTTATATTTCCCTGGGAAAAATCCTTACCATTGAACCGGGAGTAACTCTGAAATTTGTCAAAAACTCTAGTCCGGGTTCTGGAGCAAGAATTATGGTGGAAGGTACTCTTTTGGCGATTGGTACAGAAAATAAAAAAATTACTTTCACTTCCCGTGAGCCAGGGGACGGTACTTACTGGTGTGGTATTCATTTTACTCCCAATAGCAACCTCAATTCAGAGTTGAATTATACTTTAATTGAAAAGGCAACCGGCTGTCACGGCGATTATTACACAATCAGGGTTGATCAAAGCTCAATCACTTTGAAAAATTCCATTCTAGAGAACAATAATAAATATTGGGGAATTTGGTTGACCAATTCTTCCTCGACTATTGATAATCTAAAACTGGCAAATTTTAACGAGGAACAATCTCAAACCCTCATCTATCCTACTGCCATTTATGTTGAGGGTGGTAATCCAACCATCAGAAATTCTACTTTTCAGAAAAATTCTTACGGAATCAGAATTGAAAATGGAGCAATCCCCCAGATTATAGGAAATAATTTTGAAGAAAATGAAGTACCAATTTATGCTTTGGATTCTTATCCTTCCTTAAGCGGAAATCAATTTTTCAACAACGATATTAATGGAATTTTAATTAAAGGAAATCTTTCCCGAAATCTCACTTTCTCAGCTAATTTAACCTATATTGTTGATTATTATTTGGGAGTTTCTCAAGAAGCTGTTTTAACTTTAGAACCAGGAGTAGTTATTAAACTTAAAGAAGCCTCTCCGGTTTCAGGATACCAGGCCTATTTACAAGTTGTTGGTTCTTTAATTGCCCAAGGTACTTTAGAGTTACCAATTGTCTTTACTTCTTTTGAAGACGATGAATATGGTGGAGATACAAATAATAATGGAATTTCCACTACACCAAATTATTGGGACTGGAATGAGATTACTTTTATGTCAGGAGCTTCTGGTTCTCTGAAATGGGTTGTGTTAAGATATGGCGGAGGAGGTTATCTTCCTGGCCCTGGTTTTCCCGGCCATCGAAATACACCTTTAGTGATTGAGGGAGGAGCTAATGTTTCTCAAGAGAATGTGACTATTGAATTTTCTTCGGAAGCTGATCAAGCGGCTGCTCAAATAGTAATAGGGCAAATCGCTGCTTTGCCAGCAGTAGAAGATTTAACCTTAACTGACAAAGATGATGTAGAAGCAGCAAGAGAAGCTTATACTGCATTAACAGAAACTCAGCAAGGTTTAGTTACAAACTTAGCTACATTAGAAGTAGCTGAAGCTAAGATTGCTCAATTAGAAGTAGAACCCTAAATGGATAAAAATTATTTAATTCAACTTACCAATAATCTTTATCGTTTGACTTTGCTTTTTCCAAAAAAGGAGCCCTTGAGGTATAAAATGAGGGAATTGGCTGATGATATTTTAGCTAAACCCAATGAAAAAGATTTGGAGGTGCTTGATAGTTTTTTTGAAGTGGCAAAAAGTCAAAATTGGGTCAGCCCGAATGATATCTTGGAAATTCAGAAGGAATATAGTAAACTAAAGGAAGATTTAGAAAAATCTGAATCTAGAATAGGGGATGTTGAGGTTAGACCTCAACAAATTCCACCTCAACAAGTTCCAATCGAGATCGGATCTCGATTAGTTCAAAATGATGGAGATCGGATTTCCATCAATCAGCGCCAGGAAAAAATTTTAGAAATCCTGAAAGAAAAAGGGAAAGCTCAAGTTGGGGAGTTAAAGCAAATTTTTCCTGAAGTGAGTAAAAGAACCCTGAGAAGGGATTTTGAATTTTTATTGAAACAAGGTAAAATTGAACGAATAGGGGAGAGAAATGATACTTTTTACCGACTAAAGGTAGGACAAGAAACTATGTAGGACACAATGTCCTACCTATCTTTGTTCCTAGAGGTCGGGTCTCGGTCAACTTATGGCAAATGTAAGAAAAGTTTTTAGCAAAATATACAATCAGTGCATCGATAAGATATACCGTTTTATCTTTTTGAAGGTTAATTCGGAAGAAATCGCCCAAGATTTAACCTCCGAAACTTTTTTGCGAGGATGGGAGAGTTTTCAACAAAACAAAGAGATTGAGAATCCTCAGGCATTTTTGTACCAAATTGCCCGCAATCTGGTTACTGATTTTTATCGGGAAAAGGGTAGGACACAGTTTGTTTCGCCAGAAATAGTGTCAATTGCTGATCCGAATCCAGGAATAGAAGAAAAAGCGGTTTTTAATTCAGATTTAGACCGAGTTAGAGCAATTTTAGCTGATTTAAAAGAGGATTACCAAAACGTGATTATCTGGCATTATCTGGATGATTTACCTATTCCAGAAGTAGCCAAAATGTTAGATAGGTCAGAAGAGGCGACCAGGGTCCTTCTTCACCGGGCCCTGAAAGCTTTAAAAAACGAGCTTAATCAGAGTATTTAACCGGGGACCCCTGCGGGAAGCCATCCCGCTGGCCCCAGCGGGATGGCTTCCCGATTAGTTTAACTCAAAAATAGGAATTGCTTAACCAGGTTAAGCAATCCCAATGAAGCTGTAATATTTTAGCCAATTATTCGTCATAATAGGTGATGACCGAAAAAGAACTCATTGGCAAAATTCAAGAACTTCGCCAGATTAAGCCCAGAAAAGACTGGGTTGTTTTAACTAAAGGCCAGATTTTAGGGGAGGAAAAAATGCGCACGTCCCTATTTTCCTTTATTGAGGTTTTCCCGAGATTGATTTTTCAATATAAGCCTGCTTTTGCTACTTTAGCAATTCTAGGAGTTTTAATAGGGCTTTTTGGCTTTGCCCAGAGTTCGGTACCGGGAGATTTGCTTTATTCTTTTAAAAAAGCGACAGAACAAAGTCAAAAAGCTTTTGTTTCTGAAAAAGAATTTAACATTAAAATCGCTAATAATCGTTTAGATGACCTGGCCAAGATTGTTCAGAACAATTCAACCAAGAATTTGGCTCCAGCTCTAAATGAATATAAAGCGAGTATTTCCGAAGTAGCCAAGAACTTGGCAGAAGAAAATAACCCCAATGAGTTGAAAAAGATTGTAAAAGAAGTTAAGAATATAGAAAAGAAAACAATAGAAATGAAATCTTTAGGGGTGGAAATGGGCGAGGACGTTGAATTAGATAGCGCTCTGGTTGTATTGATTAAATTACAGGTTCAGGATTTGGGGAATAGAACATTGACGCCGGAACAGGTAAAATCCTTAGGAGAGATAAAAGCTGATATTGAAGCAGGAAAATATTCTGAAGCTTTGGAGAAAATTTTGGAGATAAGTCAAAATCAGTAAAATTAACAATTGGACGTCGTTACCTTGCCGCCTTCTGGATATTGCGCTTTGCGCAACTAAAGGAATTCTTTATATCCAAAAGGTGTGAAGGTGGTCGATGACGGTAGAAATAAATTAAAAACATAAAAATAAAAAACACAAAAATGAAAAAATTAATTGCGATTGCTATAGCATTGACTATTTCTGTTTGGCTTGTGGGTCCCACCAATGTTGCTCAGGCAGTAACTGCTGAAGAGCTTCAGGCTCAGATTAATACTTTGTTAGCTACATTGACTCAATTGCAGGCTCAATTGGCTACTCTTACCGGTGCTCCGGCTGGTACTCCAGCTGCTTGTGCCGGAATTACCTTTACCCGGAACTTAACTGTCGGGTCATCCGGTTCTGATGTCAAATGCCTCCAGGCATTATTGAATCAGTCAGCTGACACTCAAGTAGCTGTTTCGGGAGTTGGTTCTCCTGGAAATGAAACAACTTACTTTGGTCCTTTGACCCAAGCAGCAGTTGCCAAATATCAGGCAAAGAAAGGGATTTCTCCCACAGCTGGTTATGTTGGTCCTCTAACCAGAGCCCAACTTAATACTGGATTAGCTGTACCTCCAGGCGTAACACCGCCTGTAACCGGAGTAGAGGGTTCTATCACTGTTACACTCTCTGCTTCACCTGCCAGCGGAGTGGATGTTTACACTGGCCAAGCTGGTGTAGCAGTGGCGGCTGTTGATGTAAAAGCCACAAATTCTGATGTATTGGTGAGTCGTTTTGATGTGAACTTCACTGCCATTAGTGGTACTTCTTGTACTATCAGGCCTTGGCTTAACATTTCTGGTCTCACTGTGACTGATGGAACAGTTTCAAAGAGCGTTAGCGTAACACAGGCAAACACCACAGAGGTGGGGATTGGCAGTAATTACTTGGTTCGTGTTGATGGATTGGGCATTAATGTTCCCAAAGACACAACCAAGAAGCTCACAATAAAGGTTGATGGCGCTTCTGCTTTGCCCGCTGGAGCCACTGCTTGTGCGTTTACCCTTACAATTAGCCAGAACGCAGTCCGTGGAACAGATGGAGCTGGTTTGAGCCAATACGGCCCAACAGGAGCAACAGGTTTGGCTGCCAGGACATTTAATGTCAAAACAGGGGATGTAGCAACGCTTGAAGTTTCTGCCAACGCGGACAACCCCAAAGCCAGAAATGCACTGGTTCAGGAAACTGCCACAACAAGGGTTGAATTAATGAGGGTAAATGTCAAGGCAAAAAATAACGACGCCTTTTTAAGGACAGTAAGAATTGCTGCGCTTGCCAGTGATACTCTGGCAACCGTTTTGCCGACCGTTTATCTTTATGACGGCGACACAATGTTAGCCAGTACAAGCACTGATGCCAGTTCCACCTTTGCAGATCTTAGCTTAAGAATCAGCAAAGACACTACCAAAACATTGGTGGTAAAGGCAGATGTTGCCAAGCAGAGCGGGAACTACAGCGAAGGCACTTACGTTGAGGCAAGATTAAACGCTGGAGCTACCCCAGACATTGTTGCTGAAGACGCTACGAACTATGCGGCTACTGCTGTGAGCGGGTCGTCCGTTACCGGTGAAAAAGCTTACCTTTATCTTAAGGCTCCATCTTTGGTATTTGTCAGCGCATCAATCGGCGGAATGCCAGGAACAACAGGCAGTTCTTCGCCACAGGCAGCCCAAGCTGCCATTAAATTCAATGTGACAGCCAGTGGCGGTGACATCTTCATAAGAGGAGTTTCTGCAATCCCGGCCTCCAGTGGTATTGTGGCTACAAGCAGCGCAGCAGCCAGTAATACTGTGGCTTACTCTTTCAGCACTGGCGCAACAGCGGGGACAAACAATACCTGGAAGGTAATAAGTGGTGATACTAAGTATTTTGAGGTTACTAGTGTGATAACCAACGATATTGAATTCGCCACAGGATACTTTGTAAAGGCTTTGATTGAGAATATCAAATGGGGATTATCGGATGTTGATGTAGATACTTCTTTCAACACCCAGACTTGGGGTCTTGAAGATCTTAAGACGTCAGATATCTATCTGTATCCTCGCTTATAAGTTTTTCTGTAGAGCTCAAAACAGGTTTATCCCGGCGGCATGCATTCCTTGTGTGCATTACCGGCGGAAACAAAAAGTGTCTCGCGTTTGGCGGGACCTTTTTGTTTTTATTAAATTTTGTTAAAATATTTTTAATACTATATAAAAACTGAAAGTATGGAAACGCGACAAAAAGTAAAGTTGGCAACAAAATTGTTACTATTTTCTGTAATAGCAATCGTTCCGTTTTTGAAGACAACTTCTCTTTTCTTCCCCTATATTTCGGGAAAAGTTTATGTTTTCAGATTTTTAATAATGCTTGCTTTTTTGGGTTGGGTTTATTTAATGGCAAAAGGAAAAGAATGTAGACCTAATTTCAAGAACTTTTTAATAATTGCTCTTGTTTTATTTTTCTTGGCGCAGGTTTTAGTATCTTTTTTTGGAGTTGACCCCACTCATTCCTTTTTCTCCAGCATTGAAAGAGCAGACGGCGTTATCCAATTTGGCTTTTGGGTACTTTATTTTTTAATGCTAATTTCTCTATTGAAAGAAAAGAATGACTGGCGGACTCTTTTTTTGGTTTTTATAACCGTTGCCCTCTTGATTTCTATCTATGCCTGGACTAATTATAAATCCCAGCCAAGATTGCACGGGTTTTTTGGCAACCCATCTTATTTGGCGGCATTTTTGTTATTTGCCATTGGTTTTTCGGCGATAATACTTGAGAGGAGATTTTTCCAATCTTATTTTCTGAATGGTTCAATTATTGTTGCGACAGCGTTTTTTATTGTTGCTTTGATTTTCACCCAAACTAGAGGAGCTTATGCCAGCTTGGCTGGCGGCGTTTTTCTTTTCCTTTTGCTAACAGTTTTATTTTTAAGGAAAGAAAACAAAAAACTGGCCCTTTCTTGTGGAGGCCTTCTATTAGTTGGGTTAATTTCTTTGATAGTCCTTTTTGTGGCAAAAGACCAAGATTTTATTAAAAAAAACTCCATCCTTTCCCGCGTAACTGAAATTACAGATATCTGGGAAGTTGGAGCGGTGAGGGAACGTATTTTAACTTGGCAGATAGCTCTAAGAGCCTTTAAAGAAAGACCTGTTTTTGGCTGGGGACCGGAGAATTTTGGTTCTGCTTTTAATAAATATTATGATTATAGAATAGGAAAAGAAGAGCCCTGGTTTGACCGGGCGCACAACCAGCCCCTTGAGATTTTGGCAACAGGAGGAATAGTTCTTTTTTCTTTTTATCTTTTTTGGTTGATTTCCGCAGTGTATCTTATTTTTAAGATTTTAAAAGAAAAAAAGGTTTTATCCTTTGTTCTATTTTCTATATTTTTAGCTTACTTTTTGCAGGGATTTTTTCTGTTTGATACCTTACCTGTTTATTTGGGGCTTTTCCCTTTTTTGGGATTTTTGGTTTTTGAATATAATTCAATTCGGACAAAAACTGAAATCTTAGAGAAAGCGAAAGAAGGGAAGAAATTTAAAAAAAGCGTCCCCTTATATATTTTAGTTCCTGTTGCCTGTTTTATTATTTTTATTATTTACGCAACCTGTTTTGTTCCTTACAAAGCCAATGCTTTGGCTTTCAAATTTTATTTTTTAACCACAGATGAAACATATAGAGGAAGTAAGCCGTTTTTAGAAAAATCTTTTGCTATTAATTCTCCTTATGTTTCCTGGGAGTTAAGAAAGAGGGCAGGGTGGGAATTTCTTAGTATTCTTGAGGGAAGAATGGAAGGAATAAAGAATTCTGAAGACATTGAAGTGATAAGAGACATTTATCATTTTATTACATCGGAATTAGAGAAAGTTGTTATTCATCATCCTTATAACCCTCAAATATATTATATTCTGGGGAGGATGTATCGTTTTGGTTTTGAAAAATTGGGCGAAAATGATTTAGATAAAGCAGAAAGGATTATTAGAGAGGGGTTTAACTATTCAGAACTTAGAGTAGATTATTTTAATGAGATGGCCCATGTTTTACTTTTAGAGGGGAGAGTTGAAGAAGCAGAGGAATTGGTTAAAAATTATGTTAAAAGGGTGACTTTTTACGAATATTTTCCTTATCTAACTTTGGGGCATTTTTATTTTGTGGCCGGAAAATATGAACTAGCGATGGAGCAGTACGACAAGGCAATAGAATCAGGATATAAATTTTATGAATCTTATTTAGAATACTCTCGTTATATGCTTGCGGCAGAGGAAACAGGAGAGTATCAGAAAGTTGTTGATGTGGCAAAAGATTATTTAGAAAGGTGGGGGCCCGACGCCGATACTTTTTTCAACATTGCTGTTGGCTATTTTAATCTTGGAGAAAAAGAAAAAGCAAAAGAATTTTTCTTGAAAGCAGTGGAATTAGACGAAAAGTATGAAGAATACCGGCCATTTTTTGAAAATTTTTAGTATTCCAAAAATTTTGAAATTTGTTATTATAGAAGAATAAGACATCAATGAAAAATTATAAGATTAAAATTTTATTTTTTGTTTCCCTGTTCTTTCTTTTTGGATTCGGGGGCGTTTTTGAAGTTAAGGCGTTTTCAGAAGGAGAGCTGAGGAATTTTTATGTTGACTCTTCCTATGATTTGTATGTCAGAGAGGAAATTAGCGCCTATCTTATAAGAGCAACAAGTTCTTTGTATTTTTACATTGAAAAATCTTGGTGGGACAACCGCTCTTCTCAGGAGCAAAACAATATCAGAATTGCCCTTTTTGATTTGGGCGAAGAATTTAAAAACAAAATTTATCCAGTTTTGATTTCTAATTTCGGGCAGGAGTGGAAGCCGGGAATAGACGGCGACGAAAGAATCACTGTGCTATTTCACCCAATGGGATCTGGCAAGGCAGGATATTTCCGCACTAAAGACCAATATTATAAGTTCCAGACGCATGATTCAAACGAAAGAGAAATGGTTTATTTAAATTCTGATTACATTACAGATTCAATAGCTAAAAGCTTTCTTGCCCATGAATTTTTGCATTTAATTACTTTTAACCAAAAAGAAAAATTGAGGGGCGTTGAAGAAGAGGTTTGGTTGAACGAAGCCAGGGCAGAAGCAGCTATAACCCTTTTGGGTTACGATTTAAATTACCAAGCAAGCAATCTTCAAAGAAGAGTTAATGAATTTCTAAAAAACCCCTCTGATTCTATTACTGAGTGGGGCGGAACTGGGGCAGATTACGGCACTTTAAATTTATTTGTACAATATTTAGTTGACCACTACGGAGTTGCTATTTTGCGGGACTCTCTTTACTTCTCTGAAACAGGAATTGCTTCCATAAATTACGCTTTAAGGAAAAACGGCTTTCAAGATGATTTTTCTCAGATTTTTACCAATTGGACAATTGTTGTTTTAATAAATGATTGCTCTTTGGGAGAAAAATATTGTTATAAAAATCAAAACCTAAAGAATCTCAGAATAGTTCCTGAAAGTAATTTTATTTCTACGGCAGGAGAAACTAT
>Ga0315296_10003552_pt1 | contig 12990 bp, 6 predicted proteins | sample YL17G14_18_MG_FD_203921 | JGI IMG/M metagenome (GOLD analysis project Ga0315296, IMG submission 203921) | Sediment microbial communities from Yellowstone Lake, YNP, Wyoming, USA - YL17G14_18 | ecosystem: Environmental > Aquatic > Freshwater > Lake > Sediment | place: USA: Wyoming | collected... | reverse complement strand
ATGCTCCTGATGGCGTTGTGAATCCGCAGGTCGGGATTGACTTCATCTGGGTGCAGCGGAAGTAGTACGCTCTCCATATTGGTGCCGGACCCACTCTTGACGCCAGCACTTTCTTTTTCGGCCTGATTGATGACGTCCGCATCTACGACCGGGCAGTGACACCGTAGAAACGAGAGCCTTGCCACAGGGAAGGTCAAAGGGCTGGCAGTCAGAAACACTGTCAGCCTTTTTTGTTGGGAGCGCCATCGGCTCAAACTCGCGACTCTTTACCAAATAGTTTAATAGTCGCAGTTTCCAAGTTTCATGGGAATTGAGGTTACATTAGCTTTGACGGACAGTTACGACAACTGGCCGAGAATCAGGCGAGTGCCAAGAACGGCCCAAAATGGCCTTCTTCGGTGCGCGCACTGGCCGTCGAAGGCTGGCAGGACCGGTCCAAGAGAATTCAGAAACGGAGCACATGACAAGAGAACAGTAAGAACATTCCACCCCATTCGAATCTGCTAACCACTAAGGCGTCGGGACTCGGCTGGATGGCCATCAGCTACTCTTTCCTTGCTATGTTTACGAATGAAGTATATATGCTACGGTTAAGAATGCGTGTCTCTGGGCTGGGTATGTGATGAGTATCCGGTTCAAGGGAACTCGACTGGTGAGGGACAATTGAGGTAAAGGGGATAGAGCAATGCATGGTAGAGGAACGTCGACCGCATTGCTGGCATTCTTGGCACTTACCTGGTGTGCACTTCCTACTTGTGCACTGTCCCAGGCAAACCATTGGTTCCGATGGCGTGATGGAAGGTTACCCAGGATTGAATTACCGCCTGATCCGTCGCGGATCAAGATCGTGCCGCTTAGGAGCGGTTGGGCTCTGGTCAGCGGCGCACCCAGAGCGGTTGCAGACCGTCGGGGGCGGATCGTACGGATCATCAACCTCTGCACTGCCGACCAGGTCGCCACACCGGTTAGGTCTGACGGATCATTCGAAGCGCGCCTATTTGTGCCACCGGGCTCATGGCTTCAGATTAGCGCCAGTATGCTGCGGGTCGAGGAGCTTGGCCCCGAGCTCGAAGAAGCAATGCGGCGCAACCGATCCATCAGTCCCTCGGATATGCCACATGCTGAGGTGTTTGAGGGCATGATTGGAAGTCATCCTACGTCGTCCCCCGGGACAATCATTCCAGTTTTACCGCAACATGCCTCTTCGAAGCAGTCATCTTTGGTGAAGAAGGTCGGACGGGACCTCTGGCTGCTCGGCAACGCGAGGACCTCTACCACGCAGGCGGCTCCCGGCGACATAATCGACCTGGAGGTCACACTTTCCTTGGTGTTTGGGCCCAAAGCCGAAGCTCGCAGAACACCGCCCCAGCGCCCGATGTTTGGCCCCAGTTTGCACCGCCTCTTTGACCAAGACGGACGACAACGGTCACCCAGCCGGCAGCCCATCAGTGACGTACTCACGCCAGCCAGACTTCCGATAGAGACGCATGGCGAAGTCATAGCCGAACCGCGGCCGGATGGCCGAAAAGAGTGGAACTTGGGCGGGACGGGCTTACCGGTCCCGTGGCACTTCAAGGATCGCGGAGCGTGGCGGATTGAAAACGACCGACCGACAATCACGCAACGCCTGAAAGTCAAGATTCCGCACGACACGCCGTCGGGCTTCTACCAGCTTGAATCGGCCATCTGGCAAGTCGGCGACGAAGAATTCGAAACAGGAGAGCCCGTCGGGGGTCCGTTGTGTTTGTGCTACATTACGGTCGGAGATCCAGCTCCTCCGCGGCTCACGTGTCTGTTGCTCGGCTCAGTGGGAAGCGGTGGATCACGAGGGGCTATCGCTCGGCAGGACCGGTACCATTTTGCGATCAACACAAAAGTCGTGTTCACACCGGAGAAGTTGATCATTCCCCGCGATGATGCCTATACAGGAAACCCATGGAAATATCCACTTGATCCTTACCTGCCTATGTTGAGTATGGCCCATCGTCCAGCACCTTCAATTCCGAAGCCGCTGATTCCTTTTGACTTTGATGGTAGTAGCCTTACCGTCGCCGTCACCACTCCGAGCGGCAGCGTGGATACACTTGGCCCGGCGCCGCTGATGGCGGGTCAAAATGATCTGAGCGTATTGCGTCCTGACTATGTCTTTCCCGACCGGATCATCGCGCCGGTACCGCCCACCTACGGCAACCCAAGCGCGTCGGACATGTACCATCTGAGCGGTCGTGGTGCGTTCGACTACAGTTTCACGGAGTACGGACACTATCAGGTTGGATTGACGGGCCACATCAAGGACATCAGAGGAGTTGCCTATAGCATCTCAGGCACCTACGATGTCTATGTAGCCCGGCCGTTGGACATGGATATTTTCCCTGAGCCGGGAACTCCTCTGGAACCCGGCGTCGGTTTGCACCCGCAGGTCCGCATCATGCCAGCGATGCCTGCCGAGGTTGAAATTCACTGGTGTCACTACCCTCACTCTGATGTGACGCAGGCCATCGAGAGGAAGATTGTCGGCAAGGCCAACCGCTGGGGTATCTTTGTGCCAGGACCGGATCAGTCTGCGGTGAAGTTCAGGGACCCGGGAGAATACGTTTGCGATGTGACCGTTTGGCACCGGGACGAGGACGGCACGTTCTGGATGGCATGTCGACGGGGGGCTTCGGTAGTCGTCACGCCCAACTCGAAGGTAGTGGTTCATGGTGAACGAGGGAACCGTAGTCCCACGGCTAAATGGCGGGCACGATGGTTCATGGCAGGTGACGGTCGATTCATAGCGCCGCCGCCACCGTCGCAAGCGCCTCCGGAATTGCCGTCAGACGCATCGCCAGACGAGAGATTAGATCGTGTGGATATGGGTCACACGTGCTTGCCCTATGAGCCTGGCGACGTGGCTTGGCTTGGTTCGAGGATGAACTTTTCCTTGTTTCCGGGCTTGACCTTTGAGGATCCCGAGGGAACGATTTCGGACCTGATCGAACGCAGATGGCCCACCATACGTGACGGGGCAGGTCGAGAAGGCCTATATCCATACGAGCTGAGACCGGAAGACCGCCGCGCTATCGGAGAGATGCCTTACGTATGCATGACTGCCAGTGGCGTTCCACCGAGCGTCAGTCCTGAAGACATAGACCAGTGGGGATACTTCTATACCACATCGTGGCGGCCGGGGGTCGCGGTACGGTCACTGGTTGCCGAAGATGCCCAGCCAGTCGGATACTGGTTCTTCGATGATCCGTACGGTTATCAGTTCGGCAACGGCCCCCAGGGCGATCTACCGGGCGATGTCAAGATGAACTATGGCGGCGGCGTATTCCGCGACAATGCCAGTGGCGTGACACACTACGGTGGCTACGCTTCGATGTTGGTGCTGATTGATGGCCGGGACCCATTAGGCGCCCGGGTGCTTCCGCCCTTCAATGGAGTTGTGCCCGGCTCGCCGCCATCTGGACCGCTGCTTCAGATCGGCGGCAAGAACTATGACGTTTTTCTGACATTCGGTGCGGTCGCGCCGGGTGCGATTCTTGAAGTCGGAGAGCGGCTCTCGATCGCCGGCGTGGTCTGGCCCCCGGTAAGCGGTCATGTTGAAGGCAGAATCGTCACACCATCGGGCAAGCCAGCGCAGTTCAAGACGCGGTCGGATCCCATGGGTGTATTCGATTACACTGGGCCGATTGTGGACGAGCCTGGAGTCTGGATGATTTGCGCTGAGGGTGTCTGCACCGGCAAGACGAGTGTCGGCACGATATCCGAGCTCGTCCCGGAGGAGAAATGGCCTCGCGGCGGTGGCGTTGGCCTATCTGACTCGACCTTTCCGCTGCCTGTCGTGCCGAAGGGGTCTGAACCCATCGCTTTTGACCTTCCATCCGGCTCCCGCGCCAGGCCACCGCTACCCCTTGTTATTCGCGGTCACCTCCCGCAAGTAACTACAGCAAACAAAGTGAATGTTTTGGTCAGTCTTCCCGGTCAGGTCGTTGACCTGCAAGTTGTGCCGGTGAATGACGGCACATTCGAGTACGTTTATGATCCCCGTGAACTGCGCGACCTCTTTCCCAACATCGACACCGTGATAGAAATGCCGCAAGGTGGCTTTGAGTACGCGCCGGCGTGGTTTGATACGGTGACGTTTACCTTCTGGGCGGGCAAGCGAGATGGGCTGACGGCGGGGATGGTACTGCTTCAGGGAGAAGAAGTCTATGCCCAGGCGAACACCGGCAGCCGAATGCCTTTTGTTCCCAAGGCAGGCTTTGGGCCTGTCAGGCAAAAGTTTACCGAACCTGCGTCGCCTCCTCATCCGCAAGTCGGGCAGCCCGGCGGCTGCGGCACTCACAGCTCCTTGCTGACCCTTTCACCTTCTGGCGATACGCTCTTTGCGGCACACCCTTGGTCGGGAGAAGTCGTACGAATGGACGTCATAGGAGCCACACCTCGTATTGTAAGAACGATGCACATAGGGGGAGAACCGCGGTCAGTGGCGATTTCGCCGGATGACAGCCGTCTGTATGCTGCACTGGCTGATAAGTCACAAATCGTTGTTCTGGACGCTACCTCGCTGAGGGAGATTGCCCGCTTTGACGTCGGAGGTGAGCCGAGAGCTGTGTTGCCGTCGCTAGACGGAAAGAGACTTTTTGTTGCCGATTTCGATGGAGATCACGTGCTGCGGTTGGAGGCTCTCACAGGGAAGACCGAGGCCCAAAGCACCTATGTCAACCGCCCCGCCTGTCTGGCACTTGCGCCAGATGGAAGCGAGGTTTATACGGTTAGTTTTCGTACCGGCCAAATTGTGGTGTTAGATAAACAGTGCGTCATCCTGCGCAGGCTCGCCGCTTCACCCCAGCTAAACCAATGTCGTACTGTAACGCTCAGCTCCGATGGTCTTCTGTATGCTCCGCAAACTCGTTCGGACACCGTTGTGGGTGGACTCACATTCGACCGTTCTGTGTTTCCCGCTATCGTGGTTGCCGACCCGCGGGGCAGCCACGCATCAATCAAGTATTTCCCCGACCTGCTCGTCGTGCCGCCGCACAGGCCCGTAGAAGTCGCGGTTGATCGATGGACAGTCTACGTGGCGTCTGCCGGCAGTGACGATGTGCTGGCGATTGACAGAGATTCTGGTTTTGCGAAATGGCATGCCCAGCGAGTCGGCATGGAGCCAGGAGGGATTGTGTTGGATGACGTTCGCAAGCGTCTCTACGTTGTCACTATTGCAGGACAAGAGATTGTAACCTTGGATGCGAGAAGCGGACATGTGTTGTCGCGCGTGCGTTTCGCTAATGATGCCACGCCGCCAAAAATCGCCCGAGGACGATATCTCTTTGGCACGGCGACCGACAAAAGACTCACCAAAGACCAATGGATGTCGTGTGCCGTTTGCCACCCGGGCGGTGACCAGGATGGCCGACAGTGGGATTTCGGCAGCGGCCGGCTGGATACAACTTCCCTTCGTGGTTGTCTTCAGGCAATCCCTTTACACATTACCGGCCACCTGGATGAGATTCAGGACACGTACGATTTCACCCGGCTGGTCATGGCCGGACAGTGGTTTGTTCCGCGCAAGGACATGCACGAGTACCTCGGCAAATCGAACGCAGGTTTGGATGCTGATCTTGACGCGTTGGCAGCCTACATAGCGAGTCTGGCGCCCAGAAAACCTCCAGAGCCACCCCTTGAGTTGGGAAGGCTCATCAAGAAAGGCAGGGAGATTTTCTTTAGCGAACAGACGGGTTGTGCAAACTGCCATCCGCCACCGCTGTATACGGATAGTGGAAAACGCACAGCGGAAGGTACGTTTGTTTTACATGATGTAGGCACGCGCCTACCTGCACAGGGAAAGGAACATCCGCGGCTCGATACCCCCTCGCTGATCGGCCTGCGCAGATCAGAACCTTACCTGCATGATGGAAGGGCGAAGATCCTCAAGGAGGTCTTCACAGAGTTCAATCCCGAGCATAAGCATGGGCAGACTTCGCATCTCAGCAAGGAGGAGGTTCAAGCCTTGGTGGAGTTCCTGAAGTCTCTTGGATAGGCAGGAGCCGGTTTGTGTAGAAAAGATTCCAACTCTGAACATCTTAGCCGAAAAACCAGACCGCATCCTTGAATCACAGGTCACGACACCATAAAAAATAGTTTAATAGTCGCAGTTTCCAAGTTTCATGGGAATTGAGGTTACATTAGCTTTGACGGACAGTTACGACAACTGGCCGAGAATCAGGCGAGTGCCAAGAACGGCCCAAAATGGCCTTCTTCGGTGCGCGCACACCGGCCCGCCTGGTAGGACCGGTCCGAGATATTTTAGCAAGCGAGCAAAGCGATAAGAGAACAGTAGGAACGTTCTGTCGGCTCTGAGTTTGCTGACCTCTGTTGCCCAAGCGTTCTTATTCGTGTCAAAGCACGCCGTTGGCTTTCTCGGTCATTGATTCTAGCCTGCCGTTATCCTTGAATCAACATAGCGGGATATTGTCCGGCGCACGCTTTCGATATCACAGGTTCTGGGCAAGAAATCAAAGAGCACATCAAGGAACCCGTGTTCTCTTATCTGTTTCAACGTCGCTGCAAAATTCACATCATAAACCCATCCAATCAACAGCAGTCTCATATCATTCATTGTTCGAAGCTCTTTGTGGTCGATCCGCCGGCCATGCAAGAGCCCATCAACAATCTCGGGTGAATACCCGGGTTCATCCGGCAATTCCAGCAATAGCGTTTGCAGCATGAAATCCCCCCGGCAGTTACGGTAGTGCCTGTGGTATTCTGTAATGATGTAAAGTACATCGACCTTATCCGCGTCGCGTATCACTTTTGAGAACAGCAGGCACTGGTCGTCCAAATCTGACGGCAGCTCCTTACGGCCATGATATTCAATTGCCTTTTCAATGACTTCTCTTTCCGCCCTATCGAGCGGCGCAAGCACGTTCGTATCCCGCAATACCTGAAGCCCCAGTTGGCAATGGTTGACGCTTCTGGCATCGTTGTAGGTTGCGTACCTGACGAACTGTTCAAATCGCCCGATGTCGTGAAAAAGGGCTATAGTCTCAGCAATTCGTTTTTGATTTGCGTCCAGTTCAAGCTCCTCAACAAGTTCGAGCGTCACGCCGCACGTTCGGCGACTATGCAACTGCTTCATCTTGAGGTTGGAGTTGACGTATTCATCTTCACTAAAGAAGCCCGTCACATAGTCATCAAACCAAGTTCTGAATTTCTCCAACAGCTCTTGTTCCATAGATAGGCTACAGCTTTTGCCATTATATCTGAACCATCGCTATCTTCGGGCCTGCAAAGTGTTCCAGCGATCGGAGTTCGCGAGGTATTGTCTTCTTTTCACGATGAACCTCTGCTGTCTTTGCTTTTTGTATCCTTGGGTTTCGGTTCTGTCAACTTTTCCGCGGCAATCGGGGGGGCAAACTCAGCGAATACGAAACCGTGGCCGACATCCTCAAAAACCGGCTTCGGGAGCAGTCCAGCGTATTCCGCGTATAATTTCATACGGATGATGAGAGTAATACATCCTTTGCCAGGTGAACCCTGCCATAGTGATGGCGGGGTTAACCGGTTAGCCCCGCAATAAATTGCGGGGTCCGTGATCAATTCTCGCAGCCGCTCGATATCAAGCAGGCGTTGCTTCGAGTCGTCGTATCCCAGTCCGTACGCAAGCTCACCGCCCCTGCCAAGAAGGAAAACGTCCCTACGCTTGTAAGACCAGCAGACTGCGGATGCCAGGTAGTTGTCGGAAACAAGCGTTGTATCAGGACGGACTCTGTGCCAGTTCTGCCGTAGAAACTCGCCCGGCGCCTTTCCATCTTTAAGCTGGTTGGGCATGACAAACTGCGCACAGAACATGAAGACTGTGGGGCCGATGGCAAAATACGCCAGCTTCTTTCGAAAATTCGCGGCCCTGCTGGCACAAAGCAGAAACAGGGCGTATGTCAGAAAAGCGGTAGTCACAAGCACTACTTTCCACGTTTCTCGCTGCTCATAGAGTCTGAAGGCAGCAGACATCGTCTGGCTCAGAATTAGAAAAATCACAAGTGCTGCTACTATCGCCAATAGGATATGCACGGCGACCGTGAATGCCTTCTTCTTTCCGGTCGCAAAGTACTTCAGCAGACCCGTACTCACGAGAACGGTAAGAGGCGGAAAGCACGGTAGGATATAGGTGCCGAGTTTGCCTCGTGAAGCTGAGAATAACAGGAACGGGAACAGAAGCCAGCATACGGCGAACCGGATGAGAGGGTCTTTGAGGGACCCCGCTCCGCGGGAACCCAAATGTGTGTTTCTCAGGCCAGAAATCATGGCTGGCAGGAGCACTGTCCAGGGAAATGCGCCAATTAAGATGCAGGGAATGAAAAACCAGAATGGCTCAGGGTGCTGCCCACCTTTGGGCGATATGAGCCGGTGGACATGTTCGGTCCAAAGAAAGTAGTGCCAGAAGTCATTCTCTCGGACGTAAATCATCAGGCACCATGGCAGTCCTACCAGAGCCGCCGTTACAACAGGCACCCACAGAATCCTGAATATCTCCTTTGCTCGGCGCTGCCAGATCAAGAATGGTATTATGGTCACGGCGGGTACTGCAAAGGCAAGAAAACCCTTCGTGAGAAACGCAAGACCACAGGAGATGCCGGAAAGCACGAGCAGGCATGCCTGTTTGTTTCTTACCGCCGAGTGCGCAGAGGACGCGGAGATTTTTAATGTCGATTTTTCCTCTGCGGTCTCAGCGTTCTCTGCGGTGAGTTCCGCGCAGGGCCGGCCCTCCGTATGGGCGAAAAAGAATAGTGTCATCGCCGCCGTCAAGAACATGCAAAACATGCTGTCGAGAGTGCTGAAAGTGCCGACGGCGAAAACTTCCAAACAGGTCAGGAACGCCGCCGCAGCGAAAACACCCGCAGAATATCCGCCAGCGTACCTTCGCGCAAGAAAGAACACAGAAAGCGCAGAAATGCCGGCGGCTACAGCCGAAAAGAAACGTACGGCAAATGCATTTTCGCCAAACATGGCAATGGCTATGGCATTGAGCCAGCAACCAAGCACGGGTTTCTCGAAATACCGCAGACCATCGAGATGCGGGACGACCCAATCTCCTGTTTCCAGCATTTCTCTTGGGATTTCAGCGTATCGGAATTCGTCATCGATAACCATCGGGCGCACGCCAAGCGGAACAATGTATAGCAGGAAAAATAAGGCTATAATGATAACGGAAGATCTTCTCATAGATCAAGTTCCCCTGAAAATTGACAATTTCGCCGGATAGTCCGGGTACGGCGTGCCGTATGTGGTGGGGAAAAAACTGGGGCCGTTTCGCAACATCTCCTGGGCAAAAAACGCAAAACGGGTCTCAGAGGAAATAAATCCCCTGTTACGGGCCGCGGTAAAAATAACGATACCTGAGAAAAAAATCAGTAGTGAATCCCGCCCCAAGTCTGAGAACCGTTTGGAAGGATTAATCATTACCATTGTCAACTCTTGCACTGACTTGGCAGCAAACCCATCCTTCACGCCCGGGAATCCCTTTCGCGACGATAGCACTTGAACCGGTTTCAGGATATTCACGCAGTAGAACCCCCAGGGGAACGAACGAGGCACCTTTTGTAAGTGCCTTTTTCACAAATTGCTCGAACATATCGAGACAGGCAATTCCCTCGACCTCGGCGTGGATTGTCAGCACGTTCAGCTTCTGGGGGTCAAGAAGGGCGAGCATGTAATCATTGTAAGTGCCGTGCGTTACACCGTTGCGCCCAACAACTTCATCATACGTTGGCAGGGTAACGGGAATCTGTGGCTGGGGAATCTCTCTACCGCCTACGATAGGCCGAAATATGCTTTCGCCTCTGCAGTCACTATTGTACTTAAAAGGGAATTGGCTCTTTGCCAGTAGTACCTTGTCGTTGCACTTCCATCCCGGAGCTGCAGAACAGCTCGGCGGACAGCCGAGAATCCCGGTGAGAATTTCAACACCCCTTCCGAGAGTTTCGGAAATGGCATCATCTTCCATTTCGTCAATGTGTGCTTGCCATGTGTAATGGTCCCAGGCATGAAGGCCGACTTCATGCCCGGCATCCGATGTGGAGCGTATTACGGAGCTCAGTTTTTCCCCGATGACAGGTCCCGGCCAGAGCGTGCCTCTCAAAAGAATGTCCCATCCGTATAGGCTTGTGGCTCTCGTTCTCAACATCTTGAAAAGAAATGCTGGACGAGTTAGTCGCCATAGGTGCCGGCCCATATTATCCGGGCCCACGGAAAAAAAGAATGAGGCTTTTACAGAGTGGTCAGCGAGAACCTTACACAGATTCGGCACGCCATACTTGGTCCCCCTGAAGGTATCAACATCAACCCTCAGACCTATTCTCATGAACCTTCAACTCCAGAGACTTCTTATCATTGCTGTAAGACACCGGAACTACATCATATGGTACCGACCCCCGCGTCTTCCTGTCGGAAGACAGGAGCGGGGGCACGAACCCTTTCGACTTTATACTTTCCGGCAGAAAGAAATCGAGCGTCTGTTCTACAGATTTCTCCAGGTTTACGGTGGGCGTCCAGCCAAGCAGCTTCTTTGCATTCCGGATGCTTGGTTTTCTGTGTTGGACGTCCTGGTAGCCGCTACCGTAGTACGAGCTGCTTTCAACCAGGCGGAAACCCGCAAAAGGAGGAAACTCCGGCCGCAGAAAGTGCTGCTCGAATTTGGTCAGCAATAGTTCTGCCAGTCCCTTGATGCTGATCTCATTATCGGGATTACCGATATTGATTATCTTCCCGTCACAGACACCGTTTTTGTTCTCGATTATTCGGTACAGGCATTCCACGCCATCTGACACATCCGTGAAACAGCGTTTCTGGTTTCCACCGTCAATTAGTTGAATGGGCGTACCTTCCACGAGATTAAGAATCAGTTGAGTGATGGCGCGGGAGCTGCCAATCCTGGCGGAGGTCAAGCTGTCAAGCTTAGGCCCGATCCAGTTGAACGGGCGAAAGAGCGTAAACTTGAGTCCCTCCTTCTGTCCGTATGCCCAGATGACCCTGTCGAGCAATTGCTTGCAGCAGGAATATATCCACCGCTGCATCCGGATCGGCCCCTGAACCAGCTTAGAGTTGTCCTCATCAAATTCTTTCTCGTCACACATTCCATACACTTCAGAGGTTGATGGGAAAACGATCCGCTTTTTGTATTTCACACAATAGCGGACTACCCGCAGATTCTCTTCAAAATCCAGTTCGAATACGCCTATCGGATTGCGCGTATATTCGATTGGAGTCGCGATGGCCACCAAAGGAATAACGATATCGCATTTTCTGATATGGTATTCGATCCATTCGCGATGGATAGAAATATCACCCTCTTCAAAATGAAACCCAGGCCTGTGCAGCAGGTGCTGAATATAATCTGACCGAAGGTCCATGCCGTGGACTTCGTGTTTTCCTCCCTCTAACAGTCGTTCGCCTAAGGCGTTACCTATGAAACCGTTAACTCCAAGAATCAAGACATGCCTTTTTGTCGTTACCTCGATGCGACTGGTCGAGCTTTGACCGAATCTCATGCCCTTGACCAGGTTGAGTTCACGAGCCAGTTGTGCGCCGTTCATGTAGACACCCTTCTCTGCTTGGCCAAAATCCACGCGCACCGCGCCTTTACCACACACAACCACCAGAGGATCTACCGAAGCGATGGTACCAAGGCTCAAATCTTCTCCCGGGGAAGGTACTTCGGAGACCGTCCAGAACACACATTTCTCGTTGGCGATATAGCTGAAAGCGCCGGGGTATGGTCGGGCTACAGCGCGGACGAGATTCCTGACTTGCTTTGCACTTATGGTCCAGTCAATTTCACCATCCTCCGGATGACGACCGCCGTAGTAAGTTGCCTTCGAATGGTCCTGAGGTTTACGGGGCGCAGTGCCATTCTTTATTTGCGGCAGGATCTCGTTAAGCATGGTTGACGCTGCTTGAGCCGCTTTTTCATGTAGGGACCTGGCTGTGTCGTCGTCCGTGATTATGATTTTTTTCTGGCAGACGATGTCGCCGTCGTCCGGCTTAGCCGTCATGTAATGCAATGTAACACCCGTCTCCTTCTCGCCGTTGACGAGCACCCAGTTAATCGGACACCGTCCTCGATATTTGGGCAGAAGCGAACCGTGCAGATTAAGGCATCCCGCCGGCGGAATGTCCAAGATGGGTTGTTTGATGAGGTTCCTGTAGTAGAAAGAGAAAATAATGTCCGGACCAAGTTCTTTGATCTTTTTTACCCACAAAGGATGGTTGATATCGTCGGGAGCGAAAACCTGAATGCCTCGCGATGCAGCCCGTTCCGCCACTGAATCAAACCAGACATTCTCCCGCGGGTCATCCTTGTGAGTAAAAACTGCCGCGATCTGGAAACCGTTTCGCAACAGGGCTTCGATACCGAGACAGCCGATATTGTGATACGCCAAGATGATTGATTTCATATCATAACCTCCAGACTCTTGGATTCCCGCGGCGCGGGGTCCCTATTTTCGATCTTCCGCACTGAGCTGCTTCTGCCAACAACTTGCTGCACAAAATAACGAGGGCGTCCCCTGACATCGTGGTAAATCCGCCCGATATACTCCCCGAGTAAACCCATCGCGACAAACTGCGCACCTATGAAGATAAAGAGAATGGCAAACAGCGTGAAGACGCCTTCTGCTGCCCACGCGGCTCCATAAATCAATCTCATCACAAAAAGAAACACGCCAAATCCAATCCCCAAGAGTGATACGATAGCGCCCAGCACGCTCAACAGCCGCAGAGGAAAGGTCGTCATGCTGGTCAACAGATCAAACTGCAGATTAATTAGCTTCCATAGTCCGTACTTTGATTCGCCCCTGGAACGTTTCTCGTGGTGTACCTCGATTTCGGTTGTATTTCGAGCAAAACTGTTGGCAAGCACGGGGATGAATGTGCTTCTCTCCTGACAGGCAAGCATGGCATCCACTATGTGCCGGCGATAAGCGCGCAGCATACAACCATAATCATGCA
>Ga0315296_10003551_pt1 | contig 12992 bp, 8 predicted proteins | sample YL17G14_18_MG_FD_203921 | JGI IMG/M metagenome (GOLD analysis project Ga0315296, IMG submission 203921) | Sediment microbial communities from Yellowstone Lake, YNP, Wyoming, USA - YL17G14_18 | ecosystem: Environmental > Aquatic > Freshwater > Lake > Sediment | place: USA: Wyoming | collected... | reverse complement strand
GGTGGGCGAACGGTACAGAACGGGCGCCGATAATGCCTGGGTGTGAGGACGCCATGAGAGCCTACCTGGAGCAAAGGCGTATTGCGCTGGCTGGAGTCGGGGGAACCGATGTCGAGGCCCTATTCCCCTTCATATCTGTGAAGGGAGAGGCGCGGTTCTGGTCGACAGCTATGTGGGCGAAGCTCAAGGAGGCTGTCGAGACCGCCTCCGGGGAACACTTCAGGTGGAAAGACTTTCGTCCAACATATGCTCAGACGCTGAAGGACGCCAATGCCCCGATCGAGGCCATAAGCAAATGCCTGCGTCACTCCTCAACAAGAACCACGGAGCAGTACTACGGTCGTATCAGAGCGGAATCAGCATTCTCCCAAGTGAGAGCTGCGTGGCAGGCACGGAAGCCCCTGTCACAGGAAGTTCCAATCCCTGCTGATTAGACTCGTAGCCAGCGTAGTCGAAATCGGGGTCGATAGGACTTGAACCTCGTACTCTGGACGATTCCAAAGCGAGTCTGGAGAACCCTAAGACCGGAATGTCTATCACCAGCCAGCCTGGGTTCTGAGAATGTTTAACTACTAAGGTTCTCATTGACGAGCACTGGGGAGTGGCCTATTCTGCGTTGTTCAAGTCGCCTGAACAGATCCTGCAATCGGGGCATGATGCCATGCCAGTGAAGTTCCTCCATACTGCTGACTGGCAGATGGGCATGAAAGCCCTCCAAGCTGGGGAGAAGGCGAAGGAGGTCCGTTCCAAGCGCTACGAGACCGCGGGGCGAATAGTGGAACTGGCAAAGCGTGAGGCTGTCGACTTCGTCGTCCTCGCGGGCGATCTCTTTGAGCATCACGATGTCGATGAGGCCGTAGTCCGGAAGACGGTCACTCTGCTGGACGGCTTCGGCTCCATCCCTGTGTTCGTGTTACCGGGCAACCACGACCCGCTTGTCGCGGGCGGTGTCTGGGATCGCCAGAGTTGGCAGCGGGTTGGAGCCCATGTGACCTTGCTGGGAAAAGCCAAAGAGATTCTTGTCTCGGACGGGGTGGCCATCTACCCGTCGCCTCTCCACCAGAAGCAGAGCGCAGTGGATCCCACGGAATGGATTCCTTCGCGGGCGCCGGGTGATAGCCGCATCCGTATTGGTATCGCGCATGGATCTTTAGATTTACTGCCGGAGCGGAGCAACTTTCCCATTGCATCTAGGCGAGTGAACGAATCCGGCTTGGACTATCTTGCCCTCGGGGACTGGCATGGCTTCCTGCAGCATGGCAAGGCAGTCTACTCTGGAACCATGGAGCAGACGAACTTCAGCGAAAATGATCCGGGAAACGTCGCCATCGTCAAGATTGCCCACTCGGGGGACGAGCCGGTCATCTCCAAACAACGCGTCGGAAAGCTTATGTGGGGCGAGCACCGGCCCACCATCCATGACGTGACCGATGTCGAGCAACTTCGGACTGCAATCAGGGATACGGGGGCCTTGGCCATCCAGCTAATTCGAGTGGCGCCTGACCTCGGACCCGATGTCTCCGACGGGGTCGTGGTCGAATTGGAGTCCCTCCGAAAGGAGCTCATCGAAGAGGCGTTCCTCTTGGATTGGCCCGAGGAGACGATCAACGCGCCGCTAGAGACCGCGGTCTCCATGCCGGAGGGGGTGCTCGCAGAAGTGGACTCTTGTCTCGCTGCCATTCTTGAGGGGACAATCCCGGAAGGTCCAGGGCGAGAGGCCACATCTGCTGACCCGAGCGTTGTGAAGGAGGCCAGCGCGCTCCTGAGACGGTTGGCGAGGGAGGTGGCGAGGTGATTCTGGAAGAAATCACCGTCAAGAACTGGCGGGGTTATCGGGAACCGCACACTTTCCGGTTCCAGCAGGGAATCAACCTCCTCGTCGGCAGAAACGAGGCCGGCAAGTCAACCCTCTTCGAGGCACTGACGCGGGCTCTCTTCGACCGCCACAACTCCAAGACCGAGGAAATCCGAGCAATCCAACCCATTGCTAGCTCGCTCGGACCTGAAGTGGTGGTCCAATTCCGCGCGAACGGCATCCGGTACAAGGTCGTCAAACGGTTCCTACAGGACCCCAAAAGTGAACTGTACTCGGAGCGCCAAGGCAAATGGGAATTGGATCATGAGGGTGATCAGTCCGACACTCGTCTACGGGAGGTCCTCCGCGGAGAGGCGACCACGCGGACCGCCGCCCGGTCCGAGCACCGCGGTCTCGCCCAAGCCCTTTGGTATCTCCAATCAGACGGAGCCATTCCGGAGAAGACCTGGAACGAAGGCGTCAAGCAGGGTCTTCAGGGCCTCGTTCAGGTCGCCGCCAGGTCCCCGCACGAAAGAGCGATGCTAGAACGCATTGGAGAAGCCTACGGTGAGCATTGGACCCCAACGGGTCGCATCGCCTCGGACAGCGACTTGGGGCGTCTCCAGGCGGAAATTCCCGTACTAAAGGAGAATCTCTCGAAGCTCTTGGACAAAGCCAAGGTCGTTGAGGGCTACCGCGGCGACCAGGAAGAGTTCCAGAGCCTGATGACCGAAAAGACATTTGAACTTGAAAAAGCTCGGAACGAGCTCGCCGAATCTTCAGAGCTTGTCCAAGCGGCCGAGGCGCTAGAACGCGAGAAGGAGAACAAGGAGCGTGCGCACACTGAGGCAACAGAAAAGACGCGGCGGCTCCTGCAAGAGCTCTCGCATATCCAGGACAAGCAACAGAAAATCGGAGAGTGGAGGAACCAGATTCCGGAGCTCCAAGAATCCCTATACGAAACGACCGCGGAGGCCAGGCAAGAGGCGGCCGTGAGCGAGCGCCATGCGGCACACTGGAAGGAGGAACTGGAGCCTGCACTCAAAGAAGTGGAGGCGAACCTCCGTGCGCTCCACGCCGCAGCAGATATCCGGAAACTAGAGAAGGACCGTGAGCGGCTAAAAAAGCACTTGGATAAGGTTGCCAAGATCCGGGACCAGCTCCAAGGCCGCAGGAAGGAACGGGCCGATATCCTGGCCCCCGACGCGAAAGAGCGGAGACGCTTCAACAAAGCCTCGGAGGAGTTGAGCATTCTGGAGGCGAAGGTGGAAGCGGGCGCGGTCCGCGTGGCCTTCGAATGGGACGTCAAAGCAAGAAAGGTCACGACACGGCCCCAGCTCGAAGAAACGGAGGCCGGGAAGTTCATCGTCACGGAGCCTACTGAGTTCAAAATCCTAGGCGTGGGCAGAGTCCGAATCCAGAGCGGCGCCCAGGCGCTGAGAGATCTCCTCACCCAGAGGACGCAGCTTCAGCAGGAGGTGAACAAGACCCTTGGCCTCTTTGGCGTGACGGACGCAGAGGGTTTGGCTGGCCTTCACGAGAAGGGACGCGAACTGGACCGGACCATCGCCGATCTCGAAGAAGACCTCGAGGAGACGGAGAGTGCTGAGCCCGACGCTGAGGGGGAGTTGGTTCGCTTAGAGCGAGGCATCGAAGAGGAGACGCGCGCCGCAGGCCATCTCCCCGCGGATGCAGCGGATCGAGGCGGCCGGTGGATCCGCGAACAAATCACTTCAAAGGAGAAGGAAAAGGGACGCCTGATTGGAGAGATCGTCAAGGAACAAGACCTGGAGAAGAAAGCCGGACAGAATCACTTGGAATTCATCAAGGCCCGCGAGACGACGTCCAACACGCTCGCTGAAAGGAAGGCGCAGATCCAGACCCAAGAGGAAGCGATTGCCGACACGTTGCAGGCCTACGGCACTGTGGACCATCTCAAGAGTCTGGTCAACACCGCCCAGGAGGAGTCTGAGAAGGCGAAAGCTTCCCTCGAAAGAATCCTAAAAGGCTACGAAGAGCGCGTGGAGACGCCTCGAAAGCTCCATCTGCAAACCCAGGAACGGGTGGATGAACTCGATAGACAGATGCAGGATCTCCGAAGCAAACTCATTGGAACCCTCGCGCGAATCGAGGAATCCGCCGCCCAAGGAAACTACAGTCAGCTGGCCGACTTGGAGATCGAAGTCGAGCGTAAGACTCGGCGCATGGAGGTCCTGCAGCGCCGCGCGGACGGCGCGAAGCTGCTCCACGACCTCGTGACCGCCTACGATAGACAGCGCGTCGCCGCTCTGTCCGGCCCCATCCAAGATCTCGTGAACCGGTGGCTGCAACTCCTTACTGAAGGCACCTATGATGCGCTCCGGATCGACGACGCGCTCAAGCCCGCAGGCGTCCAGGTGGCGCAGTACGGCGCGGACCTTCCTATGACGAGCCTCAGCCACGGGGCACAGGAACAAGTGGTGGTCCTCCTGCGACTCGCCATCGGCGTCCTCGTCAGCAGAGAGGGCCAGAACCTCGTCGTCATCGACGACCGGCTCGTGAACGCCGACCCAGTTCGCATCAAGCGCCTGTGCCTCATACTCCAAGAGGCGGCAAAGACCTGCCAACTCGTGGTTGCCACGTGCAACGACACACCCTACGCCGGAGTGGGAGCATACATCGTCCGAATTCCGTCGGACGGGGTCGGTGTGGAGGCAAGCGCATGATTCGTCAGCCGGTCGCTTCGAGCAACCTCAGGTCCGTGGGATACGACCCGGCAAGCCGCACGCTTGAGATTGAGTTCAACAGCGATGCTATCTACCAATACGACGGCGTGCCGGCCGATGTCCATGGAGGCCTCATGCACGCTTCATCGCATGGCTCCTATTTTCATCAGAACATCAAGGACCGGTACCCTCACCGGAGGATTGGTTGAGACCTTCCCCATGATCATCACGCAAATCTACGTCAAGAACTTCGGCTGCATCCTCGACGAGAAGCTCGACTGCGAGCCATTGACGGCGCTCGTAGGGCCCAACGGCTCAGGCAAGTCGACCTTCCTCCGGGCTCTCGAACTGTTCTACGCCGCGAGCCCAAAGGTAACCATTGACGACTTCTACAACCGTGACAGCTCCGAACCTATCGAAATCGCCGTAACGTTCAGCGGCCTCGGCCCAGAACCATCGAAGAGATTCGCTCGCTATCTCGACAAGGGGAACCTGACCGTAGTGCGCGTTCTTTCTCTCGAGGATGGAAAACTAACGGCCAAGCTCCACGGCAGCAGACTTCAGAACGCGGAATTCAGACCTACCCGAGAAGCAGGGAACAAGACCGAGGCAAAGCGGCTCTATGGGGAGTTTCGACAGCGCGCAGAATATACGGACCTCCCAACTGCCGCCTCAGCCGAGGCTGCCCTCACCGCGCTTGAAGAGTGGGAACAGAAGCACCCCGAATCCCTCTCCTGGCAAAGAGATCAAGGCCAGTTCTTCGGATTCAAGGAGGTCGGGCAGGGGTACCTCGGGGAGTTCACGCACCTCATCCTGATCCCGGCCGTCCGCGAAGCGTCGGACGAGGGCATCGAAGGGAAGGGAAGCGCGATTACAGAACTGATGGACCTTGTCGTGCGGAGCACCCTCGCATCGAGCGAGGAACTCAAGAAATTCACTGAGGACGCAAGGAAGCGGTACGACAAGGTTATGGCCGGAGAGACTACGCAGCGCCAGCTTATGGAGCTCGAAAAGGCCGTGGGCGCGACCCTGAGAACCTACGTCCCTACGGCTAGCGTCACAATCCGATGGGTGACGGAGGGAGCCATCACGGTGTCGCTTCCCCGCGCGGACGTGCGGCTGCTGGAAGATGCCTATCCAAGCCCTGTGGACAGAACCGGCCACGGGCTGCAGCGAGCGTTCATCTTGGCGATGCTCCAGCATCTGGCCTCCGCCCGGACAGCGCCGGTGGCCAAGGCGGACGAAGAAGGAGGGATCGGCACGGGAATTGAAGCTACTGAAACTGCCGCGCCCGGCGACGTCACGCCGCTGGTCCGTCCTAACCTAGTCGTCGCGATCGAAGAACCCGAACTCTACCAACATCCCAGCCGGCAACGGCACCTGGCCAACGTCTTGCTCAAACTGTCAAGTGGCTCGATTCCGGGTGTCGCAGACACGACTCAGGTGATCTATGCGACCCACTCGCCCCTTTTCGTCGGCATCGACCGCTTCGACCAAACCAGGCTCATTCGCAAAGTCGTGAACGGTGACGGCAAGCCCAGAATCGCGCGCGTCACACGGACAGACATGAACGCCGTGGCCGCGGCACTCTGGGAGGCGTGCGGCAGGAAGGATAGGAACGGCAAGGACGTAGCTATGTACACAGGCGACTCCCTCAGGCCCCGGCTCCAATGCCTCATGACCCCTTGGATGTCCGAGTCCTTCTTCGCCGACGTGGTCGTTCTCGTCGAGGGGGAAGGAGATCGGGCCGCAATCTTGGGCGCCGCCCTAGCCGAAGGCCACGACTTCGAGAGTCTGGGCATTGCTGTCATACCTTGCGGCGGCAAGCCCAGTGTTGACCGGCCCGCCCTGATCTTCAAGGGCCTAGGCATCCCAACTTACCTTGTATGGGACGGCGATCAACACGACGAAGACGGGATTCGGACCAACCACATCCTTCAACGGATCGTGGGAGTCGAGCCTGTTGATTGCCCGAGTGGACCTAACGCAAGGTTCGCCTGTTTCCAGACGAAACTGGAGAACACGCTTGGCGAGGAGCTTGCTCCAGAATACGCCACCGGACTCGAGAATTGCAGGGAGGAGTTCGGCTACGCGGAGAGGAAGCAGGCCGAGAAGAATCCGCGCGTCATGGCCGAAGTGATTCGGAGGGCAGCTGCCAAGGGGAAGAAGTCTGCCTCGCTCGAAGCTATTGTTGGCCACATCCTGGCGTTGCATAAGTGTGGGGCAGCAACCCATGTAAGGCGAGGATTTGACGACAAATACACCGGACCCGCCCGGGCTCTAGTACTCGCGCAGCAGGCTGGCGTGGATTGCACTCGGGTCCTGGAGGATTCTTAGATATGACACAAGCACATGAAGGGATGGATGCGACAGGGGATGAGGATCTGCTAGAGGATGGCGAGCAGCTCGGCATAGTGACGGTGGAGATTCCGAAGAATCTGCAGGTCCGTGCATGGACAGCCAAGATCCTCAAGGGTGCGAAGATCAAGGACCTGATCCGCAAGGGACTCGATAGCGAACTCAAGCGTCTCGGTCTGTGATTCTTTCTTGACAGGCATCGAAGGCCTGGACACGACAGAAGCCTCATATCTCTTGCTGCTAACCTGCACAACAGAAGAAGAAATCTGATTCTCGTCTCGGAAAAGCCCATAGAGGAGGAAAGACGGCAAGGTTTGTGCACAAAGTCGATAGAAGTAATCATAGTCTGTGCTGGAGGCCGGTCTTCATCGCCTCTTTTAGCTCAATTAGTAGCTCCTTGAACGATTTTCCTTTATGACCCACATTCACCCCCAACTTCTCCTGCAACTCACTCACGAGTCCGCTCACTTCAGGGGTTCTCTCGGCATGCCACGCTGATACTCTCCAGGTTTCATCTATCCACGCATGTTGGATGGCATCTAGACTCTTCATCACTAGTTCACTGGGATTAGCAAATTCAATGACCCCTCTATGATGCGAAAAGTCGCGACTTCGCACTCTTCGAAGGCACGCGATCTCCTCTGGTGGGCACATGGGAATCTAAGAAAATAACGCTATCGCTGGCTGAACAATTGCATGTCTCCTTTGCACCTTCTCGCAGATTGCTCAAGCGCCTCGAGTCCTATGCGCAGAGGCCCGCTCAATCCAAACTACAAAACACAAACACTCTGAGGCCACCAGGCCAATCGAGACACTCTAAAGCAAACTCAACATCTAGCGCGCCTTACGCTACAGCAATAGTAAGAACGCTCGAGCATTTAGTCTTTTCCAGGGCAAAATACGATTCCATCCTCGGCATCCAAAATGCCTCCGTCAAGACCATATTGTGAAACTGACTTATAGCACCCAGCCTCATCCTGGAGTGTTCGCTCATTGGAGGAGCATCCTTGCCAGATCAGAAGGACACAGAAGAAACCTTCAAGAAACTAACCGAGAAGCTCGATGCGCTGCCTCCAAAAAACGATCCGACCGTTGGCAAACCAGAGACCTATACGGAACAGAATTTCATCGAGCCACTGCTCTCATCACTCGGATGGAACGCTTCCTCAACGGCAGAACGCCGTTTCCAGCGCCAATATACTGTTCAGGGGGTAGTTCGGCCAACATGGGAGGACTATGCCCTCATCATAAATGGCCATCCAATGGTCTTCATCGAAGTGAAAAGCGTCTATGAGAAGAACATACTCAGCAAGTACAAAGCCGAACTCTTGACGTACCTGTCCGAGTTCAACAAGAACAATCACCTCGGCATTGTGATCTACATTGGAGTCCTTACGAACTTCAAGGAAACCTACTTCTTTCGCACCGGCGACGAGACTCCTTTTGGTTCCCACCAGACACCGGACCTAGACATCAAGAGGCTCATATCCTGGCTCAGCCCAGAGGGCGTCGAAAGTAGTGCGATGGAAAGCGCATACCAAGAAACACTAAAGCAGCCACTAGATCGACTGTTCCTCCAGGACTTGAAGAAATGGCGGTTGTTCCTGGCGAATGGATACTACAGGCGGCAGAAGACGCTCACCAAGGACGAGCTGAAGATGGCTTCGCAGAAGCTTCTGGACCGCCTCATACTCATCAGAATGTTGGAGTCCAGGAATGTCCTGCCTCCCCAATGGATTAGGAGTGCTTACTCATTATGGCTAAGGGAAATCACCGGATTCAATCGGACCTTCGCATACGTCCTTCGCGAATCATTCAGGAGCTTCGAGTCCCTTTACAACACGGAGCTCTTCAAGGATGACCTTTGTGACCGACTCGAGATTGACGACAAGTTCCTAGAGGAAGTCATAAAGGTCGACGGATACAACCCGGATGTCTACAAGATGTGTGGCATGATTTCCCCTGGCTCAAACGAGAGAGGAATATATGGATACAATTTCGCGGCAATGACATTGGACGTAATCGGCAGCGTTTATGAACGATATCTCGCGCATGATATCGTTCTGAAGGGAGAGGTTGTCGAAATCGAAGAAACGAAGGAACTGCGCAAGAAGGAAGGGGCATACTACACGCCATGGTACATAGTGAGTTACATCGTTGAAAGCACTCTCAAACCAAGAGTCGAGAGAGTTGGATCTCAGGCGATTTCGCTGTTGCGCGAGCACAGGTTTAGCGAGGCTGAATCAAAGATACTCGAACTAGGCAATATCAAGGTTCTCGACCCGGCCTGCGGCTCCGGTTCCTTTTTGATAAAATCCTTCGATGTACTTGCTGAAGCATATGATGAGTACAACAACACATACACTTCTGAAGAAAGCAAGTATTACGCCAGGTCAGCGCCTTCCTCCAAACTCGTAGAAGTCGGAGTTCACGCAGTCAAGGATGTTGGCACCCAGATACTCTTGGACAACATCTATGGGGTCGACCTAGACCCTCAGGCAGTTGAACTGACCAAGCTCAATCTTTGGATAAGAGTCTTTTCGAGATATCCAGAACTCTACCGACGCGCTCAAAAGAAGGTTCAGAAAAAAGAGCTGCCGAGGCTGGAAATGAACGTCAAATGTGGTAACTCGATGATTACCGGCATCATTGACTTGAATGACCTGAAGGCAGAACGAGACAAGCTAACTAGGCTGATTGAGCTCAGACGAGATGTAAAAGAGACGATTCTGTCACGATCACCAGAGCACGCTAAGACACTCAACGACAAGAGCTACGAGGAACTCAAGATCAGACAAAACGCTCTTGTTGCAGAGGAGAAAACGATTCGGGAAGACGTCAATGACAGGTTGAATGACCGGCTCATAAGACGTGAACTGAAGGAAGCGACGACAGGCTACTTTGACGATCTGAGTTCAGATAAACCCTTCAACTGGGAGGTAGAGTTCGCCGAGATATTTGGTCTGGACGCAGGCCAAGAACATCGTGGCTTCGACTGCATAGTCGGCAATCCACCATACATCAGTCTGTACAACTTTGATGACCTCTTCCGAGACTACCTTGAAAATCATGATGCGGACATCTTCGAAAGCAAGAATGACATCTACTACCATTTCTACAAACTCGGTGTGAAGAACCTTAAGAACCACGGTTCCCTGAGTTACATAACATCGAGATACTGCGTAGAGGCTACAAACGCCGCGCTGACTAGGCTTTACCTTCAAAACAACACCATCATCCATTCAGTCATAGACTTCGGCAATGTCGAGGTGTTCGAGGGCGTCAATCAGAGAGTCATTGTCGGCATTTTTGAGAAGGAGCCCGATTCAAGCAGAAGGCTGGGCAATTATGTGAAATGCAGAAGAATTATCGAAGACTGGCCATCGGACAATGAGGATATCATACCGTATCTACGCAAGCTGTGGGACAAAAAGGCGTACAGAGACCAGTATGTGGAAGTATTTGACTTCCCACAGAGCCGTCTCGACGAGAGGAAATGGACCTTCCACATGCAAGATGACAGTGCAATAAGGAACAAACTTGAGACAAGATCGACCACACTGGGAGGAAAGCATGGTCTGTGCAAAATCGCAAAAGGGATGATGACCGGATGTGACGAGGCTTTCATCGTCACACCAGAAGAGATTAGTTCCAGCAATATTCCAAAAGAACTCACTCGTCCACTCCTGAAGAATGAGAATGTCAAACGCTATGTTCTGACAAACAGGAACGAGTATCTGATCTTCACGCCAGCAATCTCAGACATCGAGGAGCAGCAGGAAATCAAGAGGCATCTTGAGAAATTCAAGGACAAGCTTCTCGAGAAGTACGGCACCAGAAAGGGGAAGAAGAAATGGTTCGAGTACGATGTGGTGAACGCAGCAAGTCAATTCGAAATGGCCGAGAAAATCGTCGTACCCTACAGATGTCCGGAGAACCGATTTGCTTATGACGCCGATAGACATGTCCACCTCTTCGACGTCTATCTGATTGCATTGAATCCAGAGTCACTTTACTCCCTGAAATTCATCCTGGCCATCTTGAATTCAAGACTCATGAACTACTCCTACAGGAGGTTCTATGGGAGGCGGAAGAAGGCAGAATTTGAGTATCTTTCTACGTTGTTGAACATGATTCCAATTCACACAATCGACTTCTCGAATGCCGGCGAGAAGGGAATTCACGATGAACTCTCATCCTATGCCGAACGCATGATAGCTCTAGTCCAACAGGAGTACGACCTCATCGCAAAGCTCCCCGCTGACAAGACCATCGCACTCAAGCAGGTCCTCAAGGAAAGCGAAGCATTTCACATCAGTCGTCTGGCTCCCAACACTCATGTTTCCGACCCCAAGACATTCCAGAAAGCGAAAATCAGGGAATTCGAGATAGCGAGGGACAAGATGAGTCTCATGGTCAGTCATCCACGGATAGGTGAGGCCATCCGCCTGGGCTTTGATGACGAGTCGTATCTAAAGTACTTCGCTCTGATGTTCTGCTGGTGGATTGAGGAGAAGGGAATGAAGGGATTCAATGGAGATGTCGAACTGCCTTCCGTTTTCAATCTCTCGGATTCAATTCCGCGAATACTGGATGAACTGAAGCGAGTCGTCGGAACAGACGATGTTCTGGCGACCAAGAAGGAGATCGATGACACGGACCGGAGCATAGACAAGATAGTGTACAAACTCTACGGCCTTACTCCTGAGGATGTGGCTCTTGTCGAGGGTACTGCTATCGATGATGTTGAAAGGAAATATGGTTGGTGAATCGCGGTGACCGGAAGGACTCACAACATGCCGTTCAGAGGAGACCCTTACGAGAAGCTCCAGCGTCTGGTCAACGGGGCTGCTCAGATGGGAGTCGCATTTGACGGTGACGTGGAATCCGGTTCATTCTCTGGACGAGGACTGTCGGGCTACTACCACAGAGAAGGACAGGTCTTCGTCGTAACAATCGAAACCGTCCCCTTCCTAATGACCTTCGACGGTGTCGCCGCACGAATTCAAAGTTACCTGAACGAATAGCGCTCGTACCCCCTCTTGATTCGGCTTCGGCAGCCTGTTACTTGCGTATCGTTGCGTCACTTTGAACTGGAATTGTTGTTGGTTTGTTTGTGGGTAGGAGCTCCCTCTGATGCGTGTTGGTCGTCACTGGCCTGTGTGGCCAGCTTGAATCCTTGGTCATCTCTTATCTTGTCGAAATTTCTGTCTTCAATTGCATCATCTCTGAATGAGGGGTTTATCTCAATCGCTTTCTTAAGATATTGTAGAGACTCAGTCTTTTCTCCCGTTTGGGCAAGGACAGCCGAGATACCGAACAGAGAACGTCCGTGGTCTGGTTTCAGTGCAATCGCTTTGCGATATTGGCTAATGGCGTCTGGAATCTCATTCAGAAGTGCCAGTATATCTGCTCTTGCACTGATTGCAGCTATATTCGTTGGGCTGAGTGCAATCAAGTCGTCAACGAATTTTAGTGCTTCTTTGGACCTCCCCGCCTTCGTGAGAGTGATCGATATGGTTGCCAGAACAATTTCACATGAAGCGTACACTGGGCACAGTGTTTTGGCATCGTGAAGCTCCTTGAGTGCCTCTTCGTAGAGGCCTGAGTTCGAGAGTTGTGCGGCCTTTGAACACTTCGCACCTCCGTGGGTTGGGTCAAGGGAGAGTGCTTTGTCGTAATATCTAATGCTTTCGTCCGTGTCTTCTGCCAGATTCCCTAAAGTGAACCAGGCATCGGCATCGGCGTTCGAGAAGCTTATTGCCGCATCAATTGCTTTCCTTGCCTCGTCTCTTCTCTTCAGTTTGGTCAAGGTTTTCGCTTTCCATAGAAGTGCTTGCGGATTTACTGGATTAAGTCCGATGCTGGTGTCGAATTGTTCGAGCGCGGCTTCAGACTGTTGCATCTCGAATAGGGCTACGCCATAGTGAAAATGGATTCGTTGGCAACTTTTGGTGAATTCGACTCCGCGCTTGAAGCAGATGAGGCCTTCGTCCTTCTCGCCTCTAATCTCATGAAGGATGCCTTTCATATGCCAAAGTGGTTCATAAGCGTCATCAATTTGGAACCCTTTCTGAATAGCCTCCATCGCTTCATCATATCTCTCCATATTGCAGAGAACATCGGCCTTTAGG
>Ga0315296_10003550_pt1 | contig 12994 bp, 12 predicted proteins | sample YL17G14_18_MG_FD_203921 | JGI IMG/M metagenome (GOLD analysis project Ga0315296, IMG submission 203921) | Sediment microbial communities from Yellowstone Lake, YNP, Wyoming, USA - YL17G14_18 | ecosystem: Environmental > Aquatic > Freshwater > Lake > Sediment | place: USA: Wyoming | collected... | reverse complement strand
TGACAGCTTATCAATATCACACCACAGGTTCAGCAGTGCCTCGAAGAAAGCGGTATCAAAGAAGGCTTTGTGCTCTGCAATGCTATGCATATCACCGCCGGCGTCTTTATCAATGATAATGACTCTGGCCTGCATCACGACTTTGAGGTCTGGCTGGAAAAGCTCGCTCCCGAAAAGCCATACTCACAGTACCGCCACAACAATGGCGAGGACAATGCCGACGCTCACCTCAAACGCACCATTATGGGTAGAGAGGTAGTCGTAGCTGTTACTGATGGCCAGCTTGATTTCGGCCCTTGGGAGCAGATTTTCTACGGCGAATTCGACGGTAAAAGAAAAAAACGCGCCCTCGTAAAAATCATCGGCGAATAAGCAAATAAGCGTGGTAACTTTGTGAGCCTGCTGCTTTTTTTAATTCAGGTTGTAATAATATCACTCTCCGGCGTGATGGCGCCGGGGCCGGTAACCGCCGCTGCCATTGTAATGGGGGCACGCTCCCGTTACGCCGGCTTGGCTTTAGCCGTCGGCCACGCCATTATCGAATTCCCGTTGATGATTCTGATCATCCTCGGGCTGAGCAGGATATTCGAATCGGCCAAAACCCAGATTGTAATCGGCTTAGCTGGCGGAACGTTCCTGCTGATTATGGCAATACAAATGCTTGTCAATTTGAGAAAGGCCAATGAGCCGGAAACCAAACACACCAAAACCAAACCGGTTCTGACCGGCCTGATTCTATCCGCCGGCAACCCTTATTTTCTTCTCTGGTGGGCTACTGTAGGCCTGACTCTCGCAACCGGCGCCAGACAATTGGGAATCTGGGCCTTTGCATTATTCGCTATCGTTCATTGGCTTTGCGATTGTATTTGGCTGCAGGCCCTCTCCTGGGCAAGCTTCAAAGGAACAAAACTGCTTGGAGGAAAAAGTCAGCGAATCATTTTAATGATTTGCTCAGCAGTGATATTATTCTTCGGGCTGTTCTTTATCTATAACGCCACCGCCAATTTGATTAAGATGAATTAACCTCTTTTTCATCGCTTAGAATCTGTTTTAGATTGTACTGAGCTAAAGCTTCTCGCTGCGATTGAGCTATTTGCCGCAAACCGCCCGCCCCTTCGGCTGTCAACTGCGCAAAACCTAATTTAGCAACGGCATCAGCGATATCGGATAATCTGATATTTTCCGGGTCCTTTGCAGGGACAAAGCCGACCTTTGGCTCGGAGGTCTTGACTATCAGGCCGCTGCCGATAAGATGGTTTAAAATCTTCTCCCCGAATTCAGCAGGGATATTCAATTTGCTGCAGATAACCTGCGACTCGACCGGTGCATTATTGCGCTCAAAAGCAGAAGCTACTTCTCTGACAATATTTATTGCGGTAAGGTCGTTGGCAATAAAATAATCCTCGGTTCTCTTGGCAGCGGCAATCTCAGCAGCATCGAGAGTCTTTAAGTGCTGCGTGGTAAATGTGAGCTGCAGGCCGAACAAAATTATCAGCCACGTCAAGTAAATCCAGAATATGCTTAAGGGAATTAGTCCCATCACGCCGTAAACCTCGTTATAGGGGACGTATCTGGTAACATACAGGTTGAAGCCCCACTTTACGAAACTCCAGACGAAAGCCGCCGTCGCCGCCGACCAGATGGCTGCCTTCGCTTCAACCTTTGTGCTGGGGACAACAAAGTAAAGAAAGAAAAACAGAATCGTGGCGATAATGTAGGTCAGCACCGCAGGAGTTATATGCGACCAGACTGTTTGTTGCAACCGGCTTATGACAGCGTATCTTGTGCTAACGTATATACCAGTACCCAGCAGAAGCGGCCCCAAGGTCAGAAACGCCCAGTAGTTTATTACCCTGTGCAGGAAATCCCTGCCCCTTGTAACGTGCCAGATATTGTTAAACGCCTTTTCTATTGTCGATAGCAGTCCGACCGCAGACCAGATAATAAGCACCACGCTGATTATCGCAATTGAGCCTTTGTTTACCTCCGTGAAATAACTGTTGATTATATTATCAAGGTGTTCCGTGACTTTTATTTTTCCCTCCGGCTTCGTTGGGTCGGCATATTCAATCGCCGACAAATGAAGCTGGTTATAAATCAGGATTTTTACCCTTTGCCCTATATCCTGATAAGCCGGAAACAACTGGAATATCATAAGCACCACGATTGCCAGGGGGACAATGCCGAAAATTGTATGATACGATAGCGCCGCCGCCTGCTGGCCTGAACGGTTCTTCTTCAGCAATCTCACACAGTGGGACCACAGTTTAATTTGAAAAACTACAAAACGTCCGGCCCTGCCCAACTGTACGGTTGGTGTGGATAAAAGTCTTTTAAGCATCTTTATTTCCTCTCACAATTAACTGCTCTGTTAAGACAGGCTTCTCACATCATTTCTTAAACAGGCCCTCAAGTTCCTCGAGCAGGCCTTCGCCCAGCTCCCCTTTTAATTCCTCTTTTAATCGCTCCTTTAACTTCTGCTTCAATTGCTCTTCGAGCAGCTTGTCTAAATCAAGCTCAGGCTTGTCGATAGTTCCTCTAAGAGGTAACGATATTCTTACTCCTTCAGCCTCTTTACCTATTCTTACTGTTTCACCTCTTGTAGTATAAGGCAGAGTAACCCTCATATTCAAACTCTTATCTAATCCGATAACGCCGCCGAAATTAACCGGATTATCGCCAATATCCATCTGCATATTGTCATATCTGAGAAAACCGTTCTGCAAAATGAATTTTGTCGGACGGATAGTAATATCTACACCCCGCGTACTTACCCCTACCACAGAAAGAATCTGTCCGAGCAAATCGGATGCCTCCAAACGAAGCTCATTTATCGAAATCGTGCCGATAACTTCGATGTCATTTTTAGTAGCTCCCGCCAGTGGTATCGCAAGCCTCTCACAATCTAAACTCGCCACCCCGCTAACATTAACGGCGCTCGCAAATACAGGATTTACATACATCAAAAGTCTTCTGGTTGTCTCATCGTTGATTTGAATATCCTTCACGACCTGAATAGGCCCTGACGTTTTCAATAACGTTGGTTTCCGCGCTAAATCTGCCTCCCCTCCGAAATTAAATTGACCATTATTGACGGCCGTCGAAAACGGCGAAATTCTCAGCAGGCCCTTCTCAATTTGAATATCTACCTCCGTTTGCCCGAAATTCAAACCAGAATAACCCGCCTTTGCAAAACCAACTTTGGCTTTAGTGCTAAGATTCGCCAACAGCTTATCTGCCTGTCCCCTCGGGTATTCGCTGGTGAAACTAACTGTATCCTTTCTTTGCCCCTCCAGAATCAGACCCTCCGGCAAAATCGGCCCGGCAATAGTGCTGACAGCCGCCCAGTCATACTCACACTCAACTCGCCCCTGCAATTTGGTTTTCTCGCCCCCCTCGGCCTGGCTAAACTCACCCTTGCGAATCTTTATCTGAGGACTTTCCAACTGAAACTTCCGCACAGTGATAGCTTTCTCCACCGAATTGACCTCAACATCAAAAGCAACAGAAACTTCCCTCTGCTCAAAAGGCTCCTTCCCAGGATAGCTAACCTTCAGATTTCTAATCTGCGTCGCATCTGTTGTGATGCAATAGCTGCCCTTTTCTGAGCGGACAGCAATTTGCGACTCAACCATTCCCCACAATTGCATCTCTCCCGGAAAAGAGGCAAACAGAACCGCAAATGGCTGGAGCTTCTCCAAATCAACATTCGCAGAAATAGCCAAACTCGCCTCTTTTTCAGCCTCTTTGCCTAATGGCAGAACCGCTTCTTTTATACTGACCTGGCCAAGACTTGCATTCGCTTTTACAAAATCAATCTCAAGAATGTTCTTGTCTGTCTCGACAGCAACGGAAAAAGCTATCTCCGCCCTCGGCTCAAAGGCGATTACTCCTTCTGCCGAACTCAACCGAAAATTTTTAACTGCCGATGAACCGACCACGGCAACTTCATCTTCCTTGATAGACACTTCACCCTCGCTGGAAAACTCACCGGCTATTCTATGCCGCCCTATGTCTATAAACTCTCCCAACTCAGCCTGAAGTTTCGTCAAATCGACATCGCCGTGGTAACCGAAAAACTCACTTGTGCCGCTGCAATTGACTGCGGCAAATGCCGAAGATAACTCTAATTTGTCAAACTTTATACCTCCTTTATCCGATGTTATTTCCACCTCCGCCCCCACCGGCTCCGACAGGGCGATTGTTTTTCCAGCAACAATACCCTCTAATCGCTCAAGTTTTGCCTGCCCCTCTATCTTCCTTTTTCCGTTTTCCGTTAATGTCTCGATGGTGCCACTCAACATACCCGAAGTTACCTTTATCCCCTCTCTAAGACCAAATGTCTGGGGCATCTGCGACAAAACTACAGCCATGTCGCACCTTAAGCTGCCTTTTAAATTGTAAACTGAATCGGCTTTCAAAAACTCGGCAAATGATTTGAACGTTGCAGGAACAACCCCCCTCACTTCTGCCTGTGCCCAATCGCTTTGAACCACAATATGCTCAATATTTATCAATCCCTTCTCATTGTGCAGTTTTATACCAACATCCAAACGGCTGGTTTTTAATCTGTCGCCCCTCAGCCCAGCGCCGGTTATATCTAAATCCTTACCCTTCAACTCTGCACTCAGCTTTTCAAGCCGACCATTCTCAATCTCGCTTTCTATATTACACCAAACCCTGCCTTTAGCTTGAACCTCAATCCCTCCCAGCGCAAAAATCGGCCCTAAAGACCCAAGCTCCAAATCATTAACCTCAACAGTCAAATCGCCGCTGGCCCCTTTCAGGCTCCAGCCGGCTCGCCGCTCAGGAACAATACTGCCGCCGGCGATAAGCTTCGACTCTTTACCTCTTGTGGTGAGCTCGGTCGAACCACTGTCAACCACTGCCATATCTATATTGAAATTGCTTCGCTGCCCCGGCGGCCGTAAATTTAACCGCGAGTTTATCTGCGAAAGCTCAACTGTTTCAGCCCCTCTGTCAGTCACTTTCAAACTACCACCTCTGACAATCATCTCGATTCTTTTGATTGGCAGTGCAATCAGTTGTGATTTTCTGGTAGCTGCTTTCCCTCCCTTAGGACGCTGCGACATTTGCGCCTGCGGGGGGATAAGATTTATCTCCACCTTCGGCTCAAGAATTTCTGTCTCCCCGAACGACAAACTCCCCATTAGAATGTAGCCGTAATGCGGTTTTGTGACGATTTGTTTTATCTCAACAAAGGTTTGCCCGGCACCGTCGTTAAAACTAACACCTGTAACCTTGACGCCTTCCCGCCAGCTCATCGAAAGCTCGGCAAAATCCACTTCGCCATCAATGGAACTGTTGATTTGGGCCAATATTATTTTTTGACCCCTCTCGGACGACACAAACCAGGGAATAAGAAAAATCACGAACACAACCAAAACAACAATAACCGCCAATACACACAGCAGTATTCTTGTCTTGTTTTTCCTTTGCGGCTTAGATTTGGTGCTCTCTTCGGCTCCCACCCACTTATCCCCCAAAAAAATTTAAAGTTCTGAATATTTAGCTCTTGGTTTCATAGGGCAAATGATGTCACAGAAAACAATACCAATTCCGCCAAAATCACTCGAGCATTATCTCTTCCGATTTATCTTTTACTATCGAGTCAACTTGGTTGATGTATTCTTTGGTAATGTCATCGACCTCTTTCTTGTCGCCCTGGAGTTCGTCTTCCGTGATAACCTTGTCTTTTTGCTGCTTTTCAAGCTGCTTGTTCGCTTCCCGTCGCATGTTGCGAATACTGACTTTTGTCTGTTCACCGCTCTGTCGTGCCTGAGCAGCAAGCTGCCTTCTTCGTTCCTCGCTAAGCGGTGGGACCTTCAGTCTTATCAAGTTCTTGTCCACAATAGGTGCAATGCTCAAATCACTGTTCTTGATTGCCTTTTCTATCTCCTTGACTGAAGTTGGGTCGAACGGCTTGATAACAATCATATCATGTTGGGGTGCTGACACAGCTGCTATTGTTTTAATTGGAGTTGGCGCCCCGTAATAATCAACCTTTATATTCTCAACCAGCCCCGTAGACGCTCTGCCGGTCCGAACCGCTTTTAACTCATCCTGCAGGATTTCTACCGCCTTCTTCATCCTCGATTTGTTCTCAGAGATAATTTCTTTACTGGGCATCTTCAACCTCCGCAATTAACTAATTAAGGTGCCGACTTGCTCACCACGAATGGCCTTGGTTATATTGCCCTCTTTGAAAATATTCAAAACAATAATCGCAATATCGTTATCCCTGCAAAGACTTATTGCTGAATGGTCCATTACCCGCAGGTCCTTTTTCAAAACATCTCCGTAAGATAATTTCTCAAACAACTTCGCATCCGGATTTTTCTCAGGGTCGTCACTATAAACACCGTCGACCTTCGTTGCCTTAATCAGCAAGTCTGCATCGAGCTCTGTTGCTCTAAGGGCCGCGCAGGTATCGGTTGTAAAGAAGGGGTTTCCGGTTCCGCCGGCCAATATTACTACTCTGCCGCGCTCAAGATGATGAAGCGCTCTTCTGCGGATAAACGGCTCGCACATCGCTGCGACTTCAATGGCGCTTAAGACCCTCGTTGACTGGCCGAGCTTCTCAAGAATCTCCTGCAGCGCACAGGCATTTATAATAGTGGCCAGCATTCCCATATAATCGGCTGTGTTTCTCGGTATACCGCTGACCTCCGAAAAGCGCTCTCCACGCAGAAAATTGCCCGCCCCGACTACCACTGCTACCTGTGGGCCGAGTTTGCATATTTCTGCGATCCTTTTGGCAATCGACTCAAGGGCGCCGCCGTCAATTCCAAATTCGCCCTGCTTGCAAAAACTTTGCCCGGAAAGTTTCAACAATACGCGGTTGTATTTGCTCTTCGCCATTCCTGCTCTCAATCGCCACAAACAACTATTATCTTAAGCTTTTGGTGTCGAGTTTTGAGTTAATTCAAAAGTAAAAAGCCAAAACTATTTCTGCTACCCAACCTCAAATCGCACAAATCTTTTTATCTTCGCCTCGCCCCCGGCTTGCCTGGCCGCCTCAGCAAAAACCTCTGCGACGGTTTTGCTGTCGTCCTTCACAAAACGCTGCTCAACAAGACAGTTCTCAGCAAAAAACTTCTTCATCTTGCCTTCCACAATTTTATCAATGATATTTGCAGGCTTATTCTTGACCTGCTCGGCAAAAATGGCCTTTTCCTTCTCAATTATATCAGCACTAACACCGCCCTTATCCAATGCCAGCGGCTTCGTCGCCGTAATGTGCATCGCTATATCAGCCGCTGTCTGTTTCAGCGCATCTGCCGACGCTACTCGTTCGTCACTTGTCTCAATCTCAACCATTGTGCCAACTTTGCCGTTGAAGTGAATGTATGTGCTTATAAGCCCGGGGCTATCCAGCTTATACTTCGCATAATCCCCCACTTCTATCTTTTCGCCGGTCTTACTGGCTATTTCAGCCACAATACTACTGAACTTCTTACCCTCAACAGATGTATCTAAGATATTCTCCCCCCCCTCATCAGCCTTGCAGCACAACGCATAGTCAGCCAAAGCATCCGCCCCAGCTACAAAATCGCCGCTCCTGGCTACAAAATCAGTCTCGCAGCAAAGAGTGGCCATCGCTGCAACCTCGCCGTCCTCACCCCTCTTACTGACAACAAGACCCTCCGATGTCTCCCGCTCAGCACGCCTCACTAAAGTCGCAAGCCCTTTCTTCCTCAGTATCTCTATAGCCCGCTCAATATCACCATCCGCTTCGGCAAGGGCATTCTTGCAGTCCATCATCCCTTGTCCGCTCATCTTCCGCAACTTCATTACCATCGAAGCTGATATTTCCACCATTTTTAAAAACTCCTGTTCCCTCTGCTGTACTGCCAAGACAAAGCGTACAAGAATACTTTTGCCCTATCAGGCTACGGCGGGGCGCTTCGCCCCGACGAGTGCCCCTATTCTCTTGTTCTCTTATTCTATTCCTTCTCAGGACTGATTCGACCTCGGCTGCTCTGTCTGACCTTCTTGCGAGGCCGACTCTGCTGGCCGCTCCACGGGCTCTTCCACACCCGAAGTTAGGGCTTTCTCAGTTCCCTCTTCACTTGCACGAGCCAGTGCCGGCCTTCTCGAACGGACTCGCTTCGGACGTGGCCTCGGTTCCCACGGCGCTGAAACCATCGTCTTGCCAATCGCCACCGCATCAGCTAACTCATTAAGTATCAAATCAATCGCTCTGATCGAATCGTCGTTTGCCGGAACCGCCACATCCACCGTATCGGGGTCCGAATCGGTATCGATAACTCCAATCGTTGTAATACCCAGCTTCTTGGCTTCACGCAAGGCAAGATATTCCTTCTTCGCATCAACCACAACAACAGCTCCCGGCAGACGGGTCATCTCCCGAATGCCCTCCAGATTACCCTTTATCTTCCGCATCTCACGCTTCAGACGAGATGCCTGCTTCTTGCTCTCTTTATCAAGCGTACCATCCTTTTGCATGGCCTCTAACTGCTGCAGTCTTTGCAGTCGAGACCGTATGGTTCGAAAGTTCGTAAGCATCCCCCCAACCCACCGGCCAGACACATAGTGCATCCCGCACTTGGCCGCAATGTTCTCAACCACCTTTTGAGCCTGACGCTTCGTCCCTACGAAAACAACGTCTTTACCGGAACATACCACCTCAGCAAGAAGCTTCTTGGCCACCAATATCCCTGCCAATGTCTTTCTCACATCAATAATATGAATATTGCCGCGCTTCGCGAAAATAAATGGGGCCATCTTCGGATTCCATCGACTCACACCATGCCCAAAATGCACCCCAGCGTTAATCAGTTCACGTGCCAGCTCTCTTGCCACAAAAACCTCCAAAAATACCTTCCAACATCCAAAATAGCTCTCTCACAGACAGCTAAAACAAAAAATCTAATGTAAGCCGCACAATATGTCAAGAATTTTTGCTAAATATAGCAATATTTAGACCATGCACACAAACCCACCCCCTTCCATATCATATCCGACGCTCCTGCCTCATTACAACCTTCGCAGGCACCTCTTCTGCGCCCCTTTTTCCTCTCCTTCAATCACCTTCGCGCCAATAAAAGCATTACACCAAATTGCAAAGAAGCCCCCAAAGCCCCTCTAATGTGTCCTATAATTTCCTTGATTTTCCCCCTCCTCTCTGGTAGGTTGCCGCTTATGCTTAATCGAAAAGCCCTCGGGCAATTAGTCGAATTGTCCCGCAAGGAAACAGCCTAATTCTTCGGAGGAGGTGTACATGAAGTCAAAAAAGTTGAATATTTTATTTGTTGTTCTCTGGACTGCTTTGCTGCTCATAGCTTTTGATTGTTTGACTGGTAAAGCCGGCAACCTCGAACCCGCCGCACCGCCCCAGCCGACGATGGTGACGCTTAGCCAGCTCAGCGCCCAGATTGACGCACTATCTTCACCTGTCGAAAAAGTCGTTCGCGGACTGATTACTTTTCAAAATGGTGGCTCCGTAGAGTTGACGCAAGGATTTTCACCCCCAGTTGACCCGAACCGCTGCGTCGTTCTGCTGAGCGATTCAGTTGCTTCCGCACATCAAACCACCGAGGACAAGTGGATAGCGCGTACCGGCGCCTGCCTGGTTAACCTCACCGGCTCGCAAATCACCGTCTGCGTCGAGCCGCATCCGGCAGAGCAGAAGGTCAGCTATCAGATAATCGAATATAAATAAAGCATTGCGAAACGACTAACACAGCAGCTAAAATGTATTTAGTACCCAGCTTCGCCTTGCAGTAGCTGAGTCATCGTCTCCGTAATACGCACCCCCAGGCACAACTTAGCTCCTCTTAAAGGATTTTTTATTTATTTGATTTGTGCCTGATACACACATATACTTCACTCCTGAAAAAGCAATGCTGCGCCACAAGAAAATGCAGCCTGAACAGGAGAATAAAAAATGAACAACAGTCGTCGTGATTTTCTTAAAGCTGTTGCTGCATTGACAACAACTTCAAGCCAGTTAATGAAATTGCCGAAGGCAGTTGCCGCCGAAACAGGCCTGAAAATCAAAACCCTTGAAACCTTCACACAAGGCCATGTAAGCATTGTTCGCATTCGAACCGACGATGGTTCCGAAGGCCTCGGCCAGATTTCTACCTACGACGCCGATATCTCCGCAACCATCTTCCACCGAAAAATCGCTCCTCTTGCACTCGGCGCAGACCCGGCAAAAACCGATGACCTCGTCGACCGATGCATCGAGGAAAATTACAAGTACCCCTGGTCATACATCTGCCGAGCCTTGGCCGGACTCGACACCGCAGTCTGGGACCTCCTCGCAAAACGCGAAAAAAAAAGCGTCTGCGAGCTGCTCGGCGCAACGCCACGACCAATACCCGCATACGGCTCAAGTATGCGAAGGGATATAACTCCGAAAGATGAAGCCGACCGGCTCGTTCGACTAAGAGACACACATGGCTTCAACGCATTCAAAATCCGCATCGGCAAAGTATGTGGCCACGACCAGGACCAGTGGCCAGGAAGAACTGAGAATATCGTCCCAACCGTCAGAAAAGCTCTCGGAGACGACGTCTCGCTGTTAGTGGATGCGAACAGCTGCTACACTCCGCAAAAAGCCATCCAGCTCGCAAAATTGCTCGAAGAAAATAACGTCTGTCACTTCGAAGAACCATGCCCGTACTGGGAGCTCGAATGGACCGCACAGGTAACTGCCGCCGTCAACGTCCCCGTCGCCGGTGGCGAGCAGGACAGCGACCTCGCTCAATGGCGCCGTATGATAAAAATGAACGCTGTCGATATCGTCCAGCCGGACATCTGTTACATCGGCGGTTTAACACGCGCCCTCCGTGTCGCCAAAATTGCCAACCAGGCCAATCTAACTTGCGTACCTCATTCTGCAAATCTCGCAATGGTTACCGTCTTCACACTTCACATGCTCGCCGTAATACCAAACGCCGGACCATACGTCGAGTTCGCCATCGAACCCTGGCCCTGGCAAAACGGAATCTATTCCCCGGAACTAAAGGTCCGCGATGGCCTTGTCGATGTCCCCTCCGGCCCCGGCTGGGGCGTTACAATAAACAAAAAATGGCTCTCTGCCGCAAAACAACAAATATCCCAATAACCTGCCGGGGTTCCCTTTATATTTAGCCCCGCGCTACGCGGCGTTTTGCCTTATAAACTTGTGAATCTTCTGCAGCGTAAGACTTTGAATGCTCACACGAGACTTTAGTTTCGGCAAGTGGCCGCCGGACAGAGGACAAAGATATGCCTGCCTTCAAAGCTGTCATTATACCAACCGCTTCCACGTAGTTTTCTGCAATAAAAAGCTTGCCTGGCGCAAACGGCAATTCCTCAAGATTATTTTTCATCCGGTTGCGGTTCTCACGCACAGCTATCACCGGTATCCCTTGCTCCAATGCCGCAAGTGTCGGCAACCCAACACAGCCGTCCGGAATAACCAGGCAGGATATATCGGCAGCGGTCAATACTCCGGGGTGTGTGAAAACCATTTTGTCGGTGATAATCCTCGGGCTTCGCCGAAGCCCTTTCAGTACGCAGTGAAGAAAACACATCGATACCACCTCAGCCGCCATCCGCGGGTCAACCACGCCCAAATTAAAACTTGCAATCTCTATTGATTCAAACATAGGTGAATGCGCCGCGGGAACCCCGAACAGCATAGTTATCGCATGAGTCAGCATCGCCTCGACTCCACCCCACGGATTGACCATCTCCCCGTGCTTCTTGAAGTATTCCGTATGATACGCCATTGGAACATATATCACCGATGCCAGAGCTGCTGCATCATATTCAGACCTGTGCTGCTGCAGCACCTCACAAATCCGCTCTACACCCTCAACGCGTCCTACCGCACAACCCGAAGTTGAATACCTCGCAAGCATCCGTATCGGCGGGTCAACCTCTACGACTAAAGGACAATCCAGACCCAGCGAAGCTCGAGCCGCAGAAACCGCGTTGATGGTGCGCTCAGAAATTCGCTTCTCCTTGTGCTTGTCGATTACCACTATTACACGGTTACTCCGCACTTTCTCCAAACCTATTGTCCCCATAAGCAAATTCGAAATAACACTGCCTTCAACGTACAATCCGTTCTCCGGTAGCTCGTTGATATCGGATGCGTTTACCACATTCGGATGCGTTATCAGTGTATCACACGCTGCTGCCAGCAATCTCGCCGAAGGCGCCGCATCGCCCGCATGACCGCCTATCTCTGAACCAATCCCCGTCGGAACCACCATCACTGCGTTAAACTTATCCCCTTCTTCAACTTCTCTTCGAGAAAACTCGAACATAGATGTTGGCCCGGAAATGCACGCCTCCCCCAATTCTGTAAGAATCCCCAACTCACAATGATACCTCTTGGAATCGCTCTGCGTCACCGCAAATCTTATAGGAATCCCATCAGCCGGTAAAAACCCCCTGATTGCCTCCTCAAAATACCCCAGCAAAGAAGTGTTTCCTTTCTTCGCTGGTATGTCAATCTCTTGTTCAGTCAATAACATCCTAAATCCTTTCTATAAAGTGTGTTCTGCATTCATTCGCACCAAACCACTCTTTGGTCAGCTTTTCCGCTACTTCCTTCTCAAACGGCTTGCACGTGAATATATTCACATAAACAGCTTCCAAAACATCCAGTGTATGGATAACAATATCACTGGTTTGTATGAATTGCACCGCCGATGTCCCTAAAAGATGTGCCTCTTTAGGCCGTTCCTCCGCCGGAACTCCTTCATAGTCCCAGAAGTGCAAGTCACGTCTTTTCATATCAATCGCCTTGCACAGTTTCTCAAAATATTTCTCCAGGCTCCTCCTGTTGAACTTCGACGCATCACAGCCGTGCAAATCCATTATCAACTCATATCCGTAAGGTTTCTCTTTCGTTTTCATTTTACGTCTCCTTTACTAAAACTATGAAATTTATTAGAAACAAAAGAATTGTACGACTTTCCGCCCCCCCGACAAATAAAAAATGCCC
>Ga0315296_10003549_pt1 | contig 12997 bp, 11 predicted proteins | sample YL17G14_18_MG_FD_203921 | JGI IMG/M metagenome (GOLD analysis project Ga0315296, IMG submission 203921) | Sediment microbial communities from Yellowstone Lake, YNP, Wyoming, USA - YL17G14_18 | ecosystem: Environmental > Aquatic > Freshwater > Lake > Sediment | place: USA: Wyoming | collected... | reverse complement strand
GACGTTCTCGTGGTCCAGCACCTTCTTGACGAAGGTGTTCAGCTCTCCCCTGTTGTGGAACCTGGCCATCACGATCGCGTCCCAATCGCCGGTAGAGTCGAACACCGCGAACACCCCTCCCTCCTTCGCGAGGTCCTTCTCGGTCTCGACGATCTTCCCGTGGATGACCTTGATGCCTATGACGACCATGATGTCGTATCCCAGCTTCGCCGGGTCGATGATCGGCATGTACCCCCCGATCACGCCCTCCCGCTCCATGTTTTTGACCCTGTTCGAGACCGTCGTGAGGGAAACGTGCAACTCCTTCGCGATGTCCCTGAAACTCTTTCGAGCGTTCGCGTTCAGGCTCCTCAGGATGTCAATGTCCAAGTCGTCCAGCTCGACGCCGCCAGCATCCTTCTCCTTGGCCGCCATCGGTGCTAAGAAGACACTTGCGTTTATAAATAACTTGCATTCGAACGGCCATTGGTTGGTCATAAGGATTGCTATTCTGTGATTTCGTGTTCAAATGACCAACAAATCGCCGATAATGTTGATATATGGTCACGGACATATGTAGTGACGCAGGAGGCCAGGAGACCATGTCCGGAGAGCTAGAGTCGATGACTTATGAGGCAAGGATTCGCTACTGGGAAGAGGAATGGCTGTCCCAGCTGCTCGAGGAAGCTCTGAGGCTCAAAGGAGACACCTCCGAGAAACCTGCACGCAAGACTCGCGCTAAATGCGCCTGAGGGGCCAGCTGACGACTTCCGAATCACGCAGTTGGGCCATAAGCCGTTAAGGATTGGCCCTACCCTAGACTCCACTTGCAGGGATCAGAAAAACACCTCTCACGTTTGGACCCTCGGGCGTTCGATTTCTTACTTGGTCTGGCTGTTGTTCCTCGCATCGCCTGGGTCGGTTATGTTCTTGAAGTACGCCCAGAAGATCAGGGTCGCGACGATGTACAGCGCTGAGGCGTAGAAGAACGGCTCGGTCTTCGAGTAGTTGTCGTTCCAGATGTGGCCCGCGAGGGCTACCGCAGGGGCGAAGCCTGCCATCCACGCGAGCTGGCTAAGCGAAAGGAACGATGCCCTGATCTCACGAGAGACGACGTTCACGAGGTACGCGTTGAGCACGGGCACGGGGACGATCATCAGGAAGTTGCGGACTGTGTACAGGAGCGCGACGATGATGAGCGAGTTCGTGAAGGGTATGAGCACGAACGGCACGACGGAGGCGATTTGAGCCACGGCTACGAGCACGACGCTGCCCCTAATCTCGGCGAACTTGGGAACCACGAGCCAGCCGACCGCGAGCACGATGTTCGAGAGGGTGATCATCAGCGAGACGTCGTACAGGTTCGCGTCCATCCCCTTCTCAAAGATTAACGGGAACCACGGGATCACGAAGGCCGCGCCGACCCCGAACAGGCCGTTCTGGACGGCGTACACTGCGAGCATCTTCTGCATCTTCCGGTCGAAGTGGACGGTCAGCTTCTCGGGCTTGGCGTTCTTCTCGGTGACGCGCAGCACGTACATGATTGGCACGAACGAGCAAACGACCGTCACTAGAAACACGTAGCCGTAGCCGGCCACGAGCTCTGTGCCGTACGAGTCCCTCAGTAACGCCGGCATGAAGATCCCGAAGAAGGTGGCGAGCGTGGTGCCCATCTGGTTCACAAACCCCTGGACGGAGAAGAAATACTTCATGTCGGCAGGGCTCGTCTTGTCGGCCATGAGCGCGGTGAGACAAGGCCACGCGAGTGACCCACCGATGTTAGTGAAGGTGTACGCTACAACGAACGGAGCGAAGCTCCTCTCGCCGACGAAGATCACGAGGCCGATTGCGGTCGCGATGAGGCCTGCGAGGAACAGTAGCCTTCGGCCGAGCTTGTCGGCGAGATACCCTCCGATGAGGTAGGTGAGGAGCCCGGCGGCCGTGCCTACGGCCTCCATGTAGCCGATCTCCTCGGAGCTGAACCCAATCGATCCCCAGTAGAGAATGAGGACGTACCAGAGGACGGCCGAGGTGACGCCTATGTAGAATGAGGCCTTGACGAGCCACTTCTCCTCCTTGCCCGCCCTGGAATAGAAATCTATTCCTGCGCGGACGCCGTCGCGGCTGGTGTATGCGACCCCTGTGAGCCCCCTCTGCGGTCTCTGGATGGACGACATGCCCTCGGGGCGGTGAATTACATCTCTGGATATAACACTACTACGGCATGTTCTGCTTGTCGTGACATTCGTACTGGGTTAGGTTTATCCATCTGGAGAGATTACTCTCTTGAGATGAATCCCGACTGGAGAAATATCGTTGCCAAATTTGATGAACTCGCTCCAAGAGGCTCTCCACGAAGGAAACTGCTCCAGATATTTTCAATCCTTCTGATTTTCGAAGGGATATCAGTCCTCATTTTGTTTTCGTATGTTGGGGCGGTGTTGGGAGTCATGTCTCTCGTCGTTGGGGGACTGCTGTTGATCATTCTCACGCCTGAGATACCTGCGGATGAGTCAGGATCGGCCATCCGAACTCCGGGAATCAGATTGATCGATTGGCTAGTGCGCGTCATCGGTGGTCCGCACGCCTTGGTGGTCGTCGGCATGGGTGTGATTGCCGCGGTCCTCTTGTACAACCTCAGCTACTCTCCCAGGCAGAGCATTGGGGACGCAGACACGCTGGCACTTCTCTTTGGGGGAATGATGGTAGTCTATCCGCTAGTTGTCCGCAACTACAGGGTCGAAGCGAGCTTCTCTCTTCTATTCATTGGCCTCGTGGTCGTCTTCTTGGTCATGCCTCAGTTCGTCGCGTCATTCTCTCAGAACGGCGAGGAGTCATCAATCGGCAGTCTCTATGTGCAATACATGCTGGCCGCCCCGTTTGCTGGGATTCTCGATCTCATTGGAGTGCCCGCCTCGTCATCAGGTAGCTCTGTGTCTATCACTTTCAATGACGGGGCGATTCACACACTGGGGATATCTGCTTATTGTGCAGGTCTCTATTCGTTCTCGATATTTCTCGCCGCATTCTTCTCGTTCGTATTGGTGTTTGAGCAACTTCCCAAGAGACTTCTCGCGCTCGTGTTAGCCGCAGGCCTTGTTGTTGCCTATCTGGGCAACCTTTTTCGCATGGTGATAATTGGAGTCGTCGGCTACTATCGGGGGATCGATGCATTGCTATGGGCTCATTCCAACGTGGGCTGGATAGTCTTTTTGTCATGGTCCGCAGTTTTTTGGTATGTTCTGCTCAACTACGTCTCCAAGCGCACGAGATCTGATGGCGGGCCAATCGAAGTCAATTAATAGGGCGAATGCAATCAAAACCTCGCAGCAAGCCCTGTGATTCGGTGAGCACGATTGGCGCTATTTTCGAAGAGAACCGTTTTGCTTTTCCTCGTCGTTGTGGTCCTAACATCATTCGCGCTGAGGTACCCTCTGGTCGAGCATGAACGATATCAAACGGACTCCTATACCATTCATCTTCTCTCGAAATCGATTGTGGACAACGGGTATGCGAAATGGATATTCCATCCGCTCTCCTATTTTGGATACTATCCTCTCTCGTATCCTTCCGGCACACCATTCCTTTTGGCCGAACTATCGGATCTCACTGGCCTGAGCATGGAGCCAACGATCCTGGTTATGAACATGTCTTTGGCCGTGTTGTTCTGTCTTGGCGTTTTCGTGCTAGCCAGGCAATTCCTGAGCAGACCGGAATATGCTCTTCTAGCAGCTCTCTTTGCGGTTCTTGGATCGAGATTCGTGGACACCACATATTGGGACGCTAGTGCGAGGGGATTGATGATTGTCTTGATGGTCGTCTCAGTCTTCGCCGCTTTCCGAGGGAGCGCTATGTCGTGTCGCTTGCTGTTCGGACTTGCTTTGCTGGCGGGTCTAGCTTGTTTTGCAGCTCACCACATGGCTGTTCTCCTCATTTTGTTTGGCTTGGGATACATACTGGCGGCATTCCAATCTCAGTATCTGTATCGGAGGCTGAGAATGCCGAAACGAAAGATAGCCGTCGTCTACAATGTCCTGATTGCCATTATAATCGCGAGTGTGGCCTTCACGTACGTGGGACTGTTCGGACATCTTGTGGAACTGAACTTCCAGAAGTCCTCCCTGTTTGATATTGATCCTCCGATTCTTTCTGTACTTCTAAATTCTGCAGCTGGCTACACAAACCAGATTGGTTTCGTTCTGGTGTTCGCGGTGCTTGGACTGCCTAGCTTCTTCCGATACTCCGCGCTCTCCACTGAGAATCTTTTTCCGCTTACCCTCGTCATTTCCTTCATTCCGCTGCTTGGCAACTCCCTCTACGTCTCGATGATCATCTCGCCCTTCGTTGCAGTTCTTGGTACAATGTGGATAGCTCAGCTGTTTCAGAATAAAAGGAGGAGGACAGCCGTCGTTTTAGTTACGGTCATTCTGATTTGCTCTTCGGTGGCCCTGCCAATCTGGTCGACGGCCAGATGGAACAATGGGGCGTACGTCAGTGGAGATACGGTTGAAGTGGATAGTCAAGTGTTCAACGACGCAATCTACCTGGGAATTGACCATGAAGGCAACTGGGCGGCGTGTAATGCCAATGTTGTTCAACTAGAACTCGCGGCAAACAGTGATACCAAGTTCGTTGCTCCAGGGGTAGCGTTAGCCTTAAACGGAGACCTCACAGGAGTGGACGTGAGTCGGAACGTAAGTTGGTCCTCTGCTAGTTTTCCTGTGAACATTTACTTGTGGTTCGAGTATGTCAATGAGCCAAAAGTCGACTACTATGTTTGGTGGGTGATGACCTACGGTGCTGGCATACTCAACGGGACAGCATGGGCAGCCCCTGCTTCGGACTACTTTTCGACCCATTCTAGACTGTTGGTGGTGATTGACAACGACTGGCCCAACGGGTTCGTCGATGTGTACGGGGCTCGGATTGCGATCTTCCCCTCCGAATTGAAGAACGCATCGTGGACAATGATTACTGGCAGCAAACAGGTTACGATGGATTTGAAGAGCTACAAATCGTATGAGAGTGAGAAGACATCTATGTACGTGGTCGAGTTGCCTGTCTGACATGGACAGAGCCTGCGCGTTCAATGGGTAGAATATATGCGTGCTTCGCTACTTCGAGTGAATCGAGGCGAGACGGGAAGCAAGGCAGGAGGAACACTGTGAAGCCTGCTAGAGCAGATTCGGGTCGGGTCCTATCATCCTCCACTCTCGTCTTTGCGGTGTGCCTCGCTGCTTTCTTCACGAGGCTTCTTCCGCTTTCAATAAGCGCATATCCATTCAACAATGACTCTCTTACCGAATGCGGGATTGCCACTCAAATACTGGGCTCGGGCCATTTGCATTTCTCTCCTGATTCTCCTTGGTATGGGACGCATAGCACGGTGACGCCAGCGTTGGACACGCTTCTCGCGTTCTTTTCAGCGTTCTTGGGTATGACTCCAATCGAATGCGCTCAAGTCTTGTGCGCATCGATATCTGTATCCACGGTCGGTCTGGTCTTCCTATTGGGTAGGTCCGTGTCTGGAAGCAGCCGGGGCGGGCTCGCGGCTTCCCTTGCCAGCGTGATGCTCGGCACGTTTGTGTTCACCACAGGGTCTGTTTGGAAGGAAATGCTTGGCATCAGTCTGCTTCTGCTTGTATTGCTTTCATTCATATCGCGCGGGCAGGTTCGTTTTTGGATCTTGGGTTTCGTCACTTTGTTGATTACCCCTTTTGTCCATCACTTGGTCGCCGCAATCGTCCTCCTCTCTCTAGCATATATGGTAACATGGAGTTGGTTCTTCTCCATTAGGAATCATGCGCTTAAGAGGAGGCACCTGGGAGATCTGGGAATGGTTCTCATTCCTGGAGTACTGGCCATTTCATATTATGCATTTGTCTCTCTAGATAGGATATCCTTTCTGTCAACACCTCTTGATGTTGTCCTGCTCATATCGATGTTCGCGCTCGTGAGTCTGGTCTCGTTTGCGGCGCTATCACTAACGAAGCACGCGAGATGGTCCTACGCCCCGATACTCGGGATTCTACTATTGGCGCTGGTCTTTCTTGACTACAGTGGCTCGCTTTTCCCCTACGACCCTTCTGCCTCGAGCGTCTATTTCCTGCTGGCCTTTTCGTACATATTCCTCTTCTCTTTGGCGTGGTATGGGAGCGAGTTGATCATTGAGACTCGCCCCATGTACCGTTCGATTCCTGTAGCGCTCTTAGTATCTCCGCTGACAGTAATCTGGGTTGGTCTGCTGGATGGTTTCTCATTGTCTTCACATCAAGTGCTGTTTCGCACGTTTGACTTTCTCGATTTCTTCGTTTTCTTTGGCATTGGAGCAGCGATGGTAGCCTTACGCGAAAGACATCGCAGACTTTACTCGACATTTGGGGTCGTGGTCATCATAGGTCTGGCGGCCTCATTTCCATTTGCCTACTATAGTGAACAACTGTTGGGGGTTAGGCACGATACCCAGTCTTTCGAGATGGACGCATTGGCATGGGTGGACGCGCGGGGAGAACATGAGGTTGTTCTCTCCGACCAACGCTTAGCGTACGTGGCTTTGAATTTCTTTGGACTCGCAGGTAGTGCTTCTCTACCTCAGTACCTTTCACAGGGAATATCTACTCCTGCCGACTATTACTGCTTGATTGAGGATAGTTGGACTACCTTGGGCGTTAATGACTACCCTCGGGGGAAACTGGTCCTTTCCGATTCCCAATATCTTCATGTCTTGGATTCTGGGGATCTCCTCTACGTTGGGGGGCCCTTTGAAAACCGCGTTCTTCTGTTCACGGTCTCAGAGATCGGCCACGATTTGACTCAAGGCTGACGGGGCTGGTGCTCTCTGGGCTTGGAGCCTCATTGTTCGGCATGGCAATATCGCAATGCATCCCGGGAGTTTTGTCCAATGTCTTGGTGCCCAGTCTCTTACTCTTCTGAGATTTCGTGGAATGCATTTCGAATGAGGTCAAGGTTCTTCGGCGAGAACCTCTCCAGGACTATTCGTCTGTTTCTCTCGCCGTCTCTCATTCGTTTGCCGGGATCGATTGCGTAGGCTAGTATTGCTTCTGCCAATCCAGAGGAGTCCCCTTCCTCGACCAGAACGCTGGGGACCAACTCTGGGATGCCTGCGTGTCTGGTGGATACTACAGGCTTGGCAAAAGACATCGCTTCCATCAGGCTGACCGGAAGTCCCTCTTTTTGCCCGCTTGGAGCCGTTCTTGAAGGAAGACAGAAAATGTCACAAGTCTGATACAGTATCATTAGAACCCTCTCACTGACCGAAGAAAGTAGGATGACGTTCCCGGTGGCTCCTTCTCTACGAATCAGTTCTTCAACATCAATAGGACCGTCTCCGACAATCCAAAACACTATGCTCTTGTCTCTAAGCTTTCTAGCAGCCTCGGCAAGGATATTGTATCCCTTGTAGTCATGGAACTTGGCTACCGTTAGGACTTTGATTCTGCTATCCATCTTGAAGAGACCCGGGTCAACAAACAACCTGGCAACAAGGATTCTGTCTTGAAGTTCAGGGTACTTGTTTGTGAGGACCATACGATTGTAGTCGCAAACCGTCAAAATGCGGGAACATGATCGGAGAGCTTCTCCAAAGGCCGGCTTTTCCAGATAGAACGTAAGCTCATGGGAGTGTATCATCACGGTCAGTGGAATTCCCGTCAGTCTGCTCGCGTGAAAACCAATGTAGAGTTTCCGATCTCCGAATGTGCAATGTATGAGTCTCGTTTTTCTCTTCTTCAAGACCCTGCCAAATGCACAAGCTACTCCAAACTCCGTCAGAGTATTTCCTCTCATTGACACGAGAAGCGAACGGATGAAACGCCTCGGGCGTGTGAACATGAAGAATAGGTTGCCAGCTATTAGCCTCCCAATTGAAGGGTAGACAGAAGGCAACCTCGGCGCATACAGGCCCCGCCCTCTCTGTGTGGTGTAGAGCTGGATCTCGCAGCCAAGTCGCCTAAGTCCCTCTATCTCACGATCTATGAAGCTGGGAATGCCTTCCTTGAGGGAGACAATGTAGCCAACTGGTCCGAACGTCGGAACCCCCCTGATCTTCTCCAACACGCCACCTGCGGAGTCTGCTGGCATCGAAACAGAATCAAGAAGGAATATATAGAACTTATTCGCTGATATGCAATTGTGAAGCCAAAGGAAGCAGTTATCGCCGTAACATACCGCTGCAACGCCCGTTGTCGTATGTGCAACATCTGGAAGGCTTCAGATGTTGCCGAGATCGACCCGAAGCATTACGCCAAGCTCCCTGAGTCACTTCGTTCGATAAACATCACGGGAGGCGAACCGTTTCTGCGTGGAGATTTGGTTGAAGTCGTTCGGGTTATCCACGCAAGAGCCCCGTCAGCTAGGATAGTTTTTTCCACAAACGGGTCGAAGAAAGACTTGATTGTCGAGACAATGAATGAGATACGCGCTTTTCATTCAAGAATCGGCGTCGGGGTCTCTATTGATGGTATGAATGAGCTTCATGACCTCAATCGAGGTGTGTCAGGCCTTTTCGGAAGCGCAGTCTCCACCCTCAAAACTCTTAAGAAAATGGGTTTTGATGACCTCCGAATCGGCATGACAATAACGGCTGAGAATCTCAAAGATGTCGAGGCTGTCTTCAAACTCTCTGAGCAAATCGGAGTTGAATTCAGTGCCACATTTGCTCACAACTCTGAGATATACTTCAAGAAAACTGACAACACTGCACTTGACTTCTCAAGCCTAGATCCAGAGACTGTGTATCGTGTGATGAGATCACAGCTTCGTTCTGGCTCCGTCAAAGACTGGTTTCGGGCATATCACATGCAGGGAGTGCTTGACCCTAGACTCAGGAAGGAGTTCCTAACCCATTGTGAAGCCGGTAAGAGGTACTTCTTCGTTGCACCAAACGGCGATGTTTTCCCATGCCAGGTAATGAACTTGCGAATTGGCAACCTTGCTGAAGTTGATCGTTGGGAGGAGATACTAACACCGGAAGCTGCGGCGCGAGTCGACAAACGTGTGCGCGGATGCAAGGAAGACTGCTGGATGGTGTGCAATACGAGAAGTCTCATAAGATCGCATCCGTTCAAAGCTGGGTTTTGGGTTGCCCGCAACAAGTTGCGAGCTCAATTTGATTCGAGCGGCTAGCTCGCCGCCACGAGATTCTCATAGATGGCGAGATACTTCTCAGCGACGCTGTTCCAAGAGAAATCCCTCTGCACCAGCTCCTTGGCTGCTTCGACTCTTCTCTTCGTCTTTGACTCGTCGCTCAACGCTTCTTCGATTGCGCGGGCGACGCCTTCTGGAGACATCTTGGTTATTGGCGTCACGTGTCTCTCATCGAAATATGCACGGATTCCCCCGACCAGGGTGCATACAACTGGCACCTCCGAAGACATCGCCTCCAGCAGAGACATCGGTAGTCCCTCTGAACGAGACGGGACTACTAGCAGATCTGCGGTTCCGAAGTATGGGGGCATGGAACCGTGGGGTATTTCGCCTAACCATCTCACTGATGGCGTTTTTTTCATGCGCTCTTTTGCCACATCTGCCAGTTTGCCATTGCCGATAAGTACGAAGTTGGCTTTTGAGAGAACGGATGAGCTTATCAGACCGATGCTGTCTAAGAACAGATCGAAACCCTTACCCTTTATGAATCTTCCAACGTACAGGATGTTCGTGCTGCCCTCAGGCAGTTCCACTGGCCTTGCATAAACCCCTTTCCTGAAAACGGAAGTATCGACGCCACTGGGAATGACTTTGATATCATTTCTGTACCCGCTCAGTGAGCAAGCCGTGGTCGTGTCAGTTGTCGTTACTGCCCCCGCGCGCATTATGCTTGCGGTCTGGTAGATCATGATGCCTTGTCTGAATGGAGTTGGCCAATCAGATCGCGAGAAGCCAATTCCATGCACTGTCACCACCGTCCTTTTTCGCGAGAATGCAAATGATGTGAGGAATCCAGTCAGACCGTCATTCGCATGAATCACATCGGGTCTGCATTTCCTAATCGTTTCGTACATGCCAGGCAGGATCGAAGGTTTGAGCACTAGCCTATTCTTCTGTGCGGGAATTCTAAGGACTTCAATTCCATCGACTTCCTCACATTTCTTCTGTCCTTCCATCTGTGCGCAAACGAGCGAAACTCGAACCCCTCTTGCAGCAAGCCTCTTACCAAGTTCGAATGTGAAAACCTCGATGCCGCCGATCTCTGGCGGACACGTTTTTGGGCCAGTCAAGCACACGTGCATTTGGTCCTAGACCTCCTCAGTTAACGACCTGTGATGCTCCTTTCGTAAGTCTTCGCAAGGTTCTCGTTTCTGGTCTTGACGGAGAACCTCCCAACAGTGACCATCGAAAGCGATTCACGACCGAAATTCTCTCTTAGTGTGTCTCTCTCAATGAGTGTGGTCATCCTGTCTACCGGTTGTTCCACAACTGCATCGAAATTCCGTTGGTCGCATAGGTGGTGCCGGGAAATAAACATTCTTGCCCAGACGAGACTGATGAGACAGGGGTTCACGCCTTGCAGGGGTACGGATGACGGCATTCAAACCATGGGCAGACGTGGCTCCTCCTTAAAGAAGTGCGTCAACCATTATGACAACTGCACATATGATGATTTCAATGCCCCAGATTGCATGGACAAGCTTCTGTTCGTTCAGTCTCATGTGTTTCATGAGTATGTGTGTTATTGATTCGATTCTACCGTGATACTCCAAGTAGCCGTTGCTCGCCCTGGTAGCATAGTTCTCCGCTCTGAACTGTCCTCTCACCTTCAGAGCGAACTCTACTATCATCGGTATGAATATGAATGCTGTCTGAACTTGAAGATTCGAAAGGATGCCTGCGACAGCGAGAGATGCGCCCATGAACAGCGTCATCGTATCTCCTGGGAATATTCTCGCGGGATACTTGTTGAACCAGAGAAACGCGATAAGAGCGCCAAGAAGCGGTATCAGCAGGTTGACGCCATCCATTCTGTTGTGCATGAGGCAGAGGAGAATGAGGGTGAATGCCATTATTATGCCCATGCCTGCGCCGAGACCATTGAACCCCTCCAACATGTTCGCAGCGTTCGCTGCACAAGTAACTGCAAAAGCGGCCACAATCATCATCCAAGGCCCAAAGTTCAGGTCGGCAATGTGAGGTATCACGACATGTGGATCAGCCACAGATCCGAATGGCAGTGCAAGGACGAAAGGAAGAAATGCCTTCTGTCTCTGTCGCAGGTCAAAAATGTCGTCCATCATTCCCACGAAAGCAGCTCCAAGCACTGCTGACAATGATACATTCAGCAGGTTCACGTTCTCAATTCCGTCCAAAGCCAGCAACGCGCTCACACCGGCAAAGTAACCCACAGCCACAGCGATGCCCCCCATCTCGGCTATTTCCGGACCACCGGGCTTGTTCAGATCCCTACCAACAATCCCTCTCGCCTTGAGCCTTGGGATAAGCCATGGGACAATGGCGTACGTCATAAGAAGAGATACGAAGAAGGCACCGCCAAATTCAATTCCACTAACCGTAGCCAAGTCACCATTCCACATATCGAATTACACTATTTATCCTTTGGAGCCTATTTGTCATCAGTGCATTGCCTCTGTGATCATTGGAGGTTCCGCACAAATCTGCGGCATCACTGACCGGGCTTCTCAATCACAGTCTTGCCATCGTGGAGACATATCGTCATTGTTGAGAATTCGGCAATATCCCTGTCATGGGTGGCCAAGAGCACAGTAGTGCCGAAATCTTCCCGCGCCAGTCGAAACATCTTTACTACATTCAGAGTATTCTCAAGATCAAGGTTCCCTGTTGGCTCATCTGCCAGGATGATTCTCGGTTCATTCATCAGTGCTCTAGCAATCGCCACGCGTTGTGCTTCTCCGCCACTGATCTTGTTGGCCCACTCATCTGCAATGTCCAAGATGTCAAATTTCCGGAGAACCCCGTCGATTCTATCTTCACCCTTCCTCCGAGATAATCTCAAGGGCAACAACAGGTTCTGCCTGACCGTCATATCCATTAGCAGATTGAAGTCCTGGAAAACGAAGCCGATCTTCTCCAGTCGCATTCTTGCCAGAGAGTCCTCAGACAAACCGATGATGCTATTACCTTCTATCACAACGTCGCCTGAAGTCGGACGGTCCAACCCTCCTACTATGTTCAAGAGAGTAGTTTTCCCGGAACCAGATGCTCCATGAATCGTCACGAAGTCTCCGTCTGCAACAGAGAACGAAACACCATCTAACACAGTCTTTCGACCATTGAATTTCTTGACCACATCTATGACTTCGACGATGTTGCGTGACATGATGTTGTTACGGAGTGAGGACTGCGCACACAACTATTTGTGGATTTCTGTAGGTTAGTGAAACAGCAAGTGCTCAATCCGATTCACACGTCCGTGCCACGAGACACCGAAGAGTTCAGTGTTGGTGGATGTCTATGTCCCGACAATCTGCAGGCAAATATACCTGTGATTCACTACCGCAAATAGTGGCAGGGTGTTAGGATTGACGAGTATTCGCCAAGACGGATTGTCCCCTTCTGAATCCATGCCTCTTGATGGTGCATTGACAGTGGATTTGGAGGACTGGAGATGCGCCCTGGACCCAGGCGCATATTCCGACTACAGACACCGTCCTCGATTGAACGAGGATTACCTGAAGCAGTCCACAAGGAATCTCCTCCGTGAGCTCGACAACGCTGGGACTAAAGCTACGTTCTTTGTGCTCGGCGAAGTCGCGATGACCGTTCCTGAAGTTGTAAGAGAAGTATCGCGACGAGGCCACGAGGTTGCGAGCCATTCGCCTGTCCACGTTCCGGCTCACAATATTCCTCGAGAGGAGCTCGAGTCTATGATCCGCAGAGACTTCTCGCTACTGGAGGAATTGACTGGTCAGAAGCCGAAAGGCTTTCGGACACCATATCTTGCGATATCAAGAGGCGATGGGTGGCTTCTTGAGATGCTATCGAAGATTGGCTTTCTCTACGATTCGAGCGTTGCCCCCACCATGAC
>Ga0315296_10003548_pt1 | contig 12999 bp, 10 predicted proteins | sample YL17G14_18_MG_FD_203921 | JGI IMG/M metagenome (GOLD analysis project Ga0315296, IMG submission 203921) | Sediment microbial communities from Yellowstone Lake, YNP, Wyoming, USA - YL17G14_18 | ecosystem: Environmental > Aquatic > Freshwater > Lake > Sediment | place: USA: Wyoming | collected... | reverse complement strand
CGGTTTATCGAACTCCCAGCGATCTCCCCTCAGGCGCCGCCCAACGAACCCCCGGTGGCGGCGGCGGAGGTCGATGAAACTGAGCGGTTCGTCGGTGAGCCCTTCACCTTCGATGCCACCTCATCCGACGATCCGGACGGCGAGATTGTGCTCTACGAATGGGATTTCGACGGTGACGGTGTGTACGGCGACAGCTATGACAGCGGCACCGACGAGATGCCGGTAATCGCCTACGACACCCCCGGCGTGCGAAACGTCGGCCTTCGCGTTCAGGATGACGACGAGGCGTATGACGAGCTCGATGAGCCGATTGTCATCACGGTCAATGAGCCCCCCAACGTGCCGCCGGTTGCGGTCGCCGACACGGGGCAGTTGTCCGCCTACGTCGGCGAGGTAGTGCTCTTCGACGGGTCGGACTCATACGACACCGACGGCTTCATCGTGTCATGGGAATGGGATTTCGACTTTGACGGAGTCTACGGCGACAGCTACCACGGCGGAACCGACGAGGCGCCGGAGTACATCTTCGATGCTCCCGGCTTGTTCTCGATCGACCTTAAGGTGACCGACGATGACGGCGCCACGGATACGCTGAACGAGCCCATTTCCATCATCATCGATCAGCTTCCCAACGTGCCGCCTGTCGCGGTCGCGTCGGTTCTCAACGAGACCATTTTCGATATCGATCCGGTCGAGTTCAGCGCGGAGGGTAGCTACGATCCGGACGGGACCATCAACGAGTGGCTCTGGGATTTCAACCTCAGCGGCAGTTACGGGGATCCGTACGATTTCGGTGTCCCGGAGCACCCGTTCAGAGTCTTCTCCGTGGGAGCGCACGTTGTGGATCTCAAGGTGGTGGATGATCGCGGGGGCGAGGACACGCTCGATGAGCCGCTCGAATTCTATGTGCGTCCGAGCGTCAGCATCACTCTCCCGGAGGACCAGTGGTTCAAGTACCAAGGCGGCTGGACATACGCCGCTCTCAACGCGCTCACGCCCTTCGATCTCCCGATCGGTTATGGCAGCCCGAGCGGGCCATGGGATTTCACAACCGTCGCGTATCCCGATGAGCCCGACACGTTCGATGTCCTGCCGCCCGATCATCCCGAGGTCGCGCCGTATGTCCCGGTCTACTTCCCGGCCTCCACCGCCTATTTCGTCCGGCGCGGTCTTGTCGGGTCCGAATTCTTGGGAACCATCTGGAATGCGGAGGAGCCTGACTATTACTACAATCTCCTCTGGCTCTACGGATTCTTCGGCGAGAACGAGATCACCGGCGCGATGGATTTCTATCTCTATAATGAAACGACCGGTGGAGCATGTCCCATCCATTTCCCGCTCGATCTCTCGATGGACGAGAGCTGGGTCAACTACTTCCCGTCAGTCGAGAATGGCTTCCAGGTCATTCGCTATCACGAATGGGCTCTCGGTCAGGGATTGATCCACGTGCCGTACTCCGGCTACCTCAATGGCGCGGCGCTCATGACCCGCACTATCTGGGAGCTTGAGGTGTTCGGCCAGCCGGCGCTGCAGGTCATGATCTACAGATGGCTCGACGACAGCGGAGTCGAGGTGGCGAGACTCTACACTTCGAACGACACCGAGACGGAGAACTTCGATCCGGAGACGTACGCCATTTTTGGATCATCCCGCCTCCTTGTCCTCGTCGACGAATGACAGGCCGATCGGGATGGGATCGCCCTCTCGATCCCAATGTACACTCGAAACCCAAGCCTCCGGCTTGGGTTTTTGCCGCCTGTGAGGGTTCATGCGGCAATTCCGCGGTGCGCGGGAGCCCCGACCAGCGCTACTCGGCTGCAGCACCAACGGAAGCCCGCCGCGGATACCCAATCCGTGCCATGTCGAAGCAACACAGTGGGAGTATCCTCAGCGATTGGTGGATTTCCAGTTGATTGGCATCTATAATCAAGTGCTGAAGGCTTGACAAGTTCCTGGGGGTGCACTATACTTTTGTTGAGTAGCCCCAAAGGTCCTTCGTTACATCGCTGGCCTAGCTACCTGTCTGAAAAGGACAAGCCAATGAAACGGATTCGTTGTCCGATACATGGTTTTATCCGTTTTTCCGACAATGAGCGAAAGGTAATCGACCACCCTCTGTTCAGGCGTCTAAGACACATACGACAACTTGCCCTGACAGAACTGGTTTATCCTGGGGCAACGCACACCAGGTTTGAGCACTCACTTGGAGTCATGGAAGCGGCTAGCCGCGCTTTTGACAGGCTCATGGATAAGTGCGGTGGCCGCATGGAGGAGGTATTCAAGACCGTCGAGGGCTTTGAACAACAGTCTCTAGCCAAGGCTCGTCAGGTTCTCCGCCTTGGCGCTCTGCTGCACGATATTGGCCATGCTCCCTTCTGCCACGCCGCAGAGGATGTGTATTTTGAGCGTATCGATCCGAAAGGTAAGCATGCGGCTCTGGGAGCCAGGATTCTGCGAGAGGATCTCACCGGCTTTCTGGACAATTTATATTGGCATGGATGCTCAGGATTCGTTGCCAACATGATCGATCCAAAGGGAGAAATCGAATTTCCGCGTCAGTTCAAGATTCTCCTCGATCTGGTTTCAGGGGAGATGGATGCCGATCGGACCGATTATCTGCTGCGAGATTCATATCATTGCGGGGTAGACTACGGTCGGTTTGATTATGAGAGGATGATTGAGTGTCTTGAGATACATGAGCCCGAGGTCGGCACACTCGAAGTTGCCTTGAATCGTGATGGCATCCACACATTCGAGGCACTCATCCTTGCCAGATATCATATGAATGTACAGGTGTACTACCACAGAGTCCGACGCATATACGATCATTACCTGAAGAAGTACCATGAAGCGCTAGGAGACCAGTGTCCAAAGACCAAAGAGCAAATCCTTGCCCAGAACGACTTTGCGATGATGGCACAGGTCATGGGTGATTCCGAGAAAGCGAATGGGGAAGCAAAGTTCTGGGCGGACAAGATCTGCAAACGCAAGCATGATCGCGTAGTGTTTGATTCAACTTTCAATGCAGATGCGAAGATGATAATGCATGCGAAAACGGTGTTGGATGCCCTCAGGAAGGAATTCCCTAGCGGAAACTTCACGCCTGACGAGATAGAACCCGTCTCCATTCACAGGCAAATGATACCAGGTGATTCGGAAGAAGCTGGCCTAGAGCTTTATCTGACTGGATTGGGCAAACCTGATCGCTCGATGGGGGAAGAGAGTCCGATAATCCGTGGGATGCCGAGGAAATTCCAATGCTATCGCATCTACTCAGATGTAGAACCCGAGAATGAGAAGCTACGCGATGAAATGACCGGTTTTGCTTTTAAAAAGTATCAAGAACTAGGAGGACGATGATGACCCTGCTATTGGCAGACACCAAGGATCAAGCGCTCTTGACGATGGTTATTGAGGAGGCCCAGAAGACCGGTGCTGACGGGAGGGGGTATCTGGGACGCACCGCTCTGCAGAAGATCATGTACTTCCTCAAAGTGTTAGAAGTTCCAATGAGCTATCGCTTCGACATTCACCATCACGGGCCTTTCTGTGTCGACATTCTGAACGACGCGGAGATTCTGATTGCCGACAATGTCATCAAGGACGAGTCACCCGACAAGGCTAAGTACTCTGACTATAAGACCTCTACGTCAGCGAAGGAGCTGTTGGGCAAATACTCTGAAGACCTGGATAAGCACAGGGGCAAGGTAAGCACCATCGTGGGGGCGATGGTCCCACTGAGTCCTGACAGGCTGGAATTGATCGCGACGCTTGACTATGCATATCGGTGGGTTAGAGCAACCGGCGGATCTGGGCCCTGGAAAAAAAGGGTGATGCAACGATTCTTCGAGATCAAGAAGGACAAGAAAGACAAGTTCCCGGAACAAGAGGTCTCGCAAGCTTACGATAGTCTGGTGAAAGCAGGTCTTATTCAGCGGTAGACGCTTATTATTTCTGTGCATCCGGACCCTTCGTGTGCTTGCTCCGCGCTGCAATTGAAAACCTGCGCCTGCCAGGTGGTCGGATTGGGGACTATCCTCGATTTCCACGCGCTCTCACCTTAATCGGTTGCCTCCCAGTCCTCGGAATGCCAGGAAAATGAGCCCGCTTGGGCTTTGTGCTACCATTCCATGCGGCTGGCATGACTGAGCCCGGTTCCACATCCATCGATCTTTACTCCATCCTCGGCGTCGAGAGATCCGCGCCCTCCGGCGCCATCCATCAGGCGTTCATCGAGCGGCTCCCAAGGCATCGCCCCGACAAGGACCCCGAGGGATTCAGAGCCATCCGCATGGCGTATCACACCCTCATGGACCCCAGGGCGCGCGAGGAGTACGACAATCTCATGGCCTGCGGCTCAGAGATCGCCGAGCTCATGAACGGAGCGTTCGGCGCGATGATCCAGGGCCGCCTGCGTCTTGCGGAGCAGCTTGTAACGAGGATCGTGGATGAGACCGGCGGGGCGAGCGAGGCGATGATGCTCCTCGGCATGGTGCAGTTCGAGCAGGAGCATTTCCACGATGCGATCGGGACGCTGGGCGAGCTGGTGGACCGTTTCCCGCGCGTCGCGCTCTACCGTGTCAATCTCGGCAACATGCTCATGAACCGTTACACCACCATCGAGGACGTTGAAGCGAAGGCGCACGTGCTCAGGCGCGCCCGAGAGCAGTACGAGCGAGCCATCGAGATCGATCCGCAGAGCCCGTTCCCCTATATCGAGATGGCGAAGACCTTCCACACTGAGGGCGACGACGAGACCGCGTGGCAGTGGACCGACAAGGCGGTCTGGGCGAACGGTCGGGAGGATTTCGAGGATTTCGACGCGCTCCTCTATGGCGGCATGGCTCTCGCCAACGCGGCTCAGATCGACAGACTGCGCGAGCAGATTCTCAGACTCGAGAGAGTCGTCCCGGACGTCGACGACGCGAGGCAGTTCGCGGTGAGTGCGCTGGTCAGCCGCACAATTCCTCTTGTCCAGGATCGTAGGCTCGCCGCCGCGCGAGAGCTGGTCCTCGCCGCCATCAGGCTCTCGCCCGACAGCAAGGAGCTGAGCGAGATGCTGAGGGACACGGACCTCGCGCTTGAAGCCGATCTGAGCTGGGGCGAGTTCAGCAGAGATCCCGCGATCATCCCTCCTCTGAAGGAGATGGCCGATCATTTGTTCAGGCACTTCCTGCTGCGATCCAGCGAGGATCGACTGGAGGAGGCGATCGGCGGGTTCTTCGACAAGCTTGACGGGCGGACCTTTCCCGAGGTGCGACGGAGCCTCGCGCGAATGAAGCGTCAGTATCCTTCCATCTGGAAACTGAGCGAGGAGTTCTGGGAGAACGTCCGGGGACTTGTCGGCGGTCGGATGAGGATAAGAGACCTGCTCATGTTTTTCGGTCTGATCGTTGCCGTGCTGGTGGTCCTGATCCTCCTCGGCACCTTCATACCGCAGTTGATCGTCTATCTCACGCACTAGCTTCTCACGAGGCAGTGTTCCCGAGCCGCGACGTTTCCGAACCGCAGTGTTTCCGAGCCGCGAGCGTTAGCGAGCGGGTCCGCGACTTTCGCAACCCATTCTCAATCACCCCTCTGGGAGCGCATGCGTCCCGCCTGCCGGAGCGGGGACTTTCCAGTCCGTATCCGGGCGCACGGCAGTGCGTCGCCGCAGGCAATAGGACGCGACGCATTGCCATGCGTCGCTAGGCGACTTTCCGATTCCCTCTTGCTATATACGGCAGATGCTATAAAATTGGGCTAGAAACTCGCGGGGAGACTGTCGATGAAACACATAAGGTTCCGGATTGTCTTTGCGGCGCTTTTATTCCTGACGTTGCTCATCGGATGCGGTGGATCTCATGAGCCGATTGCAGGCGGGCTCGATGCAGGTGTTGCGCCTGCGGCGGTCCAGCAACCGGCGCATCTCGGCGCCGTGAATCGGGTTCTTTGGGGACTCTGGAAGGTCAGCATCTCTGCGGACACGCGGACTGTCACGGTCGTGCCGGACCGCGCGGGCGCGCTGCACCTCAACGTCGTAAGGCTTCTGGAGGTCGTGCCATGCTCCGACTGCCTGACAATCAACAACCTGCAGGTGATCCCCGACGGCTTGAGCGCGGACGTGACGCTGACCCATCCCTTCCCGGAGCTTCTCCGGTATGCCGGATTTGACGTACGGGGTATTCTCATCTCCGGAGCGCGGTACACATTTCCCGCGAGCGGGGGGAGGATCGCGTGGGGGGATGATGTCGCGCGGATGCTGAATCCCGACGGCTACACGCACCTCTTTAGTCCGACGAATTTCTCGTACATGAACCCCCCGATTCTGGGCTACATTCCCGGCCACAAAGCGCCCGGCGGCGATCTCTCGGCGACGCTGAATCCATACGTCGCCTACGAGCGGGACAAGCCGCGATGCGTGTTCATGCCCGGAACAGCGAGCACACGGACCGTTCTGCTCCATGTCCCGGCCGGTCCGCTCGAATTCGGCTACGCAGTCGACGCGTCCTGGTGTCCGCCAGGCGTCGAAGTGACCGACCCGGTGAACGATTTCCCCCCGGAAGCGAACTCCATGGAGGCATATCGAGTCGATGTACGATTGGACCGGACGCTGGGGCCGCTGGTCGGAAGCGCGGCGGAAGTGCAGGTCGAAGTCTTCGATCATCAAGGGCTCGAATCGATCGGAGCGGTGACGATCGAAGCGCCGGACGTGTTTTCCGGCGAGCGTGCGCTCAGTTTCTCGACCGCGATGGGTGAGGAGAGCTTCCTGTTCACGGGCATCGTGACGAACGAGCTTGGGCCCGGCTACGGCGCCCATCCGCTGCTTGTCAGGATATCGGATACGGAAACGGATCAGAATCTGGGAGCTATCGACGCGTGGCAGGTTGCCGGCGTCAGAGTCAGGGAGGGCTGGGCGCGCATCTGGGACGCCAAAGAAGCAGTTGGAGTTGCCGTCGACGGCACGGGGAATGTCTACGTCACGGGCTATTTCCGCGGCATAGCCGGCTTCGGCGAGCCGCACATTTCGAATGGCCTCCAGGATGTCTTCCTGGGCAAGCTCGGTTCATCCGGGGAATTCCTGTGGGCGCGCACATGGGGCGGGCCGAAGGATGATCGCGGCTTTGGAGTCGCCGTTGACGGGGCAGGCAATGTCTACGTAACGGGCTCCTTCGAGGACACAGTCGATTTCGATCCCGACGGCGGCAATGATCCGCACACTTCGAATGGCGGCAGTGATGTCTTCCTGAGCAAGTTCGATCCGTCGGGCGACTTCAAGTGGGCGCGCACTTGGGGCGGGACAGGCGTTTTTGACGGCGGCTATGGGATTGCCGCCGATGGCCTGGGGAATGTGTACGTAACGGGCGAGTTCTATCAGACGGTCGATTTCGATCCGGGCGGCGGCGATCCGCATTCATCAAGTGGTTCCGCGGATGTCTTCCTCAGTAGATTCGATTCATCGGGCGACTTCGACTGGGCGCGGACCTGGGGGGCGGCAGGCCAGGATCAGGGCCGTGGAGCCGCCATTGACGGCTCGAGCAATGTCTACGTTGCGGGCTGGTTCGGGGGCACAGTCGATTTCGATCCCGGCGGCGGAGATCCGCACACATCAAACGGATCTTTCGATGTCTTCCTAAGCGAATTCGATTCGTCGGGCGACTTCAAGTGGGCGCGCACCTGGGGCGGGACATCCGGGGATGGGGCCTACGGCGTTGCCGCCGACAGCTCCGGGAGTGTTTATGTGACAGGCTATTTCCAGGACACAGTCGATTTTGACCCGGAAGGCGGCGATCCGCACAAGTCGAAAGCCGGGGAGGATGCGTTCCTGAGCAAGTTCGATTCATCGGGCAACTTCCATTGGGCGCGGACCTGGGGTGGGGGCGGAGTGGTGGACGAGGACGAGAGCTATGCGGTCGCCTCCGACAGCTCCGGCAATGTCTACGCTACCGGCTGGTTCCAGAACAAAGTCTGTTTCGATCCAGGCGGCGGCGATCCGCACACGGCTAAAGGCTCTTTCGATGTCTTCCTAAGCAAGTTCGATTCGTCGGGCAATTTCCAGTGGGCCCGAACCTGGGGTGGGTACGGTTGGGATCGAGGAGGCTGTGGAGTTGCCACCGACCGCTCCGGCAATACCTACGTTACGGGCTCGTTCTACTCCGATCCGGTCAATTTCGCCCCATCCGGCCCGCCGTGCGGCGAGCATCCGGATGAGTATACATCAAGCGGGGGATCTTACGCGTTCGTGAGCAAGCACCTCCCCGACGGCTGCTGGTGACGCCTTCCGCACGCAAGCAGGCTCGGCCGTCGCCCTCACCCGCGGACCGCACACTATCCAGTCCGCATCAGGAGCGCATGCGTCCCGCCTGCCGGAGCGCGGGCTCCCAGGGGCTGTCGAAAAAGTGCGTTAGCATGTGGGGCAGACTTTCCAGTCTGCCTGGAGGCTGCTTGTCGAGCGGGATGGCAGACTGGAAAGTCTGCCCCACATACATGAAGGATGGCTTTTTCAACAGTCCCCCCCAGCCCGCATCAATTTCCAGAAAGCCGCGACAGTCCCCCACCCCATTATCGCTGTCGAAGGAAACACAAATAAGCTACAATGGGAATCGCCGACGGTGCCTGGCAGGAGGTCGGGCTATGAGCGTCACGCTCAATCCGACAAGATTGGATGGGTACTGGTGGGCTGGATGGGCTCTGGATTTGCACACCGTATCAAGCGGACTTCTGGAAGACGGGAGTTTCGACACTAAGCGGACCGAGCTCGGGGAATTGCTGTACCGGCTCAAGTACAGGGACGACAGAAGCAAGGTCCGGACGATAGCCGAGATAGCCGCGATGTTCGTAAGAGAGAAATGGGGGATAGACCGGACGCTGGCGGCGGTCATCCCGATTCCGCCATCATCGCCTCGGCCATTCCAGCCAGTAGCCGCACTTGCGACCGAAATGGGCCGAATCCTTAATCTCCCTGCGCCATCCGACTATCTCTTCAAAACCAGGGACACTCCTCCCCTGAAGGAGCTTGAGGGACTGAAAAGCAGGCGCAAGGAACTCGAAGGCGCATTCGATGTCATTGACCAGCGGTTCGAAGGCAATCATGTTCTGCTGTTCGACGATCTCTATCGGTCCGGCGAGACTCTGAACGCCGCCACACTCACTCTCTATTCGAGGGGAAAAGCAGGTCGAGTATTCGTGCTGGCTCTGACCAGGACAAGGACGAAGCGGTAGGATGGAAGAAGCATACTTCTGGTACCGTCTTTTCATGACCAGGGGGACCGGCCCCAAGAGGCTTGCGCGGATGGCCAGGATCCTGGACGAACACAAGGTCAATCCAAAGGACATCTCCGCCGGCGCTTCTGAGCCGGCTGAAAAACACTCCGAGCTGGCGGCGTTTCTCGAGGGGAAGCTCGATTCGGGTGATACGGAAGACCTTTATTCAAGCTATGAGGAACTCACGAACGAGTCTGTCGAAGTAGTGCACCCGGGATTGCCGGTGTATCCTGTCGGATTGCTCGACGATGCCGAAAAATTCGGGATTTCTCCCGTGCTCTTCGTGAAGGGTCAGAAGGCGCTCCTGCAGGCCGACGGAGTGGCTATCGCAGGCTCCCGGAATGTGTCCGAAGAAGGAGCCGAGATCGCTCGGACGATCGCCGCCGACCTCGCGGGACAGGGAATGAACGTGGTCTCCGGCTATGCCAAAGGCGTCGACACCATGGCTCATCTGGGCGCCCTGGAAGCAGGGGGAACTACGACCGTCGTTCTCGGCCAGGGAATAAGGACCCTTCCCGTGAAGGGTGACTTCGGAGATGTCGACTGGGAGCATAACGTGCTGGTTGTCTCCCAGTTCGAGCCTGACGCAGGATGGACATCCTTTCGCGCGATGATGAGGAACAGACTGATCTGCGCGCTCTCGAATGCCGTCCTGATCATCGAGTCCGGTCCCGAGAGAGACTCGAATGGAAGGATGAGCGGCACTTTCAATACCGGCAAGACCGCCCTCGAAATGAACAGGCCTCTTTTCGTCATCAGTCCCGCCCCTTCTGAGGAATCCAGGATCGGTAACGAGGAGTTGATCCGGTGCGGGGGGATCGAGGTACAGCCCGCGAAGTGCTGCGCGGAAATACTCAAGCGTCTGGGCTCATCGATGGAGAAAGGCGAATCCTCGAAGCCGAGCGGTCCGCAGTCGCAAATGACCCTGTTCGACAGGTGAGTTACCTCCTTCCGGCGTCGGGCATCGAAAACAGGGTGCATAGGGATGTTGTCCATTTGCCGGGGTGATCCGCCCGCGCGATGCGACCCCCTTTCTCGATTGCAGACTATTCGGAAATGCGAAAACCCCGGTCGTCTCGATCCTGGGGTCTCACGGCGTCAATCCCGCGCGGTGATCTGATTTCCCTCGTGGGCAGTATCATCGGCACCGGTCAAGCACCACCCCCCAGGGCCTCCATAACACGCACCTTGACCTGCAAGGCAAGTTCAACAGCGTTCTCAGCTTCAGCAAGGCCAACTTCGGGCGAATCACCCGGATAACGGGCATCCACACTATAGTCGTTCAGAACAATCGCTGCTCTGAGAGAATCAGCAAGTTCTTCTGATACGGAGGCAGCAAGATCCAGGAGCAATCCCAGGTCATGCGTTTTCGGAAACTCAACCTGATGCTCCACAAGAAACGCTTTCAGATACTTCTCACACGCCTGCTGGGCGTGATAGCCGACTGCGCCGTAGTAAAGTCTCTCCGAAAGCAGATGCTCGGCCACGCCTGTATCCTGCTCGGCCTTGGCAAGCCATTGCCTCACCAGTTCGCGTTTCGTTCGTTCAGGCGGTCTCATAGACTACTTTTCCATATTTTCGGGCTGGATACGCTATTCCGCCGATAACGTCTTTCGTCTCCTCGAATCGCTGCACCGCCATGATGATTATGTCGAACGGGAAGCCCAGTCCGCGCAGAGCTTCCCGCACTCTATGGCTGTCCTTTCGAGGATCAACTGGGGGTCTCTTGAGGATGAGCAGGTCAATGTCGCTGTCGCGCGTCATTGTCCCTGTAGCGGCCGAGCCGAACAGGATTATCCGCTCAGGGCGAATCGTCTCCACAACTCGTCGCACGATCTCGGCTGTCAGTGCCTCGTCAATACCCATAGCATTGATCAGATTATACCAGAAAACCCCTTCTGTTCCGGGCGGATTGATTGTCCCTCTTGTTCGCTTTGGGCGACGCTGGCTACGCGTACCCGAGCTCATTTGCACGAAGAGGACTTGACAAATGGGCAGTCTTTGGCTATATTGCCAAATAGCCAAGAAGGCCTCGGTCACGCAAAATGGACGCTCAAATACAGGCAAGGTTCGACCTCAGAGCGAGAATCATCAAGGCCCTCGCCCATCCTGCACGGCTTTTCATTGTGGATGAGCTCGCGAAGGGCGAGCGATGCGTCTGCGAGCTGACCGAGTTGCTGGGGCTGGACGTCTCCACCGTCTCGAAGCACCTGTCGGTGCTCAGATCGGTCGGCCTGGTGACGGACGACAAGCGCGGGCTGAAGGTCTTCTATTCCCTCAAGACACCTTGCGTGCTCAATTTCTTCGGCTGTATCGAGGCGGTCATCCAGAGCAATGTCGAAGACCAGACCAGGCTTGTCGGATGAATCGAGTGGCGAGTTTTGAAAACTGACTGGAAAAAGGAATGGAGACCGCTGTCAATATTCGCGGCGGTTTTCCTGATTTTCTTCTTTCTCCCGATCGATCTGCTCCCTTCGGATAACCCGATAGTCGAGGCGCTTGCGCTCGCCAACGATTACGCGAGGCAGCACGTGATCCTGTGCCTTATTCCTGCGTTCTTCATTGCGGGCGCGATATCGGTCTTCATCAGCAAGGAGTCGGTGATCCGGTATCTCGGTCCGGACGCGAACAAGGTTCTCGCGTACGGCGTCGCGTCCGTATCCGGCACCATTCTCGCCGTGTGCTCATGCACGATTCTCCCGCTGTTCGCCGGAATCCGCCGCATGGGCGCAGGTCTCGGTCCCGCGATCGCGTTCCTGTATTCCGGCCCGGCGATCAATGTGCTGGCGATAATCCTCACCGCCAGAGTGCTGGGGATCGAGCTTGGAATCGCCCGCGCGGTGGGCGCGGTCGCGTTCAGCATCGTCGTCGGCCTCATCATGCATTTCATCTACAGAAACGAGGAACGCGCGCAGGCCGAACGGATGCAGTTAGTAGAGACGGCGCCAGCGAGGTCTCTTCGGCAGAATGGGTGGTACTTCGCGTCGATGGTCGCGATTCTCGTTTTCGCGAACTGGGCGAGGCCGCAGGACGAATCCGGCTTCTGGCTCGCGGTCTACTCGTCGAAATGGATCCTCACCGGCCTGAGCGCGGTGGCCCTGGCCGCGATGCTTGTCGCGTGGTTCGCTCTCAAGTGGTGGAAAGTGATCGTTGTCGCCCTCCCGACTTTGATTCTCGCGCTCGCGCTTCCCCGATATCCGCTCATTTCGTTTTCGGTCGCGATTATCGGTCTGTCCTGGATGACAAGCACCGACGATGGCGAGACCGGCGAATGGTTCGAGTCGACCTGGGGCTTTGCGAAGCAGATTCTGCCGCTTCTCTTCTATGGGGTTCTGATTGCCGGCGCGCTGCTTGGACGCCCTGGTCATGAGGGACTGATACCGTCGGCATGGATCGGCGGCCTGGTCGGGGGCAACTCGGTCTTCGCGAACCTGTTTGCAGCGGTTGTCGGCGCGTTCATGTACTTCGCGACCCTCACCGAGGTGCCCATTCTCCAGGGACTCATCGGGAGCGGCATGGGCAAGGGTCCCGCGCTCGCGCTCCTTCTTGCCGGACCCGCGCTCTCGCTTCCGAGCATGCTCGTCATACGGAGCGTGATCGGAACGCAGAAGACGGTCGTGTATGTGACGCTTGTGGTCATCATGGCCACAGTAAGCGGCTTGATATATGGTCGTTTCTTCTAGAGTGCCGTCAGCCTCCGGCTGTCGGTCATCAGTGCCGTCAGCTTCTGTTTGTGCCGACAGCCTCCGGCTGTCG
>Ga0315296_10003547_pt1 | contig 13000 bp, 11 predicted proteins | sample YL17G14_18_MG_FD_203921 | JGI IMG/M metagenome (GOLD analysis project Ga0315296, IMG submission 203921) | Sediment microbial communities from Yellowstone Lake, YNP, Wyoming, USA - YL17G14_18 | ecosystem: Environmental > Aquatic > Freshwater > Lake > Sediment | place: USA: Wyoming | collected... | reverse complement strand
CGAGATAGTGTATCAGGGCGTATCTTGCTCTGGTTAGCCGCCCTGATGAAATCGTTTCCTATATTGCGGCCAAGAAAGTCTTGGATGTGCGTCTGCGACTTTAGGGGGAAATCCTGTCCGCTAAGGTTTATGAAGAATTTCCATTCCGAGCCGATTTTCAATAACTCCTTGATGCCTCGCAATTCAGCATCTACCAGGCTGTATCCCCCCCAAAGAGTGCTTTGGCTTTTCAGCAAGGATGTGTTAGGAAAACCTGATAAGAAATCTTGTATCTCCGTCTGTAATCCAACGCCTGATCTCTTATCCACATGAACCAGGTAATAGTGGGCGGGGTGGTAAATTGCCCTAAAGAGTCTTTTGAACTGGCCGGGATACCGATGCATCAAGATGAGGTATGCGATCATGTCCTTAATAATCTCCTATAATCTGTAGCTTCTCAATGATTCGCGGGAAGCCAACCCTGCCCAGTCTCTTTTACTCATAAAAACCAAGGTTACGGGCAACTTTCCCCCCAGTTATTGAGAAGATACTATAAGTTGTATCTCTCGAATTTCTATCGTGGCAAACCTTTCATGGTTAGGATATGGCTATGCCAGAATTATATTCCAATACAACGGCTTGGCCGAAAAATGGGCGACACCTTTGCATACAACGCGCGGGCTAACAATTGATTCTACGGACTCTTGCTATACGGCAAATATGCGGTATAGCATGACCGTTAGAGTATAATATACTGCGTATTCGCAAGGTTATTGCTTTCTGTTATGTGCATAACTCTGCGCCTGATCAAATTATAGTACAAATTTCATAAACCTGGAGCACCGATGAGTGAACCATCTTCGCCTAAGCCCAAAAAGCTTTTGGATCAATTGCGTGACGCCATCCGGATAAAACATTACGCCTACAGTACAGAAAAAACCTATACCCATTGGGCAAAACGCTATATTCTTTTCCATAACAAGCGCCATCCGGCTGCAATGGGCGCTCAAGAAATCGAAGCCTTTCTCACCCACCTAGCCCAAGTCGAAAACGTAGCTGCTTCTACCCAGAATCAGGCTTTCAATGCCTTATTATTCCTCTATCGCAATGTCCTGCATATCGAACTGGATGTTCCCATCAACGCCCTGCGCACTGACCTCAGTCTATTGCCCTTACGCCAGGGGGTAAACTAAAAGTGGATTTCGAAATCCACTTTTAACTTATTACCCTTACGCATGCGGGGTCAACTCAAATCTTGTACTCGAGTACAAGATTATCGCCTCCACGCCCGCCTGGGATCAACTCAAGTAAAAAGTTCGTTACGTAACGCACTTTACCACATCCCCACGCCAGTGGGGTAAACTTTTGTTGCCGATAATGTATCGTTACCACCGCTGGGCAGAAGATATCCGGTTGATGCAGGAACTGGGACTCATGGCTTACCGTTTCTCAATCGCCTGGACGCGCGTCCTGCCGGCAGGTCGAGGCAAGGTCAATCAACCTGGACTGGATTTCTACAGCCGCCTGGTACATGGTCTTCTGAAAGCCAGCATCATTCCATTTGCCACACTCTATCACTGGGACCTGCCGCAAGCGCTCCAGGAGGAAGGCGGTTGGGCTGCCCGCTCAACCGCTGAGGCCTTCATTGAATACACTGACGTGGTCACCCACTGCCTGGGCGACCGGGTCATGCATTGGATCACCCATAACGAACCTTCCGTGGTGACAATGGATGGCTATCTGAACGGGGAACACGCACCGGGTATCCAGGATTTCCCTGCGGCGCTTAAAACAAGCCATCATCTGCTGCTTTCACACGGCTTGTCAATACTTCTCATCCGGCAGAACAGTCCGGGCGCAGAAACCGGCATCACGCTGAACGTCAACTGGACGGTGCCAGCCTCCAACAGCGCTTACGACCGCGACCTGCAGCACCATGAACAGGGTATCTGGTGCCGCTGGTTTTTGGATCCCCTTTACGGACGAGGCTATCCAGCCGATATTGTCGCGGATGCAATCGCGGAAGGTCACCTACCTGCCAACGGCTTGACCTACGTTCAGGATGGTGACCTGCGGGCGATCGCAACACCCACTGATTTTCTCGGCGTGAACTACTATACCCGCTTCATCACACGGGAGCATGACAAACCTGACAACCTGCCCGAAGTGACCACTGCTTCTCCTGAAGGTAAAGAACATTGGACGGAGATGGGCTGGGAGATCTATCCGGATGGATTGTTCAATGCGCTTGCCTGGTTGTACTTTGATTACCAGCCTGCCAAGATCTTCATTACTGAAAATGGAGCCAGTTACTCGGACGATCCGGATGCTGAAGGCAGGGTTCATGATCATCAGCGCATCGATTACCTGCGTTCACATTTCACCGCTGCCCATCGGGCTGTCCAAGCAGGCATTCCCCTGGAAGGCTATTTCGTCTGGTCGCTGATGGACAACTTCGAATGGGCGGAAGGTTATTCGCAGCGTTTTGGACTGGTGTGGGTGGATTACTCTTCACTGGAACGGAAGCTCAAAGATAGCGCCCTCTGGTATAAAAAAGTGATCGCGGAAAACAATTTGGAACTTCTTACGGATACCCAATCCACAAATCAAGTTACTGGTTGAGGGTTTGGGTTTATCGGGATATAGAGGCGGGAATACAGATTCCTGATTGACATGGAGCATCATTTTATGTATACTTCATGTAAGCGCTTTCATGTCTATCAGGTAGATTTACCTGCAAATCAATGCCATCCTCTCACCGACCGACCATTTCCGATGTCGCCGCTCTGGCTGGTGTTTCCATTGCCACCGTCAGCCGCGTGATCAACGGAAGCAGCCAGGTTGCCAGGCAAACAGCCCAGCGGGTAAAAACAGCGATCACTGAACTGAAATATACACCGCACGCCGCAGCGCGCGTTCTTGCCAGCCGTAAAACCAACACGATAGGCCTGCTCCTGCCTGAGATCAGCGGTGCATTCTTTCAACCCCTGCTGCGAGGCATAGAAGCCGGCACACAGGAAGCCGGCTTTGATCTGCTGATTCACACCACCGGTGATACACAATCCACTGCTGCTGTACGCCGCCCCCTTGGTGAACACAATACCGATGGTCTGCTGGTCTTCACCGACAGCCTAGATCATAAGGAACTGAGGCGTCTTCACAGCATAGGTTTTCCGGTCGTGCTCCTGCACCAGGCGCCCCCCAAATCCTTGATGATCCCGGTCGTTACGATTGAAAACCAATCCGGTGCGCAGAAAATTGTTGAGCATTTGATCGTCGTCCATGGCTGCCGCCGGATCGTTTTTTTAAGGGGCCCCGAAGACCACGAGGACTCTTTCTGGCGAGAAAAAGGTTACCGCCAGGCACTGAAAGACCATGGAATTACTTTTAACCCATCCCTGGTTTTACGCGGCGGTTTCAACCCGGACGAATCCCGCCAGGCTCTAACACGTTTATTATCAAATGGAAAGGAGTTCGATGCAATTTTCAGCGGGGACGATGATTCCGCCATCGGAGTCATCCTGGCGCTCAGGCAGGCGGATTGGAGAGTCCCGGAGGATGTAGCCGTTGTTGGGTTCGATGATTCGTCTTTCGCCCGGACCCTGGATCCACCATTAACCACTGTCAGCGCCCCAACGGAACGAGTGGGACGGGAAGCGGTGCGCCAGCTGGTTCGAATTATCCACGCCGAGAAAGTGGAACCACGCCTGATCTTACCCACCGAGCTGGTCATCCGCCAATCGTGCGGCTGCCAGGCTTGATAAAAAGGAGGTAACCGGAAAAACACGAATGAATGTGTCACAACTTTTTTCACCATATTTTTCTTTAGGAGGAGTAAGCTCATGAAACATAAACAGATTTGGTTGATCATCAGCATTTTGCTCATCGGCAGCATGATATTAACCGCCTGCGGAGGGAAACCCGCTGAACCTACGCTGCTGCGTGTCTGGATCCAATGGGGTGATAACCCTGCCCAGATCCAAGAGCTGTTCGATAAATACACCAAAGAGTCCGGGATCAAGGTTGAAGTGACCGCCCCGCTCGAGGAGGATAAGATCCTGCCAGCCTTGACCGGGTCCGATCCGCCAGATGTCCTGGTGCTCAGCGGTGGTGACCTGGTCAAATCGTATGCCAAAGAGGGCATGGTGGCAGAACTCACCGATGCCATAAAAACAGGTGGCATGGACCTGAACGACTTCTTCCCTGCCCCCCTGAATCAATGCAAGGCAGGCGATAAAATTTATTGCCTCCCCTGGGGCACAGACATGTACGCGTTGTTCTGGAATAAAGACCTGTTCGAGGCAGCCGGGCTGGATCCTGAAACTCCCCCACAGACCCTGGAAGAACTGGTCGAATTCTCTGACCAGCTCACCAAGGTTGGGGCAGATGGCAAACTTGAGCAAATCGGCTTCCTTCCGGACCAGGCCTGGGGGCACTCCGATCTGTACATCCGCATGTTTGGCGGCTTCTGGTACAGTGAGGACGGTGCGCATGTCACCGCTAACAGCCAACCTATGATCGACGCACTGACCTGGCAGCAACAGTTCTATACCAAGTATGGTGTGGATGAAGTGCTTGCCTTCTCATCCGGCTGGGGAGATGCCTATATGTCGCCCGACTACCCCTTCTACACGGGTAAACTGGCGATGTACGTAGACGGAGAATGGATGACCGGTCCGAACTTCATCAGCAAATTCAAGCCTGAGCAGAGCTATGGTGTTGCGCCCTTCCCATACCCGGCCGATCACCCGGAACGCGCCAGCACTGCTGTTGTCCAGGGGACGGTGGCTGTGATCCCGGCTGGTGTCAAAAACAAGGATGCCGCGGCAAAGCTGCTGGCATGGATGATGTCGCCGGCAGTGGTTGCGGAGGAAATGTGCGTCAACGCCAACCTGCCAACCAGCAAAAAGGCTGCCGAGGATAAATGCTTCACTGCCAATCCAAAGTTCAAGGTCTTTGTTGACCTGATGGCAAGCCCCAATGCGAAGATCATCATCACGACACCGATCTCGCTTGAATTCAACGATGCCCTAGGCCTGGTGGAGGAACAAGTGCTGCATACCGGCGCCGATGCAAAGCCATTGCTGGAACAACTCCAGTCCGAGTTCGAACCCAAATTACAAGAGGCGCTGAAGTAAACCATGACCGACAAAGGAGGGCGGTGTTGATACCGCCCTCTTTTCTTATTCGCTGCACTGATAAGGAGGAACAAATGGGAGTACTGCAAAAATCCGGACGAATAATGTCCTGGCCGTGGAAATCCCGGAGGTGGAGTCACCACGAACGTGTCAATTTCAAGCAGGGAATGTTGTTCCTCCTCCCCTGGACGATCGGCTTTTTGGCTTTCACTCTTTACCCGATGCTGGCTTCGCTGGTTTACAGTTTCAGCATTTATCATTCCAAACAACCACTGGAATGGGTAGGCATCCAAAATTATGCCCAACTATTGAAAGATGACCTGTTCTGGAAATCCCTATCCAATACGGTTTTCCTAGTGGGTATCGGCGTTCCGTTGACATTATTGGCTTCATTTTTTTGCGCCGTGCTTCTGAACCTGAAAGTACGCGGCCAGTCCATATACCGCGTGATCTACTTCCTGCCCTCCATCGTACCGACCGTGGCAAGCACCATTCTCTGGAAGTGGATACTCAGCCCACAAACCGGTATCCTGAATACCCTGCTGGGATATATCGGAGTCCAGGGTCCCAACTGGATGAGCAACCCGGACTGGTCCAAGCCGGGGCTTATCCTGCTCGGATTATGGGGGATGGGCAATACAATAGTTATCTATCTATCAGGCTTACAAGACGTACCGGTTCACCTGCTGGAAGCCGCCGAACTGGATGGAGCCACCTGGTGGCAGAGACTCTGGCACGTCACAATACCAATGGTTTCCCCCATCACTCTCTTCAACCTGATCACCGGTGTAATCTTCATGTTCCAATACTTCACCCAGGCTTACGTCTTCCGCGGTTTTCAGGGTCTTGGCTATCCATTAAACTCGACCCTGTTCTATAGCGTATACCTTTACCAGAATGGTTTTTTATGGCTCAAGATGGGATATGCATCAGCCATGGCCTGGATACTATTCATTGTTATATTGATCTGCACCCTCCTGCTCCTGAAGGTCAGCGAGCGGTTTACTTATTACGCAGGGTAACGCCATGACCGCCAAGCATACATCCCGATACCCAGAACCACGCCCACCTGTAGAGACAGAAGAAGAACGCCGCGGGCGATTCCGGATGCGCAAGATCCGCAACTTCTTTCAATCGCTCTTCAGCCACACCCTGATCAATTTCTTCGGGTTGTTCTTCCTGGTGCCCTTCCTATGGATGCTGGTAACAGCCTTCAAATCCAACGAGGATGTCTTCCATACACCGCCGCGTTGGCTACCATACGACAACGTCTTTGTTGAGGTACACGGAGAACAGTACCCCCTCTACAACGTACAAACTGAAGATGGCATAAAACAGCTGGCTGCCATCAAGATCATTGAAGGCGTTGGCTCGTTCGTCGACCCTGCCAATCCAGACCAGGTCATGCAGTTCGAAATGCAGCAAGGTGCGGTGAGAATTGCTGAACCGATCATGCATATCAGTTTCCGTTGGAAAAACTTTCCCGATGCAATGGAACGCGGCAGCCGGCCGGGCGTCGGTGCCAGTTTCTGGGTCTATTTCAAGAACAGCCTGGTCATCGCATTTTTCGTAATCATCGGGACTTTGTTCTCGAACACGCCCGTTGCCTACGCCTTTGCCCGGATCAAATTCCGGGGCAGCAATATCCTTTTTATCCTAGTACTGGCGACCATGATGCTGCCCTTCCAGGTCACCATGATCCCGATCTATCTGCTGTTCAACGATTTCCTTGGCTGGGGCAACACCTTTCTGCCACTTATCATCCCGGCTTTCTTTGCGAACGCCTACGATGTCTTCCTGCTGCGGCAGTTCTTCCGCACCATCCCTGAAGAGATGTGTGACGCTGCCCGCGTGGATGGCGCTTCCGAATGGCAGATATTCACCCGCCTGGTCATTCCACTCTCCATTCCAGTTCTGGCAACCGTGACGGTCTTCACTTTCCTCTGGTCCTGGAACGACTTCACCGGGCCTCTTCTTTTCCTGACCAGCCCGAGCAAATATACCATGGCGCTTGGCTTGCAGGATTTCCAGAGCCAGCGCACAATGATCTGGAACCAGTTGATGGCAGCAGCAACCGTCTTCACCGTCCCGATCGTGATCGCCTTCTTCTTTGCCCAGAAGACCTTCATCCAGGGTATCAAACTAACCGGATTGAAGGAATAGAGGCATAAACCCGGCTGTAATATCAAATCCTAACACGAGAAAACTCACATGACTCTCCCGACTAAAATCACGGTCATCGGCGCGGGAAGCGCTTCGTTTGGTGAAAACACACTCTCAGCCTTGATGCGCAGCAAGAGGCTGCGCGGCAGCTCGCTTGCCCTTGTGGACTGTAATCCCCAGGCGCTGGATATCGTTGGCCGGCTGGCGGAACGCCTAAACCGTGAATGGAACAGCCAAATGACAATCACCACCCACGCCCACCATCACCAGGCGCTCGAGGCTGCGGAATTCGTGGTCTCAGCGATCGAGGTTGGACCGCGCGAAGACTTATGGCGCAGCGACTATGAGATCCCGCTGAAATACGGCGTGCGCCAGCCTTACGCCGAGAATGGTGGCCCGGGCGGCTTTGCGCACGCGGCTCGCAACATCGGTCCGGTGATGGAGATCGTACGAGACATGGAGCAGATCTGCCCCAACGCCTGGTTCATCAATTTCACCAATCCCATGATCCGTATCTGCGATGCGGTCAACCGCCACAGCCGGATCAGGGCGGTCGGTCTCTGCCACCAGATCTTCATTGGCTACACCTTCGTAGGCATGATGATCGGCAAGGACCTGGGTATTGATGTTCCTGAGGGCATCACCGGAATGCACTCCGATATCCTCCAGGCGCCACTGCACGACCAGATCGTGAAGCAGGTCGTCCCGTTGGTCGATATTCGGGCTGCCGGTCTGAACCATTTCTCATGGATCCTCTCCATCCATGACCGGCGCACAGGTGAGGATCTTTATCCGCTCTTCCGCGAACGCTGGGGGGCTTACGACCCAGCTTTCGAGCCATTGACCCGGCGTGTCTTCGACGCATTCGGCTTGTTCCCCGTGCCAGGTGACACCCACCTATGCGAGTATCTGCCCTGGGTCAGCGATCCTGTTACCAAGCCATGGGAAAAATATAATATCAAGCTTTATGATTGGGACCTATGGGCTGGTATGCGTGATCTCAGCCTGGACCGGCTGAAAGATATGGCGGACGGGGTAATGACAATTGAGGGGCTGCTCGATACCGATTCCGAGGGCGCATTGGAGATGATTGAGAATATCGCCGGAGCAGGTACACATTATCACCTGGCGGCTAATCTACCCAACCAGGGCCAGATACCCAACCTCCCTCCCGGGGCTGCGGTCGAAACACCGGTCGTGGTGGATGGCGCTGGCATCCATCCTGTCCATGCCGGTTCGCTGCCTGAACCGATAGCGGAACTGTGCCGCCGTGAACTGACGGCAGTGCAATTATGCGTTGATGCCGCCATCGAAGGTGACCGGCAGAAGGCACTGCAATGCCTCCTGCTCGATCCGGTCATCAACGACATCGAGCTGGCAGGGCAAATACTCGATGATTATCTGAGCACTTATAAGAAGCACCTGCCACAGTTTTGGAAATGAGAACTGTTTGGAACCTGCCCAGGGTGGAGTTCATCCCCTTCCCTGAAGTGGATGAGTACCGTCCAATACTGTTGGTCACTTCCCCACCGGCCTGGAACGCCGTAGCGGGTCATTTGCATCTCCCTGACAGGAGTAGGGTCGATGTGGCAGAAGCCACAATCGCTCACTGGGATTCGCTGCTCGAGTCCCTGGACAACCCGGGGGATTACAAGGTGGCCTATGGCGTTGGCGGAGGCCTGGCTGCTGACGCCGCCAAGTATATGGCGTTAAAGCTCGACCTGCCCCTGGTCTGCCTGCCGACTGCCCTCTCGGTGGATGCGTTCCTCACTTCCACCTCGGGCATTCGCCAGGATGGCTGTGTTGATTACATGGAAACCAAAACCCCGGAGGTATTGTTGGTAGACTTAAAGGTAATCGCAGCCGCGCCTGAATCCCTGCGGGCGGCTGGCATCTGCGATGTGTTGTCCATTGCCACCGGCTGCTGGGACTGGCAGTTCGCCCACGAGCGTAACATGAACCCTCCAGGTATGGAGTTCATACCCTTTGTCTACGATAATGCCCAATCCATCCTGCGCGGCGCTCTTGACTGCGCCGCTGCAGCTGGGCGGGGCGACCACGACGGATTGAAACAACTCCTCGACTGCCTGTCCCTCGAAGTGCAGCTATGCAATCAAATCGGTCACTCGCGTCCCGAGGAGGGCAGCGAACACTACTTTGCTTACAGCCTTGAAAATATCGCCGGTAAGTGTTTACCGCATGGTGACCTTCTTGGTCCGGGGATTATCACAATCTCCCATCTGCAGGGTCAGGATAGCGCACCCCTCGAACTGGCATTGCGTTCCTGCCACATCCCTATTGATCGTATCCCGGAGCAAACCATCCAGGAAACATTAAAAGGGCTGCCCGGGTACGCCAGGCGGCACAATCTGCCATACGGTATCGCTCATGAACTCACCCTTTGATCGGTGGAGGCTGACTTGACCCTCAAACTTGCGATCGCCGGCGCTGGATACATCGCCAATATCCATGCTCAGGCAATAAAAACTCTTCATGACGCAGAACTAGTTGCTGTCGTTGAAAAATTTTCAGATAAAGCCGCCGAATTCACCGGGAAATTTAATATCGGGCGGCGGTATGAGAGCATCGATAATCTCCTCAAAGATGTTGCGGTGGATGCGCTGGTCATTTGCACGCCCAACTTCATGCACGCTCCGCAGGCAGTCACTGCCTTAGAGAGAGGCATCCACGTCCTGGTTGAAAAGCCCATGGCGATGAATGCGTACGAGGCGGAAAAAATACTTTCAGCCAGCCGCAGATCTGGCGCAGTGTTAATGGTAGCCCACTGCTGGCGCTTTGACAGGGACGTGCTGTGGCTAAAAGAACAACTTCAAAGCGGGGTGATCGGCAGGATCATCCGCACCAAGGGTTACGGGGTACATACGTTATGGGGGCCCGGCGGGTGGTTCACCCAAAAACAGTTCGCTGGCGGCGGAGCCCTGGCTGACATGGGCATCCACGCACTCGATACTGCCCGCTTCCTGCTGGGCGACCCGCAGCCGGTCAGTGTCTACGCTCATATCGGCACCTATTACCGGGATTTTGATGTTGATGATACCGGCATCATCCTGGTCAACTGGGATAACGGGGCGGTCTCGTACATCGAATCCGGCTGGTGGCAGCCCCACTCGGACGGACCTGAAGCGGCTACCCAGCTCTACGGCACCTCAGGATTCGCCCAATTGTTCCCGACCTACCTGCAAATATCTTATGCTGAAAAAGACCAGGTCGAAAAGATCGACCCCGGCTTTGAATTTCCCCGTCCAGAGCACTGTCCCCAAGTAATGTACGACAACCAGATGGCGCATTTTGTAGATTTTATTCGCACTGGCAAGACGCCCATCCCTGACGGGATGGTGGGGTTGGTTAATATGAAGATTGTGGATGCAGCATACGAGAGCGCCCGCAGCGGAAAGGTGGTGGAGCTATGAAAATATCTGTCATTGGCGGCGGCTCGACCTATACGCCGGAGTTGGTTAACGGTTTCATTTCCCGTTCCGGACGCCTGCCGCTCAAAGAGCTGTGGCTGATGGACATCGACCCCCTTCGCCTGGAGGTTGTCGGCGGGTTTGCCCAGCGCATGGTGGAGGCAAAAAGTTCGCCTTTCAAGGTCATCCTCTCCACAGACCAGCGCGAGTCGATCCAGGCTGCCTCCTACGTCATCACCCAACTGCGGGTGGGCATGATGCCCGCCCGCCGAGCCGACGAATATCTCGGTCAGCGTCACGGTTTGATCGGCCAGGAGACCACCGGAGTGGGCGGCATGGCAAAAGCCCTGCGCACCATCCCGGTTATCCTGGATATTGCCGGGAACATCCGTGAAACCGCTCCAGGAGCATTGCTGCTCAACTTTACCAACCCGGCCGGCCTGGTGACCGAAGCCCTGGCACGCTACGCCAGCGACGTTCCCGCGGCCGGCGTGTGCAACGTCGGGATTACCACCAAAATGGAGATTATTAAGGAAGTGGAGTCATTGCTGGGAACCAGCATCGACCCTGACCATGCCCAACTGGTCACGCTCGGCCTTAACCACCTGACCTGGCACCGCGGCTTCACGATCGACGGTGAAGATTTATGGTCTCGTATCTTCCCTGCCTATGTTGCAGAAATGCGTGAAGACCCCAACCCTGAATGGGATGTGCACACGCTGGAAACGCTGGGGATGATACCGAACTATTACCTGCAGTATTATTACTACACATCAAAAATGTTGAAAGCACAGGAGAAGTGGCCTCCGTCGCGCGCCGAGGAGGTCATGGAAATCGAGAAAGACCTGCTGCGCCAATACGCCGATCCTGCGCTGACCGAATCGCCCGCCGACCTGATGAAGCGCGGCGGCGCGTATTACTCCACCTTGGCAACCCAGTTGATCGACTCGCACTACAACGACCTCGGGCAGGTTCACATAGTGAATGTACGGCAGGGAGGCGCAGTCTCGACCCTTCCTGCTGACTGGGTGCTGGAGATGCCTGCCAAAGTTAACAGAAGCGGCATCCAGCCTCTCCCCGCCGAACCGCTGCCACTGGTCTGCAGCGGGCTGATCAACCAGGTCAAGATGTATGAACTGCTGGCTGTCGAAGCGGCTGTCCACGGCGACCGGAATGCCGCCTACCAGGCTTTGCTGGCTCACCCCCTTGGTCCGCAGGCCGATAAAGTCCAGGAAGTGCTCGACGATATGTTGGAAACAAACAAACCATACCTGCCGCAGTTCTGGAAATAAACCTGGCCTGCCGGAATTAATCCATGCGTCTTGCTGTTCTTTCCGACATTCATGGTAATCTGCCAGCGCTGGATTTCATTACCCTTGCCCGCTGGATGGCTGAAGAAGCCGGATACAAAGATCTTGAATACATCCCTGATGACATCTGGGAACTGGCAGCGGTTAAATACGGGATAGGAGTATTATAAAATTTACACCATAAAGGACATGAAGGAATACGAAGAAAGCCTTAATAAATTTATCCACGAATAATACGTCTAATGGTAATACCATATGGATCATAACAACCTTCGAGAACCTGACTGGAAGCACATATGTCCATCAATCCGGTTTTAAAACGTCTCGGTTTCTCCAACACTGACCGACTGGTCATCATCCACGCGGATGACATCGGCATGTGCCAGGCATCCATCGCTGCATTTGCCCATCTTTGGGAATACGGCACTGTCTCATCCGGCGCGCTGATGATGCCATGCGCCTGGGCTCCTGCTGCGGCAGAGTTCTGCCGGACACACCCTGGTGTAGATATGGGCGTTCACACCACATTGACCAGCGAATGGAACAGCTACCGCTGGGGACCCCTGTCCACATGTGACCCGCATTCGGGCCTCCTGGATGAGGATGGTTTTTTTCACCGCTCGACCCAGGAAACCCAGGCCAACGCCAGTCCCGAAGCCGTCATGGTCGAGCTGCAGACACAGATCGTCCGGGCGCTCGCCTGGGGCATTGACGTCACCCACCTGGATACGCACATGGGTACTGTCGCGCACCCGAAGTTCTTCCCTGCCTACTACCAGGCGGCAGTGCAGCATAACATTGCTGTCATGATCCCGCGCGGAGAGGCTGCCGTATACCAGGAGATGGGGTTGGACGCAGAGACCGCGGCCGGATTCGCTGCCCTGACCAGCCAGTTGGAAGAGCAGGGACTGCCGCTGGTAGATGCCATCCTCAGTCTGCCGCTGGATAAGCCTGAGGGACAGATCGACCTGGCGAAGAAATT
>Ga0315296_10003546_pt1 | contig 13001 bp, 15 predicted proteins | sample YL17G14_18_MG_FD_203921 | JGI IMG/M metagenome (GOLD analysis project Ga0315296, IMG submission 203921) | Sediment microbial communities from Yellowstone Lake, YNP, Wyoming, USA - YL17G14_18 | ecosystem: Environmental > Aquatic > Freshwater > Lake > Sediment | place: USA: Wyoming | collected... | reverse complement strand
GTTTTCTTGCCAAGTTTGCCAAGCCTGATACATGAAGTAGAAGCCAAGGCCTATCAGGAACAGGCCCATTATCACTAAAAGGATCTGCAGTGTTTTGATTCCAACTTTCGTAATGAACTTTCTCTTGAGTTCCCTCATCTGTTCTGTCTGTAGGGTTTTCTTTCCTTCGCCGCCTTTCTCAATAGAAATCTTCGGCTGACTGGGCAGCGTGCGGTTCTTCCAGCACAGGATGTCTGAGAGTTTTATGCCGTTCTCTCTGTAAACCTGAGTTAACTTTTCAGCCAAGGCTTTGCCAATCAGAGATTTTCCAGTTCCAGGGTCTCCTAAAAGAAGAAGATACGGCCCTGGGCTTATCACAGTTTTAGCTGAAGGTTTGGGCTTATCAGGGTTGCTCCAGCTCTCGTACCATTTCAATTTTTCAAGTGTTTTAAGCTTGTGCACCCACTCGTCAAGACAGAGAAAACATTCCTTAAGCGCCTGCTCCTGTCCAATCGCCCAGTTTATCAGGTTATCGTCAACGGGAAAGCCTTCGGTGTTCTTGAATTCTCCCCAGTCCCATTTAACCCTGACCCTTCTTCCATTTACGTTTCTTTCAAGAATTTCTACGTCGTTTCCAAAATGGTCAAAGGGCAAGCATGACACCTTGTAGTTGCCTTCTCTATCAAGACTGAAGGACGCTAGCAATTAAAGCGGTTATTTCAAAATCAACAATATGAAAAAACCAATAACATAGCTAACAGAATGACCGTCAAGAACAGATAAAGCGAACGGAATTCGAATTGACTATTTCTCAATTCTAGGCATTCCTCAGCCTTCTCTGGGTGAAAACGTCATTCTGTCAATTTGTCTCAAATCGAAAACCTCACGCTCTGAAAACCACGTGTCTTTTCGCAGGAAGCGAGAAATGTGTGGGCTCAATTTGGGCTTCAAATCACAAACGCGGCTATTTTTGGGCCTTGTCTGGTCGTGGTGCGTCCTTCAGTATGGAGTTCACCGTGGCCTCATATAAAAACCCTCGATAATCTCCATGTGAAGACTGGGCCCTCTCCTTCGAGATTGCTTCGACTCCTGAAAGGATTTTCCCAAACCTTCCGCTGGAAAGCTGTGCACGTCTGGAATGGAGCCCTGCGCCAACCGTGACTCGATGACGAGGATTATTTTCCAAGCTCCAGGAACAGCCCTAGCTTTGTCTAGGCTGACAACGTAAGAGCGACTGAACCCTGTTTCTGAATCTTTCAAGAAATGCCTAATCGTGGTCGAGCATGGCTGTTGAGAGGGCTCTCTGAGGCTAGCCTACGAGCAATTTTTGTTGATGCCCCTGTATACGGGTTTGATAGTTGCTCCTTTTTGGTATTGGTGTCTTCACTGACCATTTTCTGCGGGTTTTTGCAGTCGAGAACGCGGCGTTTTTCTGGCTTTTTTTCTTTATGTCTGCTAATCTATCTTGTCTTGGGTAGGCTAGGTGGCCTACATCATCGACATTCTTACATGGGGTTTTCACTGTTCAGTGACTATAGTTGGTATGGTATTACGATCTCTCTTTATGTTTCACCAGACATCACCACGGACCCAAGGCTAGAGTGCTGTATACAGAAGCATCAACAGACTTCCCTGTTTCAGGTCTGGCAGAGGGGTTTGGCCAGATGCAGAAATGGTTCCTTAATTGCAGGAGGATTGCTTGTGGAGACGCCTAAGTCTCGCGCAGGTCGTGGAATTGCGGATGTGGTCCTCTGAAACAGTAAGCTCATTTCATGTCTGCTGTGAAAGTCGGCTTGAAGTGAAAGTTATAAGGTAGGTCTCAGGATACGCATAGCATATGAAAGCTGGAGAAGTCATCTGCAGGCTCTCAGCTCGAGATGGCCGCAAGGTTGTTTTGAGGACGATCCGCTGGGAAGATTTGGACGACCTGCTGGAGATGATCAACTCGCTTGTGGAAGAGAAGGCAGACATAGTCAGGGCTGAGAACGTTTCGAGGACTGAAGAGATAGACTGGCTGGCCAAGGCGCTCAGCCGCCTGGAGAAGGAGGAAGTGTTTTACTTGGTCGCCGAGGTCGACGGCAAGGTCGTGGCGAACTCTGAGATCGGCAGAGGATACACTAGTTACGATAGGCACGTGGGAGGAATAGGCATAGCCATTAGAGAAGGGTTTAGAGACATCGGTATCGGGACAGAGATGATGAGGACGCTGATAAAGCAAGCTCGCGCCATGGGTCTGAAGATACTGAAACTTTCCGCTTTCGAAAACAATAAGCGCGCCATCCACGTTTACGAGAGACTCGGGTTCGTTCAAACTGGGCGGATTCCGAGAAAGTTTTTCAAAGAAGGCAAATACGTAGACGAAATAATAATGGCACTCCTGCTGGAGTAGAGTTGTCGATGTCTAATTTCAAGGTCTTCAATAAAAGTTTCAGCTTCTCCACAAGAGGCGAAATAGAATTCGTAGACCTGACAGACAAACTTCAAGAGGCAGTCGCCAATTCAAAAGTGAAGAACGGTCTGGCGCACGTGTTCGCCCCACATGCCACAGGCGTGCTGATACTAACTGAGAACGACTACAGCTTGCTGGAAGACATCAAGCGTTTTCTGGAAGAAATTGTTCCGGAGCATAAAAATTACAGCCACCCATCAAACGCACACTCACACCTCAGATCTATGCTTCTGCCGCCTGACAAGACACTTCCAGTAATCGGCGGGCGGGTAGAGTTGGGAACTTGGCAGTCACTCATGTTTGTTGAAACTGATGTCCATCCCCGAAGAAGAACCGTCATCATTCAAGTTGTCGGCGAACAGTGAAATGCCTCAGTCGCCGATTTTTGACGCCGACCTTTGGGCATTGTCCGCATCCTCCTCTTCGTGTTTCGATTGCTTGCGACCAGTTTCGTGCTATGGAAACATTTACAGCTTCGGCGCTTTTTGGGTGGAGAGCGTGCCGCTCATTTACAGTTTTCCTGCAAATCATCTTCATTCGGTCCCCTTTCGCTACTTCAAATCGTGCATCCATAGCATCGCTCGCCACTAGCAGGTGCCCTGAATTCGTTCTCCTCATGGACATTGACGTTCGATCTGCTTCAGAACACAGAAAACCCAGCTTGAACGAAGGCCAGAAAGATTGTATTTGCTTGGCATCCAATGTATTTATAAGGTTCGATGACTTTCGAACGACTCTGGTAACGCTGGACTCGCTCAGACATAGAGTTGGCCGTTTGACTAGAAAACTTCGAGCGCGCGCGCTATCAACCTAGAAAACTTCACTCAAACATCTGGCGCGCGCATGAGGCTAAAGTTCGTAAGAGGCTGATTCGCCGTTTGATATTTACGAATGCATTTCAGGACGAAGAAATAGTTGGGACGATTTGCCGTTTGAGTCGTGTTGAAGTTATCGCGTTATGCGGTGATGAGCTTCTCGTGTCGCTTGTGCCTAACGTGGAGAAGGGTTAAGTTCTGGTTGATATTCGTGGGACGGGAAGTTTCCAGCGGTGATTCCGTGTGCCGAAAAAAATATTTTTTTGTGCCAGACCCAGTATCGGGCTTTTGCTAGGATTGCGCGGAAGATGTGCGATGATGATTTTCCTCGTGCTGAATCATGCTGCGCGAGATCAGCTCTGTCGACTGTTAGCTGCAGAAGCGCGCACTAGTATAACGCATGAGCCTTTTTGGTCTGTTCACAGAGTCAAGATGGCCGCTTATGGCGGGTTGTCGATTCGAATTATTTTCCCCACGTATTCTGTTGCCGTGATATTATATGAGTATGGATCTGGATTATTGTCACCTTTGGTCTGCAATCCTTCAGGCAGTTCATCTGTGATCCTTGCTACGATGAGCATGTTGTCACCTGGCCTCTTGAACACGATTATGTCGTCAACCTTCAACTCCGAGAAAGGCACTTGCTCATAGGAGACGGTTGCACCTACCTTGATTGTCGGTTGCATACTTGGGCCAGTGACACGAAGAAACTTCTGCCCATGAATAAGGGGAGAAATGTATGGGATTGAACCGAAATATCCCCAAACGGCAATGATGAGCAAGACCATGACTACAGCTACCACGGCTAGATGTTTTCTTTTCATGGAAATCCAGCCGTTGTATCTCTCAATTCACCTATATAATCCTAGATCCACTACCAGTTGACAAACGCGTGCGCGAAATCATTGTTCACCGTTTGATCAATGCTGCAAATTCCATGACTTTTCCATAGGTAGGACTGGATAGGCCTCAGTGTTCCTGAAGAATTGAAGCAGCGGAGAGAGGTAGGCAAAAACAGCCTCTTCAGTATCGTCTTCGATGACAGTGACGCCCTTACCTACTGGTGTTCTATAATCGGCGACTGCTTTGACTTCCTTAGCATCGCGCGCCGAAAAAGCATGAACGGTTCGGCATATTATATGCGAGTCAAGGCTTTCGAGTCTATCTCTGGAAAGCCACCATGGAATATCATGACACCAAAGACCTGTCGCACGTAATGACCTTTCTAGGCCATAAAAAAAGCGACACAAGCCTCATGCACATCCAGCTAGACCAGAAACTCTTTAAACAATCCGAAGACTCTTTCATAACGAAAATAGCCTACAACGTCGACGAAGCCGCAACCCTTGTCGAGGTAGGCTTCGAGTACGCTTGTCAGAAGGAAGGCTTAATATTCCTAAGGAAACGCAAGCGAAAGCAAAAAGTAGCCGAAGTCAGCAGAATAGTGGCCGAGGTGAGGTAGCTTGGTAGCCTATAGGCCTGTGGAGCCTAGTGCCCGGGTTCAAATCCCGGCCCCGGCCCTCCAAAAAGAACGCTCGACAAGTTGTTGTCATCTTGTTTTTGACAGAGGAACTGGTCGACACACATATTGGTGGAAAGCGTAAGGTTAGTGTATAGAAATTCTAAATAGTCGGAATCAAGCGGAGATGATTGGCAGGAAGCTGGATACGATGGTTCCGCTAGGCAACAAGCAGAAAATATCTTTCAACTGTTCAGCCATCGGAGCAACCGTCACGTACTTAAAAGACAAATCTCGCGACAAACTGGAGCACTTAGTTTCGATGCCTGGAAACAGACTTGCCTACAGCCGTTATCGGTGGTCATCATTTGGTTCAGAGCTAACCATCGAAGGCTTTTGGAAAGAGAGGCTAGCCAAGATACCGTACATGAAGAGTTTGAGCAGAACATTACAGCTGTCAAGAAGTATCTGGAAGCTTGGAACAGATCTGGATGGCTTAATGAAACCCTAAGGTATCTTCCACGTAACCACGTCTTCAAAACCACGGTTTACCTGATCATAGACTATGATAACGATGTGTTCGGCGAAAATGTTGCACTGAACCTCAACAACAGACAGTTCCACGCGGACCACCGAGAAGCGGTTTACTACTTGATTCACGAACTTGCGCATGCAGGTTACCTAAGATATCACAGAATGCCCGAACTGGCGAGCGCCAAGACGCTGGGCGACCTGTGTGCCATAGTCAAGTTTCTGATGCATCTTGAGGGCATGGGCGTCATAAGTTCACTGAGGCTGAGAACTAGAGAAGGGGGTTTACTCGACAACGACTACAAGGTGCTTCGCAACGATGCAGAGAAAGCAAAGAGGGTTCGTGAATACTTCACACTATTGTCAAGGCTTGAAAACAACCTAGAACAAGAGGTGGAGCGCAGCGACTTTGAAATTTTTGAAAAGATGAGTGGGCGGGCAACACGAATGTGGTATGTCACAGGCTGTCACATGGCGCAGATGATTGAGTCGGCGTTTGGCATAGACACTCTACGGCAACTTGTTGGAAAAGGCTGCTCAGATTTCTTCAAAACATACATGGACATCGAGGACCCGTTGCGGCAATAGTTGTGGATCAAAAGGCAAGAAAATGCTTTGTTGTATCTGCAATAAAGGGAACGGCGTTGATGCTTTTGTATACAAGTCAGGTTGTTTGATTGTAGGCGCCTTCTTTGAATCGGCCAATTCATGAATCGCAACTCATCTAGGATGCAATCGAAGATTCTTCCACAAGTCTCATACTTTCTTCTGGGCTATATTAACCTTAGAGAAGGATGCATTAGTCAATGGGGCTAAAAGCTAATAGGTAAAGGTTGCCTTTTACAATATTTGTTTGGTGGAGACATCAGTAGGATGCAGCGAAAAAGGCTTGTTTTTCCATTCTCTGCAATTGTTGGCTTGGACAAACTGAAGTTGGCTATTCTGATAAACGCGATTAACCCCAAGATCGGCGGCTTGCTGATAAGAGGGCCGAAAGGCTCGGGAAAAAGCACCATGGCTCGGTCCTTGGCTGACATTCTTCCGAAGATAAGGGTTGTCAAAGACTGCCCATTCAACTGCAGCCCAAGCGACCCATCCAACATGTGCCCGCGATGCAGTGAACGATACAAGAAAGGCGAAAAACTGCCCACTGAAGACAGAGAAATGGTCGTCGTAGACCTTCCGCTCGGAGCAACCGAAGACAGGGTCATCGGAAGCTTGGATGTGGAGAAAGCGATTAAGCAGGGAATAGAGGCTTTGGAGCCTGGGATTCTTGCGGAAGCGAACCAGAATGTTCTGTACGTGGACGAGGTTAATCTGCTTCCAGACCACATAGCGGACGATTTACTGGACGCTGCAGCAACAGGCTGGAACATCGTTGAAAGAGAAGGCATATCCATAAGCCATCCATCCCGCTTCATTTTTGTCGGCACGATGAACCCTGAAGAGGGCGAACTGCGACCACAGCTTCTCGACCGCTTTGCACTGTCAGTAACCGTTGGCACCATCACTTCCGTCGAAGATAGGGTTGAAGTCGTTAAGAGAAACATGGATTTTGAGGCTGACCCTGAGGGATTCGACGAAAAATACACTTCAACGCAAGAGGAGTTGAAGAACAGGATAGCCCAAGCCAGAACGACGTTGAAAAACGTAGTCTTGCCCGATAACCTTATCGGAAGTATTTGTAGGGCCTGCTTAGACTTGAAGGTTGACGGTTTAAGGCCAGACCTGGTAATTTCCAAGGCAGCTGCAACACTTGCAGCCTTTGAGAAAAGGACGGAAGTAACGCTGAACGACGTTTTGGTGGCGGCTGAACTTGCCTTAAGCCACAGAACAAGGGAGGGAGGATTCATAGAACCTGCTACGCCTGAAGAGGTAGCGACCGTTTTCGCGGCAAACCTCAAGAAGATCTTCCAGCTTGAGAAGACAGGTGAGACCACCAAGAAAGAAGAGGACAAGCGCAAGTTTCTGAAGGGCAAAGCCATTTTCTTCGTCAAGAAGGACGCTACGAAGGAAGAGGAAGAAAAGGCAAAGAAAGAAAGCCGAACGAAGAGAATAAGCGACTGGAGGCTTAAGCTTCAATTCCTCTTCAGTAGACTTGGCGGCCCAGTTTTCGCGTTTGGAAAAAGGATGAGAAAAAGCCCGCCGAATGCACCTGCCACCGAAGGTTACCAAATCGGGTCTGACAAGCTCCGAGGAGAAACCTATGAAGACAAAGACAAACCCAAGAAAGGCAAAGGAATTCCAACCGTAAGCGACGTGGCCATCTCGTCAAAGCTATCGGAAGGCTTTCCCGTTGTGAAGAGTTTCGAGAAGAGAGTTGTTTCTCCTTCAAAGTTTTTTCTGAGGATGGGCAGAATCACTACAAAGAGGCAGTGCGTCTATGCTGGAAAACACGCTCAAGCGATCACTGCTCTTCACCGAGGGAAACCCTACGGCTGGAGGATTCCTCATGGAAAGCCCATCGATATTCATATGCCTGCCACCATTCGCGAGGCAGCTCGGTGGCAGCGCTTTCGCCAGAAATCTGTGGAAACTGCTTTGAACATCAGCCTGAATGATGTGCGTGAGAAGTTGAGGGCTTACAAGGCGCCTTTGACCATGGTTTTCGTCATTGACTTGAGCGGGTCCATGCTTCTGAACCTTGAATCTGTTAAAGAGGCTTTGCTCAAACTTCACAGCGATGCTTACCGATTCCGAGACCGCGTTGGAGTGGTCGCCCTGAAGGGCTTGAGCGCCGTGGTAGTTCAACATCCCACTACGAATCTAAGGGTGGTAGCTAACACGCTTCTTAACCTTCACATCAGTGGCTTCACCCCGCTTGCAACAGGCATGTACAAGGCTTGGGAAGTCTTGACTGAAGCAAAAAGGCGTGACCTCTCGACTGTGCCTGTGATGGTCATCATAACTGACGGCAACGCCAACGTTCCGTTGACGAGGAGTCTGGAAACTGGCGAAGTCAGGAAGATCGATGAAGTTCACGTGATCGTTAGGGAATATGAAGAGATAGCTGAGAGAGACGTTATATCTGTTTCAAAAATGGTAAGACGCGACGGAATACATACTGTGGTCATAAACACTAACCCGCACATGTACGGGCGCGAGACTTACGGCTTCCAGATAACAGAACAAATAGCTTACATCACGGGCGGGAGCCACCATGTTATCGGAAGGTTGACAACCGAAAGAGGCCTTGTCAACGACATGGTTGAACGAATAAGAGAAGACGAAAGAGCGATAATCGCCAAGAGAATAGCTGGTTAAGAAGCGAGAGTTAGAGACTAGATCGGAGGCATGATGTGCTTCTTTGCATCGTCGCTAAGGTGCATCCATTTCTCAAATTCTTTGGACGGTGGATCCTCGGCAAAAAGTCGTTTCCTTAGTGATTCTAGACACTCATTTTTCATGCCCAAGAATTCTGCCGCGGTTTGAACTTTGTGTCTCATTTTACTGGCAATTTCACACGCGTTCCTTGCCTTTTCCATCCAGTTTTCGTCTCTCAGAAGATGATGTTCAAGAACAGTCAACGGAGTAGAGCCAACAATTCTTTCCAAATTCCTAAACCCAGCCTGAATCTGATCCTCATCCACCTTGAACCCAGCGAGGTATGATGGCGGCCCGCCTATCATCAGCAACTGCGGCTTTTCACACGCTATCACTTCAAAGGTTTGTTGCGAGATCGGGCCCTGAACGTCAGGAGCAAACATGAACTTCTCATCTTGGCATTCGATGATTGACATCAGAACCCAGCCAAGGAACGAGTCTTCTTGACCATGAAAAACGGGCTCAGTGAACCTAAGTCTCGTTTCCCCAAAGATGAAGGATTTTCCATCTGCAACGTTGAGGGTCTGCGCGTATCTTCCTCCTGTTCTTTCAAACATCCATCCTCTTCGCCTTTGACTGTAGTTTATCATCTCCTTGGGATTCTTCACCAAGACAGTCTTTCCCTCGTAGATATGCCTTGCAGTCTCGCCTCTTTCTGTCCAGTTACAGAGCCAGTCCTCAAAAGAGGGGGTGTGATGATCAAAGTGGTAATGGCTTAACGTCGCGACTTCCGCTTTGTTCGCTGCATCTGCAATCCGTCTGCGACATTCGCTTATGGCCTTGAACTCTCTTGGGTGGGGAGGCAAGCCGAATCGGTTCGGGCACACTGACACTCCAGCATCAAGCAGAATCTTCACGTCAGAAGTTTCAACATAAGTGCACATTGACCTTACGCCGAGGCTTTCCGCAGCCAACGGTACGACCTTGATGTGTTTTAGCATAGCATTTCAACGGGCCACGATCCCTATAGCTTTTTATTTTGGCCTCTTGCTAATCTTGCTTGGTGGGCGATGACGACTCTGGCCCCGATGAATCTAGAATGATTTGGATCTTGAGTGCGAGAGCCCGCCATTGCTTATTTCTGTTTATTCAGGCGGTCTTTCCCAGAGTTCCAACTCCTTCTTCTTCAAGTCTCGCCGTTTCCGGTGTAGAAACCTGTAAACCGTGCTGTGCATGCTTCCCTTGACAAGCATTTGTATGGCCTCTCGCGCTACTTGAGCCTGCTCAATCTCGCCAATCATGCTGACGGTGTGACCGAAGACGGCTACATTGGTTTCCGTTAGCTCCTCAATTATCTGGCGAGTCTTGCCGTTCATCCCGATTATCCGGCCTTTCACGCGCTTGATGTCTGATTCAGACCTTCCAAAAGTAGTGCGAAGATCGATTATGTCTAGAACTGCATCTTCATTTCGAATCAGGCGGAAGGCGTGCTCTGGCGAGAAACCTCTTCCAATGGCGTTTATGACATCCTTTGCCCTGAAAAATAATGACGGGTCTTGGGCATTTCCCGCCAATGTTATCGTTACGTCGCCTGCTTCGCTGTCTATTTTGAGATCGATTGAAAGTGAGTCTTCAATATATTTTTTCGTTTTGCCTTCTGGTCCTATCAGTACGCCTACTCTTTCTTTTGGGATTTTCACTAGCTGACTAATTTTCGCCACGACCTGTAACCTGCCTGTAACACTCCTCAGTTGACAAGACACTAATGCCCAGCCTGCTAAAAAACTTATTCAAATTGGTCAAGTCTCGTTTTAGAAGAAAGCCTGCCATGGGATGAGAAATCAGGACGGCCTGTGACATGTCGAATATTACTGGTTTGCCATTCCAAATCATGATGTTATATTCGCTCAGGTCGCCGTGAACGAGCTCTGCCCTACCATAAAGCTTCTGAAGATAAGCCAAAAGCGCGTGGTAAGTCTTTTCTGGGTTCTTGGGCCGAAGCTCTTTCATTGAAGGAGCGCTGACGCCGTCCTTCCCGATGAACTCCATGACAAGCACGTTGTTTCTCACCACTATGGGTTTGGGCACGCGAACGCTTGCATCTGTCGCTTGCTGCAGGTTCCTGAATTCCTTTTGAGCCCACGCAAAAATCAGCGACCGCGTGTCATGTTTCACTCCTTTAAATCTAGGGTCAGTATCGATGTACTGAAGCATGCCTTTGCGGAACTCTGATGAGCCGGTTAAGAAGATCTTTATTGCCAGTTCCTTTCCATGATAGTCTTTTCCCCAGTAGACTCGTGACTCCTTTCCGGCGTTGACGACTCCGTGGATTTCGTCTATGACGCCTCTGTTCATAAAATCGTAGATTATCATGAGCGTTGAACGGTCGAAAACTTCCTCCAAAGCGTCGTATTCTTCGCTTCGTTTATTCCTCATCAGTCGTTCAGTTTCATAACTTTTCTCTTTCTTGTCAAGCTTTCTGTCGACGCGTTTCCTAAAAGACACTTGTCCTTCTCCGTTCAAAACTAGACTGTTAGGTAGCCCTTTCTGCGCAGCGTTTCCGCTTGCGCCCTCGTATAGCGCCAAAAGATGTCCCCACGCTTGTCAGTCTGAAAATCCCATGGCGAAACCACCACAACATCTCCGACTCTTATCCAGACGCGTCTTTTCATTTTGCCGCGGATGCGGCATAAGCGTTCATGCCCGTCCTGGCATTTGACCATCAAGCGGTCAAAACCTAGGAGCTTCGTTGCCACTCCTAGGACGTCGTTTGCGGATGGGTACACCATCTCGCTCAGTTCACCTTCGCTTAAGACTTTCTTCTTGCCCAATCAGGCACCTCAATGCTTTATTGTAAGAGAAGTATGTCTCTTGCTTAAAATAATTGTCTATGCAAACGTCTGCTTTAGCGCTAGATTTTCATGATCTGGGCGTGTGGTACGCCTTCTATGTTCAAAACGGCTTCTGGATGCACATACCCCCGCTGGATGGCTTTCTTCACGACGTTCTTGCCGACCATGTTCACTATGGTCGAGTTTTCAATCATTGATATAGCCTCTTCAACGTTCACTCTTGCACCCTTGTAGAAGTCCTCTTTTACATGAAACACTATTTTTCCCTCGCACAGCGTTCTCCCGAGGATTTCAGCGTCGCAGATAGCCAAAAGCACGTTTCTGCCGACTTTCTTGAGGTTCATGTACACTTCCAATTTGCTTGACGCTCTCACAACTGCTTGATTGAGGATCTGGCTCCGCATGCCTCGCACACAAGAAATGAAAGTCGCTTTTCCTTCACTATCTTCGTGTCAGGGCGCTTGCAAACTGGGCACACTACGAAGCTCTCCATATACCTCTGCAAGAGCCTTCCCAAAGTGTCCGCTGGAAATTTTCCCTGAAAGATCACCCTTGACTCCTGCGTGGTTGCAGCTGTCGCCATTTCCCCTGTCAGGAACTTCAGCAGATGCTGCGGATCACGGTTCAATGCGTCAGCGGTTTCCTTGAAGTTGTGGACTATTGTGCGCATGCCTATGGTTGAACACCGTAGTCTAGGCAGCTCCAGCCTTTCCTGCTTCGCAGCAACCTCAGGAATCTGCGAGCGAGCTCGCTTGAGCAGCTTGTCGTAGTCATACTCCATTGTGTGGTCTCCAACAGAGACAAGATGCAACATAGTATTTAAGACTTAAAAGTAGTCCGCTCCTAAGAGAATCATGGATGAAGAGGAGACGAAAAAACGTGGGCCACGTTTATCTTTACACCGGCACGGGAGCGGGAAAGACTGCGAACGCGTTGGGCTTGGCGTTGCGGTCGGTCGGCCACAAGAGAAAAGTCGTGATAATCCAGTTCCTCAAATGGTGGAAGAACACAGGCGAATACCAAATCCGCAAAATGCTTCAGCCCTACTATGAGATTCACCAGTTCGGTCGCAAGGGCTGGATCGGCCTAGGCAATCTGAACGAAGAAGACGCACAACTGGCGCATAGAGCCTTGGCATTCGCTGAGAGAATCGTGAGGCAGAGGAAACCCCACTTGCTCGTTTTAGACGAGATCAACCTGGCCTTGTACTGCAACCTTTTGAGCGTGAAAGAAGTTGTCGATTTTTTGAATAGGCTCCCGAAAAGCACCGACGTTGTTCTGACAGGAAGATACGCACCTGACGAGCTTTTGGAGAGAGCAGACTTCGTAAATGAGGTCAAAGATGTCAAGTCTCCTAAAGAAATGGTCATGACAAAGGGAATACAGTATTGAGCGAAGACAAGGCTATACTCAAACCGTTCGACTTCATCAAGTACGTAGCTGAGAGCAGAAAAATCCCCATAGACTCTGTGAGAGCGCCAGAGAACCTCGTAATAACTTATCAAAGACACACGTTCGAATATGGAAAGAAAACTATCAAAGGCAAGCAAGTCAACTGGTGGCCATACGGAGAACACCAACCTTTCTGCATCGGACGATTCAACAAAACCGAAATCGGCCTAAGCCGGCTCTGGATCGGCGCAGCAGCAGCC
>Ga0315296_10003545_pt1 | contig 13002 bp, 14 predicted proteins | sample YL17G14_18_MG_FD_203921 | JGI IMG/M metagenome (GOLD analysis project Ga0315296, IMG submission 203921) | Sediment microbial communities from Yellowstone Lake, YNP, Wyoming, USA - YL17G14_18 | ecosystem: Environmental > Aquatic > Freshwater > Lake > Sediment | place: USA: Wyoming | collected... | reverse complement strand
ATCGATGAAGCCATAGAACGCCTCAGAATCCTTCCAAAAAGTTAAGATAGACTCAGCAAGCGTTTTTTTTCCTTTTTTATAGAAACCATTTCTTCAGTACTTTAGTTTCATTAAAGTATTTATAATTCAAAGGCATAATCCCTGTTGTGAAGGACAACATTAGGAAATATTATGATGAGCACGCCGAGGAGGAGTGGACGAGGCTCACACTGGATGCCTATCACAGGCTGGAATTTCTTGTAACGACCTATTATCTCGACAAATATCTGCCCAAAGGAGGATTAGTGCTCGACGCCGGGGGCGGACCTGGGAGATACACTATACTCCTTGCAGAGAAGGGCTATGATATTGTCCTGCTAGACCTCTCCCCACGCAGCTTAGAAGTTGCTAAAAGAGAGATCAGGAAGAAGGGCGTTGAAGATCATGTCAGGAAAGTTGTTGAGGGCTCCGTGGTTAGCTTACCAGAATTTGGCAACGAGCTCTTCGACGCGGTCCTTTGTCTTGGTCCCCTCTCCCATATAATCGATCGGCCTGAGAGAGAAAGGGCGGCTAGAGAGCTTGTGAGAGTTGCCAAGAGGGATGCACCAATATTTGTCCAAGTATTCAGCAGATATGGTGTTTTTCGAGCCTTTTTGCAGATATCCCAAGACGAAATGTTTGACCCGTCTCACGAGGAGCTTTTTAACCATGGAATTCATCGCGGTCATCCAACTCCACATAGGGGTGGAAAAGGATTCTCTGCAGTAGATGCTTACTTCTTCCTTCCAACCGAGGTGAAGGACCTATTTGAAGGCATAGGAGTAAGAACCTTAGAGCTGGCGAGCTGTGAGGGTCTATCATCAAGGCTTCAAGAGGCGACAAACAAATTACACGAAGACAAGGAGAAATGGAATCAATGGCTAAGACTGATTCTTCAAACATGCAACGACCCCGCAATACTCGGAATGAGCGACCACATACTATACATAGGCAGAAAAAAAGGAGAAGAGTCGGACGCTGAAGACTGAGGCAGTCAATCTCTAAATAATATCAGAACCTCAATATACTTCTCTTTGCCCGTCTATCGTCCTTCCAAACATCAGCTGTGTCGCTGTATCCACGCTCCTCCCAGTAGCCGAGCTCCTTTGTCTTCACGAAGCTGATCCCCGTCACCCACATTGGGCTCTTGTAGGCATATTTATCTGGAACGATGAGCCTGACAGGCCCACCGAGCTCAGGTAGAAGAGGTTCGCCATTAAGTTGATAGGCCAGTAGGATGTCATCGCCTATTAAGTCGCCAAGCTCCAGGGAGGTTGTGTAGCCGTCGGCGCACTCGAACCAGACATGTTTTGCTTCCTCCCTGGGCTTAGCCCGCTCCACCAGCGCCTTGAAGGGAACCCCCTTCCAACGACAACCAAGGACGCTCCACCCCTCGACGCAGTGAAAGTCTCTGACAACCTCGACCATGGGAAGTTGAAGGAATTCCCTCCAACCCAGCTTAATCGCCGTCTCAACCTCGCCGTCCACTGTTAACGTCCAATTCTCGGGTCTGATCACTGGGTTCTCTTGGATGATGCCGGGATGGTCTATGCCCCAGCGCAGTATGGAGCCGATTGGCCTCTGGCCTGGAGGCAACTTCCTCTGAGAGCTCTCCGCCACTCTGGCTCACCCGCTCACCAAGCGCCTGCCCGCCTTCTCAAGCATCTCAAACCTATGATCCTTATTGAAACGGGTCACGGGGACGAGGTCGAAGATCTCGAAGCCTAATCTCCTCAGATAATCTTCGAGGTTAAGTAGAGCTCGAACAGCGCCTCCGCCGCCTCCTCCCGCTGAGGCGATGCCAATGACCTTTTTCCCCGCGAAGGACCTTCGCTCGCTGAAGGCTTCACATCGGCGTAGGCGGTCTAAAAAGCATTTCGCGGACTCACTCAGGTCTCCGAAGTAGACAGGCGTGGCAAAGACGAAGGCATCAGCTTCGGCGATTCTCTTTCTAAGTCCCTCGAAGTCGTCCTTTAGGATGCAGACGCCTTCCTTTCGGCATATTCCCCATCCGTTGTCGCAGGCGGTGCACTGCTTAATCTCCATCTTATTCAGGTTAACGAGCTCGGTCTCCCCACCCTCAGCCTCAACCCCCTTTAGGACAGCTTGAGCGAGGCTAGCGGTTAGCCCCTCCAGATTTGGGCTGGATTGAACGACAATAACCTTCATGCGATCAACCTGAGGTTAAAGAGAGAACTCCATTGCAATAAACCTTTTTGATAAAGTCCTTGGATTCTGCTCTCTCTTCTGATTGTTGACTTTAGACTCGTAATTATTTGAGAACAGGTGGCTTGTCACATAGAAAGAGATAAGAGAAAAAACTACAAATTAACGAAGTAGAGATGACCAAAGATTATAAGATATCTGTCCTCCCCGGAGATGGAATAGGTCCCGAGGTGACGGCCGAGGCTGTGAAGGTCCTGAAGGCTACGGGCCTGGACTTCGAGTTCTGGGTAAACAGCGTCGGGGGAAACGCCTATCTCAAGACAGGCGAGTCCTTCTCAAAAGAGGCTAGAGAGGCCTGTGAGAAGGCTGACGCCGTCCTCTTCGGGGCTGTCGGCCACGATTACGCGCCCTATGACATCCCAAGGAAGGTGCTGGACTATCTTAGGATGGGGAAGGATACCTACGTGAACCTGAGGCCCCTGAAGCTCTACCCCAAAATCGATAGCCCCCTGAAACTTCCAGGAGGAAGGGGCGTTGACATCGTCATCATAAGGGAGAACACCGAGGGCGAGTCGGTGAAGCAGTCCAGCGCCGTGGGAGACCGGGTGAGCAGCGATACCCGTATCATAACCCGTTTCGGCTCTCAGAGGCTGATCAAGTATGCCTTCGAGTACGCGCGAGCGCACAAGCGGAGCAAGTTGACCTGCGTGGACATGAGCAAACTCCTCGCGGGGGACGAGCTCTTCAGGGAGGTCTTCGACGAGGTCTCGGAATGGTACCCCGAGGTCGAGAAGGACTACAGGGCTGTGGATGTCGCTGCCCTGCTCCTCGTCTCGAAGACGGCCTCCTTCGATATGATCGTGACCTCCAACCTATATGGAGACATACTCTCTGGCCTTCTGTGCGCCCTCATAGGAGGCGTTGGCATGGCTCCCTCAGCGTGCATCGGCGATCGATTCGCCTATTTCGAGCCCGTCCATGGCACGGCTTGGGATATAGCTGGGCAAGAGGTCGCCAATCCCATTGCTGAGATACTCTCAGCCAAGCTGATGCTGGAGTGGCTGAGGGAAAACGAGGCTGCGGAGAAGGTAGAGCGGGCTGTGATGGCGGTGCTGGAGGAGGGAAAGATAAGGACCCCAGACATCGGAGGCGCATCGAAGACCAGCCAAGTCGGCGACGCTGTAGCCCGAAAGGTGGAGGAGCTCTCCAAAAAATAGAATAAACGTCGAATTCGTGCTCTACTTCTTACATTTAGACCAATTCTGTCTATGAGAGCATCTTGAGCAGATCCGCCTTCGTCACGATACCGAGGATTTTACCCTTCTTCACCACCAAGACGGCGGGGTAAACCTGCAGGATGCTCGAGATCAGCGAGAGAGGTGCGTCCTCCCCAACCTGGGGGAAGGCTTCTTCCATGACCTCCTCAACGGCTAAATTGGAAATTTCGGAAAAGTCCCTGCCAGCCAATATCTGGTTTAGGATGGTCTTTTCCGAGATGCTCCCGACCACCCTTTCGCCGTCGAGCACTGGGAGTTGAGAGAAGTTGTTATCACCCATCAGCCGCGCTGCCTTAGAGATCGTGTCGATCCTCTGGACCCCTATGACTTCGGTGTGAGCTATCTCCTTAACCTGAACATCCCTCTTGATCTCCATCTGCCCCAGGGCATCAAAGATCGACTTGACCTTGGTGTAGGAGGTCTCGATTCTCCCGGACTCCAGCTTGGCGATCAGGGACTGGCTGACGCCGGCTAACTTGGCTAACTCCTTCTGAGTCAAGCCCAGCATCTTCCTCCTCCTAGGGATCTCTTCGATCGAGGGCAACATGATCTCAAACCTCACACCACGCCTTAAATTCCTTTCGGAATAAATTTTTCAGAAAATTATTAATTGAAGAATCCAGGTTTATAGGCTAAAGCATTAGGAGGAGACAGAACTCAAAACAACCTTAACCAAGAGGGGAAATAAGCGATCCATTTCTGAGATCAACGAGAGGATAAGGAAGGGCGACGTTCAGGTTCTGGCCGCCGACGAATTTAAGAAGCTAGTGGAGAGCAGCGGCATCCAAGTTGCCTTCGAAGAGGTGGATGTCGTCACCACGGGAACCTTCGGAGCCATGTGCTCCTCGGGAGCCATAGTCAACCTCGGCCATTCTGATCCACCCATCAAGATTCAGAGAGCTTGGATAAACGACGTTGAGGTCTGCCATCCAGGTGCAGCCGTGGACCTGTACATCGGCGCGACGAACATGTCTGAGACCAAGTCCTTCGAATACGGCGGAGGACACGTGATAGAGGATCTGATCGGAGGCAAGGAGGTTGAACTCAGGGCCACGGCTTATGGAACAGACTGCTATCCCCGAACCAAGGTTGAGACGACGCTGACAAAGGAGGATCTGAATCAGTTCTATCTGCTGAACTTCCGCAACTGCTATCAGCGGTACAACTGCGCCGTCAACGGCCGCGACGAGATCATCTACACCTACATGGGGAAGCTCCTCCCCCGCTTTGGGAACGCTACCTTTTCGGGGGCCGGGGAGCTGAATCCTCTGATGAACGACCCGGACTACGAGACCATAGGCATAGGCACCCGAATATTCCTAGGGGGAGCCCAGGGATACGTGATAGGGGAGGGAACCCAGCACAGTCCTGGCAACCAGCTCGGCACCCTCATGGTCCGCGGCGACGCGAAGAAGATGAGACCCGAGTTCATCAGGGGAGCGACCTACACGAAGTATGGCCCCACTCTCTACGTGGGCGTCGGTATACCGATCCCTATGCTGAATGAGGGCATAGCCAAGAAGGTGGCCATACGCGACGAGGGCATCTTCACTGATATAATCGACTACGGCGTCCCCAGAAGAGACCGCCCTAAGCTTGGAAGAGTGAGCTACAAGGAGCTCAGATCGGGCAAGATAGCCGTTGGAGAGAAGAGCGTTAAGGTCAGTTCGCTTTCAAGCCTTAAGAAAGCCAAAGATATCGCTGAAACGCTGAAGTCCTGGATCGAAGACGCCTCGTTTTACTTGACAGCCCCCGTAGAGACTCTGCCAACGGACTCGGTGGCCAAGCCCATGAAGCAGACAAAGGAGATAGCCTTCGTGGAAAGCCTAGTTCAGGAGGCCGTCACCTGTGAGGAGGGGGAGGAGATAAAGTCGGTGGCTCAGCGGATCATAAACCGCTCAGTCAACCACATCATAGTGGTCGACGAAGAGGGAAAGCTAAAGGGAATCGTAACCTCATGGGACATAACCAAGGCCATCGCCGAAGAAAAAAGAAGGTTAACGGACATCATCACTAGGAAAGTTGTAACAGCAACGATCGACGAGCCTCTGGAAGCAGCCTCCAGGAAAATGGCTCAGCACAGCATATCGGCTCTGCCGGTGATCGACAAGGAAAGAAGGGTTCTTGGGATCGTCACGTCCGAGGACATCTCAAAGCTGGTGGGAGGTAGACAATACGGTTAGGATTCTGCTGAGATTTTCAAAGGAGATAGTCGACCAGCCCATAATCTCGCAGGTGATCCTGGGAGAGAAGATACCTATAAACATCTTGAGCGCCCACATCGACCAGCAAGGCGGAGAGATTCTGGCAGATATACCGTCGACCTATACCGAAGACGCGGTCAAGGCTTTCCGTGAGAGAGGGGTCAACGTTGATGTCCGCAAGCTAATCGAAGTGAACCACGAAAAATGCATCGACTGTGGCGCATGCGTGTCTCTTTGCCCAGTGAACGCTATCACGTTCGAGGGGAACTTCTCGGTGACTTTCGACAACGAAAAATGCCTCGGCATCACCTGTGGCCTGTGCGTCGACGCCTGCCCGATGAGAGCCATCAGGCAGATCAAATAGCACACAAACGGGTGGTATCCCTATGGAGGCTGTGAGTTTGCCCTCGATAAACCCTAAGGACTTGTTCAAGCAGGCTTTCGAGCTTAAAGAATCGAGGGGCATCATAATCTCAGACAGCGAAGACGCCATACAAACGGCGATGTCCTCCATTAAATTCCACAGAAAAGAACTCGAAAAATACATCCAGGAACATCCCAGATTTCTCTACTCCCTTCAGCCAGTTCCTGTGAACAAAGGCCCCAAAGTAGCTGAGCTTATGTCAGAGGCAACCGAAGCGGCGGAGGTGGGACCCATGGCTGCTGTTGCGGGAGTATTAGCCGACTTGGCAGTCAATGACATGGTTTCAAAAGGGGCGAAGGTGGCTGTTGTCGAAAACGGCGGAGAAGCCTCCGTGGTCTCAGACAGGCCTGTGGACGTGGCGCTTGTGGCGGGGGATTGTCCGCTATCGAAACGCGTCGGCTTCAGGCTGGAACACTCCCCTATGGGCATCGCCACGAGTTCAGGCGTGTACAGCCATGCTCTGAGCTTTGGCGACGCGGAGGCAGTCACGATCTTCGCCAGGAACGCGGGGTTGGCTGATGCTGCAGCTACTGCTGTTGGAAACGTTGTGAAGGGCGACGACCATCGCGGCGCAGTCGAGTGTGGGATTAAGAGGGCCTTATCCATCAAGGGCGTCGAGGGCGTCTTCATCCTCTACCGAGACAGGGTTGGAAAGGGAGGGAAAGTTCCCCTGATAATTGGGATAAACCCGCTGTCGCGCACAGAGGACTTGTTCAGGAGGCAACCGCATGGATCTGGTTAAGGGTAGAGCTGTTGTCAAGTTCGGCGGTGCGGACCTATCTAGCGGCGAGAATATCAGGAAAGCCGCCGAAATGGTCGTCAAGTCTGGCTACTGGGAAATCGCCGTCGTGGTTTCAGCCATGGGCAAGACCACGGACGACCTTATCGAGACGATGTCGCAGATCGGCGAGGTCAGCGACAGGGAGTACGCCGACACGGTCTCCATGGGAGAGAGGACAAGCGCCCGCCTGTTTGCCTCAGCTCTTAGGGCTCAGGGAGCCCCTGCAACCTATCTGGAGCCGTCTATGGAGGGGTGGCCGATAATAACGGACTCGAACTACAGGGAGGCCAAGCCGGACATGGAAGAAACTTCCACGAGGGTTAGGAGATTTCTAGAGCCGCTGCTGGGCAAGACGATTCCCGTAGTATGCGGTTTTCTGGGCATCGACAAAGCTGGAAGCGTAACCACCCTCGGCAGAGGCGGAAGCGACACGACAGCCGTTTTGCTCGGAAACTGCCTCAGAGCCGAAGAGGTTATCCTCGTGAAGGATACGAGAGGAGTCATGTCGGCAGACCCCAAGGTTGTGCCAGACGCTAAGCCTCTTGAGAGCCTCAGCATCCAGGAGATGCTCGCCCTCGCTCAGGGCGGAGCCAAGATCGTTAAGGCTGAGGCTTTGACCTATAAGCTTCCGGAGCAGAAGCTGAGAATCGTCAGCTTCTCAAAGGGGCTCAGATCGCCTGAAACCGAGATCACGGGAGACCTACACTCCAGCTCCTTCGAGATCAGGGAGAGGCAAAGACTTGCCGCCATAAGCTTGCTATCCGAGATAAATTCGGAGAATCTAAGCGCCCTCTTCTCAAGACTTAAGGAGAAGCCGATCTACGGTGTTAGCACAGGCGCTGGATCGGTCACCGTCTTCACCTCCTTGGAGGGGGCTAAAGAGATCTTGAAAGACCTTCATGGTCTAGGACTATTTAAGGCTGTCAGTTCCCGCGAGGGGGTCGGCATGATCGAGCTGATGCATCCAGTCTTCATCAACTCGCCTGGATGGACCGCAAAGCTCTCTGGCGCATTGGCCTCAAGAAACGTCAATGTGATCGAGATAACGACAAACAGATCTTCGATAAACATCTTTGTCGATGAGTCACAACTCGATTATGCAATCAAGGCTGTGAGGGATGCCATTGAGACGTGAAGTAGCTATTTTAGGTGCAACGGGCGCCGTGGGCCAAAGATTTGTCCAGCTCCTCGAGGGCCACCCCTGGTTCGAGGTCTCCGTGCTGGCGGCCTCGGAGAGGTCGGCGGGCAAGAAGTACAGAGCGGCTTCCAATTGGAAGTTGGAGACGGAGATGCCTAAGGAGATCGGTGAGATGGCTGTCGTCAACACGGATCTGAAGTCGGTGAAGGAGGCTGGGAACGTCGACCTCATCTTCTCAGCTCTGCCTGGGGACCTCGCTGGACCGATTGAGGAGGAGTTTGCCGCTGAGTATCCGCTCATCAGCAAGGCCAGCGCACACAGGCTTGAGGAGGATGTGCCGCTCCTGATACCCGAGGTTAACCCTGAGCACCTGAGCCTGATCCCGATTCAGAGGAGGAAGAGGGGCTGGAAGGGCTTCATCTCGACCGATCCGAACTGCTCAACCATACAGTTGGCGATCACGCTGAAGCCGCTGATGGCCTTTGGCCTGAGGAAGATCGTTGTCTCCACCATGCAGGCCGTGAGCGGGGCTGGCTATCCCGGCGTCGCCTCCTTGGACATAGCGGACAACGTCATCCCCTACATCTCGGGGGAGGAGGAGAAGGTTGAGAACGAGTCCAAGAAGATCCTTGGGGTCTTCGACGGCTCCCGTGTTAAGACAGCTGACATCGCTTTAAGCGCGAGCTGCCACAGGGTCAACGTCAGGGACGGGCATTTGGAGTCGGTTTTCGTTGAGCTGGAATCCGAGCCAAGCGTTGAGGAAGTCAAGGACGCTTTCAGGAGATTCACTGGGGAGCCTCAGGCTCTGAAGCTTCCATCTGCTCCTGAGAGCCCCATCATCGTCAGGGAGGAGATCGACCGCCCTCAGCCGATCTATGATCGTGACGCTGGAAGAGGCATGAGTGTCGTCGTCGGCCGCGTTCGGAAGGACCCGATAATGACCCTTAAGTACCTTTGCCTTGGCCACAACACGATCAGGGGAGCATCTGGAGCCGGAATCCTGAGCGCCGAGTTCATGACGACAAAGGGCATCCTTTGATCCTTTTTCCTTATGAATCACGTATAGAAATGTTTATTTGTGGATTTTGCATTAGGAGTGTATCAAGTTTCAATAAAAGAACAGGGAGAAGGGACGCGGTGGCAATTGGATCTCACTTGGCTTGCGTTAACGGTTGGAGCCCTCGCGATGCTTGTCGTCGCCTACTTAGGTTGGTCCATTGATAGAGAGCCCGCTGGAACGCCCCAGATGGTTGAAATCGCAGCCTATATTCAGGAGGGTGCCCAAGCCTTCATAAAAAGGCAGTATAGAACCATCACCATCGTCATCGCGTTGATGATTGTTCCCCTAACCATATTATTTAAAGACGTGAGGGTGCCCATTGCCTTCGTCTTTGGCGCCTCGCTCTCCTTGTTAGCCGCCTACATAGGCTTACGGGTTGCCGTCAAAGCCAACGTGAGGACCACAAATGCAGCAAGAACCTCTTCAGCAAAGGCCTTCGCGCTCGCCTTCAAAGGTGGAACTGTGATGGGCCTCTCGGTAGCGGGGCTCAGCCTCATCGGTGTGAGCCTACTCTTCTGGTTATATCAAGACCCAAACCTGATTGTGGGCTTCGGCTTCGGCGCTAGCCTAACAGCTCTCTTCGCCCAGTTAGGCGGAGGCATATTCACCAAGGCAGCGGACATCGGCGCTGACCTGGTGGGTAAAGTTGAGAAGCACATTCCTGAGGATGATCCGCGTAATCCCGCGGTGATTGCGGACCAGGTTGGAGACAACGTGGGCGACTGCGCTGGAAGGGGCTCCGACCTCTTTGAGTCCATGAGCGACGACTACATTACATCCATGATCTTGGGCTCTGCACTGCTCAGCTCCCTGGGAATGAACGGTTTGATGTTTCCCCTGATGCTTGGTGCTACGGGAATCTTTGCGACGATGATCGGAGTCTTCGTTGTCAGAATGTGTAAAAACATAAGGCCCATCATGGCCTTCAATATCGGTCTCTTAATATCCGCTATTTTTTGCGCACTGGGCACATTCGTCTCCTCCATGGTGTTGCTGAACGACATAACCGTCTTCTACGCTGCGATAAGCGGTTTAGTGGCGAGCCTCGCAGTTGGATTGATTGTTCAATATTACATGGGGCTTAATGGAAGACCGATTAGAAAGTTAGCGGAGTCCTCTGAGCGTGGAGCAGCCATCAACATCATAACAGGTTTGTCTTATGCGTTTCAGAGCCCATTTCTGCCCTTTTTGTTCGTTTTGATGGCTATTTTGTTTTCTTACCTCATAACCAATGGTTCGCTTTACGGGATAGTTGCGTGCAATCTTGGAACCGACCTAGCCATAGGCATCATCATGTCGAGCGACGCCTTTGGACCCATAACCGATAATGCAGCGGGTATAGCAGAGATGTCTGGGATAAAAATAGAAAATGAACGGGCTCTAGAAGAACTTGACGCCATGGGTAACACCACTAAGGCCTATACCAAGGCCTTCGCCGCGGCATCTTGCACCGTTTCGACGGTGGTGATCTTCGCCACCTATGGGGAGATGACGAAGCTCTACTCAGTGGGCCTCGGCCTTTTAAGTCCTGTCATCATTATCGGGCTCCTCCTAGGTGCTGCTATCCCCTTCCTGTTTTCCTCCATGTCGATTGGAGCCACGGCCAAAACAGCCTATCAAATAGTGGATGAGGTGAGAAGGCAGTTCCGAGAGAACCCAGCCATCCTCGAGGGCAAGGCCAAGCCGGACTACGCGCGCTGTGTGGACATCGCCACAAAGAATGCCCTGATCCAGATGATCGCACCAGCGCTGCTGGCCGTTGCATCCCCGATCGTAGTCGGCCTCTTGCTGGGAAAATACGCTTTAGGTGCCATGCTTCTAGGGGGATTGGGCACGTCTGCCATATTGTCGCCCCTCTTCACCTTCGGCGGTGGCATGTGGGACAACGCTAAGAAGTACATCGAGGGAAAGGCTGGAATGAAGGGGACGCCAACACACGATGCAGCCGTGATCGGCGACACCGTCGGAGACCCGTTAAAGGATGTGGCAGGTCCGTCGCTCAACATCTTCATGAAGCTTACAAACATGACGGCTCTACTGATCGCTCCGATACTGCTCCTGCTCTAAAGGAAGTTGTCGCCCTACTCCGATCTTTGATTCGCATCCATCGACTTCAGGAACTCTTTGAATAGTTCCTCAAAGAAGCTTTTTCTGAGCAGATCCCCCTTGCCGATGCCTGGGCATTCATCTGTGTAGGAGAAGACGTACTTATGCCTTCCAAGGTCTCCCAATTTGAAAGGATAGAACCTGCAGATCACCGGCCTTATATCGTAAATAGAGCAAAGATTAACCCTCAAAAATACGCACTTTCCCTCATTTTTCTTCATCCTATAGACAAAGGGATCCGATCTCTCCATCGCCTCCGCAAACTCGTTAATGCTTCTCGAAGTTTCTTCAGAGATCTGAATCGCTTCAGCCTTTAGAAGGAGGACCTGCCTAATCTTCTCTTCAGTATCCCCGCAACACAGGGCGCATCTATCGCATTTGAAGCGCACATGCTTAGGATAATCGAATTTCAAGATCCACATGCCCCTCTGGTCACAACTTTTCCATGATCATCTCGAAGATTTTCTCCACCAGAGCATTCCGATTCTCGGGCGTAACTGTTAGCACGGTTCCCCTGCCCTCGTAGGTCCTGATGTAGTCTCTGTGCACCACCGCAAAAATAGGCTTCTCCGTGTTGAACAACTCCTCGATCTTACGCCTGAAGGCCTGAGAGAAGAGCTCCATCCGCCCTATCTCATCGACGCAGATGAGGTCGCACTCCTTCTCAGCATAACTCAGGGCTGGAAGGGCGATCCCTTCGAACGCAGGGACACCAACCCTGTACTGGCCCACCCTCGGCCCAGTCTCCAGCCTTGAGCTCGCGAGGATCGCCTCTTCCCCGGAATAGAGGTCTACCACCTTGAAGGCGACTCTTCGACCACCCACTCTCACGTCGGGGGTGATGAAGCCGCCTATTCTGAGTCCTTCTGATCTCAGGCGCTCAACGACCTTGAGGAGAACCGTGGACTTGCCCGAACCTGGGAGACCAGTCAGGAAGATCCTGAGCACATCAGATTCCTTCAACTTATATCTGATATTTCCTACGCTTTTCTACCTTTATTTGTCTCCCCTTCGCATTTGAAGAAGGCCTCAGGGAGCCTCTCCACTAGAAAGTCTTATCGTGTCTCAAGAAGATTTTATGGTCGTGCAGAGCTCCTTCACGTTGATCATTCCCGTCCACAACGAGGAGGAGATCATAGAAAGGAACATATTGAAGATCAGGGACTATGCAGATCAGCTCTCCTCAAAGAAGGAGATACTGATCTGCGAGAACGGGAGCACAGATTCGACCCTGAAGATCGCTGAAGACTTGGCTGAGAGGTGTGATGATATCCGTCTCCTCTCTCTACCCTATCCCAGCCTACCAGCCGCCCTGAAGAGGGGGATCAGATCCAGCCGCTTCGAGAACCTTGTCTACTTTCCCGTAGACCTCTCGGTGAACTTGAGCTTCGTAGAGGAGAGCCTCAGGCTTCTAAATGACTACGACATCGTCCTCGGCTCGAAGCGGCTGAGAGGCGCTGTTGATGATAGGCCTCTGGAACGGCAGATCCTATCTAAAGGGTATCACTTCCTTGTCAGAGTTCTCTTCGACATGGATCTCAGCGACACGACCTGCGTAAAGGCCTTCAGAAGGAGCAAGATCATCCAACTAATCGACCAGGTTCCCGCTTCGAGCAGCGTCTTCGAGACGAAGCTGGTGGCAGAAGCACTGAGAAGCGGATTCAAGATCACTGAGATCCCTGTCGAGGTTAAAGACCACAGGAGATCGAGAAAGGTGCTCAGGAGGGCGAGCACGAAGTTGGTAGACCTCCTCTCCAGCCGGTTCGCCATGGATCACCGTAGATTCAGCCAGGTTAACACTTCAGATCAAGAGGCGGGAAAAGCCTAG
>Ga0315296_10003544_pt1 | contig 13002 bp, 9 predicted proteins | sample YL17G14_18_MG_FD_203921 | JGI IMG/M metagenome (GOLD analysis project Ga0315296, IMG submission 203921) | Sediment microbial communities from Yellowstone Lake, YNP, Wyoming, USA - YL17G14_18 | ecosystem: Environmental > Aquatic > Freshwater > Lake > Sediment | place: USA: Wyoming | collected... | reverse complement strand
GTCGGCTGCCCGGACCGGGTACCCGAGGTTGACGAGGGCGGACACCGCGTCCTCCCGTGGGGTAGCACCTGTGGGCCGCGCCCCCGCCTCCAGCTTGCCCTTCAGCTCGACGATCAACCGCTCGGCCGTGCGGCGTCCGATGCCGGGCACCGCCGCGAGTCGCCGCCATTGCTCCGCTTCCACCGCGGCAGCCAGGTCGTCGGGGGTCAGGCCCGAGAGCAGCGCCAGCGCGGTCCTCGGCCCCACGCCCGCGACCCCGAGGAGCAGGCGGAAGACGTTGCGCTCCCGCCGCGACGGGAAACCGTACAGGGAGAGCTGGTCCTCCCGAACGTGGGTGTGCACGAACAGCGTCGCGCGCTCACGACCCACGAGCAGCGGATGGGCGGACACCGGCAGGTGCACCTCGTAGCCCACACCGCCCGCCTCCAGCACCACGAGGCCGGGCTGCAGGTCGAGGATGCGCCCGTCCAGGTGACCGATCATCCGCGCTTGGGTTTGAACCGGTCCACGACCTCGGGGTTGACGATCACGGGGTTGGCCCGCTTGGCTTCCGCCAGCACCGCGCTGAGCATGCGGTTCAGCTCTTCCTTCGCCATGCTGTCGCGCAGGGCGGTTTTCTCCTTCGCAAACGCCTGGGCGTCGAACAGCTTGATCGCCGTGACGCGGGCCACGGCGACGCCGCGCTCGCCGACCGCCACGACCGGGGTCAACGCGCTGGCGGGAGTGGCGAAGACCGCGTCATCTAGGTTGCGCGACACCCCCACGCCCGGGACCGAGCCACCCCTGCGGTGGTCGGCCACGGTCTGGGCGGTGCCGCCGAGCCCCGCAGCCTGGGCGGTGAATGGGCCAGTGACGAGAGAGGGACGCTTCGCCTCGAGCTCCTTCCGGAGCGCCTCGAGCGCCTTGGTGCGCTTGACGGCCTCGCGCGCCTCCTCCTTGGCCTCCGCGAACGGGGTGATTCCCGCGGGGCGGACCTTGGCAACGCGGTACACGATCCAGCCGCGCGAGCTGCGCCGCGGGCCGCCCACGAACCCCTCCCTGGCGGCCGCGACCTCGACGAGCAACTCGGGGTCGCGTCCGATGCCCGGGATCACCTCTTCCTGAGCGAAGAACGGGGTCACGTTGGAGGTCACCACGTCATCCGCGAGGGCGTGCCACTGTTCGTCGGTGGTGAGCTTGGCCGCGTCGATCTTCTCCCGCAGAGCGGTCGCGCGCCGGTTGCCCTCCGCGTCGGCCAGCCCTTCCTGCAGCTTCTCCTTGATGAGATCCCGCACCTCGGCCAGCGTCTTGAGGCCGCTCGGCCTGCGCCCTTCGAGCTTGATGATGTGATAGCCGAACTGGCTTTTCACGGGCCCCGAAACTTGCCCCGGGGAGAGACCGAAAGCGGCGTCCTCGAACTCCTTGACCATGCGCCCGCGGGGGAACCAGCCCAGCTCGCCGCCGGACTCCTTGCTCCCCGGGTCCTCCGAGTACTGCCGGGCAAGAGCCGCGAAGTCGGCTCCGGGGGCCATTACCTTTGCGAACACCTCGCGCGCACGGGTCTGCGTGTCCTGCCAACCCGCGTCGTCCTGCGTCTTGGGCCGGATCAGGATGTGGCGCACATCCACCTGCTCTCCCTGCTGGAACTCCTGCTGATGGCTCGCGTAGTACTCGGAGATCTGCGTCTCCGGCACGCTGAGGGTGCGCCGCAGCTTGGTGTCGTCGATCAACAGGTAGCGCAGCTGTCGCTGGGCCGGATGCGAGAAGCGGTCCTGGTTCGCGTCGTAGTACGTCTTCGCCTCTGCGTCGGTGATTGCCACGCCGGCGGGCTCCCGGCCCGCGGGCACGAAGAGCACCTCGAACGACGCGCTCTCGTTGCGGCGCCTGTACTCCTGTTCGACCTCCGAGTCGGGGATCACGATGCCCGCAGCGAGCGCCTGCTGGAGCTTTTCCAGCACCAGCTCCTGGCGCAACCCCTCCTCGAACTCCTCGGGGCTCGACTGGTTGGCACGCAGGATGCGGGCGTAGAGGTCCTCGCCCACGAAGCTGCCGTCACTGCGCTTGAACGCCGGGAAAGACACGATCTTGTCCAGGAGCTCCTTGTCGGTGACGCCGAGCCCCATCTTGTGGGCCTCGTCGAGGAGAAGATAGCGGTCCACGATGTTCTGGATGGTCATGGACGCGAGGTCGATCTGGTCGCGGACGGCCTCGAACTGCTCGCCGTACATCGAGCGGTAGCGCTGCTCGGTGTTCCGCATCTCCTTGAGGAACTGCGCCTCCGAAATGCTCACGCTCCCGACGCGCGCAGCAAGGCCGGCCAGACCACGCGTGCGGGCGCGGCCCGTGCCCCAGTCGACGAAGATGAAGAAGACGAACATGAACACGACGAACCACAAGATCCATTTCAGGTGCTTGAACTGGTCACGGAGAGTCTTGAGCATTCCGAGGCCTCCATCGCCCCAAAGGCAGAGGATTCTATCCCACCACCCGCCTACGAGCAAGTCGCACAAGGCTTTCTGGTTGCGTTCCCGAGGCGGGGAATGCTAAGGTTGATGCGGTCTGAAAATGCGACCTACGCGACCTCGCCACCCGTCCCGCGGCTTCGAGCTCGACTGGGTGGTGGTCTCCGTTGCCGGGGTCAAGCGCTGGGGTCTGCTGGTGTTCTTCCTGGTTCTGGCCGGCGGGGTGCTCGCCAGCGTGCTCTACTTCATGCACGAGCCGCCGGACAGGAGGGCGCAGCGCGTCCTGCGGCGCGCGACCGCGGCACAGGAGGAGGTTCGCCGAGCGGGCTTCTCCGAGAACCTTGCCGGGGAGTTCGAGCAGGCCTCGAGGCTCCTCGACGAGGCCCGTGCGGACTTCGACCGCAGAGACTTCCCCGCCTGCGTGGCGCGGGCAGAGGACGCGCAGCAGCGGTTCGACCTGCTCGGGGGTCTGGCCAACAGGGACTTCGTCGGCAGCGGCCAGATCATCGGGCTGCACGGCAAGGTCGAAGTGCAGCGCGGCAACCAGGCCAAGTGGGACAAAGCCCGTGAGAAGCAACCCCTGTACAACGGCGACTTCATCAGGACGGGGCCGGACTCCACGGCCGAGGTGATCTTCTCCGACAGCACGGTGTACCGGGTGGGACCCGACTCGCTGCTCGAGGTCCATCGCGAGGCGCGCACCGGTCGCGAGCCTTCCGCCGGCGAGGTGAAGGTCAAGTCCGGCCAGGTCAACGTCTACACCGCCACCAACCCATCTTCGGTGGTAACCGATGCGGCCCGGGCCGACGTCGATCGCGACAGCCGCGTCGGGGTCGAGGTGGCTGAGGACAGCAGCACCCTTGTCGCCGCATACGCCGGTAAGGCGCGCGTGACCGGCGCGACCGGCCAGAGCGTCGAGCTCGGCACGCGACAGGCCGTCAACGCCGCGCCGGGCGGTTCACTTGGAGAGCGGCGCGCGGTGCCAGACGCACCTCTTCCGGAGAATCCCGCCGCCAACGCTCTGGTCAACCTGGACGCCTCGGATCGGATCGAGCTCACCTGGCGCCCGGTGGCCGGGATCACCGGTTACGAACTGCAGCTGAGCCGCTCAAGGGTCTTCACGACCTCAAACATCGAGTTCACCAGTCGCCGCAACGCGAACTCTGCGGTCGTGAAGGTCCTGAAGCCCGGCACCTACTACTGGCACGTGGCCTCCCTAGGCGCCGAGCGGCTGCGCTCCGAGTGGAGCCCGCCGCGCGCCTTCAAGGCGTTCGCCGGACCCCGCGTAGAGGCGCTCACCGACACCACACCTCCCAAGCTCGAGGTCGAGCGGCCGACGCAGATGGGCAACTTCTTCCTGGTGCAGGGTCTGACTGAGCCCGGCGCGACCGTGACGGTGAACGGCGAGACCGTTAACGTCGGCGGCGACGGGACGTTCAAGAAGGCGGTGGCGCTCACCCGCGAGGGGTGGAACACGATAGTGATCCGGGCCACAGACCCGGCGGGAAACACGACCGAAGATCGCAAGACGGTGTTCGTGGAGGGCGAGTAGGAAACCATGGGATTCGCTTCGCTTCTATCGCTTTTTTCTTCCGACCTCGCGGTCGACCTCGGAACCGCCACGACGCTTGTCTACACGCTCAACCGCGGGATCATCGTCTTCGAGCCCTCCATCGTCGCGGTCAACCTGGTAACGAACCGGGTCGAGGCCGTCGGCCAGGCGGCCAAGGACATGCTCGGCAAGACGCCCGGAAACATCGCCGCCATCCGGCCGATGAAGGACGGCGTGATCGCCGACTTCGAGGTGACCGAGAAGATGCTGGAGTACTTCATCCGCAAGGCGCACGGGCGCAACCTGTTCGTCCGGCCCCGCATCGTGATCTCGGTGCCGTCGGAGATCACGCCCGTCGAGAAGCGGGCGGTGAAGGACTCCGCCCTCCGCGCGGGTGCCAGCGAGGTGTACCTCATCGAGCAGGCGATGGCGGCAGCGATCGGTGCGGAGCTACCGATCACCGAACCGACCGGCAACATGATCGTTGACATCGGCGGCGGGACCACCGACGTGGCCGTCATCTCTCTCGCCGGGATCGTGTACGCGCGCTCGGTGCGGGTGGCCGGAAACGAGATGGACGAGGCGATCATCTCGTACATCAAGCGCAAGTACAACCTTCTGATCGGAGAGCGCACCGCCGAGTCGATCAAGATCGAGCTCGGCAACGCGTGGCCAGGAAACGACTCCCGCACGGTCGAGGTGAAGGGGCGGGACCTCGTCGAGGGGATCCCCAAGACCCTCATGATCAACGACGAGGAGATCCGCGAGGCGTTGGCCGAGACCGTCAACACCATCGTAGACGCCGTGCGGACCGCGCTCGAGCGCACGCCCCCCGAGCTTTGCGCCGACATCATCGACAGGGGCATCGTCCTTGTCGGCGGCGGCTCGCTGCTGCACAACCTCGACCAGCGGCTTCGCGAGGAGACGGGCATCCCCGTCGCCCACTGCGACGACCCGGTCTCGGCGGTGGTCCGGGGCACCGGGAAGATGCTCACCGACATGGCGCTCCTCAAGAAGATCGCCATCCATTAACGTGGTTCAGTTACGGCTCCGCCCCGACCTCGCCATCGTTCTGGTATGCATCGGCCTGTACGTGGGTTCGGCGGCCCAGGTTCGCTCCCCCCTCGGGGGGACTGCGCTCTCGGTCGCGGTGACAACCATCTCCTCGCCGGTCCTGGCACTCGGCAACGCGGTGGGGACGACCTGGCAGGTCTTCTGGAGCGGTCAGCGCAACCTCCGCAGCACGCTCGGCGAGCTTCGCCGGTTACGCCTGGAGAGTGCCGAGCTTCACCGCGCCAACCACTTGCTCAGCGCGGAGGTAACCGCGCTGCGGCAAGGTTCACGCTTGCTGGCCGCGTACCCGTCGCTCGCCGACCATGCCGTGCTCGCCCGGGTGATCGCCCGCGACCTGCCCCGCACCAACACGCTGCGCCTCGACCGGGGTTCGCGCGACGGCATTCAGATCGATGGCCCGGTGCTGGCCGAGGGCGGCTTGGTGGGCCGGGTTGACAGGGTGCTGGACCACTCCTGCCGCGTCCAGCTCCTCACCCACCCTGCGGCGGCCGCAGCCGCCGCGGTTGCCGGTGTGCAGCAGGAGGCCCTGCTGATGGGAGGCGATCAGCCCCGCCTCACCGGGCTGTCCCCCTACACCCAGGTGCCCCTCGACACCCCGGTGCTCTCCACGGGGTCGGAAGGCATCTACCCTCCTGGCCTGTTCTTCGGCACGACCCTCGAGGCGCGCAACGACGGCCTCTTCACGGTTGTACCCGTGCGGCTCGCGGCAAACGCCGCGGAGGTCACGGTGGTCCTGGTCCTGGCACCCGCCGCTCGAGGCGCGCCGTGAGACTCGCCGCCGCCTTCCTCCTCGCGCTGCTCCTCCAGTTCGGTCTGACGGCAAGCCATCTATGGTGGGTGTTCGCAGCGTGTCAGCCACTGCTGCTCGTGGTGGTCGCCACGGCGAGGCGTCTCGACCCCGTTGGCGTGGCCTGGTACGGGCTCGGCGCGGGGCTTGCGTCAGATGCGGTTGCCGAGCGTATCATCGGGCCCGGTGGTATCGCGGGCGCTGTCGCCGGGTTTGCAGTGGCCCTGGTCGTGCGCCGGTTCGAAATGGAGGGCCCCCTGTACTGGATCGTCGGCTCGTTGCTGGCCTCGGCCTGCGGCGAGCTGGTCTGGATGGTGGTCCTGGTGACCCTCGGGGTGCGCCCGGACCATGCTTTCTCGGGTGTGCTCGCCACCGTGGTGATGACTGGAGCCGCCGGCCTGGTGGTCGCCGCCGGGGAGCGGGTGTTGCGCGCCTGGCGTTCGCCGGCCCGTCACCGTAGGCGTGTGTTGCGCAGGCTATGACCTTCCTTCACGATGACCTCCGCCCGGTACAGCGCAGGGTGGCCGCGATGCTCGCCGTGGTCGTGGTTGCCCTCGGCGCGGTCCTGGTGCGACTCTGGGTACTGCAGGTAGTGCAGGGACCACGCTGGCGCAGCGCCGCCGAGAACAACCGTTTGCGCCGCCTCCCCCTGGAGGCGCCGCGCGGGATGGTCAAGGATGTGCACGGTGAGGTCATCCTCGACAACCGCCCCACCTACCAGCTCCTGCTGTTCCCCGAGGAGATGAGCGACCCCGCGCGCACCGCCGCGTTCCTGACCCGCATCGACATCGCCCCGGCCGAGGAGGTCCACGCGCGCCTGGAGAAGGCCCGCCGCACGTCCCACCTCCCCTCGGTGATCGCCGACAACCTCGCATGGTCGCAGGTCGCGGCCATTGCGGCGCACCGCGCGGAGTTTCGGGAGCTCGAGATCCATCCTGCGACCCGCCGCTCACTGCCGCCGGGGGCCACGATTGCGCACCTCGTCGGCCAGCTCGGCGAGGTATCCCCCGAGCAGCTCGCCGAGAGGCCCGACCTGCGTCCCGGGCAGCTCGTCGGCCGCTCCGGGCTCGAACGTGCCTATCAAGACGTGCTTGGCGGCACGCCCGGCAACCTCGTGGTCGTGGTGGACGCCCTGGGAAAGCAGGTATCAGCCCTGGACGAGGAGCCCCCCGTCGCGGGCCGGCCGCTCGAGGCCACCATCGACCTCACGTTGCAGCGGGAGGCGGTCGAGGCGATGTCTGGCCAGGTCGGCGCGGTGGTCGCACTGGATCCCCGTGACGGTGCTGTGCGCGTCCTGGTCTCCCAGCCGGCGTTCGACCCCGACCTCTTTGCCGGGCATCTCGAGCCGGCCCGCTGGCGCGAGCTCACCAGCGACTCGCTGACCCCTCTGCTCGACCGTGCCCTGCAGGCGCTCTATCCCCCTGGCTCGACCATCAAGCCGCTGTTCGCCACCGGGGCCCTGAGGGACGGCGTCCGCACGCTGGACGACACCGTCTACTGCACAGGGGCGGTGAACATCTACGGTCACCCCTACCGGTGCTGGCAGGCCGGCGGTCACGGCCGGATGGCACTCGAGCAGGCCATCGAGCAGTCCTGCGACACCTATTTCTACTACGTGGCCCGTGATGCCGGTATCGACCGCCTCGCCTCGTGGGCGCGCACCTTCGGTCTCGGAACTCCTGCCGGTATCGAGCTGGGAGGCGAGAACCCCGGCCTCGTCCCTGACGACGCGTGGAGCCGCAAGGCGCGCGGCCAGCCCTGGTACGGCGGGGAGACGATCTCGGTGGGCATCGGCCAGGGTCCCATCCTGGTGACTCCGCTCCAGCTCGCCGTCGCCTACGCCGCCCTCGTCAACGGCGGCAACCTCGTGCAGCCCCATCTCGTGCCGGGTAAGGGAGGCGCGCCGCGTCCGACCGGCCTCCCTCCCGAGGCGCTGGCCCACGTCCGGCGAGGCATGGAGAGGGTGGTGGTCGGGGACAGGGGCACCGCACGCCGTCTGGGCAGCCTCCCCGTCCGGTTCGCCGGCAAGACCGGAACCTCCCAGGTGATGCGCAAGAAGGAGGGCGTGAAGTGGTACGAGCTGCCATGGGAGCAGCGCCACCATGCGCTCTTCGTCGGCTACGCCCCACCGTCCGACCCCCAGCTTCTGGTGTGCGTCGTTGTCGAGCACGGCGGCGACGCCGCCTCCGTTGCCGCCCCCATCGCGGCACGCATCTTCCAGCGCGCCTTCGGGCCCAAGGTCGAGGACGGGCAAGTCACCGCGGCGGTGCCGCCGATCTGGCAGAACACTTCCCTCCCGCCGCCGCCCGCCCCAAACGGTCAGATCGGGACGCCGGGAGAAGTCGAGCCCGCAGCCGCCGCCCCGGAGCCGGCCAACCCGTCCAACCGCGCCGCCGTTCGCCCAGTGTCGCAACCCGGGCAGCCGCTTCAGGCGCCGCCCACCCGGCAATGAAGCGGCTTGACCCCTGGCTGCTGCTGTCCGTGCTCGCGATCTCGGCGTGCGCCTACCTGGCTCAGGGTTCCACGGCCAGGGCGCTCGCCGCGCCGGGCCTCGCGAACCGTCAGCTTGTCTGGCTCGCCGTCGGAGCGGTGCTGCTGCTCCTGTTCGCGTTCGCCGACTACCGGGTGCTGGCCCGCTTCTCGCCACTGTTCTACGTGGTCTCCATCGCCGTGCTGCTTGCCCTCTTCGTGATCGCCCCCCTGCGTGGCGGCACCCGCTCGTGGATCGCCATGGGCTCCTACACCGTGCAACCCTCGGAGTTTGCCCGAGTCGTGACCATCCTCGCCGTGGCGGCTCTGGCCGATGAGTACCGGCAGAGCCGCCTCAACTTTGCAGCCGTGTGGCGCATTACTGCGGTGGCCGCCGCCCCCGCGCTGCTGGTGCTGCTGCAGCCCGACCTGGGCATGGCCCTGACATACATCCCGATCCTGCTGGCCGTGCTCTGGCTCGGAGGCCTGCCCTGGCGGGCCTGGGTAGCGCTGGTCATAGTTGGCTTTGTGCTCGTGGCGGGGACCTGGCTGTGGTTGCTTAAACCGTACCAGAGGGAGCGGGTCCTGACGTTTGCGGACCCCGAGCGTGCGCCCTACAGCTCCGGGTACCAGCAGCGTCAGTCGAAGATCGCCGTGGGCTCGGGCGAGATAACCGGTAAGGGGCTGCACTCGGGCACGCAGTCGCAGCTGCGCTTCCTCCCCGCCCAGTACACCGACTTCATCTTCGCGGTGTGGGCCGAGGAGACCGGTTTCGTCGGGGCGGCCCTTCTGCTTGCCGCCTACGCGTTGCTCGTCATGCGGATCTTCGTCGTTGCGCTCTCCGCCCGTGACCGCATTGGTGCGGTGTTTGCCGGTTGCGCGGGATTCGTTCTCGCAACCGCGATCCTGGTCAACGTCGGGATGGTGACGGGTCTCGCCCCGACCACGGGCATCACGCTGCCCCTGCTGTCCTACGGCGGCTCCTCGGTGCTCGCCACCTGCATCACCCTCGGCATCGTCCAGTCCATCTGGCGCCTCCGCTACGCAAACGTGTAGCCCCGCGGGCTTGCGGCTGTGTTCTGTCTTGTCACTGCGTGACGGCCTTGTTTTGCCAAGCGGGTGCGTGGCCAGCTCCCTTCTTTCCACTGCGTGGAGGCGTTTTCTTGCCCCGTGGGCTCGGAGCCAGGTCGCTCGGGCTGCGCATCGAGCGCAGCCCTCCGACCCGCCTGCGCGTGCGACCGAGCAGGCACAGACCGGCGTGCGGACCCTCGCTGTTCCTCTCCCTCGCATGAGACGCTCGGTCAGGGCCAGCGTCTCCACCCGCCGGTCTGGCCGCTCGGGGCCCGCACGCTTTGGCGCCATGGCTCCTGTCGCCCGCGGGGCGGATTTCACCACCACCCCCCATTCGCCATGATCCTGCACAGCCTGTTCCGCAATGCTGAACCTTTGGCCTCCCGGGCAGCTCCCAGTGCACTTCGGGAGGGGGGCTTTCAATCCGTCCCGCGGGTGCCAGCGGCCATCTCTCCGCAGGCTGCGGGCAGCGTGCGGGGGTGAGCAAGGGCCGAGCGAGCCGCGCACCCGCGGGACAAAACAGAGTGTGCACGCGCAGCGTGTAAAACGGGTTACACTCCCAATTTCGGAGGCGCCGTGAGCACGGTCATCTACGCCAACGTGACCCCGTACGAGACCCGCGTGGCGGTCCGGGAGGACGGTTCGCTCGTCGAGCTCATGGTCGAGCGCAACCGCGAGCGTTCCGTCGTGGGGAGTCTGTTCAAGGGGAGGATCTCGCGCGTCCTCCCGGGCATGCAGGCCGCCTTTGTGGACGTTGGTCTCGAGCGCGACGCCTTCCTGTACGTGGATGACGTGGCCGAGGCGCTCGAGGACGAGGAGGTCGAGCCCGGGGAGTTCGCCACCACGACGCCGATCCAGGATCTCTTGCGCGAAGGCCAGGAGATCCTCGTGCAGATCACCCGCGAGCTCGGGTCAAGCAAGGGACCCCGGGCCACGTCGCACGTCACGATCCCCGGAAGATACCTGGTGTTGATGCCGGGCAACTCCCACATCGGGGTCTCGCGCCGCATCACCGACCAGACCGAGCGGGAGCGGCTGCGGGCGTTGCTCTCCGAGATCCCGCACTCCGGCGGCGTGATCGTTCGTACCGCTGGCGAGGGGCGTGAGCGCGCCGATTTCCTGGCCGACCTGGCCGTGCTGGAATCCATGTGGCGGCACATCACCAAGCGTGCCGAGGAGGTCAGCGCCCCGTGCCTCGTGCACCGGGACCTCGGCCTGGTGCTGCGCGCCGCGCGCGACCTCGCCGGGCCGCAGCTCGCGGAGTTCTGGATCGACGACACCGAGGGATACCAGCGCGTCGTGGAGTTCCTCGACCGGGTGCAGCCCGAGCTCACCGGCAAGGTCAAGCTGTACCGGCGGCAGCTCGACATCTTCGAGGCTTTCGGCGTCGAGGCGGAGCTCGAGCAGGCGCTCCAGCCCAAGGTGTGGCTGCGCTCGGGCGGCTCCCTCGTGATCGACCAGACCGAGGCGCTGGTGGCCATCGACGTCAACACCGGCCGCTACGTTGGCGGAGCCGATCTCGAGGACACCGTCTTCCGCATCAACATCGAGGCTTCTCGCGAGGTGGCCCGACAGCTCCGGCTGCGCAACCTGGGCGGGATCGTGGTGGTGGACTTCATCGACATGGAGGACGAGGGGCACCGCGAGGCCCTGCTCGACGAGCTCAAGCGGGCGCTGGCCAGCGACCGTGCCCGCTCGCTCGCGGGGCCGGTGGGGCCCTTCGGGCTCGTGCAGCTCACCCGCAAGCGCACCGAGCGCTCCCTCGAGCGCGCCCTCACCCAGCCCTGCCCCACCTGCGAGGGCCTGGGCCGCGTCAAGTCGCCGGAGACCGTGTGCCTGGAGATCCGGCGCGCCCTTCTGCGGGAGGCCGCGCAGGGGGAGGTCAACGACTTTGGCCTCCGCGCCCACCCCGAGGTCATCCACCTCCTGTCCGGCGAGCTGCGCGGCATCCTGATCGAACTCCGGGAGCGCTACGGCATCAACGCCCGCACGCAGGAGGCGCCCGATTTCCATCCCGCCCGGTTCGAGATCTCGTGAGGCCGCCCATGCTTGCGCAGACAGGCTTTGGTTGCGACTTGACCCGGTGAGGGGTAGACTCTCGCGGCCAGCGCGGAGAGGTGCTGGAGTGGACGAACAGGGCTGCCTGCTAAGCAGTTGTCCGGGGTAAACCCGGACCGGGGGTTCGAATCCCCCCCTCTCCGCCAGCTCTCCCACCCCGCCACCCAGGCGATAGGCAGTAGGCGGCAGGAAAAACGACGCTCAATAGGTTTCAGTCGTGGGGTTGGCCGGTCAGTGCAGCTTGGTGAGCAAGCCTGCGAGCATCTTGGCGATCTGCTAAACCTCATCAAGCAGGGGTGCGGTTTCGTCGTGTTTCAAGTAGCCCAACCTCTCGCAAAGCAGCAGCTGAGTTTCGACCTCAAGGAGCGACCTTCTGCCGATCGAGAGATGGTGCCGGTAGTCGCCGGTGGACTGGCGTCCGCGCCCCTCGGCGATGTTCGAGGGAACCGAAACCACCCCCCGCTTCAGTTGTGCGGTGAGTCCGAATTTCTCCACCTCCGGCAGACGCTCGGAGGTGACGTAGAGGGCCTGCGCGAGCTCCATTGACCTCTGCCAGACGGCCAGTTCCTTGTAGTTCCGGCCCCCGTCCTCCTCGCCCCGTTCTTCGGCTGCAGCCTCTCCGCTACGGCCTACTGCCTATCGCCTGCTTCTGCTCGATCTTGGCCCAGGTGTCGCGCAGGGTGACGGTGCGGTTGAAGACCAGCCTGCCGCCGGTCGAGTCGGGATCCACGCAGAAGTAGCCCAGGCGCTCGAACTGGAAACGGTCACCGGGCTTAGCCCCCGCGAGCGTCGTCTCGACGCGGCACCCGCTGACGGTCTCGAGCGAGCCCGGATTCAGGAACGCTCTCCAGTCCTTCCCTTCCCCGACCGCATCGGGGTCCGGCACCGTGAGGAGGTGGTCGTACAGGCGTGCCTCGGCCTCCAGGGCGTGATTGGCCGAGACCCAGTGCAGCGTGGCCTTGGGCCGCCGGCCGTCCGGGGCAGACCCCCCGCGGGTCGACGGGTCGAAGGTGCAGCGCAGCTCGACGACGTTGCCGGCGGGGTCCTTCACCACCTCCTTGCAGGTGATGAAGTACGCCGAGCGGAGGCGGACCTCGTTGCCCGGGTACAGGCGGTAGAACTTCGGGGGCGGCGACTCGCGGAAGTCGTCGCGCTCGACGTAGAGCACCTTCGAGAACGGCACCTTGCGGGTTCCTGCGCTGGGGTCCTCGGGGTTGTTGGCGACGTCGAACTCCTCGACCTGGCCCTCCCGGTAGTTCTCCAGCACGACCTTGAGCGGGCGCAGCACGGCCATCACGCGCCGGGCGCGCCTGTTGAGGTCCTCGCGCAGGCAGTGCTCGAGCAGCGCGATGTCCACCATGCTGTCGCGCTTGGCCACCCCGATGCGCTCCGAGAAGTCGCGGATCGCCTCGGGCGTGTAGCCGCGGCGGCGCAGGCCCGAGATCGTTGGCATGCGGGGGTCGTCCCAGCCGCTCACCACGCCGCTCTTCACGAGCTCCAGCAGCTTGCGCTTGCTCATCAGGGTGTGGGTGAGGTTCAAGCGGGCGAAC
>Ga0315296_10003543_pt1 | contig 13002 bp, 8 predicted proteins | sample YL17G14_18_MG_FD_203921 | JGI IMG/M metagenome (GOLD analysis project Ga0315296, IMG submission 203921) | Sediment microbial communities from Yellowstone Lake, YNP, Wyoming, USA - YL17G14_18 | ecosystem: Environmental > Aquatic > Freshwater > Lake > Sediment | place: USA: Wyoming | collected... | reverse complement strand
GGTCTTCTTCATTGAGCTTTTCAAGGGCGGCGCTTATTCTTTGCTCATCGCCGCGGGCGACCGGCTCAATTGCCAGAGAGAACATCGGCTCAGGCACCGGCGGCACTTTAAATCGCCCGGCCGCGGCTCCATCGTGAATGAGGTCGTCGAGCTTGAGGTCTTCCGCCTTGGCAAGGGTCACGATGTCGCCCGCAGCGCCGGAGTCGATTTCTTGGTTCTCGCCGCCCTGGGGCCTGAAGATATGTCCCGGCCGAACGGCCCTTTTCTCATCGTTTCGTATCAGACTCGTATCCGAGGTGAGTTTGCCGCTGAAAATTCTGATGGTCGTGTACTTCATATTTGAGCGTGGGTCTAAGCCGATCCGAAAGACCAGTCCTGCAAGCGGTCCGGCAGCGTCTGCCTTGAGTTCCGTAATTTTATCGCCGTCCGTAAGCTGCCGCGGCTTTACATCAAGCGGAGACGGCGTGTACTTGGCAATAATGTCCAGAAGCTCGGTAACGCCGACTTCTTTGCGAGCATCCGTGAAAACTATCGGGATCAGCGTCCCGCGTTTTAGCGCCTCGACAAATACCGAAGCTATCTTTTCAGCGGAGACTGCTTCGCCGGCAAGGTAGCTTTCCATAAGGGCGTCGTCTGCCTCGATGACGCTTTCTATCAGCTCCGTATGCGCAGCGGCCACATCCATTACGGGCGATTTGCCGGCGTTGTTTTCGATGCAGTCAATGACCGATGCCTTATCCGCGGCGGGCACATTAGCGCAGCGGCATTGATAGCCGAATCCGCCGGAGGCGGACTGGATATTCCTTACCAGTTCGGCTAAATCCACGTTTTCGGCGTCGATTTTGTTTATAACTATAAGGCGCGGCAAATCGGCCTTGCAGGCCAATTCGAAGAGTTTTCGCGTGTTGGTCTCGATGCCGGCAGCCGCGCTTATCACGATCACTGCGGTGTCGGCGGCGGGTATCGCTTTGATGGCCGGCCCTATGAAATCGGGATAGCCCGGCGTATCTATAATGTGAATCAGTTTGCCGTTGTACTGGACGTGAACGACAGCGGATTGTATTGAATGTCGATGCTCCTTCTCCTCGTCGTAGTAGTCGCAGATGGTTGTTTTGTCATCGACGCTGCCCAGCCGGCTTGTTACGCCGGCTTTGTGCAGGATCGCCTCGGCCAGCGAGGTTTTGCCGCTGCCGCCGTGGCCCAAAAGAACAATGTTACGGATGTCGGCGGTAATAGCCACTTTCTAATCTCCAGAAGTTAGTTTTTCAGTTCCCATTTTCTTCCAATTTAGCAAAACGAATTATCATATTTCCTAACGGTGCAAAGGACAAGGACTTTCTTGCCGATTTCGGGCAATAATGAGCTATATTTGGCTTTTTTTCTAACAACTGCTTAGCAGATCGTGCAGCATTTTGTACGCGGGCAGCAGTAGGGGGGTGATTTTGCAGTTTGTGCAGGCCCAGTGAAATAGAATCTTCTGGTCTTGTTGCGGCAGACTGTTTGGAGCGTAAGGGCGGCGAATGTAGGCGTCCACGCAGCAGGCGGGATAACCAAAAAGGAAACCTTCAAGCCGCTGAGTTTCCGGCGATTTATCTATCGGCGTGTCCGCAAAGCGCTCTTGGTATAACTGGATATAGCCGGGCGATCGGCTGAAAATCGTCTCGATAATTTTCTTGCCGGTCTGAACACTCCGCCGGATTTGTTTGGTGAGCAGGCCGAGTTGTTCCAGTAGCGCAAGGCCGTGATTATCTAAAGGTTTTTCCCATCTGCTTAGAGGCTTGATTCCTTCGCCCGTGAGCAGCGCAAGATATGCCAGGTCGAAGTCGATTTGTTTCAGTGCCCTTACGCATTCCTTCATTTGTTGCGAGCGATAGGAACCCCGCAATAAATTGCGGGGCTAAATATTTAGCCCCACGTTTCACGTGGGGTTTTGTTTTTTGCCGTTTCACCGAAGGTTTGGGTCGGTACTATTCAGCCAGTTCTCGGCGAGTTTTGCCAGGTCGGCCAGGTCGATTTTGCAGTCCTGATTAAAGTCTGCCGGCGCAAATATGGTGCCCAGATCGCCGCACCGCCGGGGCATTTCCAGGATTTTTGCCAGAAGCGCTACGTTGATTCTGCCTTTTCCGTGACGGTCACCCCAGTAGCTGAAAGAGCCGTGCAGCATATAGTGGCGCACAATGTCAGGCACTTCAATAGAAAGATGGAGCTTCGGATTTATGACCTGCCAGTAGCCCATGTTGACGGACTCGCCGCATATTTCGCACAGCTCGATGCCCCTTTGCATGAAGCTTGCCTTATATAGTTCGCCAACGCCGGGCTCGTTGGGTTCGTGGATGGGCAAAGCCTCGATAACCTGTGCACATTGCCTGGCCAGTTCAACTCCGTCGGGCGTCAGGTCCTCGTCCTGATCGGCATCATAAAGATTGTGCGCAGCCGCCAGCTCTTCGTTGTCGGTCAGAAGATCGCCATCCAGGTCATTGGCGCTTACCGGCAGCTGATGCTCATCCGGCTCACCGGGGAAACGCAGCTCAAGCGCCCGCATCAATGCCGGCACATCTATTCTGCCTCGCTGGACGTCGCCGGCATAGTTGAATGAGCCGTGCTCCATGTAGTGCATAGCAATCAGGGGGCACTTGACTTCCACGCCCAAACGCGGATTCACTATTGTTGCCGGGCCCATATTCACGGTCTGTCCGCAGATCTCACAGGTTTCCAATCCGAATTGAGGTGCGTGCCATTTACACGTTGCGCCAGGTGCAGCATCATCCTGCCAGGGCAATTGCGCAATAATAGCGGCGCAGCGTGTGGCCAATTCCAGCCCATCCGGTGTGCCGTTGCGATTCTGGTCAGCAACAAATGGTTTGTATCCAATGGCGAATTCCTCACGGTCGGCGAGGAAATCTCCATCCATATCCTGCTTGACGGCCAATTGGTGTTTATCCGGAACACTCGCGCCAAGAGTCTTGTTGATGGTCAGCCCGGCCCCCAGGGTGATTACAGCCGCCGTGCCGGCAGCAACGACCCGTCTTTTGAAGATTGTGGGCTCTCGGGCGTCCCTTTGTTGGGCTCTTTTTAGTCTTCTCATAATCGTCTCCAGGCAGAATTGCCGTCATACGGGCGGCGGAACTACTGTAAGATTATATCAAACAGACTGCCTTTTTTCCAGAGCTTAACCTGCAATATTTGCTTGTGCCATCGGCTCCGCGGCATATCGGCAATGTAGAGCGGCCTTTGCGCATCGCTTATCTGACGGGCAAGAAAATTCTGCCGAAGTTTCTTGCCAGGCTGCCCCATCGGGCTATAATCTCAAAAGATACACTTACTCGCCGATCATCATCTCTGAAAAATAGAAAAATGTCGGTCAAAAGGCCCCTTTAATGGAGGCGAGCCGACCATGCGGAAAAAAGGCTTTACGTTAATAGAGCTTCTGGTGGTAATTGCTATCATCGCGCTACTGATGGCGATTTTGCTGCCCACACTGCAGCGGGTCCGGAGGCAGGCAAAGGCCGTCGCTTGTCAATCGAACCTGCGGCAATGGGGCACGCTGTTCGCTACTGCTGTGGCCGAGAACGATGGCTATTTTCCAGGCTTCGGGCCGGACGACCGGCTGCCCAGGGATTGGCCAAGCGGTTGGTGGCCGTGGGGTTGGGGCTGGGGCTGGGGCTGGGGTCCCTATGGCGGCCGGGATTGGTACAGTGCTACCGAGGGGATACGTTGCTGCCCGATGGCCACAAAACCTGCAAGTCCAACCGGTCAGGGCGAGCCCGCGGGCGGGACGTTCTTGGCCTGGGGCAGGTTCGTGCCCAAGAACGCCTGGCCACCGGAGATTGCCTGGGCATGGGAAGAATCTTACGGCAGCTATGGTACGAACGCATGGTCTTGGTGGTATTGGTGGTCTGACCATAAGCCCGATCCATATTTCTGGACAGCCCCTCATGTCAAGGGCGCAAGCAATATACCACTGCATATGGATAGCTGCTGGCCTTCGGCCTGGATATATGATACCACGAAGCCTCCCGAACGCGATGCGATACCTACCGTACAAGTCCGAAGACCCCCGTCGTCGGTGGCTTCTCCCTGCATCAATCGGCATGATGGGTACGTCAACAGCCTTTTCATGGATTGGTCGGTGCGGAAAGTGGGACTGAAAGAGCTCTGGACACTCAAGTGGCACCGCGAATACAACACGCGTGGCCCGTGGACGAAAGCTGGCGGCGTCAAACCGGAAGACTGGCCGCAGTGGATGAGACACTTCAAGGACTACTGAAATCGCTGCCTGGTCGTCCAGGTCGCCCAATTTTCAATTTTGAAATGCAATACGGGCAAAAGATTCCCAAAATTCTCTGTTTTCCTCTCTGAAGTATTAGTGCTGATTTTATTGGACGCTTGAACAACCCACAAAAATAATCCTGTTTCATTGGCCTATATGTTGTGTTCTGGATTATGGGGCGTTGGGTGAATCTTCTGTTGGTTGGCTAAAGGAAAATAGTGCTATCTGACGATATTTGGCAGGCCGAACCTGCGTAAAACGCGGAACAGAACCCCGCAATGAATTGCGGGGCTAAATATATTGTATAAGGATGTTTAATATGGACAAAAAGGAGTTAATTGACTCCATTTGCCAGATCAATAGAACCGCCAAGCCCGAATTCCTCGCCAATTTCTCGCAAGAAGAGCTCTCCGCCTACCTTGAGCATCTGATGGAGCTGGATTTGGAAGAATTGGCTCTGTGCAGCTAAGGGTTCATTTAGTTGTCTTATTCGAGGTCGCCCAGTCCGTCTCGTCTTGAAGAGCTCTTTGGCTGCCTGGATGGCCGGTCACTTTCCCGCCGGGAGGAACTATCAGGTTTAGTCGAGTCAATTTTCACTTCGGAGGCAACGAAAGGTATTACCTGCGGTGCCTGGTCGGCGGGAACCGGCGTCGGCACCTCGGCAACGCTATTTAGCTTGAACTCGACCAGCACCGGCACAAAACCCCGCGGCACACAAAAAACAAAGTCGATATATTTTGTCCTGGCTCGTTCCTCGAAATCTTTCGGCGCCAGTTGTATCAGGAGGCTGGTCTGCAGCTCGCTGGCGGATTTTAAGTGCCCGATGGGATAGATATTTATGCCTTTTCCACCCAGCGAGTCTCCGCCGCCCTTTTCCTTGCAGATGAGTCTCAACTGGGGCAGCGCAAATAAGCCGCCATCTAACGGCGTGTTCGGCTTTACCGCCTCTCTCTTTATGCCAACGCGCACAACTGTAAGGTCGTAATCGCCTTTTTGCCAGCCCGGCAGGAGCACGGGCTTTGTCGTTGTGCCCTGCGCCGGCATCTGGAGGGAATCCAGCCGGCCCAGCAAATCTTCCACCTGGTTTCTTATGGCGTCGGGAGCCGGCCAGGCTGCTGCCTTCGCCGGCACTTCTATTGCGTCAGAGTCGGTGACAATCGGTATGTTGGCGCCGATAAACAGCCGGTTCAGGAAAATCTGGTCCAGAAAGTCCGGATGCAGTGCGGCGAAACTTCTTTTGCCGCCGAAGCTGCCCTTACTTAAGAGGCTGAATAGCCCCGTTGCCAGGCCGTCCGCATTAAGCAGGACTTTTTGCCGGGCCGGGCTGAAGCGCGCGTAAGGATACTTGGCCGGCAGAGGTCCTATCTGAAGCGCGGTAAGCACCAGGCCGGAAACAATAACGCCCAGGACGGCACCGCAGCCGATCCGCCCGACCCGTTCGGGCCAAGTGCCCAAGTCGATGGGCTGGCGTATCAACTGACTGACGGCTGTCTGCAAAATGGCAAAGACTACAACAAGCAGCAGCACAAAAGACAAAAGTTGTGCCCAGAGCGCCACGGAAGGCGCATAGCCGGCCAGAAGCCTCGCTAAGAGCTCGAAATAGCCGAAAGCAACCACGCTTGCGCAAATCGTAATGATTATCGTGGCGAACGCCTTTACCACTGTGCCTTTTAGATACTGGTATGCGGCACAGCCGGCGATGATTAAAAGCACCGATAAATTAGCTATCCACATTACAATATCTCCAGAGGATACCCCGCAATAAATTGCGGGGCTAAATACTCCATTAATATTTAGCCCCACGTTTTACGTGGGGTTTTTTATTATGTTTTCTCCTGCGGGGTTTTCTCGGGCTGCTTCTTTGGCGGCGCCAGCACCCGGAGCATCTCGTTTATTGCCGTTGTTCCGTTGATTACCTTTCTCAGGCCTTGCTCCTGCAGGTAAAGCATCTTGGCGCGTCTGAATTCCGAGCTTATCTCAGACAATAACTTTGATTGTTTTATGGCTTGTCTCAAGTCGTCGTTCAGGATGATCATTTCGAATATGCCGGTGCGGCCGACAAAACCTGTTTCCTGGCAGTTTTCGCAGGGCGTAGGCTTGCCGCGTTTGTCGTATATCACCTTGCCCACGCGGTAAAGAGCTTTTACTTTTTCTACGGCGATGTTGTATTTTTTGAAAAGCTCCTTATTCGGAGCATACGCTTGTTTGCATTCGTTACAGAGTTTTCTCAGCAGCCGCTGGTTGCTGACGCCCAGCAGGGTTTCAGTGACGAGGCTTCGGCTGCCGACAAGTTTCATCCATTTACCCAGCGCCTGTACAACACTATCTGCGTTGAGCGTGACATAGACTATTTTGCCGTCCTTGGCCGCGGCGCAAGCTACCTGGGCCGTCTCAGCGTCCTCGCAGTCGCCCACGCCGACAATGTCCGGGCCCATTCTTACCACCGTTTGCAACTGTTTGGCAAAAGTCATAGTGCCGGTGTCGCTGGGCGTAAAAACATTCTGAGTCACGTTCGGCAGGTCGGCGGCAGTCCGCTTTTCCAGACTGTTTATGCTGTTGATGAAGGCATCGTGGTTTTTCAGCAGGGCATACAAAGTCGTGGTTACGCCGCTTTTTGCAGGGCCGGATATTATGAATAAACCCTGGTGAAGCTGGCAAAATTTATTTAGCTGCTCGTACTGATCGGGCATCAAACCGATCTCGTTCAGCCTTAGCAGAGTCTGCTTGGATATTTGCTTGAGCCTGACCTGTTCGCCGGCGGTCGAGCCTGCAGTGGTCACCTCCCAGTCGGTATTTTCCTTATTTTTGCGGGTTCTGAACTTTCCTTTTTGCGGCTTGCGTTTTTCGTCGACAGCCAGATCGGCCAGGTGCTTCAAGAATCGGATCAGATACTCGGCCTGCTCTCTGGGGATAGCCGGCTGTTTTAGAGCTACGCCGTCTATGTAGTAAGTCACGTCGTAATTTTGTGACGCCGGGGTAAAAGCAATGGTGTTTGCCCTTCGCCAGGCGGCGTCCTTCAGGACTTCATAAGCTGTCCTGAAGCCGAAGAAGTCCGGCGTTTTGGGGGCAGGCGTGGGAACATCGTTGTTGTTGGCGGTTATGAAAAGAAAGCCCTGCAGCTCTTCCAGCTTTATATCTTTGTGGGCGAACAAGCTCTTGATGTGGTCGGCGGTGAGAACGCGGTCGAAATCCAGAACTCTGGCGTTGCGGTGCTTCACATAAGCCAGCCCCGTTGCTGCGACGGCGATTATGTAAAGGAGCATCCCGATTATGAAGATGGGCACAAGCATCCAGATTATGATTGCTGCCGCGGCTGCGCCGAAGATAATGCCCGCCCAGGAAGCGGCGCTCGCCTCCATTGCCTTGGCGTCCTGGTACACCCAGTTAAGCAGCGGCAGCCACAGCAGAAGGAACGCCACAAAGATTATGAATTTGACTACGGATATGTAGCCCCCATATTGGATGGCCAACAATACTGAGTCAGGCATAAAATGCTCCGTGACTTTATTTTTAGGAGAACCCCTTAGTCAACTGGGGGGCTAAATATTTAGCCCCGCAATTTATTGCGGGGTTTTTCACAAGATACCTTCGGCGGTAGTTCTGATGCCCTTTAGCGCCATTTTCAGCTCGTCCTTGTTAGGGGCGAATTTGTATGCGTCCTTGGGGTCGACAGAACCGTTCTTCACCAGCTCACAAAGGGTGTCGGTAAAGTCCTGCATACCTTCCTGCACACAACTGCGGATAACACTGGGTAAATCATTTTCGCGTCCTTCCGAGATCAGTTTCCTGACCGCCGCGTTTGCAAGAAGAATCTCGACCGCAGGCACCCTGTCGATGCCTTCCCTGATTGACGGCAGCAGCACTTGGCTTACAATTGCCTTGATTGCTAAACTTAGAGTCTGCCTGGTAAGGTCTCTTTCTGCCGGGGGGAACAGGTCCAAGATGCGGTGGACGGCCTGCGAGGCATTGGCGGAGTGCAGCGTTCCGAAAACAAGATGACCCGTCTCAGCGGCTCTCATGCCGGCTGCTACGGTTCTGGCGTCGCGCATTTCGCCGATGAATACAACATCCGGGTCCTGCCGCATCAAGTATTTTAGAGCATCGTCATAGTCCGGCACGTCAATCCCGATTTCCCTTTGCGAGACTATTGCCTTTTGGTCCTTAAAAAGATACTCGATTGGGTCTTCGATCGTAACTATATGGCACGAGCGCGTACGGTTTACATGGTCTATCATTGAAGCGATGGTGGTGGTCTTGCCGCAGCCGGTAGGTCCTACCACCAGCACAAGGCCCTGATTGGTGTCGGCTATTCTTTCCAGTATCGGCGGCAGGTGCAGCTCCTGGAATGACGGCACAAACGCGCTGACCCGTCTTGCGGCCAGACTAATCATGCCGCGCTGGCGAAATATGTTTATTCGGAAGCGGTGCTCACCGCCGATTTCGTGGGCGAAATCCAGCGTGCCGTGTACGAGCAGAAACTCCTTCTGGATAGGGCTGAGTATCTCGAAGATCATCTCTTCGAGTTTCTCTTGGGTCATTACTTCGCCGGTCGTGCTTTTTAGCTGCCCTTTGTGGCGCAATTTTGCCGGCTGGCCGACCTTCAGGTGCAGGTCGTTTGCCTGCGTCTTGATAGCCGCCCTGAAGTACTTGTGCAATTGCGGCTCGTGGTCCAGCGCTATATGCGTATCAAGCGGTTGTCCTGGGCTCATAATTCAATCTAAATTGTCACTTTTTCGCCATTTCTGCCGGGCTTGTTACTCTAAGGCTGGCAAAGACAATCTCTTAGATGACTTTATTATAGGGTTTCGCGGCAAATTGTCAAGCCGGATTTGTCTCTTGCGCCCCTGCCCGGCAGGGGTCCGCCTGTGGGGGATCACCCGCCCCCGCCTTCGCGGTGGTAATTCCTGCTTTCGCAGGGTACGTGTTTAGCCGGCGGGAAAACCATCCCCAATCCGCCCCCGCTCTCCCGCAAGGGATGGCTGGCGCCATTGTCTTTGACAAGAAGACGCAGGGGCGGATTGAGGCTGCCACCCGACAGGACGGGGAACATACGTGTGGCATCCTCAAGCGCAGCTTGGGGATGGCTACGTATGCAGCGTTCAGGCCCCCACCCAATGCGAGTGATACGGTACATGTGGCAGGCTCAAGCCGTGCACCTGGTCGTACACTTGTCTCGGCGACTCGTCTCTGCGACTCGTCTCTGCGACTCGTCTCGGCGAAGCGCTTCGGCGGAGCGGGAAGCGCCAAGGCGCAGCCGGACAGGCAGGGCGTGGGGATGGGAGTGTCCAAACTTGGCTAAACACGTACTTCGCAGGAATGACGTCACCCCCGCGAAGGCGGGGGTCGTGCCTGCGAAGGCAGGCAGCGGGGATCAATCATCGGCTTGCAGACCGGCGCGAGCACCTGCCGGCAGCCTCAAGAAGTCCTCAGCCTTTAATTCGGATAGGCTGTCGACTATCAGGTCCGCTTTTTGCAGATCAGCCCGGCTTCGGCTGGTGGTAACTGCTATCACCGGCATGCCTGCAGCTCTGGCGGCTTCGACTCCTTGCACCGCATCTTCCACTACGACGCATCGGCTCGGCGGCAACGAAAGTTTCTCAGCGGCCTTGAGAAAAGTCTCCGGTGAAGGCTTTCCCTTGCTAACCTCTTCTTTGGTAATATGTGCGTCAAAATAATGCCGCAGGTTCAGCCGTCTGAAAATAAGCTCCAGATTAGCTCGCGGCGCGGAAGAGCCAATCGCCAGAAGAAAGCCTCTGTTTTTTAGCTCATCCAGCAATTCTTTTACCCCCGCCGGCAAGGTCAGCTTCTGCCCGATAAGCTCACGGTAGCGTTTTTCCTTCCACTGCGACATGCGTTCGATTTCTTGCGCAGGCAACTGCGGTCCGAGCAACATTGAGAGTATTTGATAATTCTGCATCCCGAATGTGCTGTAAAAGAACTCATCGGTCATTTGGAAGCCTTCTTTGTCGGCCAGGTCGTACCATGCCTGCCGATGTGCCCAGCCGGTGTCCACCAGAACGCCGTCCAGGTCAAAGATAACGCCCTTGCCCGTGTCGGTCGAGGTCATTTTATCGTGTGAGCCTTTTCGGTATAACACACTATTGTGGCAGCTCATCTTAACCATTCAGTGGGCCCGGTCAAGGGACAACGCCCTGAAGGTGGGGCTAAAATAACAGGGGCCTGTACCGACTGATCGGTACAGGCCCCAAGCTGTCGTAGCTGAGGAAGCCCGCCTAAAAGGAGGGCTAAATATTTAGGGCCTACGGCTGCGGCCAAAGAAGCTCGTCGAGCCAGGCATCAGCGAGGATAGCAAAGTCATCTAAGTCGACCTTGTTATCGTTGTTTAAGTCAACCGCCGGCTCGGCAAGGTAGAAGACCTCAGCCGCCGATAGAGCGTAGTCGTAGATGCGAATTTCATCGAGGTCGCCGTTGAACGGATTGCCGGCGTTCTGCTCACAAGCGCCGAACACGACACGTGCGTCGGTCTTTGGGCCAAATACAAAAGGCTGGCTGCCGCCTATAGATTCGCCGTTGATGTACAGCGCCGCGTTAGTCCCATCGAAACTGACGGCGAAATGCTGCCATTCTCCAATCGGCGGGACATTGATTCCATGTTCGGGCCAACTATTGAATTGGAAAAATCTACAGTCACTGCTGTCTCTATCGACCTCTATGCACCACATCGTATCCGTATCCGTCCAGGCGTCTCTCTTGCCGATTACGCCCTGCCATCCGCCGTTCGGGCCTGCCCACTTCATCCAGACGGTGATACTGAGCTTACCCGTTGCTGTGGAAGGATTGAAGGTTCCGCAATCGACATAATCGTTGACGCCATCGAAGTGCCCCACCTGGTCTCTTACCGCATCACTGATTATGGCTGCGCCGTTGCGAGGGTCACCATTCTGTAAGCCCGCGTAGCTGGAGCTGTCATTGAAGTTGCCATCGAGCGTGTAGTGAGCGACCAGCTTAGCGTCGTTGGGTGCTGTTCCCGTAGCGAGCCAATTGTTTGCTATAATCTGCAGATCGAGATAATCGACCACGCAGTTGCCGCTCAGGTCGGCAGCCGGCTTCAAGACTGATGCGATACATCTGGGCAGATACAGGCGAATATCATCAATATATATGGTGCCCGTACCACCGGCCCTGGGACTGACGCTGTTGCCCAGGCCGATATACATCGTTTTCACGCTGGCTAGATTGAGCCCGGCACTAACGAGCTCTTTCATGTCGATGTTCCACTCCTGCCAGCTATTCGACATCGCCGCATCGGGATTCGCGTTGGTGACGACCTTGGTTCTGCCGAGACTATCTTTGACGGCCACGTACAATGGTTCGGCAGAGTTATTCGGATCGCCATGAAACCACAGGGTCAATGCTTTGACGCCTTTTGTGGTCCAATCCTGTGGCGTGGTCCACTCGCGTTGTGTTTCTGAGTAGCGTGCTTTGCCGCCCGTACCGGAGTTGTCGTAAGCGAGCGGCATTGACTGCTTGCCGCTATGAACGATAGTCTGCTCAGTGAATGGCGCCTGGCCATAACCCACAGCCGAGCCGGTGCCGTTGCCGCCGTAGCCGGGCGCGGGTTCGGTGTAGCCCCATCCGTCCAGCCAGGTCCTGAATATTCTATTGGCGACATCGTCCGTGTACTGCTCAAAATCATCGACGACAATGAAGTTGGCGGTGGTAAACCTCCAGACGGTGCTCTTCCACGGACTTGCCAGCTCAAGGTCGTTGACCTCGTCGATGCGCCAGTAGTAGGTCTTGGCCCATTCCAGCGGCGCCTCGGGAAGCACGTAACCGGTAGCGTCAAGATTCTGCCGGCCTCGATAGATGCCTGCGGTTGTGGTACCGGCATTGGCCACAGCCTGCTCGTTCGTGCCGAAGTATACGTCGTGCTTGGCTGCTTTCTCTCCCGGCTTCCAGCTAAGCGCAGTCGTCTGGCTCACATCAGCTGCCCGATTGGACGGTTTCGGACCGAGTGCCCATAATGCCTCGAAAGGCTTCATGTAAGTGCCGGTGATGACCGCTCGTGTCGCGATGGCGGGACCCTGCCAGGCTGCTGCACAGTGGTCGCCGCCGCCGCCTTCCTTCCACAGCGCCATAATGTAGTATCGGTCAGCCTGTAGGGTGATGGGCTGGGACTGCTGGCTGGGGTATTTCTCCCACTCCTGGGGGTTGGCGTACTCCGGCACACTGGCAATTAGAACCGCGTTGGCCGGGTCGTCGTCGGTGCTCAACCACAGTTCGGTCTGGTCATCACCGGCGACCCAGAACGTATACTCGCCGGCAAGCGGAACATGGAGCCAGCCATGAAGCCGACCTCCATAATCGTCACCATATTCCGGCGAATTAAACGACGTCAACTCATCACTGACTGTTGGGTTACTGGGGTAGTTGAAATTGCTCTTAAGCGCGTTCAAATCGGTGCCGGGGATATTCTCCCATATTTCCCGCCGGACCTTACCCAGGCCGGGCGGAGCAGTGGTAAAACTCCAGACGTCACCCTTGTGCGTATCCTTGGTGTCGTCGAGCTCGTCAACCCGCCAGTAGTACGTCTTCTCGAATTGCAGTGTCTTGGGGTCGTAAGTCGTCATTGGGTGGGGCAGAACTCCAACCGCGTTGTTCACAGTGTCGTAATCGTCGCCGAAGTACACATAGTGAATAGCGGCCTTGTAGCCCTTCTGCCACGTTAAGTCCACATCCGGGTTCACGAACTTCGCTCCAGTGGCCGGGCT
>Ga0315296_10003542_pt1 | contig 13009 bp, 12 predicted proteins | sample YL17G14_18_MG_FD_203921 | JGI IMG/M metagenome (GOLD analysis project Ga0315296, IMG submission 203921) | Sediment microbial communities from Yellowstone Lake, YNP, Wyoming, USA - YL17G14_18 | ecosystem: Environmental > Aquatic > Freshwater > Lake > Sediment | place: USA: Wyoming | collected... | reverse complement strand
AAAATACGGGTTAAATCTTATTTTGGCTCATCAATTTATTGAACAGCTGGATGAAAAGGTAAGAGCAGCTATCCTTGGAAATGTAGGGACGATAATATCTTTTAGGTTAGGAGCTGAGGATGCTAAATTTCTTGCAAAGGAATTTTTCCCAACCTTTGAAGAGTCTGACCTGATTAACCTTCCCAATCATCATATCTATCTTAAACTAATGATCGACGGTAAAACTTCTCAACCCTTCAGTGCCATAACTTTAGCCTCGCCGGAAAAGAAAACATCTTACAAAGAGGAAGTTATAAAGATATCAAGAAAAAGATATACAAGGCCAAGAAAGGAAGTCGAGCGGGAATTATTAAACCGAACATGTCTTTTTCCTAATCCTTATGAGCGGAAACTTCCAATCTAATACATCAATTTTCCTTTTACCTGATGAAAGAATTGTCTTGAAAGCCAATCCTCACTGGCTGTTTCTTGCTATTCCTCTAATCGGAATATCCCTCTTCTTTTTTCTTTATCTTTTCTTTGCCTGTCCTTTTCTCGGGATCGTGTATAAAGGTCTCGAAAGTGCCTGTCATATTATTTCCTTTTTTATACTCTTTTTCCTAAGCATTGTCTTTTACCTCGATTGGAAATTTAATCGGCTCTATCTAACCAATCTGAGACTCATCAAGGAAAGAGGGATAATAGGTAAACGCTTCATGGCTATCAGATTAAGCAATATTGAAGATATTGCCTGTAAATACGGTATTTGGGGAAGAATATTTAGGTACGGGAATCTCTTCATAGAATCAGCCGGGACCTATGGGGAAATGGTATTTAAAGGACTTCCCAGGCCCCAGAATATAAAGCTGATGATCGAAAAACAAATGTTCTATTCCGATCGTAAGGCGGAAAACTCCCAATAAGTCCTTTTAGCTCTTTTCAATTTTTTATTCACATATACCTATCTGCCTATAGCACCTTAAAAAAATCAAACAAAGGAGGTCTGCATGAAACTAGAAAAATTAATCGAGGAATTGGAAGGCCAAAAGCCTTTGAAATGGGACAGGAGAATTAGCTCTTCAGAGCTAAAGATAGTCCCACTGGAAAACCAAGTGAAACTTCAAATGGGATCGGACGATTCATTCTCGGTCTCTCAACCCTGCCACGTTCAGATAGCCGATAAGCTTGAGATTCCGCTCAAGTACTACCACAAGATGGAAGAAGAGGCGCCGGAACTTCTGGCTGAGAACGTGAACACCTGGCTGCAGAAAACAAGGAAAGAATTCTTCATCCGGGGACTTGGGGATTCTGTCCGGGCCTTTCTCAGCGACAGGTACAGGGTTATTGACCACCTTGACGTTCTCTATTGTTCCCTGAATGAACTCCAGGCTCACGAGGCTGAGGTAGAAGATTGCTTTCTCTCAGAGATTGAAATGAACATCAAGGTGAAGAGCCAGAGGCTAATGGATTTCGTGAGGCACAAAGACGACCTGATCATGGGCGGGCTGCTTCTCACCAACTCCGAGACCGGCCACAAAGCGCTCCGGTTGGAGCCACGGCTTTTCCGTGTCAAATGCTCAAACGGGATGATTGTCGAGGAACTGGTGATACGGGAAATCCATCTCGGAAACGCAGACGAAGCGGACAATGAGATTTTTTATCTTATGCTCCGCCGGTCGATCCAAGGAGTCTTTAAAGGATTCGGTAAGATCGTCAATGTTCTCCGAGAATCCACAGAAATCAAGATCAAAAACCCGCAGAAGATGATCAGCAACGTCGTGGAGCATTACCGCTTAAGCGAAGCCCAAAGGGACAATATCCTCATGGCCTTCAGCGCGGAGCCGGAATACGATCAATACGGGATCGCCAACGCCTTGACCCTGGCAGCCCAGAAAGAGGAAACCTGGGAGAAAGGAGTCGAGCTTGAAAGGATAGGAGGCAAACTGATTGCCCTTCCCATTGAGGAGTTTAAATCCCTCGATGGATAACATAAATCAGGCAGAGAGGAAAAAGGAGATGCATAAGCATCTCCTTTTCATCGTCTCTTATAATGAGGCGATAATTCGCGCAAGCGTCCTGCTTATCTTCGGGAGGCCAGGGTCTTTCAAACCCGGACTTCACCCGCCTCAGAAATTTAGAATTTATTTCAGGACTTTATTATTTTCAATAATTTTTATCTTCTTCTGTATTAAATAGAAGAGCAAGTATAAAAATAATTGACTCAAAATTATTCATTTATTTTATTTCTCAGTTAATTTTTCGACTTTTTGAATTTTTATCACCTGCCCAAAAATTTCTTTCAAGGAGGTACACCGTGCAAAGTGTAAAAGGATTAAGTGAGTTAACGGTATCAGAGTTATAACATTCGTATTGGCAAAGTGTAACATTTGTGACATGATTTGACGTCCGGTCGCCATGAAAAGGAGATTTTATTGTCACATAGATTTTGCAAGAGAGTATAGAAATAATTTCCCGATGGATGATGGAATCTCTTTATAATCATCTTGTTAGTCATATTCCGATAAATTGGCACAAATTTTGGATTCTTATCAATTATTAAGGAGGTACAGATGTTAAAAAAACTCACGCGAGGAGATAATGCAGAACCAATACGTGTGGAACGGATGGCCTTTGCCAGTGATTCCTGTTCATATTGGTGCAGTTACTATTGCAATAATTACTGCGTCCAGCCCCAGTACAATTTCGATTACTCCTGGTGCTACGATAGTCAACATGACTATCTTTGTTCGGTTCCGTAACCATTAAGCACGAATAAGGGTTATTTTTTGAGAGAAATCGATAAAAATAACCCTTATTCTATCTGTCGGAAGCACAGTTTTTCGGGGAATGATAGATAAGAGGGAATTATGGAAATCGAAGACTTTAAATCTATAAACATTAAACCCGGGTACAAATATCTTAGTGATTACAATCTCATTTTGAATGAGAAAACTGAGGATATATTTTATAAATATGCCCATAATATAAATAAGGTCAACATTATTAATATTAATCCCTCCGAAGACCTCATCAGAAAGCAAGTTAAGTATATCAAACAGATGACATTGGAAATTTCCCAGGATTGCAATCTCCGCTGTAAATATTGTCTTTTCGGAGGGCATTATTATTTCCGCCGTTCGCGATCCCACGTGCTCATGCCTTATGAGACGGCAAAGGCGGCTGTGGATTATCTCCATGGCATCATTCAGGACAGGTATCAAAGAGATTTTTGTATCGGTTTTTATGGGGGGGAACCGTTGTTAAATTTCTCGACCATCAAGTCCATCGTAACTTATGCCAAGGATAAATTCGAAGGCTGGAAATTGCGGTTTGCAATCACGACGAATGGGACATTGTTGACTGATGATATCATAAATTACCTCATCATGAACAATTTCAGCATGGTAATCAGCTTGGATGGGCCATCAGACATTCATGATGCAAAGCGACGATTTGCCGATGGGCGCGGATCTTTTGATATTGTTATGAAGAATTTGAAAAGAATTCATGAGAAGGATGAAGCTTATTTTAAAACAATTGCCATATCTATTGTCTGGTCGAGAGAGTTACCGTTGGAAAAGATTTATAGATTTTTTGCTGACGAAGAGGGAATTGTCCGAGACAATATATTAATCCTAACCAATCCGGTGGGGCTGGATACCGATTATCATGATGTTTATAAGTTCGATAGGCAAAGCAATCTCCAGGAAGTCAAGAGAGTGTTAAGTTCGATTCTCGATAAGATCCAAGATCATAAACAATTAACCCCGATGGATCGCTTGCTCTTCTTCGATCAATTATGGTCCCTACTGAAGAGCAAGACCTATTCTTCATTATATGGAGCGTGTTTCTTTAATGAAAAAATATTTGTCGATGCAGAGGGATGTTTTCACATTTGTCATATGATGAACAATCGGTTTTCTTTCGGGGATGTCCGCACAGGATTTAATTTCTCCCGAATGGAAGAGATTGCCAAAGATTATCTCGATACCGTGAAGGTTCATTGCTATGATTGCCCAGTGAAATTTCTCTGTGTCCGCTGTTATCCGCGATTCGCCAAAAATGGCTTTTTTGAATGCCACACAGATACATGCCAGGTCATCAGAAAAGCTTTAGTAAGAAGTCTGAAAAGATATATCAAACTCAATGAAATGGGAATTTCTCCGGGGCTAGCGAAATATGAAAATCAAACGTTTCCATCAGTTTGTCCATCGTGAGAGAGGGGCCGTCCAAACAGCCGTCATCGACTTTTTAAAGGGAAATATCTATCAAGTCTCGAATGATATCCTTGAGGCGTTCGACAAGAAAAATTATGATAAAATTCCAGAGTTTATAGAAAAGGCCAACCAGGAAGACTTATTGATCGAAGTGGATGAGAAGATATGGGTCCCCTGTATCACTTTTGACACTTTCCGAACTAACAATGAGGAGTCAACCTTTAATCTTGTCCTTGAAGATGGGGTGGATCTCGACCTGGTCCAAAGAACATTGAGACATTTTCAGATCTCAACAGTTTATTACTGTGGAGACCTGAACCGGCTCAAAACCTATTTCCCTTATTCGCGCATCGTGCCGATGAAAAAGGATTTTCAACAGTGTCTCGCCCTCAATCATGTTACTGGCGAATTTAGCAAAATTAAAGAAAGCTTTTATGTTTTCAATATGCTCTTTAATAGCTGCTGGGGGAAAAAAGTGACTATCACTCGTGACGGCAAAATTCGTCTGTGCCTTCACAGCGAGATAATCATCGGCACTCTTGATGAGGGAAATTTTTATGAAGTCATGGACAAAATCAAGGACTACTGGATATTGACTAAGGATAAAGTTGAAAAATGCAAAAGCTGCGAACTAAGGTACGTCTGTTTTGACTGCCGGGAAATCCCAAGACGGCATTCCCACAAACTCTGCGCAGGAAATCCATACTGCAAATATGATCCTTTATATGGAACTTGGGCTGAATAATAAGACTGACTCGGCTCTCTTAATTCCCTTCGGTTCTGTTGATGAACGATTAAATGGAGAAGCGCACTTGTTTGAACATGCAGTCTGTTGGCAAAGCCCATATCTTTGGGGTGTAACGAGAGAAGATTATATTCTTCTTTTCATGCATCAATGTGCAGAAAAGGAGATTATCAACCTTATTCGAAATTTGCAGATTTCAGAAGAGGAAATTGATAGGATCAAAAGAATCGTATTAAAGGAAATCCTTCAGGAACATGGAAAAGAGGAAGAGATATGCGGCCGGAAGATTTGGCAGTCCACAGAGTATGAGAAAAGTCCCTTGGGAACCTTTGAAGACGTTCAAAAAATCCGAAGAAAGGAGCTGGAGAACGTAAAGAGGACTATCTTGATGAGGCCTCTCTTCTTCTATAAAGAAGCAACTCGTATTTTCCCGCAAAGAGAGGCAAAGAATATGACCCAGTCGGTCTGTCCAGGACTTGAGATCGTTAGGAGAAGAAAGCTGGATTTTCATAAAAAGATATTCCTTGCATTTTATTTTCATCAATGCCCGGACGAATTGTATGTATTGAAAGACATTATGAAAATTTTCAATTCTGGTCGCTGTGTCTTGCTGAGCGAGAAAAGAAAAATGAGCGCGTTTCTGATTGATCAAGGCTGCAAATTTCCAGACAGGCATCAGATTCCCGATCTCAAAAAGAATGCAATAGACCTTCTTTATAGAGACATTGATGAGATTAAAAACAATTTTATCGATCGGGCCCTCAATGAGTTGGAAAGCTTATATTTTCGTAATCTCTCCTGGGAGGATAGAATCTTCCGGATGATTCATAGTGCGGACGCATCAATTGTTAACTTGATGTGTCAAATGAAAAATCATCGGGAATCTTAGCATCCGAAAAAAGTTCACGGAACAAAAGAGGGGAGAGCGTATGGAACTGCAGAGTTCAAAAAAGGTTTTTAACAACGACAAAGCAGAAATCCCTCAAAAGACGATATGTCGGATCGAGGAAGGATTTCAGAAACTCGGTTTTCAAATCCATTATATGGGAAAAGGAGATTCTAGAATCTTCACAGGCAGCGCCTGTATTACTGGCACTCCCTACCGAACAAATGGAAAAGGGATATCTCCAGAATTGGCCAAGGCCAGCGCATATGCCGAACTCGTGGAAAGATTCAGTGCGGGTCATTTTTGGAATTATTCGCTACTTAGTGACCTTCTCAAAGAAAAAAATATGATATTCCGGGGTAATTTCCGTGATGAACGGTTAATCGACGATTTCATTAATTATGCTTACTTGAATACGTATGTCTGCGCATCGTATAACCGCGTCGTCAACAAAGTTGGATATCCGGTTCTGTTGCACAAGTATCATATAAATGATCAAGAGGAAGATCTCTTGGCCCGTAAAAATTTCTCAAATCACTGGGCCAAAGCCTATTCTCTCATAGACAAGGACTATCGAATGGTGCCTATTTTGTTTATCAGGCGGATATCAGGGTCAAACGGCCTGGCCTCTGGCAACTCCATTGAGGAGGCTATTGTTCAAGGTACATATGAAATTTTTGAAAGATATTGTTTGCTAAAGGTTGTGAAACAAAAAATTCACGTTCCCACCATCGAAATTTCATCCATTAGAGATAAAGAGATACTAAAGATGGTCAATTTTTTCAGGTCGATTAACGTCGAAGTCATGATTAAAGATTTCTCTATGTCAAATACATTCCCTGTTGTAGGTGTGTTTTTTAGAAATCGCAATGTCGCCGACGATGACAACATCCTAAAGAGGGATCTCTATTTCAAAAGGTTACGTGTTGGGTCGCATTTTAATATCAAAAACGCATTGATGCGCTGTTTCACTGAGGAAATGCAAGGATATAAATTGGAAGAATATCAATATCATAAGAACGTTGATCCAATTTGGCATTATTGGACTCGTGTTATGAACAAACGTTATTATCGACGAGAGGGGTCATTTAAAAGCCTGTTCGTTAATTACGACCTTATCGGAGATCTAACTTTCTTGGAGGATACATCTGCAGTAGTCGCGTTTGATAAAGTGAAAAGCATCAATCATGGAGACCATTTGGAGGATATCAACGAAATCCTTAAAATTTGTAAGAGGAACGAATGGGACCTGCTGATTGTCGATACAACTCATCCTATATTGAAATTTCCAACCGTTCGGGTCATTATCCCCATGGTATCTGATGCTATTGATTTCTATCTGAAAGACTTTGAAACCCGACCGATTCTCGAGGACGGTATTTGGTTTGACTCGTTGACCATTCATGGATTGTATGATATCCTTTTCCACGACAATTGGAGCAGGGGAGGAAAAAATGTGTCTGAATTCATCGAAATTCTCGAGGAACATTTTTCTCATTCTCTCAACAGTTATGCAATCAATTTCAGTAACTTCGGCCTCAGAGATACGTCTCTTTGGGAATCTCTAGCGTTTGCTCATTTGTCCCTCGGCCATATGGAGGAGGCCAAGAAATATCTTCTATTCCAGGATGGCATATCTAAAGGCTTCAGAAAAATCGATGACATCTTTTATCTTCTAAGAAGAGAGAATGCTGGCCTCCATGATGGCAAGGAAGGTATTAAAAATCCATTCACATGCTGGTGCCCATGCCACTATTGTTCTATTATCTATCCGAAAATTCTCTATCGCTTGATGACGAGTTTCTTTTGACTGGCATAATGTCCAGAGTTTATTTAAAATATATTTAACAGGGAGGTAATTGATGAAAAGAATTCAAAGATTGGGATTGTGGACAGGACTTGTCCTGGGATTTTTGTGTGTTAACACCGGCGGGAGCCAGCAAATCAAGATCAAGGAAGTAAATGGCATTCCTGTTGTTTATAATCCAAAGAAGCCTGCGCCTCTTGCGGGCACACCGTCCCAACTAACTTTAGAGGAGGAGCTGACTCTCGGCACAAAAGAGAAAGGGGTAGAGGATACCTTTGAGTCTATTGCGGCGGTTCGGTCGGATGAGGAAAGCCATATTTATGTCCTAGACGGAAAGGCAGGAACAGTCAAAGTCTTCGATAAAGCAGGACAACACCTGAGAAATATCGGGAGACGGGGCCAGGGGCCTGGGGAGTTTGAAATGCCTATGGGTCTCAATATCATTTCCGGACAGACGCTGATAGTAGCCAGTATGGGACGGCTTTCATTTTTTTCTCTTCAAGGAGAGTATCTCAAACATATTACAAATACAACATTTGATCCTATTCCGAGGCTAGACTCGCAAGGAAACATCATCGCCAGGGTCATTGTCAAGGGAGAGAAAATGAGGGATGAGCTTGTTAAGTTTGATCCCAATTTTACACCGATTTTTACAATTACCCAATTAGACCGAGGCCTCTACTCCCCTGGGATGAAACGAAATCCTTTCCCTGCACAAATCTATTATTCTGTCATGACTGATGACAGTATCGTCTGGGGCATCAATAGTCAGTATACCCTGACTATTGTCAATCGTCATGGGAACATTAGCCGGAAGATCGTCAAGGAATACGAGCCTCTTAAAGTCACAGAAGAGGACAAGCAGAGTTTAATAAGGCAAAGAAGAGGGACTGCGGGTCAATATGAATTCCCTGACAATTATCCTGCGTTTCGCGACATCCACTCGGATGATGAGAACCGGATTTTCGTCGGAACGTATGAGCTAGATCTTAAGAGCAATCGATATTTTGATGTTTTCGATGCTATAGGACGGTACATAGCCAAAATCGCCTTCGCGGGCATTCCTTTATTCTGGAAGCAGGGCAAACTCTATTGCGTCGAAGAAGATGAAAAAGGATTTCAACTCGTCAAAAGATATCGAGCGACATGGAAATAGCCCGAGGATGCAAATCTTCTAAATCCGAGATGAGGCGTGTCTAAGAGGGGGAAAAGAGAGATCTCGAAGAGAATCGGGGAGAAGGAATAGAGGGGGATTTCGCTTGTATACGGAGAATTCGGAACTCTTGGTGGAGCGAAACGGTGTCGCAAACAAGAGGAGATCGGCTACATGAAGGATATATATTTTTGATTCGTGAAGCATAAAGCCAAGACCACAGGGGAGGAACCTATTTTAACCCAGTCATTAGGTTTTTTATTAAGTTGTTGTATGGCTAAGCATATGATGCAAAAATGCCGATATAAATCGAGTCTTATTAAGATGCTCATACTGTCTATTCAACTAAATCCTCTGTTACTTCTATAACTTTTCCTTCTTTTATAAAATAGAGCTTATCAATTTGTGGTAGGTTCCGAATCTTATGAGAAATAATAATGCACGTTTTATTTTTAAATTCCTCTTTTATGAGTCTATTGATTCTTATTTCTGATTCTTGATCAAGATGAGTTGTTGCTTCGTCAAAAATAATCATATCCGAGTCTTTAAGAATAGCCCTCGTGATGGCAATTTTTTGATTTTCTCCACCCGAAAGCCTCACTCCCCTTTCTCCTATTTCTGTCTCAAATCCATTCGCAAGGCGTTGTATGAATTCATAAGCTCCGGATAGTTTAGCAGCTTCTTCTATCTGTTCTGCTTTTGCTTCCGGACGGCTGTAAAGAATATTGTTTTTTATTGTATCATTAAAGAGAAAAGTGTTCTGAGAGACGATGCTTATTCTTTCTCTTAATGAAGTTAAAGATATTTCATTGATATCATAGTTGTCTATAATTATTGTCCCTGCTTGGACTTTATATAGGCCTAAGATCAATTTTACAATGGTGCTTTTTCCGGAACCATTTGGACCCGCTAGTATAATTTTCTCACCTTTATTTATTTTAAAATTAATATCAGTCAATACCTTTTTTGTATCATAAGAGAAAGAGACCTTCTTAAATTCAATTTCCCCTCCTATTTTTTTAAGTTTTTTCCCCTTGTCTGATTCTTCTTCTCCTGCTAATTCCATCAACTCTGTGATTCTTTCTAAGGCAGTTATGGCGGGTTGAAACATCAAGCCTATATTGGATAGGATTTGGGTTGGACCGAAGAGCTTGGCTAAATAGGCTGAAAAAGCAATATAACTTCCTATTGTGAAGTTTCCTTTGATTATATCCAAGCTACTATACCATAGAACTAAGAATCCTCCAAGGGCTCCTAACAAAGAGAGAAGTTCTGAGGAAAAAGTCAAAATAATGTTTGTTTTTATGTTTGCAAACTTTAATTCATCTAAATGACCATGTATCTTCTCTGTTTCTCTTTTTTCCGCAGCAAAAAATTTTATGACATCCACTCCAGAGAGAGAATCTTGAATATGGCGAGAAAGAATTGCTCCTTTTTCCATTACTTTACGGCTGAACTTTCTGATACTTCGAGAATAAAATTTAGTAGCAAAATAAAATAAGGGGAGGATTAAGAGAGAAATCAGAGTCAACTTCCAGTTAAGACAAAAAATAATAATAAGGCAAAAAGCGAATTCAAAGAGACCAATTAATACTCTTATTAAGTTGCTGGAGAAAAAAAGATTTAGTCCCTCGACTTCATTTACTCTGGAGAGTATATACCCCGTCTGATTTTTATCAAAGAATGATAAAGGAAGCCTTAAAAGCCGGTAAAAAAGATCCTTTTTTACTCTTACTATAATATCTTGGCTAAAAATATCAAAAAGATAGTTTGTAAGGAAAGAAAAGACCAATCTTAAAAGTTGAATTCCAATCAGAATAATAACGATTAGATTCAGGATTTTAATATTCTTTGTTGAAAGTACTTCGTCGATTATGAGTTTCATAAGATAGGGTGAGGGTAGGGCTAGAAGAGAAATAATTATCATAAAAATCGAACCGGTCAGTCCGTTTTTCCAATGGCTCTTTGCATATGGAATTAATCGTTTCAAAGAAGCGATTTTAAATTTTTTTATTTTTTCTTCGGATAAAGAGGGTTTAAATGGTTCTTTTAGATATTTCAAGATTTGTATTTTTTGACTCAATTATTTATCCTTTTAAATTAAATGCTAAAGATGCTCTTCTTTCTTTTCAGGTTAAGCTTGAGGCTTCTTTAGTTTTATTATTTTTTTCGTCTTCAAAATTTAGGATGCGATAGAGCTGCGTTCGACTCATTCCTAGTTCTTTAGCCACTTTTGTTTTGTTTCCTTGATACTTGATCAAAGCATCTATAATTTTGCTCATTTTGAAACGAGTTCTTTTAATTCTTACATTTTTGTTTTGGATTTCTTGAAAATAAATATCTTCTTCCCTGATTACCCCATGTTCAGAAAGCTCGCACGCTCTCTTTATGATATTTTCCAGTTCTCTCACATTTCCTGGGAAAGAATATTTAAAGAGCTTGTTGATAGCTTCATTTGTTATATGGAAATCGAAGGACATTTTCGTTTTCTTTTCATCGAGAATCTTATCAATCAATAAATTTATATCCTCACTCCTCTCTCGCAATGGAGGAATATAGAAAGTTAAGATGCTTATTCTGTAGAATAAATCTTGTCGGAACCTATTTCTGGCAACTAAATCATTAATATTTTTATTAGTAGCAAAAATGAACCTCACATCTATTTTTCGACCTTTATTTTCTCCTATTCTTCTGATTTCTTTATCTTCGATGACACCAAGTAATTTGGCCTGAATATTGAAGCTGATGTCTGCGATTTCATCAAAGAAAAAAGTTCCTTGGTTGGCTTCTTCTATGAGACCGAATTTATCAAAGAATGCGCCAGTATAAGCACCTTTTTTATGTCCAAAAAGCTCACTTTCCAGAAGATTATCATTTAGATTAGCACAGTTTATTTTTAAAAATGGTTTTTCTTTTCTGTGGCTCAAACAATGAATCATTTTGGCTGCCAATTCTTTGCCTACCCCTGTTTCGCCTAAAATTACTACATTTGAATCTGATTTTGCGGCTTTTCTGGCAAATGCAAAGAATTCTTTGATGGCACGGCTCTTTCCGATGATTAAAGGTTCTTTTATCATCTTCGCATCATCGATTGTGATAATGAATATTGTAAAAAATAAAATAGCTAATAAACATGATCAAGAATTTGGATTTTAGGTCGAGCTAATTGTTCCTTACCTAAAATAATATCAGGACCTGGATCGGCTACTATGCCAAATTTGTAATAAATGGGACCCATTTTCTTCCTCTCAATTTCAGGCCTCGACATTTTTAAACCTCCTTTTTAAAACAAGTCAATTTTAAACCACAATCCTTTACATCATAAAAACCTCTATCCCTATTACTTCCTCTTTAAACTGCCTAACGCCATCACCTCCTTTCAGTAAAGCAATCTTAATGTCGTATATTGTATGTCTAAACGACTTTGAATATTCTTCCTCGAGTACGCACGCATTTATAATTGTCAAAAGAAATAATTATTTTTGCTCTGGGAGTCTTATCCCCCTACTGATTTATTTAAAATCTTATTATGCTTAATTTCAAAATCAATTTAAGAAGTTAATTACTATTTGTCAATTCATTCAATAGAAATGTCGCCTCTTGTCGTTTTATGTCTCTTTTTGTCGTATCAAAGATGATTTTAGGAATAGATGGCCATGAAAATATTTTTGCCCTAATAGGCTCTATGATAAAACGCAGTGTGAGTTATTAGACTGTGGCTCACGTCCACAATTTCAAAAGCATAAGCAAAATAAAAAAGAGGACAGCCTGAGTAAATCCAATATTGGTGTCCAAATAGTGTCTATAAGACATCTAAAACGGCTTAAAATCGCCTAACAGAACCTATAACAGAAACAATCATAATTTCTTTATAAATCAATAAGTTATACTATTTTCAGTGATTTAGCTCAACCCCCTTAAACGGTTCCGGAGTCCGCCGCTCTATCCACTGAGCTACAGGCGCGCCTAATTATTTTTTTGAGACGCCCTCTCCAGAAGTCTAATTGAAGTCTGCCACGCCACTTCAAATGAAACCTTTAGATTTGTTGGGACTAAATATTCAAGACCTTGCCTCCAGTTATTTTCATATTCAGGCTTCCGCGCCATAACTTTATCAAGGTCAATTGCATCTAGTGAAATCCCTTTGGCCTGGCATTTTTGGGGAAATGCTTCTAGCACTTTATCAACGCTCTCGACATTTCTTGATAGATGATACAAATCA
>Ga0315296_10003541_pt1 | contig 13013 bp, 15 predicted proteins | sample YL17G14_18_MG_FD_203921 | JGI IMG/M metagenome (GOLD analysis project Ga0315296, IMG submission 203921) | Sediment microbial communities from Yellowstone Lake, YNP, Wyoming, USA - YL17G14_18 | ecosystem: Environmental > Aquatic > Freshwater > Lake > Sediment | place: USA: Wyoming | collected... | reverse complement strand
GACCACTCGCATAATTCCTCATTCCATAACTGTTCATGCCAATATCACTCGTTCTTCAGAAAACACAAATAAACAACGCAGCCAAGAAAGTAACCGAAGTCAGCAAGAAAGTGGCCGGGGTGAGGTAGCCTGGTAGCCTATAGGCCTGTGGAGCCTATCGCCCGGGTTCAAATCCCGGCCCCGGCCCTCAAACTTGCTCCTACCGTTGGGGTTTTTCCTCAGTCTTCCCCCACATAGACTTCCAAGGCTTAGCATCAAGAGTTGCGAAATGTGCAGGCTCAGCTATGGCTTCGTTAGAAAAAAGGAGGGGTAGGTGTTTCTGCTATTCGTTAGCTTAGATCTTGCGCTTGTTGAGAACTGATCTGAAGCTTTTGCCGCAGCATTTGTGAAGGCCGATTGTGAGTTCGGTGCTCTTGCCGCTCTTGTCTTTTCTGCCTACCATCTTCCAAGTCTTTGTAGGTCCAACTTCCTTCTTACACTTAGGACATTTAGCCATAGTGTTCCCGGTTTTCAATGTTAGAACGTAGGCTAGTTAAAACACTTTCCATATCCAACAGCACAATGCAGCCACAGCTAGCGGCATGGCTGAAGGCACGTTGAGACCAAGATCGCACCCCACTCCAATGCTAATGCTATCGCAACTGTGAGTCCTGAACGAGCAGTCCAGACCAAGCCTTAAGTAGTGCTCTTGATACCATGGGTTTTCAAACTCCTAGAGAGAGTGGGTCATGCGAAAACCCTCCCCCCTCGTAGTGCTAACAGGTCCATCAACCGAGATGAGCGACTACGAAGGAAGCCACATCATGGCTTTCGCAGCGGGTTTTTCTAAGCCCTGGTTCATGCCCCGATTCTACCTGAAAAAAACGTTTTTCAAACCCGTCCCTTCAAACAGCTTTGAGGTTGAGTTAGCACCACTTGGTCTAAGAAAACTTGAAGCCGACTTAGTAAAGTCAGGCTTTAAACACGAAGATGTAGCAGTTGTGCACCCGGACAACCTGAAAAACGCAGTAGGACCAGAAACCAAGGTAATAGGGATATCGTCAAAAGATCCGCTAGGCTTAGGATACGTATCGTTAACCTACTCATCAGTTCTGAATCTAGGCGAACCCATAAACAAAGTGGAATTCAAAAGACTCATGAAAGAAGCCCAAAAGGCTAAACAGAAATTCGGTGCAAGAATAGCCGTGGGTGGCGCCGGATCATGGCAACTGCTAAGACCTGAAGCCAACGGTCTATTCGACGTAGACTGCGTCTTCATGGGTGAAGGAGACGTCACAGGCCCAGATATTGTACGGAAACTGGTTAAAGGCGAAGACACGCCTCGAATTGTTGAAGGAAAGCAGGCTTCTCTAGATGATATTTCCCCCATCATAAGACCCACCATCTATGGAGCTGTTGAGATATCACGAGGCTGCGGACGCGGCTGCGCTTTTTGCTCTCCAACCATGCAAAGGAGAAGAGTCATGCCACTAGAGACGATCATGCATGAAGTCGAACTAAACGTAAGCCACGGAATACATGATGTCCTATTGGTCACAGAAGACATTTTCATGTACGGATGCAATAGCTCAAACTTTTCGCCAAACAGTGACGCGGTGGATGGGCTTTTCAAAGTTCTCACTGCACATGAAGGGCTGGAATCAATTCAGGCTACCCATGCCAACTTAGCCGCGATTCGTGCCGACAAGGCCTTGGCCAGCCGCGTAGGACGTGTGCTAAGAGAAAGATCGAAGTACAAACTTGCAGGAAAACAAGTGGCAACAGTAGAAGTTGGCATCGAAACCGGCAGCCCCAAACTTTTCAGGAAACACATGGCGGGAAAATGTAGACCATTCAAGCCCGAGGAGTGGCCTAGCATAGTGTTGTCGTCGCTTTCATTCATGGAGGAACAAGATTGGGTAGCACTGGCAACGATACTTGTAGGTCTACCAGGAGAAACCGATGAAGACGCAAGGCAAACAGCTAAGCTCATCGAAAACATCAGGGATCAGAGTCTGAGCACATTTCTCGTCCCCTTAATATTCGTCCCTCTGGGCACGTGTGGCTTAAGAGAAGCAGCTTTGAGATCCTTCAGCGACCTCACCGAGACGCAAGCTGAAGTCTTCGCTTTGGCTTGGGAACACAACATCAAAATCTGGGGGCCCGACTTCTTCAACTCGTCTGCGTACAAGTCATACTGGGCCAGATTGGGGTTCAAGGCTGTAAGCCATATTCTCTACAACCTGAAGTACAAGAGAAGCGACAAGTGGAGAAGGGCCATAGCCGACAGAACAATCAAAGCATTAGGACAAGTCATCTAGCGTGGTTAACAGGCGACAAAAAAGCGCGGACTCTAAAGAAAATACGCACTGAGAAACCTAGACCTATGCCGCAGTAGGCAATGCTCCCCCAGCGGCAGTAGCTTTCTCTCGCCAAATCCGAATAAACGCAGGCGTAATCACAACCCGCTCCTCACCCAAACGAGCTATGTCTCCGCCAACCGCTTGAGTGAACTCCATAAGCTGGCCCACAGCGGTCTTCACATCGTCAATGCTCTTCTTAGCCAACGGACTCACTTTCAGGATCAACACGTTGCCTGACTTGACCTCCTGCTTAATCATCTCAACATCCTCCAAATCCCTGAGCGGCAACGCCTTCAAATACACCTTCTCAGGAACCGCAACAGCAGGAGCAACAGGCTTCGCTTCCTCGCCCTCACCCTCAGCTTTTCTGCTCCTTCCAAAAACCTTTCCCAAAGCTTCACCCAACTTAGACAACATGAATCAGCTCCACGCTTTTTGGTAGAACCTCAACTACCTCACACATCGATTATTTGAGCTGTCTTGAATGATATCAATTACATGATGACATTCTTAATGTTTGTGAATGTATCGGTACCCCTACACAACATTCAAAACCGATACACGTGCAACAGTCGCATTAGATGGAATGTTGAGAAAACAACAAACATTAACAAAACAACAAGCCTTAGAGCCATTATTGACACTTTCCTTACAAAACGAGCAAAACCGCGCATGCAATCCGCTTCTAGGCTTTCCTCAACATACCCCACAAGGAATCGCCAACATAGTGCAAATTCACAGCGACCTTCCCACGCTGCAGACCGCTTGCAGCCTGCGAATCCACCAAAGCTGAGACAACAGCCAACGGCTTACCATGCCGTTCATCAACAACCAACACAAAATCACCCACAGCAAAAACCCCCTCAATTCTGACAACACCCGGCGCTAACACATCAGCCCCATTACACACATACGGAACAGCACCCATATTCACCGTAATCCGGGGAAGCAGAAGCAGAGCCTTCTCAAAAAGCAACGTGGGAATCAACCCATCCTTCGTAGCGGCAAAAAACGGCTTGCCGTTCAAATAGAAAATCTTAACGTCCGGACCTTCAGCCAACTCCAAGCTAGGCTTCTTGCCATCAATCAGATCCTTGACCTCCACCTTGAGCTTCCGAGAGAACTCGGCCAATAACTGCACAGCTTCTTTTTCTCTCAAGAACTGCCTCCGCGACACCTCAGGCATTCGAATCACTTCACACTAATGCGACAACTCCACACTATTCTGACGCCACCTATAAAAGGCAAGAAGCAGCATACCCTCAAGTACCCAACGAAAAGCTCGAGATCGAACATCCTATGACGAAAGTTGTCTGGGATCTGAAGAAGCCTCTGCCTAGGAAATCGATCAACAAGAAAATCGTTGTGAACCCAGCGTCAGAAGAACAACTCAGAGAAGTGGGCAAGATACTAGTGATAACATGGGGCGGATTCATAAAAAGCCCCGACGTAACTGTGAAACGAGTAGGGCCATACCTTGCAGCAGGCTTGGAACAACCTTTCATAGCCTACCTCGACAACCAGCCAGTAGGCTGCGTCAGCCCAAGGCTGAACAATGAGTCAACGATCGGAATCTTAGACGGCGGAGTACACGTTCTCCCTGAACACCGCCGGAAACGCATAGGAACAACCCTCCTCCTAACCGCGCTCAAATGGCTAAAAGACCACGACATGAAAACAGTAGAAGTGACGCCTTTCAACCCTGAAGGCGACAAAGCCGTTCAAAGAGCCAAGGCCTTCTACCTAGCAAACGGAGGCAAGAGAAGCAAAAGCCAAGGAACTCGAAGCCAAGAGCCTCAACAAGAGAGACATAAGGCCGGGGTAACAACCTTTAAATCGCTTAGACATTCTTTATAAAAGGCAGATTTATAGAGAAACATGAGGAAGGTTTCGCTATGAGCGAAATGACCACACAAATACTCGAAGAAAGCCTGAGCAAAATCGTGCTAGTACGACTGAAAGGCGGCAAGAGCCTGAGAGGTAGACTCAAAGGCTACGACCAACACCTAAACCTAGTCCTAGAAGAAACTGAAGACACCACCAACAGCGAAAACGTAAGAAAACTAGGCGTGATAATCGTCCGAGGCGACAACGTAATACTCATTTCTCCCCCTCCACGCTAAAAGTGAGACCTGAACCATGCCACGAATAAGCAAGGGCACACCTTCATTCGGACGCCACATGGGCAAAACCGTGCACATAAAATGCCGACGCTGCGGCAGAAGAAGCTACCATGTAACCAAGAAACGCTGCGCAGCCTGCGGCTATGGCGAAAGCCCGCGAATCAGACGGTACAGTTGGCAAAACAAGAAGCTGGGCGGACTCCGACTCAGGTAGCTCCTTCTAAAGGCAGTCAAACTCCGCTCAAAGGCGACAGCAATTTTCATTCAGTGGCGCAGAAAACGTAAAAATAGCAACTTGACTCAGTAATCTCAGTGGAGACCAATTGGGCAGACAGAGATGGCCAGTTTGGCTCGTCTTGCTGTTGGCGACGATGTCAAATGGAATAGCATTTTGCGTCAGCATCGTTATGCAGTATTTTTGGGTGGCTACAATCGTCTTCGGAGTCACAAGCGTGTCCCTTCTTTTCTGGTTCTATTTCAGGCGACACCGCAAACATCGAGTGCAATATCCATTGGTGGCTCCAGATGGAAAAGCCGACATATACTTCCCAAGAACAAAAATACCAAGACCAATACACGAAGACTTTCGCAGAATGGAAGAAAGAAAACGAAAACTCAAGAAATTGAGAAAGATGACACGCAAGAGAAACTAATGCAAGCCTTGATTCCCCTCTTCGCTAAAGCTCCTTCCATCCCATCAGCGGCGGCTCGATGCCCATCTGCCATAGAAGCGCTATCAATTCACCTCTGTGGTGAACTTCCTCCTCGAACACATGGATTAGGACGTCTTCCGCTGTGATTTCTATGGTTTCGTTTGCATCGTTCTTGAGTGTATACTTTTTGCCAAGCCCTCCAGCAGATAACGAGTCCAAGTAGTCTCGCATTCGTGCCTCGACGCTTTCCATGTAAGTTCTGACTTCCTGAATGGTCTGATATTCGTCGAATTTCTTTTTGGAGTGGCATTCTTCTTTCTTCAGGAAGTCAAGCCAATAGTCTGCTGCGCCCAAAGTGTGGATGAAAATATTCCGGAGAGAGTGAAAACTTGCTTCACGGTTCTCGACGAATTCTGTCCACGTAAGTTTGGCAAGAGCTTCAAAATACCTGTGTCGCACCTTCTCATTGTACTCCAGAAGCTTCCTAACCTCAACCATCAATACCACCGGTGCATTGGCTAACTCTTCTAACAATGCTCGGCAAAGTCGTATTAATCATTTTTTCATCCGCTGACCGCAAGAAAAAAAGGTGAAAACTGCTCCAAGAAGTCTCCGACGTTATGGCGCAGAAGCGTTCTGGTGTCTGAACCTGTACTGACATTGATACGGCCTAACAGAATGGCATAGATTCTTCCGCTTGGTGCAGGCTTCGGGTTTCCTACATTGTTATATGCATCGTCTGCGTCAGAGCTGTCGCGAGGAATATGCATGAGCCGACGGACTGAAAAATGGATTTGCACTTTGATGGCTGGATTGGATGAACATGCTAACCAAGAATTGCTGGCTAAAGTGTTGGAACAATGTGGCAGACAATGCCAATCTGCGAGTTTCATAAAGAAGGCGCGCAGCATTTACGAGAAATCTGAAAACGTGGACGAATTCATAGAAAACCTTAGCAAAGTCTACAAACACCTGCACAGGGAAGGAGACAGCGTCTACATAGTCTACCCAAAATGTTACTGCTCAATGGTTAGCAAGATTCCAGCAGGGAAACTCTCAGCAGTATACTGCAATTGCTCACGCGGCTGGGCGAAGGCACTGTTCGAAGGAGCCTTGAAAAAGCCCGTTGAGGTCACGCTTATGAAGTCAATTAAACGTGGAGACAAAGAATGCAAGTTCAAAATAATCTTGTAAGCGAACACTACTTGAAGTCGTGTGAAAAATGGGCATAACGATAAAGTTCCTTGGGCACGCCAGCTTCCAAATCAAGGCTGGAAAAAAAGTCATCTACATTGACTTAAGAAAGTACGGCGGAGTAGTCGAAACATCCGAAAAAGCTGATCTGATCCTCATCACCCACAACCATGCGGATCACTGCAGTTCGGAGAAAATTCAGAAGCTTCGGCGCGACGACACCATAGTAATTGCGCCGAAAAGCTGCGTTTCAAAAATCAGCGGCAAGGTCAAGACCCTTCAACCCGGAGAGGAGATAAAAGTCAACACAATGCGGGTCAAAGCTGTGGAAGCCTACAACTACAAGCGCTTCAAATCCGCGGGGAAACCTTGGCATCCTAAAGGCTACGGCGTCGGCTACCTACTGACGGTTGAGGGCAAGACGGTTTACCACGCGGGAGACACCGACTTCATCCCAGAAATGAAGCAACTAACAAACGTCGACGTTGCATTGCTTCCTACAGGAGACAAGTACACTATGGACAACGCTGAAGCAGCAGAAGCTACGCTAGCAATCAAACCCAAGATTACGATACCTATGCACATGTGGGACACAGATCCTCAGGAATTTAAGAAGAAAGTTGAGGCCAAATCACACATCAAAGTAATGGTGCTGGAGAAGGGCGAAGAACACCAATTGAAGTAGCCAGTACGACTGGCGTTGCTAGAGTGGAGGGCGCTAAAGCCTTCTCAACACTCTTACATTTCGGCTTTAGCCAAGAGTTCTCTAGCGTTTCTGAGTGCCATTCTGTAGGCTACGAATGTGATGACGATAGATATGACTGCGCTTACTGCCGTTGCGGGGTAGGGGTCTATGGTTGGCGCCCAAGCGATGACTGTGAATGCGTAGGAGACGAAGGGAGCCAGAATTGCCAAGGCTGCGACGAAACAGGCGATCAGGTTGGCCAGACCCCATTCACGTCTTATCATTCGCGGTCTGGGCAACTCCCTGAAGTCTGACCCTTTAATGCCGATTGTTAATGAAATGGCACTCAAAGCAAACATGAGCAGAAACGACTCGGTGAAAGCTATTATTGTTGCTCTGAGTGAAGGGCGAAAAACCACGACTCCAACGATTCCTGTTGCCGTAATGACTAGAATCGAAAAAAGGATGATGAAGAAGTATTTGCTCTTCACAACACTCTCAGCTGATATTGGTGCAGAGTAGATTCGCCACATTGCTTCGCCCTCTTCGCCAATCATGACGCTGCCCAAGTACACTGCCAATATGGCGCTTGGCATGAGAAAGATTAAAGGTAGCACAAACACGGGTGGCACAGCTGACGGGGACTCCTGTCCCATTACGCCCATAGTCTGCAGAAGCGGGAACAGAATGATCACTATAGGAAGCACAAAAACGTACATTAGTTCTCGTCGGCGTGTGAATGCTTTCACATCTTTCCTGATCAAAGCAGCCTCAGTGGTAGAGAAGCCTAATCTGCCCAATAGACCAACTCGAGGCGCGTAGACTCCGCGGGAAACCGTTATTGACGGCGGCTCATAGAGTCCAAATCGTTTGTTTAACGACACAGCCGCATAGAACAGACTCAAAACAAGCAACAGCGAGAGGACGAGGAACGCAAGTGTCTGCCAAAGCATTCCATTTATGAAGGAGTGCAGGAACATGCCCAGCCAGAAGAACGGCACAAACCAGACAGCACTTTGAGCCGAAGCAATCGTCTGAACGAAAGCTATGGCTCCTGTGCCAGATGTTAGAGTGAAATAGACGACGTAGAATGCAATGAAGAAAAGAAGCGACCCGGCGAATCTGACCCATACGGCTGCTCTGCCTGAAGACTTGTAAACGGCGCCGATGAACCTTACCTGCACAGTCCTGAATATCTCTGTGATGGCGCTCGCCATGAAAGCGCTCGCAAGGATAGTGGAGAAAGTCAGAACCGCGAAAGCAACGTGACCCATGAAAAACGAGACTGCAATGAGCGCTGGACCAATAAAGGCAATTGAGATCAACGGAAAGCCTAGAAGATTAGCCAGCATGGACGCCAACGTGTGTTCGTTCCAAGTTATTGGCAACCAGTAAGGTGCTTGAATCGTGAATCTTGCTCCGCTTCTTTGGATTTGCTGCATCATGGTGAAGACCAAGCTGTAGATCAGAACGAGAGTTGGCAAAGATAATGACAAACTCGCTAGACCTAGGTCAAACAGCGTCTTCGCCTGTGGATCCACGGTAGAAACACTGCTGTAGAAGAACCCGACTAGACATCCAACCGCGACGCCGAGAACCAAAGCGCCACCATATAGAACGTAGGTTAGCAGCTTTCTCTCCAAAGCCCTAGCCAGTCTGCCTCCTCGAATCAGCCGGCCTGACTTCATGTCCACACGTATTAGATGCGCCACGACTTTCCAATTCATTTTAGAAGTTCCTCAACTACCGCCTTAATGTCACCCGCGCCAGTGAGCTTCAAGAAAATATCTTCTAGACCTGAGCCTGGCAAGCTTGCCTTCTGTCTCAACTCATCCATGCTACCCAAGGCGAGAATCCGCCCTTGATACATGATGGCAATGCGATCGCAGATTGCCTCAGCAATCTCCAGCACGTGAGTTGACATCAGCGTTGTCACTCCCTGCGCCTTCAATTCATGCAAAAGATCTTTGACAATTCTCGCAGACTTGGGGTCTAAACCGTTCAGAGGTTCATCCAGAATGAGCAGTTTAGGTTTGTGAAGAAGGGCCGAGACTAAGGCGACTTTCTGCTTCATTCCCTGGGAGTAGCCGCTTATCATGTCGCCCTCTCTTCCCTCAAGCTCCAAAGCCTTCAGATATTCACTGATTCGCTCCCTCTTCTCTTCCGCCGTCATGCCAAAAACGTCCCCAATGAAATCCAGATACTCCAATCCAGTCAAGAACTCATATAGGCGAGGAGACTCGGGAACGTACCCCACTTGCCGCTTTACAGCCACAGGGTCTCTCTTCACATCAACTCCGAAAACCTCAACCAAACCGGCATCCGGCTGAACCAAACCAAGAAGCATCTTCAACACCGTTGACTTGCCAGAGCCATTTGGACCCAAAAGACCGAAAATCTCACTAGGTTTAATCTCCAGTTCAACATTGTCAACCGCTGAGATCTTGCCGAATGACTTGACCACATGCTTCAGAACAACAGCTGGCGAATAGCCCATAGCCATATTTAACCACAATAGCAAAAGTGTTGCAGAAGGTATTTAAGAACTCAGCTAAGTTGCCAAGTTAAATGCGGATAGCACACAAATGCTTAGCTTGCAGATGCACATGTTGGAAGGCGCGTAAGAGCATCAATCACCAAATCCGGTTTCTGTGCCTCTAACTCTGCTCTGCTGAATAGCCCTGTTAGCACAGCGATTGTCTTGGCGCCTGCTGCCTTACCAGCTTGGATATCGATTATTGAATCGCCCACAATGGCGCACTCGCGTATCGGCACATGCAGTTTCCTAGCGGCAACCCATAGAGCGTCTGGAAATGGCTTCGGCTTCTCCACATCCAACGTCGTGACAACGACGCGAAAGAATTTCGCAAGGCCTAAGTGATTCAGTTCGTCCAAGATCTGCTCCCGCACAACATAGCGGAGGGTAATCAGCGCCAACGGAAAGCGCCGCGACAAAGTCTGCAGTGTTCTCTTGGCTTCTGGGAAAGGCTTGCTTCTTGACGTGACTGCTGAGTAATATGCGGTTAGATATGCTGGAAGAAACCGTTCTTCTGCTTCTTTGGCGATGTGGAATTTGGAGAATAAGTCGTCGATTGGGAGATCCTGTTCTAGTCTGCGGGCTACTTCAAAGGCGATTTTTTCATCGTTGACTCCTGACAAGCCGATAGCGATGAACCCTGCTCTACCGGCTTCCCTGAGCGCTTCACTTGAATCCACAAGCGTGCCGTCTAAGTCTAAGAGCAAAGCTTTCACTTGCAGCCTGCGCTTAGTCAATTGCTTCTGTGCAACTCCATCTTAGAAGCTCATCTTACTCGTATCTTAAAGCGTCTACGGGCTTAAGCTTTGAAGCTCGCCACGCCGGATACAACGCAAACACGACGCTGACCATCAAGCCAAAGGCAAAGGCACCAACAAAAACCGAAGGTGTTAGAACAGGCGATATTGTGAGACTGGTGGCTTGATTGACTGCGGCTCCTGGGCGTATGCCTGCTCCTGCGGCTGGTTGTCCCATGGCTGCGAAGCCCACTCGCGCAACCCCTTCTGCCAAGCCTAAGCCGAGTCCTATGCCAATTGCGGCTCCTAGTAGGCCTATGATTGCGGCTTCGCCTAGGAAAATCAGAAGCACAGTGCGTCCTTTCATGCCCAACGCCTTCAGTATGCCAATCTCTCGTGTGCGCTCCATCAAAGACACAATCATAATGTTCATGATGCCTATGCCAGCCACCAGAATCGAGATGCCAGCGATTCCAGCTAAGAATAGCTCAATAAATGAGAAAATCGTTTCAATCGTGCTCAAGACAGCAGTTGAAGAAGTTACAGACACTTGACCTCCAAAAGCGTTCCTTATCGCATCTGAAGTAGCCTCGATAGTGGCGTCTTCACTGTCCTTCAACTGCACAATAATCGAGTTAACCTCGCTACTATTGAAGAAGTGCTCAGCATACTGAATCGGAATGTAAACACCAAGATCTGATGGTCCGCCTAGGCTGAAGCCACCGACTTCATTAAGCACAGCCACAACTTGACCGGTGTACGTCTTGTTCTCACGTTTAAAACCCGCCCCAACCCTAGTCCAGTTGATTACCACACTGTCGCCCACATTAGCCAGTACTGTGCCATTTTGCCAAGGATCGTGAATCCGGGCGCCAATCACGATTGATTCGTTTTCCGGGTTTGACGGAATGCTCCCATCCTGGGCCACGAATGTGCTACCAAAAACGTTCACATACTGTGAGAAGTTGATGCCTGCCACATTGACTAGGAACGTCCTTTCGCCCACCTTGGCGTAGACCGTCTTTTGGAGTATGGGCACAGCCGAAGTCACATTCTGAATGCCCTCAATCGTCTTCGTGTCGTTCACAAACAATTGGTAACTGGATTCTCCTTGGAAGCCACGCGGAGAAACAATCAGAGTGTTAGTGGCAAAGCCCTTTTGAAACTGCGCCGTTATCGCGTCCTGAAATCCCTGACCAAGGGACAATAAGGCGACTATGGCTGCGATGCCTATTACCACCCCTAAGGTTGTCAGACCAGCACGAAGCTTTCTCAGCCTGATAGCGCTGAAAGAGTAAGAGAAAATATCGCTTGTCCTCACGTCAGTTCGCCAGCTCCTGCACAATCGCTCCGTCAAGCATCTGCACTGTCCGCTTGGCTTTCGCCGCCATCCTAGCGTCATGTGTAACAAGAATTATGGTGGCTTCTTGCTCGTCGTTCAAGCGCGTAATCAACTCAACTATCTCGGCGGCTGTCTTGGAGTCTATGTTTCCAGTGGGCTCATCCATAATCAAGAACTTGGGATCGTTGGCCAAGGCTCGGGCGATGGCGACTCGCTGCTGTTCGCCGCCGCTTAACTCGCTTGGTTTGTGACCCATTCTGTCTTTCAAACCCACTGTTTCGAGAAGTTGCTCAGCCTGTTTACGTCTCTCGTTCTTACTAGCGCCCGCTATCGACATGGCTAGCTCAACGTTTTCCCTAGCAGTGAGTCTAGGTATTAGGTTGAAGAACTGGAACACGAAACCGACATTCAGGCGAAGGTCAGCTAGTTGATTGTCATTCAGCGTTGACACATCTACGCCCTCGATCAGTATTTTGCCCTCAGATGGCTTGTCCAACGCACCAACCATGTTTAGAAGTGTTGACTTGCCACTTCCTGAAGGTCCAAGGATGGCTAGGAAGTCGCCTTTTTCAACTTTTATATTGATGCCACGCAGGGCTTCAACTGGAACCTTGCCCAGCATGTAGGTTTTCTTCAAGTCGACGGCTTCAACGACCGTTGTCATCTTGGTCACGCCATGGTTACTTGCTGAGATATCGCCAAGAGAGCACTATACCTATCGTTGAGAAGACAACAGCGAACGCACCCAAGAACAAGAAATCAATGGCCAACTGATGCATATCAACGGTGTAAAGTATCAGCTGTCTCGTCGCGTCAGTTGCGTATGTCACAGGGTTTATTTTAGTTATCGTTTGCAGCCATTCTGGCATCAGTGATGCTGGAAACAGTGCATTGCTGGCAAACATAAGAGGCAGATTCAACAAGTTTACCACAGCCATTTGGGTCTCCTGTCTTGTTGAACGTATCGCGATCAGGATGAAAATTGAGGACAACCCCATGCTGATCAAGAACAGAGCTGCGTAGACTCCTAACAGGTTGAGCACAGTGAAATTCGGACCTACCGATAGCGGTCCTATCACGTAGGCGATTCCGAGAACTATCGTTGCCTGAACAAGAGCCCTAATAACAGCTGAAAGGATCTTTGCCATGAGTATCGAGCCCCGCGCAACCGGCGTGCTAAGAACCTTGTTTAAGAAGCCTAGGCGTCTGTCAAAAACCATTGACATGCCACTGAACATCGCTGTAAACATCACTACGAAGGACATCATGCCAATTGCCATGTACGAGAAATAGTCCGCGGTTCCGAAAATCTGGGTCATCGCTTGCTTTGACAGGTCAGACATTGCCGCCTTAATTTGCTCTTGAAGCGGTAAGGGAATGCTTGGTGGCAATGTGGGAGAG
>Ga0315296_10003540_pt1 | contig 13014 bp, 11 predicted proteins | sample YL17G14_18_MG_FD_203921 | JGI IMG/M metagenome (GOLD analysis project Ga0315296, IMG submission 203921) | Sediment microbial communities from Yellowstone Lake, YNP, Wyoming, USA - YL17G14_18 | ecosystem: Environmental > Aquatic > Freshwater > Lake > Sediment | place: USA: Wyoming | collected... | reverse complement strand
CATCCTCCCTTATGCACAATAGCAGGCCGTGCCTGATGGCCCGGCCGCTAATGGACATTATACCGAATCTCCCGGTTTTGTCAACCAACCCTGGTCAGAAACGTTTACTCATTGCGCTCGAACATCTCATCGTCAGTCATTTTAGGCACCTGTAGCCAATAGTAGCCGTTGGCGATGATAGCGAGCAAATGCTCCGCCCATCCCCAGCACCTCCAGCACCGCCTCCGGGCGGAGGGTCGCTCCTTCGCGGGCCGCCAGTTGCATCCCCAACACGATCTCATCCCTGCCTGCCCGCTCCAGCCACAGCCGCTCGATCAGCGGGCGCACGTCGTACCGCCGCCCACGCCGTTCCCGCACGAGTTCCGTCGCGGCCAGCACCTCTCGGATGCGGGCCTCGATCTGCTCTGCCGCTTCATCCCATCCTCCGACGGGCTCAGGACGTGCCCCTTCGACAGGCTCAGGGCATGGCTCGACCGTCACGCGGTACTCTGCTGCGACCACCTGCGTCTGCAGCGCTGGCTCCTTCAAGCCCACCTCGCACACCTGGCTGACCGCCAGCCCAGCGGGCAATACCGGCACCAGCGTCCTGGCGAACTCCTCCACCGGCACGGGCTGCTCCAGCCAGACGTCCAGCAATTCTGCCGCGCCGGTGTGTCCCAGCGGCAGCGCAGCCGCCAGTTGCAGTTTGGGCCGTGGGGTGAACCCGCCCGAGTAGGCCAAAGAAACCCCGGCCCGGCGCAGGCTGCGCTCCCACACCCGCGCCAGGTCCAGGTGCGAAGTATAAGTCAGTGGCCCACCTTTGGAAAACGTGATGCGTAGTCTCAATGCGTAATCCGTAATCCGTAATCCGTAATGCGCAATCAGAACTCGATTACGAAGCGGCCGTTCTGGTATAGGAGTACGTCGTCTACCCAGATTTCGCCCCCGTCGCGCAGGTCGCAGATCATGTCCCAGTGGATGGCCGACTCGTTCTTGCTGCCCGACTCAGGGTAGCCCGCGCCGAGCGCCATGTGGATGCTGCCGTTGATCTTTTCGTCGAACAGGATCTGGCGCGTGAAACGGGTGATCCCGGCGTTGGTGCCGATGGCAAACTCGCCCACGTAGCGTGAGCCCGCGTCGGTGTCGAGCGTCTTGAGCAGGAAATCCTCGTTCTTGTCGGCGCGTGCCTTCACTGCGCGCCCGTGCTCGAACCACAGCCGCACGCCCGTCACTTCCCGGCCCCCGTAGATGGCCGGGTACGAGAAGCAGACGTGTCCTTCGATGCTGTCCTCCACTGGCCCGCTGAAAATCTCGCCGTCGGGCATGTTCACGTGGCCGTCGCAGTTGATGAAGGGGCGGCCGGCGATGCTCAGGTGCAGGTCGGTCTCCCGGCCGATGACGTGCACCCGTTCCTTGCCCTCGAGCCAGTCCACGATCTTTTGCTGCCAGGCCGAAAAGCGCCGCCAGTAGCCGAGCGGGTCGTCCACGTCCGGCAGGCACGCCCCGTAGACAAAGTCCTCGTACTCGCTCAGGCTCATCTCGGCGTCCTGGGCATAGGCGTGGGTCGGGAAGAGCGTGCCCACCCAGCGCAACTCGCCAGTGGCGGAGCGCTGCATAAAGACTTTCATCAACTCCGTATAGGCCTGGTTGCGCAGGACCATCCTGGCCGGGTCCACGCCGCTCAACGCCTTGGTGTTCTCTGCCCCCCCGATCGAGATACGTGCATCGTAGGTCTTCGTGACCAGCATGATCGGCTCCGGCACGTGCTGCAATTGCTCGTCCGAAGCGTATTGGAACAGTAATTCGTCCAGGCCGGGCATGGAAGGCAGCACCAGTGGGTGTCCCCCTGCCTGCAACACTTTGGCGTACACCACCTTGAGCAGCGGTTCAGCCAGGGTGCTGGCCTGCACCAGCACTTTGTCGTTTGGCCGTACTGCGACTGAGTAGTTGACCAGTACGTCGGCCAATTTTTCGATTCGTGGATCCATGTTTTTTGCTCCTTAATTGATGTTAGGCAATTGTTCTCTAGATGGCTCGGTCGGAGACTGGCCATAGCGTGGGGACAAGTTAGCAACTTGTCCTACATCGGAAGACCGGCCATAGCGAGGGCAGGAGGAGGGCAACACCACTCCTCTGTCCAACGGTCGCCGCAGGCTGCCAGGATACCGCAGCCGTGGCATTGCTCCCGGCAGTCTATCAGCGTCTCGCCGCGTTGGCTGTGCCGGTACTCTTCCAGCAGGAATTCCTTGCGCACGCCTGTACTGATGGCCTCCCAGGGGAAAGTCTCGTCGGGCGCGCGCGCGCGGCAGGCGTAAAAGTCTGGATCGAGCCCCGTCTCGGCGAAGGCCCGCATCCAGGCCATAAAGTTGCGCTGCTCGTCCCAGGCGTCGAAGCGCGCGCCCAGTGCCCAGGCGCGCCGGATCGCGGCCCCCAGCCGCCGGTCGCCGCGTGCCAGCGCGGCTTCCAGCAGCGTCGCCTCCGGGTCGCTATAGTCTAACTTTAGTCCCTGCCCGTGCAGTTCGCGTCGCAGGAGCGCCTGTTTTTCTCGGATGGAAGGAGCCGGCTCCAGGCCTGCCCACTGAAACGGCGTGTGCGGCTTGGGCACGAACGTGTTCACACTGACGTTGACCTGCGTTTGCCGCCCGTGCACCTTCTTTCCCACTGCCCGCACTGCTCGCGCCAGGTCGGCGATGGCGCGCACGTCGTCCATCTGCTCCCCTGGCAATCCAATCATAAAGTATAACTTGATCGTGCGCCAGCCGCGTTCGAATACCGTCCGCGCCACGTCGAGCACCTGGTCGGTGGAAATGGGCTTGTTGATCGCCGCGCGCAGCCGCTCGGTGGCCGCCTCCGGCGCAAAAGTAAACCCGGTACGCCGTCCCTGCGCGATTGTCTCCGCCAGTTCGACCGAGAAACTGTCGGCGCGCAGTGCAGGCAGGGAGATCGAGAGATGCGTGTGGCCAAAGCGCTCAGAGATGCCCTGCACCAGCCTGTGGATGTCGGAGTAATCGGACGAGGAAAGCGACAGTAGGCCGACCTCTTCGAAGCCGGTCTGGGGCAGGATGGTCTCAATCGCGCCCAGCACCTCTTCTACAGGGCGTTCCCGCACCGGCCGCACGATCATGCCGGCCTGGCAGAAGCGGCAGCCGCGCGTGCAGCCGCGCTGGATCTCGACCGCCGCCCGGTTGTGGGCCACGTCCACCGAGGGGACGATGGGCCGCGTCGGCGGCGGAGGCAGCGGCGAGACGATGCGCTTGAGGACGGGCAGCCGGGCGTCCGGCACGTTGGGTTCGAGTGCGGCGATTGTGCCGTCGGCGTTGTACTGCACGTCGTAGAAGCGCGGCACGTAGACACCGGGGATGCGCGCCAGCGCCCGCAACTGAGCCTCCCGTGACTCCTGGCGCGTTTCGTGATAGGCCTGTACCACCTCGACGAGCGCCTCCTCCCCGTCGCCGACGACGAAGGCGTCCACAAAGTCGGCCACCGGCTCCGGGTTGAAGGTCGCGTGGCCGCCAGCGATGACGAGCGGATGTTGCTCATCTCGCTCGTCGGCCTGCAGCGGCAACCCCGCCAGGTCGAGCATCTCCAGCAGGTTGGTATACAGTTCCTCGTAGGGCAGGCTGAAGCCGACGATGTCGAAATCGGCCAGCGGACGCTTGTTCTCCAGGCTGTAGAGCGGGACGTGGGCCTGGCGCATGGCGGCGCTCATGTCCACCCACGGCGCGTAGGCCCGTTCGGCCAGCACGTCCGGAAGCGCGTTGAGCACGTCGTACAGGATAGCCAGGCCCAGGTTAGACATCCCTAAGTCGTAGACGTCGGGGAAGGCCAGGCAGACGCACGTGCGTACCTCGTCCCAGTCCTTGACGACGCTGTTGTACTCGCCACCGACGTAACGGCCCGGCTTTTGCACCGTCGGCAGGATGCGCTCCAGCCTGTCCAGGTCTATCTGCATGTCAGGCCGCCATCACCGTGACCAGGACTTGGCGGCGGCGCGGGCCGTCGAACTCGGCCAGGTAGAGGCCCTGCCAGGTGCCCAGCGCCAGCCGTCCACCCGCGACCGGCACGAACTGCGAAGCGCCTACCAGCGAGGACTTGAGGTGCGCCGGGGAGTTCCCCTCGTCGTGGCTGTACTCCGGTCGCCGTGGGGAGATGGCGTCGAGGCCGATGCACATATCGTCTCGCACGTCCGGGTCCCAGTTCTCGTTCAGCGTCAGCCCGGCGGTGGTGTGCGGGCAGAAGACGAAGCACACGCCGTGCTGCACCCCGCTGCGGCTGACGATCGCCTGCACCTGGTCAGTAATGTCGTGGAAGCCCTGATGCCCTCGGGTCGAAACTTCGATCTGTTCCATTGTCCTGTCCTGTTACGTGTTACGTGTTTCGTGTTTCGTGTTCCGTTACGCAACACGCACCACGTAACACGCAACACGCTTCACGCTTCACGTTTCACGTCCTGAGTATAACACTTTTGCAGGGTTTGACAAAACCGGATGAGGCTGGTAGAATGTGGGGCGGTTGTGGCCCCATCGTCTAGTGGACCAGGACGCTGGCCTCTCAAGCCGGAAACAGGGGTCCGAATCCCCTTGGGGCCACAGGGCCAAAGCAGAATCCCCACCCTCTATAGGGGTGGGGATTCTCGTTGGGCGATTGCTCTGATTACAGGATGGTCTCCCCGCTCCGGATTTCTCTCACTCGCCGATCTGCACGACGTTGCCCGACGAGGACGTCGTTGCATCCACCGTGGGACTGCCGACGTAGCGCACGTCGCCGCTGCTGCTCAGGTTCGCCCTCACACGGTCGCGCACCCGGATGGTCGCTGAACCGCTGCTGCTGAGGCGCACTTCTGCCTCGACACTCTGCAGGTCTTGGGCTGCGTACTCGCCGGAGCTGCTGATGGTAACGCGAAGTTTATCGCAGAACGCTTTGGGCGCTCTCTGGCCGACCTTTTGACTCGCGCTGGTTTTCTGTTATACTGAGCATAGACCAGACAAAAAGGGGAGGCTGATAGAGAAGAGAACCAGGCTCAGTTGTGCAGACACAAATTAGACGACCAATCAATTCGATTACGAGAATAGAGGAGGAAGAGAATCATGTGTACGAAAAAAATCGGGTGCGTCACCATATCCCTCTTGATTGTCAGCAGCCTGATGCTGGCCGGATGTGGCGGAACCACCACACCCACGACGACTGCACCTGTGGCAGAGGAACCTACTACAGGGGAAATGGCCACACAGGCGCCCGCTACGCAGGAACCGGCTACACCCGCACCCACTGAAGCAGCCAGACCCAAGAGCATCACGATGACCTTCGTCGGGGGGGACCCCGAGTCCTTGAATCCTATCTACGCGTATTCGTGGACGGCTGAATGTGTGTTCGACCTCAGCCTGGCGAGCCTGTGGAACATTGACAACGATGGAAACTACGTCATGGACCTGGCGGAAGAGTTGCCGACTGTGGAAAATGGCGGTGTTTCTGAAGATGGGTTGGTCATCACCATCAGGCTCACACCGGACGTCACCTGGTCCGACGGCACGCCGCTCACCGCGCACGACGCCGTCTTCACCTATGACATGATCATGGACGAGGGAAACAGTTCCTACAGCCGCTATCCGTGGGATACCTACGTAGAGAGCATCACGGCGGTGGACGATCACACCCTGCAGATCAAGATGACCGCTCCTTATGCCGACTGGTCCACCAGCCTTTTTGTAGGTATCTCCAGGATCATCCCCCAGCACATTCTGGAGCCTGTTTTCGAAGCGGAGGGCACCCTCGACAATGCCGAGTGGAACCGCCTGCCTAGCGTGGGCAGCGGTCCATTCATGCTTACCGAATTCGAACCCGCCAGCCACATCATCTTCAAAGCCAATGAGCGCTACTGGCGCGGACGTCCCCATCTCGACGAGATCTATATGCGGCTTCTCGAAGACCGCGCTGCTCAAATCGCAGCGCTGGCTGCCGGCGAGAGCGATATCGGCAGCTACATCATCGGTTCCGAAATTCCTAGCCTGAAAACTATGGAACACATAGAAATCACCTCTTCGATAAACGGTTATCAGGTGGTAACTTTCCTCAACGTTGATCCCAAGACGGCCCATCCGGCGATGACGGACCCTCTCGTGCGCCGCGCGCTTGCCCTGGCGTTGGACCGGCAGTTGATGATTGACCAGCTCTACGCCGGCCTGTACCAGATCCCCGTAACGTATTGGCATGGCACGGTGTACGACAATCCTGACCTCGAGCCATATCCTTATGATCCGGAACAGGCAAAGGCCCTGTTGGACCAGGCTGGCTGGGTGGACACCAATGGGGACGGCGTCCGCGATAAGGATGGAGTGGAACTGACACTGCGCTACAAGTACATCGGCGGTGACGAGACGACGGATACCCGAATCGCTTCCATGCAACAAATGCTGGCCGACGTCGGCATCAAAATAGATATTTACGCGGAGACGACGGAAGTGCTGTGGGCATCGTACGATGAGGGAGGGCCTCTGGCCACTGGGGACTATGACGTGACCCACTATTCGGATGGCCTGTGGTATTTCCCCAGCCCGGACACCTCCTATTTCCTTTGTTCGGAGATTCCTACAGCAGAGAATCCCTGGGGGTATAACTGGTACGGCATCTGCATACCCGAGCTGGATGAACTGTTTGCAGCACAGGCTGTAGAGATCAATCCCGAAAAGCGGATCGAGATGTTCTACAAGATTGGCAAAATTATGTACGACGAGACGTTGATCATCCCGATGTACACCGATCCAGACGTGTGGGCGGTCAACAAACGACTGAAGGACGTCAGGTTCTCCGGTGTGGACCCCTTGATGTTTGCCTGGGAATGGGACGTGGCCGAGTAAATGGATGGCGTGTGTGAGGATGGAGGAGAAGTCTCTCCTCCATTCTCCTTTCTTACAGCGGCTCAAGGAGGTAGTCGAATGACCCGCTACGTGCTCCGACGCCTTCTGCAAGCAATCCCCCTTTTGCTGATCATTAGCCTGATCCTGTTCATCCTGATTTCGAATCTTGGGGACCCGCTGGCATCTTTCGGCGGCACCCGCCGCCGGCTTCCGCCAGCCGACCGTGAGAGGCTGACCCGCCAGTTGGGCCTGGACAAGCCGGTCATCGTGCAGTACGTCATCTGGCTGATCGGCAACGATTGGATGAAAATAGATGTAGATGGTGATGGCATTCCCGATGCGTATGGCACTCGCCAGGGGGTACTGAGAGGAGATTTTGGCAATTCCTTTCAGGAACGCAGACCCGCTATCGAGGTCATTGGCGAGAGAGTCTGGAACACGTTGCTGTTGATGACCGCGTGCGAGGCCGTTGTCCTGATTTTTTCACTGCTCATCGGCATCTATTCGGCACTGCGCCAGTACTCAGCGTGGGACAATACGATCACCGCCTTGTCGTTCATCGGGTACTCGATGCCGGTCTTTTGGCTGTCGCTGGTGTTAATATACATTTTTTCTGTGAACTTTAAGCGCTGGGGCTTGCCCTACTTTCCTGTGACCGGCATGTATGACCTGGAAGTGGGGCCAACGGTTGGGCAGATTGTGTGGCACCTGGTGCTTCCTGTCGCATCGTTGTCCATCGTCAGCATTGCCGGGTACAGCCGTTACATCCGTTCACAGATGCTGGAGGTGATCAACCAGGACTATGTGCGCACCGCCTACGCCAAAGGGCTACCCGAGCGGATGGTGATTATGGGCCACGCATTCAAGAACGCAGCGCTGCCTTTGGTAACCATTATTGGCATGGATCTCCCACTTCTTTTGGGAGGAGCGGTGGTCACCGAGGCTATATTCGGCTGGCCTGGGATGGGCCGGCTCTATTTCAAGGCCACCAACGCAGCCGATATCCCGGTGACCATGGGCATCCTGGTCATTATCTCCGTCCTCGTGGTCTTGTTCCAGATCGCCACCGATATCACGTACACCTTCCTGGACCCCCGCATCCGCTACGAATGAGGTGAGCACCCATGGCAGTTTCGGCGGCAACCAGCGATCTACTTCAGGCCAGGATCAAGCGCCGGCCGTTGACGCCAGGTCAGGTGGCCCTGCGCCGTTTCATTCGACATAAAATGGCGCTGGTCGGCGTTGGCATCCTCGTCGCCCTCATTCTGTACGTAACAGTGGGCACAGTTTTTTTCTCGGAGGCGGATGCGAACTATGTGGATCTGAGGAACAAACTTTCACCACCGTCGTGGGAACACCCATTCGGAACTGACCTGGGCGGACGAGACATCCTGGCCCGCACGATCTATGGGGGTCAGATATCCATCATCATTGGCATCCTGGCGGTCATCGTTTCCGTCGTGGCCGGGGTACTGATCGGCGCGCTGGCCGGTTTCTACGGTGGGATCGTGGACAGCCTGTTGATGCGCTTTACGGAGGCCACGTTCAATATCCCCCAACTTTTCCTGCTGATTGCGCTGGCCAAGTTCTTCGGCACGAAGATGCCGGCCTTTAATTTATTCGGGCGTTCCTTCAGTGGGAGCGTGGTGATCATCGTCGGTGTGATTGGGCTGACCAGTTGGATGTACCTGGCCCGCATCGTGCGTTCAAACTTTCTTTCGCTGAAAGAACAAGAGTTTGTGACCGCCGCGCGCTGCGCTGGCGCTACCGACTTTTCCCTGATCTTTGAACATATTCTGCCCAACACCATTGCTCCCATCATCGTCTCCGCCACGCTGGAGGTAGCCTCAGCCATACTCTCTGAGGCCTATATCAGCTTTCTTGGCATGGGAGTCCAGCCTCCGACCGCCACCTGGGGCAATATGCTCAACGAGGCCTATAACCACCTCGAAGGAGCGCCCTGGATGTGGTTCTTCCCAGGCACACTGATCTTACTGGCCGTGTTGGCGATCAATTTCGCGGGGGATGGGCTGCGCGATGCCTTCGACCCTCGTTCACTGGCCGCCACCCAATAGGAGAGAAGCGTGGATCCACTTTTGGAATTGCAAGATCTCGTCGTACATTTCCATACCCTGGACGGTGTCGTCCATGCGGTGAATGGAGCCTCCTACGCTGTAACAGCAGGTCAAACCCTGGGAATTGTGGGAGAGAGTGGCTGCGGGAAGAGCGTGAGCGTGCTCTCAGTCATGCGGCTGATTCCCGAACCGCCCGGCGAAATCGTCGCCGGACGGGTGCTCTACCGTGGGCAGGATTTGCTGAGGCTGGACAAACTCCACGTGCAGACGATTCGCGGTAAGGAAATCGCCATGGTCTTTCAGGACCCGATGACTTCCCTCAATCCGGTCCTGACCATTGGCCAGCAGATCAGCGAGACGATGGTCGTTCACGAGGGCATGGATAAGAGGGAGGCCCGTCACCAGGCCATCAAGTTGCTGGAGACGGTAGGCATTCCTCAGCCAGAGGACCGTTACAGCGATTATCCGCACCAATTCTCCGGCGGGATGCGTCAGCGGGCGATGATCGCGATGGCGCTGTCCTGCCATCCCAACGTCCTGATTGCGGATGAACCCACGACTGCACTCGACGTGACCATTCAGGCCCAAATCGTGGACCTGGTCAAGGACCTGCGCGATCGCCTGGGCATGGCTATGATTTGGATCACCCACGACCTGGGTGTGGTGGCCGAGTTGGCGGACCGCGTGGTCGTCATGTACGCCGGGTTTATCGTCGAAGAGGCCGATGTGTTCACGCTGTTCGAAACTCCGTGTCACCCCTACACCCTCGCGCTGCTCAAATCTCTACCCAGGGTAGACAGCGTCAGCAATGAAAAACTGGCTACGATCCGTGGCTCTCCACCGGACTGTCTACATCTGCCACCGGGCTGCCCATTCGTCCCACGCTGCGCTTTTGTCGTGGAGCGCTGTCAACGTGAAAACCCAACACTGCAGCACATCGCAAGCGGTCACAAGATCGCCTGCTGGGTAGACGTGACCACCGGGAGGGAACGATGAGCGACAGGCAAGTACTGGTCAGTGTCCAGGGGCTTAGAAAGTACTTTCCCATCTACCGGGGCATTGTCTTCCAAACACAGGTTGGCGCGGTCAAGGCCGTGGACGACATTACTTTCGATGTCTACCGGGGGGAAACGCTGGGATTGGTAGGCGAGAGCGGCTGTGGGAAGACGACGACGGGGCGCACCATCCTGCAATTATACCGGCCGACGACAGGGCGAGTGATCTTCGACGGCATTGACTTGACTACGCAGAAGGGCGAGTCATTACGGAAGATGCGGCGACGTATGCAAATGATCTTCCAGGATCCGTTCGCCTCACTCAACTCCCGCTGGACGATATCGAGGATCGTCGGTGAGCCCATGCGCATCCATAGGTTGTATTCCAGAGCAGAACAAATCGAGCGGGTCGAGGAGTTACTCGAACTCGTTCAACTCGACCGCATGCACGTCAATCGCTATCCCCACGAATTTTCTGGAGGGCAACGCCAGCGCATCGGCGTCGCTCGCGCTTTGGCTTCCAATCCCGACTTTATCGTGTGCGACGAGCCCATCTCCGCGCTCGACATCTCGATCCAGGCCCAGGTCGTCAACCTTCTGGATGACCTGCAGGAGCGCTTCGGCCTGACTTTTCTGTTCATTGCCCACGATTTGAGCATGGTCCGGCACATCTGTGACCGTGTGGCTGTCATGTACCTGGGCGTGATCGTGGAACTGGCGGACCGCGGCGAGTTGTACGATCATCCACAGCACCCGTACACCCAGGCGCTGCTCTCTGCGGTGCCCATCCCTGACCCGCTCAAGACGCGGGCGCGCCAGCGCGTGATCCTGGCCGGTGACCCGCCAAGCCCGGTCAATCCGCCGGGTGGCTGCCGCTTCCATCCGCGCTGCCCAATTGCTAAGGATTGTTGTGCAATAGAGATACCGGCGTGGCACGAGATCTCACCCGGGCACTGGATTGCCTGCCACGCGGTGTGACTTGCTACTTGGTCAGGAGCCAGCAATGGAACACCAACGCTTAGATCTGGAAAAATTGTTACGAGTTCCTCAGGTGGACCCTTATGGGGGATTTGAAGTCTCACCCGACGGGACACGCGTCGCATTTTCCTGGAATCTGACCGGACAATGGGAGATCTATGAGATGCCGCTCGACCTGGCAGCCCCATCCAGACAGATCACCACCGGGCTAGGGGCCAAGTTCTCTCCTCGCTATGCCCCACGTGGAGGGCGACTGGCTTATGCGTTGGACGTGGATGGCAGTGAGTGCTTTGATATCTACGTCTATGACTTTGTCACGGGCGAGCACACCAACCTGACCCCCGATACGCCAGAGGCGCTTCAGCCGAACTTTAGTTGGTCCCCCGACGGTTCCCGGATCGCCTTCATATCCGATCGTTCCGGTCGCTTCGACACCTACGTGATGCCGGCTACCGGCGGCGCGGGCCGGCTCGTGTTCGGCCAGCCCCATCCCGATTGGGACGTGCACTGGTCACCCGATGGCCGTTGGCTGGCGGTAGTTGCCGAAACGCGTGGTCAGGACTATGGAACTTTTGTCGTGCCGGCGGAGGGCAGTGACCCGCACGCGGGTGGTAAGCCGCGCCTCATCGCCGACGCCGGTGGTCCCATGAACGCCAGGGACGCTCGTTGGTCCCCTGACAGCGCGCGCATCGCCTTTTCCTCCGACGTGAGCGGATTCTTCAACGTCGGCGTGTACGAACTCGAGACGGGGCAGATTGCCTGGGTCACGGGTGGAACGGGAGACAAGGAAACGCCGGTTTGGTCGCCTGACGGCCGGCGCATGGCCTACGTGTTGAGAGAAGGCCCGCTCACGTCGCTGGCTGTGCTTGAACTGGGGGAGGCTGCGCCTGCCCTGTACCAGGTCGCCCCCGGCATCCATTCGACACCGCGCTTCAGCCCGGATGGGCGACACCTGCTCTTTGTCTTCGACAACCCCGGCCACCCCGGCGACCTGTGGTCACTTTCCCTGGCGGACGGCTCTCGGCGCCAATTGACCTGTTCCTTGCCTCCGGCGTTGCAGGCTCTTTCCTTCGTTATGCCCACTCCAATCCACTACCCTGGCATGGACGGGACGCCGGTACCTGCCCTGCTCTACCGGCCTCCCCAGCCCACAGGTCCAGGCCCGGCCGTGATATACGTGCACGGCGGCCCAAACTGGCTGGCCCAGGTCACCTGGGCGCCGCCGATCCAGGCCATGGTAAGCCGGGGGTGGGCAGTGCTGGCCCCCAACTACCGGGGTTCCATTGGCTTTGGCAGAGACTGGCAGGTGGCGAACCGCTTCGACCTGGGAGGCGTTGACACGGAGGACGTCGTCGCCGGCGCGGATTGCCTGGTTCGCGAAGGAATCGCCGACCCCTGGCGCATTGCGGTCACCGGCCGGAGTCACGGGGGCTACCTGACGATGACCGCGCTGACGCAGTATCCTGACCGGTGGGCGGCGGGGTGCGCCATAGTCCCCTTTCTCAACTGGTTCACCTCTCACGCGAGTGTTCGAGAGGACCTACGACACTGGGACATCGAGAACCTGGGCGATCCCGCAGAGAACTATGACCTGTGGCGAGAGCGGTCCCCGTTCTTCTTTTTGGAGCGCATCGAGGCGCCCGTTCAATTCATAAGTGGGGCGAACGACATCCGCTGCCCGGCCAGTGAAGCGCTGGAGGCACGGGACGTGCTGGTGGCACACGGGAGGCCGTGTGACCTCGTGCTGTATCCCGACGAGGGGCACGGTTTCCTGAAAATCGAGAACGTGGTAGACGCCGAGAAGCGACGGGTGGCTTTCCTGGCCCAGGCGCTAGAGAAGCCCGTGGTATAGAATGGTACGGACGCCCCGCTTCAGCGGGGGCTTCCCGGCTGCATAAGGAGTGGTCACATGGTCGAACTCACAGTCTTGACAGACCGGGAAGTTGAGGATATTCATCAGGCCACACTCCGCATTTTGGGCGAGATTGGCGTCATCCTGACCCACCCGCAAGCACGCGCTCTGCTGGCCGGAGCCGGTGCAGTCGTCCAGGGCGAGCGGGTCCTGCTGCCGCCCGACGTGGTCGAACGGCAGGTTGGCAGGTGCCCTGCTCAGATGCAGGTGCGTGGCCGGGG
>Ga0315296_10003539_pt1 | contig 13019 bp, 15 predicted proteins | sample YL17G14_18_MG_FD_203921 | JGI IMG/M metagenome (GOLD analysis project Ga0315296, IMG submission 203921) | Sediment microbial communities from Yellowstone Lake, YNP, Wyoming, USA - YL17G14_18 | ecosystem: Environmental > Aquatic > Freshwater > Lake > Sediment | place: USA: Wyoming | collected... | reverse complement strand
AGTTTCCGATATTTGCTATTCCTGGCTCTGGAGATTACCAGATTCAACCCGTGTATGTGGAGGATGTGGCAAAAGTAGCCGTCAGTGCTGGTCATAACGATGACAACTTAGTTATAGATGCTATCGGTCCAGAGGTTTTTACTTTTGATGAATTGGTTCGACTTATCGCCGAAAAAATACACAGCCGGGCCAAGGTTATCCATGTCAGCCCTATGCTGGCACTTTTCCTCGCCAGACTGATTGGCTACGCGGTCAGAGATGTGGTGATAACGAAGGATGAAATCCAAGGCTTGATGTCGAATCTTCTTGTGTCTAAAAGCCCTCCCACAGGCCAGACGTGTCTGAGTGATTGGCTGGAGCAGAATGCCGACAGGATAGGTGTTAGCTATATCTCTGACCTGCAGCGGCACTACTGCTGATAGGTATTTCCACATAACTGCACATTAGTCCAGATTGTGTTGTTCGCAAATAAAAAGCTGGGTATCCTAGAAAATACCCAGCTTTTTATATTCTGATTACTGATATCTTAGCTCTTACCAATTCGAAACATTTTAGTTCCGCACTTTGGACAAACACCTTGTGTTGCGGGCTTGCCATTCTTCATTTTAATAGCCTTTGGGTTGCTCATCTCTCTCTTGGTACGACATTTCATACAGTATGCTTGCATAAAACCTCCTTTTATATTTGGATGCAGGATACAACACCTTTAAGATGAGTGTCAATAGCATAATAGTCCCATGTACTCTAATTTAGCATAGAATCAGCATGAGAATAACATTAGCCTGTTCTGTGTGATCCGATGCTTGTCAATAGAAAGAAGGCTTATTTTCCCCACAGGCCGTCGTACCACTTGCGATGCTCTTCACCAGCAACTTTGCGATATTTAGCAGTCGTGTTGAAGCTGGCATGTCCCAGGTGCTCTTGGAGCAACCTCAATGCATCGCCCGAGTCATCCAGCTTCATGGCATGTACGCTAAAGGCATCCCTAAGGCGGTGGGGGCTAACGCCTCTCACCTTGCCAGTTTCTGGGTTCAGCAAATCTGGGAGGCTAGCTCGTCTACCACAATCTCTCACTATTTGCCACGCTCGATGCCGGTTAAGACTAAAGATAGGCACCGAGTCGTCAGCCAACGTTGACTGAGTACGACCAATATAGTCCTCTAGCATGTCAAGAGTTTGTTTATCAACGGGCAGCACTCTTATGCGCCGCTGTTCTTGCTGACGCCTCGTAACCTCGCCGACTTTATCACCGCACTCAGGACAAAACTGGTGCCTCCTGCCCAAGCTCGCCTTACACTTGGGGCATGCTAGCCTGATACGCTTCTTGAGGTGCAGAATTGTGACAGTACCTCGGGCGAAGTCAATGTCACTCCCCTTAACGTCCAGAGCCTCTGAAACACGACAGCCTAAGCGAAATAAAAGCCTAATAAGCAGCCTATCACGAATGCCCCTGGCAGCTCGCTCCATCAAATCTATATCCACAGGTTCCAGATAGGCCTTCATCTCGGCACTTATCCCACCTTCAGCAAATCCTTGTGCTTTGCCTTTGTTTGATAGCCATAATCACAAACCAGCATTTTCCCTGCAAACAAGATCCATAGTATAGTCACACCCGCACTCGGAAAGGTAAAAATCGTATGTTATTGTGACCATGCAATATTGGTTAACCTGCACATATTGAGCCCTTAAAAAAAGATATTTCTCGGTCTGTAAGTAGCAGAGAAAGCTATTCAATAGACTCTTGGAGCTCTCCCGGCTTTGTTGACCGCCTCCAATCTCAGCCATATTTCCTTCATTTTGAACGCAAGAAAATGCCTCAGAACAGGCTTAAAACGCTGCATTCAGTATCTAATTTATCATCTATTAAATACGAGAATTGGATGATTCTGACGTATAAAGGATATATTTAGAAGCTAAATCAATCTTATTCCATCTAATTCTGAAAATACTTAAAAATTTCGCTATCTGCTTACCAATAAATAAACACATTGTCCTATGCCCATCCCACTTCTATTGTTATCGCTATTATTGTATGCGGGAATAATATGCAGTTAGTGCAGTCTATAAAAAAAGAGATTTAGGATTTTTCCATTGTTTCATTCGCCCAAAAGAGAATCAAGGAAAAATTGGGCATCTGGCATACCCAAAACCCACGCCAGCAACGCCTGGTGAAGAAATCTGGGCATCCAGAGCATCTATGCGCCAATGTTATCGGTGTTTTTGGTCTCATTTCACCACCTTTCTTTTCCTTTTAGGTAAAAAGATACCACCTCTAAAAAGAAAGGGCAGGCAGCAGCAGGTAGACGCAGGTGGGTCGACCTGCAAAGAACTAGGGGTACCGCTGGGGATTCTTGAAGTTTCATCTTACACCTTGGAAAGTTTGTCGAGCCACTCATATACCTCGGTGACCAAGTAAATCCTCGTTCTTTTTGTAAGATAGACACATGGTAGCCCCTTCTCCTGTCGGAGATAACCCATCTTCTTAACGTCTATTCCGAAGACTGCGGCTAGGCTCCCTTCTGATAATATGATGTCCTCGATTCCGTTCACGTTTAGGTTCAGCATTTTCTTCTTTTTCCTCCTCTCTGTCTTTCAATAGTTTGCTTAGAACTCGTTTAGTGTGCGGGCAGGCATTATCGGGAATCGTCTCTTCGCCCTTGATAATGGCCAATACCTTCTTGGTCTTACCTAAACAGCAACTACTTAAATCCTCATCAACTCCCCACGCTAACCCATAGCTGTCAAAGTAAATATCATCACCATAATTGTCAGGGAAGTGGTCACTAAGCCAAAAATCCTTTCCCCACTTTGGCTCGGTGTCCAGCTTCTCGATAGTCTGCTTTGCCGGCTTGGGCTGGGCGAGTATTTCTTCACGCACTCGTGCTATATCCAGCTTTGTCACCTTGGAGCGGCGGGCTTTAGTCTGTACTGTCATTAAACCCCCTTTGTTACGGTCTATTAAGTCTCGGTTAAATTCGCCCACTTATGAAACACCCCTATTCAAATCGAAAAAGCTACCTTTTTTCTGTGGCTCGGCTGCTATCTTGGTTGTTACGCCGATAAAATCAGCACAAGCCTTTTCAGTAAACTCAGCTATGCTAACCCCTTCTTTTTGTGCCTGTTTTTGACAGGCCGCATATAGAGTCTGGCTGTTCTTTATCTTTTCACTAACATTTTGCTTTGCTAAATATGCCTCAATACAATCAGCAATGAAAGTGGCGATTTTTTGACTCTTTTTTATCGCCTCTAATTGGCATCTTGCATAGAGGCCGTAGTCCTCAAAATATATGATGTTTTGAATCCTGTATTTGGTCATAACTCCTCCTGTAGTCAGGCTGCATAAATACCTCCTTTCGTAACTCTATGCGTACACCTGTACGTACACCCTTGCACACCTGTACGCACATACTGTACACCCCCCTTTTAAGGGGTGTACAGTACGCTGTACGGTATGATAATAGTTCATGCTAATAATCCCCATCCATCTTCAAAGTGCTTAAAAAGCTGTTTGTTCTCATTCAACCGGGCGCGTACGGTTGCCTCGGAAATCCCCAGTTCTTCACTGATTGCCTTTGTCTCTAGCTTCCCATGCTTTAGCAGTTCGGCAATCTGGTCCCTAGTACTCAGTGTTTTTATAAGGTCTAGGTTATCAGCTACATTACAGGACTTGAAGGTAACACTCTTAAGGCATCCATCGGCATCCTGGTTGAAGTCAATTCGTATTCCCATCGGTCTCAATAGTATTCCCTCGTTGTGTTTCTTATGAATGAGCGATAACTCCATGAAGTCATCGCCGGCATTTTGTGACTTTTTAATTTCAAACTGGGAGCGGCTGCGATTGTACTTCACCACTGAGCCATATGGCCCGGCTGACTCGCTAGTTCCCTTCCAGTCCTCTTTGCTTACATGATCAAGTGTTAGAGTAGTACACCGGAGCGACCTTAAGGCGTTGTAATATTGACTTGCAGCCTGTGCCTGGTCAGGCCCGTAGCTGGTAGCAGCCATTTGAGAGTCCACGATCACCAAGTCAATTGCGTTATTAAATACCAGGCATTGAATGGAATGAATGTCATTTACTAGGGGCTGCGAGCAGAAGCGATACAAGAATGTGTCTTCTGTCTCTAATCCTAAACCTCGCTTGATATACCATACCCGCCGCTCGTGGTCTTGTTTTGATGCTTCCCAGTCGAGATATAAGACATTGCCGGCTCTTGGCTTCCAAGAATTCACTGAGTCTGCAATGCCCACTATGTTAAACTGAACTAACACGGCGATATAGTCCGCGAAATAACTTTTGGCGTATGCGCCGGGAGCATAGAAGGTTGTTGGTTGATTTTTCTCCAATACCGGTGCAAGCTGATATTCGACACTCATTGTCTCTGGCTTTTTCCCGATAGACACTACCGGCTCGCCACGCCTCACAATTTCGATGGTTTTACTAGCAATGGAAGTCAGGATATCTTCCCAGAGGATATCAGGCGATTTCCTTTCAAGCCGTTTGGCAAGACTAGTCATTGCGGAAGTTGATAATAAATTTACCCGCGTAATGAAGTGTGAATCAGCGTCTCCATTCGAATAGAAAGTTAACTCAGCGTGGCCGTCATCGGTATAACGTTCCACTACTACCCGCAAGCCGATATCCCGCCAGGCAAAGTTTAAAAAATGTTCCCCAGGGGTGACAATCGGCGGTATCATCGCTGCCACCCCCTATCCGGGACTAAACTTAGTCTACGCTGACGCCGGCAGTCCTTACATCGGCGAGGCTCGGCCAGACCTCGGTCCTTATAGAAGACTTGCTCTCCCGTGGTAAAAACGAAGCTATCCCCACAGATTTTACAGGTGATTTGCTCATCTTTTAGGTCTGTCATCCCTTCCCTTCTCATCTCCTTCGCCTCGCTCTTAACCCTCTTTCGGCTTGCCTGCTTTGGCCAGCAATTCCTCTAACGCCTTCCGAGGGACTACCAGTCTTTTGCCGAAACGGATTGTTGGTATAACCCCCTGGGCGCACAAGCTGTATGCCGTTGCCCTGCTTAGGTTTAACAGCTTGCCAGCAGTCGGCACATCATAGACTAGGCTTTCTGTAGTTTCTCTAGTTGCCATTCTTTAACCTCCAAATGACTATTGACATACTCTTTTGTATCAATTATAATGGGAACAGAATAACTATGCAGAGTGTTGACAATGGTTGATTCTCAAACAGCCCGACACCTAATTACCGGGTTAGAAGTGTTCAGGGGACGTGGTGCTGATGAGTACGGTTTTTTGGTTGGGCCACTATCAGAATTCGTGTATAGAAATGAGTTTCTCAACCTGCCTGAGATAGATAGACTTGCCAGAGCTATTCTCACCGAGGCTACTCACGCCGACAGAGCAGAGACTACGCATACGCAGACAAAACCCTCCGTAACTGCGCAGTTTCTGGCTGACCAGATAGACCCTTGGATAAAGGATATAAGGCAAACATTATTTCGCTCAAAATCGGCTCCTTTTAATCGCATTGAGGACGCCCAAACATGGTGCGATGAGGCTAAGAAAGGAATTGATGAATGGCGAAAGAGATTGGACGAATGGAGGAAAAGAGGCGATGAATGGAGAGCGCGTTGGAAGGCTATGCGCAAGAAATATCCGCTAATCGAGGAAAGTATAGATACATTGGAAGCATGGCGTAAACTCGGTCAGGCATTAGGAATACGTTGGAGCGCCAAAGGAATTCCTGGTGACTTCCCCACACAAGAGGAGCTACAAGAGGAGCTATGGCAACTCAACGAATTTGAACGCTCCCTTAAGTCGCCACCAGAACTGGACGAACAAACGAAAGTGTATTTTGCTTTGGTGGATAAGATGCTGGAAATAATCAAGGTAACCGGTTTCACATTTACGTCGGTGGAAATGTATATCCTCGCAAACGCCTCACCTGTATTGCCTCCCCTTTCATACGGGATTATTGATAGAACTCACTCATTGCCATCTGGCACAAGTGTTGTAAATCGCTTTGCCAGAGTAACCATTAGGAGCGACGTAACGTTTGAAGAATTGCGCTCTGCTTATCGAAGTATCAGGCGAGAACTTGGGATAACGCGGTCGAAGAGCCATACAACAAAGCACTTGCAACTTTATCAGATGGTAAAAAGAAGAGACAGTATACCAAGCGGAAAAGGAACAGTAGCTTTCTGGGAGTCTCTTAGGCACGAATGGAATAGGAGATACCCGAAGGCTAAGTACACTACGTGGAAAGGTGTGAAGGCTGCCTATGACAGACTTTGCAGGAAGATGGGTGATAGATTTCAGGCAAAACCATCAGGGCATAACTCGGCAGCCCTAGACTTAAGCTATACCAGAAAACAAAAGGAGGCACAACATGAGAGGACACATACGTCAAAAGGGTAAAAGCTCCTGGCAAATTCAAATATACGCAGGCATTGGCCCGGACGGTAAATACCGCCGCTACTTCGAGACAATACACGGTCGCAAATCAGACGCACAAAAGAGGCTGAATGAGCTATTAGTCAGCCTAGAGAAGGGCATATACACCCCTCCAGGACGTCTCACAGTGGCAGAGCACCTTCTTAACTGGCTTGAAGGCTACGTTAAGACTAACTGCTCTCAGCGCACCCTTGACGGTTACCAGAGCATTATAGAGCGCCACTTAATACCGGCTTTAGGTCAGCTTCACTTAAAGCACCTTCACCCGCAGACAATCCAATCTTATTACGGCAAGGCTTGTGAGCGGTTATCAGCTCGCACGGTACACCATCACCATCGGGTGTTATCTCAAAGCCTGAAGTTTGCCGTCAGACAAGGCTATCTTGGCCGTAACCCCGCTGAGATGGTGGACGCACCTTCACCACGTAAGAAAGCCATGCGCACCTTGACCCCCAGTGAGGTTGAAGTCCTTTTCGAGAACGCACAGGATAACTATTACTACCCGGTAACCTATACCGCCGTGAGTACGGGACTTAGACAGGCTGAACTATTAGGCTTAAGGTGGAGAGACGTTGACCTTGATATGCTCTCAATATCGGTTTCCCAAGTGCTATACAAGCGCCGGGGTATATGCCAGTTCAAAGAGCCAAAGACAAGCCACAGCCGGCGCCGTGTCGCCATGACCCCAAAGTTAGCTTTATTCTTGAGGGAATACCGGGCAGAGAGGGAATGGCTTTGCCAGCAGCTAGGAAGGCAGCTTGGTTTAGACGACCTCGTCTTTACCAGTGTTGAAGGCAAGCCAATTGACCCTTGTGTGTTAAGCCATGCCTTCGGTAGAATGTCTAGACAAGCGGGCATGAATGGTGTGCGCTTCCACGACCTGAGACATACCTTCGCCAGCCTTATGCTACTACGTGGGGCAAAGCCTAAAGTTATCAGTGAGGCACTGGGGCACGCATCCGTCGCTTTTACAATGGACTGTTATAGCCATATAATTGAGGGGATGCAAGAGGACGCTATGGCGCTACTGGACGAAGTGCTACCGGCAGGAGTGCCTCAAAAAATTAACGCCAAATTAACGCCAACTTTGGAAAATCTAGCACCAAAACATGGCAATTTAGCTTCAGATGCCAGCGTAGCTCAGTGGTAGAGCAGCGGTTTCGTAAACCGCAAAGGGCCATGCCAACAGCTCTTTTCCCGTCCCGCATCGCATCATTTTGTATCTGAGACAGGGTGCCATTAAGGGCTGTTGTACCCTCTGGTGATGTCCCATGCTGTTCAGCATGTCAACAAATTGGTCAACAAAAAGCCAATGTCCGGCCTGATTCCAGGGCAACTTTTAAGAGGGGATTTGGCTACGTAGATAGGTCACATTCCGTCCAATTGTTAGCTGGGTTGTGGATGAGGTAGCAGGTCCGTAGACCTATGGGGTTTGAAACACTCCAACTTCAGTTCAACTTAAGTTTAACTTTGAACTTGAAAAACTAAAGCTAAACTAAGATCCCGAAGCTTAGCTTATAGATTCTGAAGCTTAGCTTATAGATCCCGAAGCTTTAACTATAGGTTCCAAAGCTTTAAATGCTTGATTCTTATGCTCTAACTTCTGGATTCTTGTCTATTTTACTGCTCAGTTCAGGCTTTAACTATCATGATTGTCAAACGGTTATTAGTTAGTCTGCCAAGTTAGCTGAGTTATAACACGCGTACCCTTGGTAAGACTATATTATTGTTAAATATCCTTGAGGTAACAAAACAGGCTTTTGTTACTCCTACTAAACAGTCGAATAATTTCAGTAAGTTAAATTACAGCTCAATAATCGGTGCTTAGGTTCGCAATTGGCAATTTCATTACCATCCCGCCAACTTTTCGTCACATTATGAAATCGAAAATTCTGGAGCATCAGAAATCAGTAGGTTCGCTCCTTCTCATTGAACAGAGAATGCACACCCGGCCCCGCTCGCTGTGCTAAATGGCTTACTGTCTAGCTAGCCTGCGCCAGTATAGATGAGCCCCCCCCCAGAGAAGCAGGAGCTTGAACTTCGTGTAGCCTAGAGAAGCAATGTACTAGAGATCTTCGGTCTAGCTTTTGATTCAATACCTTTTACGTCTTCCTCCACCAAACCCACCGCCTCCACCGCCTCCACCGCCTCCACCAAACCCACCGCCTCCACCGCCTCTCCTGCCCCCATAAGATCCACCACCTCTGTCATCAGAGCGAGGTCGAGCCGCATTTACGGTGAGCGTCCGATCCTTAAAGGTCTTCCCGTTAAGACCAGCGATTGCCGCCTGCCCCTCAGATACTGAGGGCATCTCAACAAACGCAAATCCTCTGGGTCTACCGCTATACTTGTCAGTTGGAATGCTTATAGATTCCACCGTTCCAAAAGAAGTGAATTCTCCCCGTAATTCCTCTTCGGTCACATCAAAGGATAAATTACCTACATAGATTTTCATAATCTGCCCCCTTCCTTTTCTTGAATTATTTCTCCTACTCCACTTAATATCTCTGACGCCGCCTTCTCCTGGCGCTGTTCTTGGCCTTTATACGAGCAGCGTCTCGCTTGGATATGAATCGACTATGAGCCTTCGCTTCTCGCAGGATGCCACTCATCTGTACCATCCTTTGAAAGCGCCGTAACAAAGAATCCTGTGTTTCGCCTTCACGTATTGAGACCTTTAACGACAAAACTTATACTTTCTAGAAGCACATCCGGGTCGGTTGCCCGACCCGGACATGACTTGAGGTTGAACCTCGCTTATCTGCTCGGTCTGACCTTGCGGTAGCAGTCGCTGCAGTACACTGGTTTGTCCCCGCGTGGTTCAAAGGGTACTTCAGTGGCTTTGCCGCACTCAGCACATGTTGCAGGGAACATCTGGCGTGGCGACCCGTAACCTTGGCCGCTACTTCCGTAGCGCTCAAGTTTCCTTGCCTGACGGCATGAGGGACAGCGCTTGGGCTCATTAGTGTAGCCCTTAGAATGGAAGAACTCCTGGTCTTCAGCGCTGAAGGTGAACGTAGTACTGCAATCAGAGCACTCGATGGACTTGTCCTTGAAAGCCATTGGATGACCTCCTCTCTTCTCTAATTTTTAGTTTTAGTTCGGGTCATCCAATACTAGGTAATCCGAAGGTTCCAAAAGCTTGTAATAACCTAAACCGTAACTAATTAGTTACATTATACACTAAAGGGATGTTCTGCGCAATGAACGTCAGCTTTTGAAAAGGCAAGGCAGTAACGTCGAATTAGAGCACTAGCCACAATCCCTGGCAGACAAAGAAATGGAGTTGGGACATCAAAGATATATGCTAGACGTTACTGAGCTTTATGCCGAAGTGTTCAGTCAGGGAACGTTTTTGAGAAGGATACCGCGTTACGAGCGGTTCAAGTCTATTGTGATGGACCATTTTGGGCAGTTCCCGAACTTTTGCTTGTTAATCCTTGTTCTCACCCCTTAATCCTCTCGTATCTCTCTGGTGATGCTTCTACTGAAAGACGCGAGGTCGTTCATCCTAGTTACAGCTGCGGGCGCAGTGCAGTGCCGGATTTTATACAAACTCTCCCGTTTTTGTTGAAAGGTATGATATTATCTAGTAGAGAAAACTGGTAGACAAGCACTGCTAGGGAGGAAGACAATGAGACGTTACCTAACATTGATTATTCTTGCCGTTAGCCTTGTGGCGCTCTCTGCGCTGGTATATTTTGTTCACTACTTAATTTTTCGAGATGTTCATCACATCTTTATTTACATGGTTGGCGACCTGGCTTTCCTGCCGCTTGAGGTATTCCTGGTGGTGATTGTAATTGAGCGTGTGCTGGCTCGCCGTGAGAAGCAGGCTATCATGCAAAAGCTCAATATGGTCGTGGGTGCTTTTTTCAGCGAGGTGGGCACCGGGTTGCTTCAAAGGCTTCTCAGTTGCTTTAAGAAAAGCGAGGATATTAGCCGATACCTTGCCATTAAGCAGAACTGGACTCACGCAGATTTCAAGAAAGCAATGTCTTTTGCTAGAGCTATTGAAGACGAGCCTGACTGTTTAAACATAGACCTTGACGAGTTAAAAACGTTCCTTATCCGGAAGCGGTCGTTCTTGTTGGCGCTGTTGGAAAACCCTAACCTTCTGGAGCATGAGCGCTTTACTGATTTACTCTGGGCGACTTTCCACCTTACTGAGGAGCTAGAGGCGCGGAAATCACTGACGGACTTTCCAGAGGCTGATATTAGACACATCGCTGGTGATATCCAGCGGGTGTATCGTCATCTGATAGTCGAGTGGTTATGTTATGTGGAACACCTGAAATCAAATTATCCATATCTTTTCTCACTGGTGGCTAGAATGCATCCCTTTCAAGAGCGCCCATCGCCGGTGGTGGTATAAACCTCAAAGATAGTATAATCTATACATTCAGATAAAGAACAGTGCGCATGGAGTTTTTCTACATTAGCACTTGTGAGTCGGAATGATGTAGCTCAGGGCAAAATAGTCTTGGAAGCATTTGTGGTTTTGCCTGTCGAACAATCATTGGACGAGATTAATATGTCTTCTAAAAGCAAGAAACTAGGGCCGAGCTGGCTGGACAGGGCTAAAATCCGCATCAAGATGATGCTGGGTATGCACATCTTGCTCTGTGATAGCTGTAAGTGGGACTGGCGAAGTGCCTGCCATAATCCGGAACGCCCTAACGCTGTCTGGTGCCCCGATTATGAGAAAAGGGGCACATAACTCAACTTCGGAGAGAGTTCCAGCTATTGTGAGGAATGCTCGGGGCACCTTGACACAGGTGAGTATTTGGTAAACTGCTAGCAGCGGGTCATCTTGTACTTAGCCTTTCCGCGCTCCCGGTATAAAACGAACTTAATTTTCTGCCCTTTTAGCAAATATCCTTCGCTCTGCTTACGCAGCTTTCTGAAATCCGCTGACTCCAAAAAGGTCCGAAGAAGCTCTACCTTTTCTCCGAATTCACTATCACCTTTGCCGGCCTGCAAATAACTGCTCACCAGATTCTCATACTCTCTTCTGGCTACAGTTTCGATGCAGTGAGAAAGGTCTGGGACAAGCTCTATCTGGCCCATTTCTGTATCTACGGTGATGATACAGCTTGCCATATGGAAATGCAAAATGGGCAACGGCTGCCAACTCTTTGACACTACGAAAGCCCGATGTTATGATGATATTGAGTTACCTAACCAGACATTTGGTTGGGTTGCATATGGAAAGCGTTGACGGTTTATATCTATATTTAATACTGTTTTTGATTTGCCTTGGGATAGCAGCTTTCTTCTGCAGTGCTGAGACGGCTTTTATCGGCATGCAGAGGCTTCGCCTCAAGCACCTTATACATACCAATCACCCCAAGGCTAAGGTCGTGGCTAAGATTGTGGAGCAGCCGGAGAAGTTCCTGGCTACTGTCCTTCTGGGCATTAATTTCTTTGAGACTGCGGTGGCTACGCTGGGAACGCTAATAGCTGTATCACTGTGGGGCGTGAACTTAGGGGCAGCCATAGCCACTATCGTCATCACGATATTAACCTTAGTTTTTGCTGAACTTATCCCCAAAAGTTTAGCTGCTCGCTATGGAGAGAGGATAGCGTTGCTGTATGCTAGGCCGATAGAATTCATCTCGATTATCCTTTATCCATTCGTCTATGTCCTGAATCGTATTGGCATAAGATTCACCAAGCTGGCTGGTGAGGGTGCCGAGCCGAGGCCAACGATTAGCGAGGAGGAATTCCGCACGGCTATTACCGTTGGTGAGGCTGAAGGGATTTGGGAGGAAGAGGAAGCTGAGATGCTGCATAAGGCCTTTGAGTTCGCTGACCGGCCGGTTAATGAGGTAATGCAACCGCGAACCGAGGTTACCTGGCTGAAGCAGGGGACGAGCTTAGCTGCCTTTCTTGATACCTATCGCCGATATCCCTTCTCTCGTTTTCCAGTTTATAAAGGGACTACTGATAATGTGACCGGCGTTTTGTCCGTTAAGGATATAATTATGGCTCAGGCCAATAATTCTTTGAATATGGACAGCCCTATTGATGAGCTGGTGCGCCCAGTCCATTTTGTACCTGAGACCAAACGTCTGGGTGAGCTCCTGGTTGAGATGAGGGATAACAATTACCATATGGTGGCAGTTATTGATGAGTATGGGGGTGTAGCTGGTATAGCTACTCTTGAGCACTTGACCGCCGAGATAATGGGTGTTATTGGTGACGAGCTGGCTGTTCAGGAGAAAGACTTTGTAACTATTGATGCTCATACTTTTGAGATTGATGGCGGCCTCAGAGTGGAGGAGGTAAATGAGGAATTGGATTTAGGCTTGCCTACTGGTGACTATGAGACTGTAGCCGGCTTCATTCTCAGCCATTTAGGTCGTATTCCGAAGCAAGGAGAGCACCTAAAGTACAAGGATTTGAAGCTGACCATATTTGAAATGCGGGGGCGGAAGATCGAGAGGATTTTGGTAACCAAGGAAAGGGATGCAGCGCCTGCGCCTTAAGTTTAGCCGTGGTGAAGAGCTTAAGTTCCTTTCGCACTTAGATTTGATGAGGCTTTGGGAGAGGGCTTTACGTCGGGCTGGACTCCCGTTAGCTTATTCGGAAGG
>Ga0315296_10003538_pt1 | contig 13020 bp, 13 predicted proteins | sample YL17G14_18_MG_FD_203921 | JGI IMG/M metagenome (GOLD analysis project Ga0315296, IMG submission 203921) | Sediment microbial communities from Yellowstone Lake, YNP, Wyoming, USA - YL17G14_18 | ecosystem: Environmental > Aquatic > Freshwater > Lake > Sediment | place: USA: Wyoming | collected... | reverse complement strand
AGGAGAGGCGCTCTGATGCTGGCGGAGGAACGCCGCTACCATATACCGGCCTTTCCAACTCAACCCCTCGATCCGACGGGAGCAGGGGACGCCTTCATGGGTGGCTTCCTCTCTCAGTACCTCCGCGAAAAAGATGCCCTCTGGTCAGCCTCAGTTGGTGCATCCCTCTCCTCCTCGTTGATTGAGACGCAGGGTTGCAGAATCGACGCGTCGGTGGGGGAGATCCTTGAACGGGCTAACTGGGTTCGAGAGAGGATACAGAGGCTTTAGGAGAGCTGCCCTTTGAGGACTAGGAGGTAGTTGGCGGCGAGGACGCCGATGATGAGCAGTGCGAGACCTATGGTTATCATCATCTTCGACTGCCTTGGGTTGAACCTGATCTGGCTGCTCCTATAGGAGAGAATGAAGCCCGAGAAGATGAAGATGTAGAAGACCATGCTGAGGAGGCTCTCATTCAAGGTCTGCTCATTCATGAGGGGATGAACGGCGATCCATCCCCCTCCTGGCCCAGGCAAGATGCTGACTGGATTATCAAGAAGGTCGTACATCCCTCCCCCCATGATGAAGGTTGCTAAGGCTATAAAGCCGAAGATCAGAAGGGTCTTTGGAATCCTGAGCTGAAACTTCTTTGATCGCCGTCTGAATCCCTCAAGGAGATGTCGGATCCTTCTCTCCATGCCCAAACCTCTTGAAGGACCTCTTACGAAGAGGACCTCTTAGGTAATTTTGCCCTCTCACCCATATATGCTTTTACTTATCAGAGTGCCGAGAACAGAAGGTTTTAAGATTAGGCTTGTTATAAATTAAGAGGTGGTTCGGTGCCTCAGGAGATCAACTGTTCTGGCTGTGGTTATGTTCTCTACGAGGGAGATCTCCTCAGGTCGCCGCAGGACATCATAAAAAAATATGAAGGCAAGTGCCCCAATTGTGGTAAGCCCCTCGTGGTTGCGATCTTGAATATCCAAATAGTCAACGCTGAAGATACCGAGAAAAAAAAGAAGAAAACCTAAAACCGAGATTGTGAACCAGCCCCGATCCCCAAGGCTAAAGCAGAGACGAATCACCTTCATCACCGAGGCATTGAATGGAAGTCCTTCAGAGACTTCAGCGACTCTATTCAGGTCCTTGAATAGCCTTATGAATAAATCTTTAATTCCTCATTCTCCGCATGGATATGGGATCAAGATGGCTTTGAGGCATACGCAGCTCTATGAATATCATAGACTTCATGGGAAGCTCGTTGATTTCTCGGGATTTGAGATGCCCGTCTGGTTTGAGGGGGTTATCCCAGAGCACAACGCGGTGAGAAACGCCGTCGGCATCTTCGACGTCTCTCACATGGGGAGGGTCCTCGTGGTGGGCGGCGATGCGGAGGCCTTCCTGGACAGCTTAGTCACCAACGATGTCTCAAAGCTCGCCCCTCTGGAGGCCCTGTACACCGTCGCATGTAACGAGCGAGGGGGAATCAAGGACGATTTCACGGTCTACCGCCTCGCCGAGGAACGATTCCTCATCGTCCCAAACGCGGGAAACAGGGAGAAGGACTACGCCTGGCTCTCCAGCCACTCAAGGGGCTTCAGCGTTGAGTTGAAGGACGTCTCCGACGATGTCGCCATGGTAGCCGTACAGGGCCCCAGAGCTGAGGAGACTCTCCAGAAGATCACTTCGGAGCCCCTTAGCGAGATCAAGCGCTTCAAGTGCCGCGAGGTAGCTCTCAGGGGGCACACGGCCCTGGTCGCGAGGACAGGCTACACTGGCGAGGACGGCTTCGAGATCTACCTGTGGGACACGCCGCTCTCTAATCCGGTGAAGGCTCTGGATCTGTTGGAGAAGATCCTCTCCGCTGGGAAGGAGTTCGGCATCAAGCCCTGTGGGCTCGGAGCCAGGGACAGCCTGCGGCTGGAGGCGGGGCTTTCGCTCTACGGGAACGACATCGACGAGGAGACGAATCCCTTTGGGGCTAGGCTCGGCTTCGTGGTGAAGCTGAAGAAGAAGTCCTTCATAGGGAAGGAGGCGTTGGTCAGGATTAACAAGGACGGACCTAATTGGCGTCTGGTGGGCATGAGGATCGTGGATCGAGGGATACCTCGCCACGGCTATGAGATATGGAAGGAGGGGAAGCAGATAGGACACGTGACGAGCGGGGGATTCTCCCCAACCTTGGATGTGGGGATAGCCCTGGGCTACGTGGCTAGCGAGTACGCCGAGTTGGGCACTGAAGTCGAGATCAAGATCAGGCAGAGGCTTGCCAAGGGAATAATCGTTAAATCCCACCCCTTCTATGATGAGACTCAGTATGGTTACAAGAGGGAGAAAAGATGAGCGAAGAGTATGATATACCTGAGGGCCTGTACTACACAGAGGACCACGAGTGGCTCAAGGTCCTCGAGGATGGAACAGTCTTAGTCGGGGTCACCGACTACGCCCAGAAAAGCCTCCACGAGGTCGTCTACGTCGAAATGCCGAACGTCGGCGACAAGGTGAAGCAGAAGGAAGTCTTAGGCTCGGTGGAGTCTGTGAAGGCGGTCTCAGACCTCTACTCCCCCGTCTCAGGAGTTGTGGAGGAGGTCAACGAGGAGCTCGCTGACAGCCCAGAGCTTATAAACTCCGACTCCTACGGTAAGGGCTGGATGGTGAAGATAACCCCGAGGGACCTCGACGAGGAACTGGAGAACCTATTGAGCGCAGAGCAGTACAGGGAGCACCTGGAATCGCTTAAGGAGTAAAGCCAAGACGGCTCTGGGCGGGGGTTCCCGAGTGGCCAAAGGGGGTAGGTTCAGGGCCTACTGACTCAGGTCTCCGTGGGTTCGAATCCCACCCCCCGCATTCTTTAACCCATGAGATTGATTTACGGAGAGATAAGTAGCTGGGGCTGAGTTGTATGTGTGCAAAAAATTTTATTTTGCAACATCTAATCACTTTGAGGGATTGATATGGCTGTTAATTTGGATGCGCTGTTGATTCACATCATCGTCAGCACCATTGTATTATCGCCAGCTCTCTGGATGTCGGGAAGAATCTTGGTTGGGAAAAAGGCGAAGTTTACCGATGCCATCTGGATAGTGGTTCTCGGAACCGTGGTCGGCACTTTCTTCGGCGCCTTCTTCAGGGGCTTCATCGCCGCCATCATCCAACTGATTCTCTGGCTCGTGATTGTGCGATACTTCTTCGACTGCGACTGGCTGAAGGCCTTTGCCATCTCCATATTGGCCGTGATCCTCTTCGCCGTAGTAGCCGCGGTACTCGCCCTCATCGGTTTCGCCCTGATCCTATTCATCTAGTACAGCGCGTTACGACCTTTGATCCCTCCTTTTTGGAGTTCGGTGATATGTTGAGACTGGCGATAGTTGGGGCGGGTATCGGCGGGTGCTCCGCTGCTTACTTTACACAGTCCCTAGTTCCAGACGCGGAGATAACGATCTTCGAAGCCCAGAACAGGGTTGGAGGACGCATCTTTTCCAGCAAGATCGGCTCGGCTACGGGGGAGATGGGGGCAACCTTCTTCCTCCCGATCAATAAGAACATGCAGGCGCTCGTTGAGATCTTCGGTCTTAGGTACGCCGACATAGGTGTCTCCTCTTTGCGAGACTATTGCGAAGACGCAGAGTCTGCCGTCGCCTGTGAGGTACATCATGTTCTGAGGTTTCGTCAAGAGGAGTGCGTCGAGGCCTGCTTCTTTCATCAGTGTACAGGCGCGTTTCACTCGTTCTCTATATGTCCTGTTTCCAACTAGGGTGCCTTTGACGTAGGTTATTTCTCCCATGTCAGGGGCACCGTTCATTAGGCTTTGATGTATCTCTCTGGGCTTCTGTCAAATTTCTGCTTGCACATGGGTGAACAGAAGTAGTAGGTCTTCCCCTTGTACTCGGACTTCCACTTCGCAGTCTTCTCATCGACTTCCATGTTGCAGACTACATCCAAAACCATTTTTATCTCACCGATAAAATTTCAGTTAGAACCTCTTATATAATTTTCGTCTATGTGCTCTGTTCAAGGCTGTTGACATTTCATAGGCAAGACTTTTCTGATAGTTAGCATCATTAGGAAGCATCTCTCTACGCTCAACGCGCCTGCTACCGCCGGATGTCGCCTGCAATTAATTTAGCGCCCATGGCGATAGCCCAGGCGGAGCCTAGGAGGGCTGAGATGGTCTCTGGGACTGCGACGCCGCCTAGGCGGATGCTCCAGTGAAGAGCCCAGATGAGAGCTGCCAATAGGCCTGTTAATATGGTGAGCATTCCCGATGCCCTGCTCTTCTGCTGGCTGAGCTCTGAGAACCCTATGAGGAGGAAGGAGAGGGGCAGGAGCGCGAAGAAGGCGACGGAGAGGTAGAGGTGGATGCGGCCCGCGTCTTCGGGGAACAATCCTATGCCGCTCAGCACCAGCATGCCCAGGCTAAGGAGGATGGTTCCAAGGAGGCTGAGGGCTCCCCTTGGCAGGGTCTGTCGAAGACCTATGGAAAAGGGTAACAGGAGGAGTCCGCCTGCTATGAGGGCTGAGTTGAAGATGGGTGCTGTGGCTCCTACGCCTAGGTCGCTGAGGGCGTTCTTGTTCCAGTTGAAGCCGGGGGCGAGGCCTATGGCGAGGAATATAAGAGAGAAGACCAGGATCGGCGCAACCATTCCACATGTTCCCGAGATAATCCTGAAATTTATCAAAGTGTCTCACTACAAATAAGTTTGAACTCCTCTTAAACTCAATTGCCCGTATAGAGCAGATACGCAATCGAATATCTTTGTAAGGTAATTTCAATAAGCATAAAGGTCAATACTGATATAGGTATTCGGCTAAGGTTAGGTGAAACAGGATACGACCATCGAATACAACCCTTCAAACTGGGCTCTCACAAAGCGTCTGTTGGGCTACATCAGACCTTTTTGGAAAATCTTCGTGACTATGATTGCTACAGCACTTGGCAGGGAGTCGCTTTACTCGCTCTTGGCCCCTCTCTTCGTAATGCTTATCGTGGACTACATCTTGGTCCCTGTCTCCCCAGATAAGACCAACTGGTTTCTCGACCTTCTTAAGAGCTGGACAGGAATCAAAGACCCTGTTGGCTCACTCGCGATTCTGAGCGCTTTCATAGTGGTCTTAGCAATTCTCAGAGGCGTATTCTTCGTCATTCACAGAACCTTACGGGCAATGCTGTCGCAGAACATTCTCCGGGTGATGCGCCGTGAGTTCTACCGCAGTCTAATGGGCAAATCCCTGGCCTATCTGAACCAGGTCAGAACAGGTCAGATCATAAGCCGTGTAACCAGCGACATGGGGGCAATAGACCTATTCTACTCTGAGACGGTTCGTGAAGCTTTCAGAATGACGATGCAGCTTCTCCTCGCCATATACGTGCTTCTCCAGTTTGACGTGTGGCTCACAATCGTGTGTTGTCTGCCGCTTCCCTTCATCTTCGTCACCACAAGAATGTACTCAGGCAGAGTCAGACCCTACATGACCCAGAGCAAAGCGCAACTAGACCGGCTGAACTCGGTACTCGTCGAAGGAATAACAGCACAGAAGCTCATCAAGTCCTTCGGACAAGAGAAAAACTTCGAAGAGAGATTCGACCAAGAGAACAGAGCATACGTCAAAAGGAGTCTGAGAGCGACACGAGTACAAGCTCTTTACAGGCCTTCAACATCAGCGGTCACCGCAGTTGGCATGGCCTTGATAATCACCTACGGCGGCCTCAGAGTCATCGGCGGGGAAATCACGATCGGGCAGATGATCTTGTTCGTGACGTACTTTAATCAACTTGTCGGACCCGTTCGCATGTATTCCCGGCTCATCGACTACTACCAAGATGGCATAACCAGTGCAAGACGTGTATTCGAGGTCATCGATGTCCGAAAGGATATACCTGAAGCAAGCAACCCAATTGAACTACCACGTCTGAAGGGGGCTGTCGAGTTCGACAACGTCTCGTTCAGCTACGAAGGTTCAAAGGAAACCCTCAGGAACGTATCGCTGAAGATCAGTCCAGGAGAAAGGGTAGCCCTCATGGGTTTTGTCGGATCAGGCAAAACCACTCTCGCAGAGCTTGTGCCTCGTTTCTACGATGTTTCCTCAGGAAGGGTTTTGGTTGACGGGTATGACGTTCGTGACGCATCTTTGAAGTCGCTTCGTAGTCAGATTGGCATCGTTCTACAGGATACGTTCGTCTTCTCCACCACGATAAGAGAGAACATCGCCTTCGGAAAGCCTCAAGCTTCCGAAGACGAAATCGTCAGAGCAGCCCAAGCGGCTCAGATTCACGACTATATAATCTCGTTGCCCAAGGGCTATGACACTGTGGTGGGTGAGAGAGGTCTTACACTATCGGGCGGGCAGAGGCAGAGGATATCTATAGCTCGCACTCTCCTCACACAACCGACGATCCTGATTCTTGATGATTCCACATCGAACGTGGATGCTGAGACCGAGATACTCATCAGAAAAGCGATAGAGTCTCTTCTGGAGGGAAGAACTGCCCTCATAATTACTCAGAGAGCGTCAACCTGTGAAGCAGCTGACCGAGTTGTCGTAATGGACGAAGGGAAAATCATCGCTGTTGGGAAGCACAGTCAACTTCTGGAGTCCTCTGACAAATACAGGCTGCTCATCAAGTCGCAGACACTCGTGTTAGAACCGGAGGTGAAAGCCTAATGGCAGAGTATGCTGGGCGATACGACATCGGCTCACTGGAGTCCACAGAGCGTAGAATAAGCGACATCAACCTCGTCAAAAGAGTCCTCAAAGTCTATATGATGCGCCATAAGTCCGTTGTCGCTATAGTCGGGCTTCTTCTGATATTCAAAACAGGATTGACGCTTGTTGGACCGTACATCTACAAGGTGGCTATAGACTTCTTCATCAGAGGAAATCCCTCGGCAAGCGGACAGTGGCTCTCCGACCTCATCAAGTCGATAGCCTCGGCGCTGAGTGCTTCGAGTCAGCCTAGCACATGGATGCTTCTCGCGGCATCGGGGCTGTTGTACATCGTCATAGGCCTATCGCTTTGGATTATAATGTCCCTGCAGGAGTACTACACCGAGAAACTGGGTCTGACGATGATCGCCGATATCAAGTACGACTTCTTCATCCAGCTGGAAAACCTCTCTCAGAGTTTCTTTGAACATGGAAACACTGGGAGGTTGGTGTCTAGGGCTACTAATGATGCTGAGGCTCTGAAGCAGTTGGTCTCTTCGGGTATAATAGGAGTGGTGTCCGACTGCATAACGGCTATTGCCGTTGTAAGCACGATGTTCTTGCTTGATGTCCAACTGGCTTTGATCGCTTTAATCATAGCTCCTGTGCTGGCTGTTGTCAGCAGTCTCTTCCAGCGCTGGATTCGAAGGGCGTGGCAGATCGCTAGGATAAGAATAGCTTCCATGACCGCCAAAGTGCAGGACTTCATGTACGGCGCCAAGGTCACGAAGGCGATGGCTCAGGAAGAGCGGGCGATAAAGGAGTTTGATGCTGTCAACGAGGAGAACATGACTGCGCAGATACATGCTGAGGTCGTCTCTAACGCCTTTGAGGCTTCGATCGGCGTGTTCTCGGCACTCATCCAAGCCCTCATCTGGTTCGTTGGAGGTCAGCAAGTGCTCGGCAGTACACGCACACTCGGCGACCTAGTGGCGTTCACACAGTATGCATCAAGCTTCCTAACACCGATTGAAAGCCTAGCGACGTTCTATGGTCAGATTCAAGGCGCTTTGGCTAGTGCTGAGCGAATATTCTTCATCATGGACATCAAGCCAGATGTGACTGAGGCTTCAGATGCGGTTGAATTAGGTGCCATGAAAGGTGTGCTGGAGTTCAAGGATGTCAGTTTCAGTTATGTGAAAGGTCAGCCCGTTCTCAAGAACATCTCTTTCAAAGCCAGTCTCGGAGAACGGCTTGCCATATTCGGTCCCACTGGTTCGGGGAAGTCCACGATTATCAATCTCATCGGTCGTTTCTATGATCCAGTTGAGGGTGTAGTTGAATTGGACGGGGTGGACGTGAGGAAGCTCAAGTTGTCTTCTCTGCGGCGGAACATAGCCATCGTCCTGCAGGAGCCTTATCTCTTCCAGGGGACCATAGCGTACAACTTGAAGTTCGGGAGACAAGAGGCAACGGACGATGAGATGATACACGTCGCGAAGCTCGTGGGGATACATGAGAACATCATGAGGCTGGAGAAGGGATACGATACCGAGCTTCAGGAGCGTGGCACGAATCTTTCCTACGGTCAGAAACAGCTCATATGCCTTGCCAGGGCTGTGCTTGCTGATCCACGGATTCTTATTCTCGATGAGGCGACCTCCAGCGTTGATCCGTACACTGAGTCGGTTATTCAGGAGATTCTGAAGGAGGAGATGAGGAGTCGCATAGTCATCGTGGTGACTCATCGAGTCTCAACGGTCAGAGACACGGATCGCATCATAGTCCTGATCAACGGCGAGATCAACGATGAAGGCAGCCACGACGAACTCATCCAGACAAACGAGTTGTACAGAAGGCTCTGCCAGATGCAATTAGTCACCGTGGCGAGAAGCTCAGCCAGCACACAGGGTACAGCCTGACATTCAGGCGGATCGAAGCATCGTGCTCTTCTGAGGGGGAGATGCGGGACATTGACACCCCCGACCAGCTTCTCCAGGGAAACGACCTATACCGAAAACTATGCCAAATAGAAACGGCATCAATAAGTAATCATAGGACACGAAATTGTAGATCAAAGAGCCTATGGCGAGCAGAGAGGAGAAGGCGGACACGGGCTCGACCTGTACGGGTCCGCTGGGTTTTCTCAAGGGCAAAGCGGTCTACGATCGATCGCGTGCAGATGACCTGCGGTCGCTTGGCTGCCTAGTTGTGCCTGCGCTGCGAAGTTTCATCCTGGTCTCGTAGTTGCTGAGGATCTCGTCGTTGGTTGTTTTTCGGGATCTCTCCAGGTAGACCTGGAATAGGTCTTGGCAGTACTTGTGTGTCGTCGAGCCCTCGGATGCGAATCCCAGGTAGTCGAATCCCCCACTGGAGAGGGGAAAAGCGATCATGGAGGCTTTTTCCGTCACGTAGAGAAAGATGTCGATGGTGTCCAGGAAACGGCTCTCCACTTGGCCGCTCAGCCGTGCCTTGAGGATGGTCTCCTCGTCCTCGTTGCTCAGGTAGATGGGACGCATGTGGTCGAGCTTGCGCTCAGGAGCCCTCGCCCTGAGTTCCACTAGTTTCATCTTCAGTCCTCTTCTGAGGGCTTCCAGGAACAGGGGCAGTGTGCTCAGGATGTACTGGTCGTGAACCAGCCAGACGTATTCTTCGGCCTTCTTGAAGAGGGACTCGATCAAGGCGAAGCTGTTCATGACATCAGCGGTGTATCTGCTCTGCGCCAGTTCAGAGATGCGCAGCACGAACTCGTGGGGTAGGTCTCTCACCGAGTGAGTGTTGAAATAGTCTCGGTGAGAGGAAACGAAGCTCAGGCTGTTCTGCAGCTCCAGCACGAGCTGACCGTAGGGCGAGACATGGTAAACCCCCTCAGTGTCCTTCGAGAGGATCTCGACTTCCACGAGCCTCTGAAGATGCCTGCTGCATTCCTGCGTCGTTAGGTCTAGGGTATTTGACAAGCTGGTGAGGTTGGCGGACTTGTCGCTTAGGCTCAGCAGGATTCTCAGCCTGTCTTCGTTTGACAGCTCGAAGTAGAGATCACAGAGCCGCTCCAGTGACAACGTCTCACCACGTCTTGTGAGATCAAGCTTCGCTCATCGATATTAATCATTTTATAGCCTGTTATCGGTGGGGAGCAGGTTCGTGGTCGTGTTCAGCCTCAGGAATCCTAACAGGTGCACAGGTGATCAGGGGTTTGTTGCCGATTTTGAGGTGGGGGCTCCCACGACGAGCTCATCGAGAGAAACGAACTCTACCGCAAACTATGCTAAATACAACTAGTATCAATAACCGACCGAACATAAAATACGCAAAACGATGAATGGAATAGCTTTTATCAACAATCTCATGTGGGAATCAATGAGAATTATCACAACATAACATGATTTGAATTATTGTTATATACAAATACAAGCTTAAGGAAAAGAAAGAGTTAGTATTTCCTCTTTATAGTAGTAAGTTAAGAAGTGTAGTCGGATTAGTTAGGAAAAGAATCCGTTAGAGGATGAAGGAGAGGAATTTTTGGGGATTGGAAAAAGAAGGGTGTATCATCGAGAAAACTCTCATGGAGCTGATAAGTCCTTTTCGTTTCCTATTAGACAATTGCTACACCGTTGAGAACAAAATACGATATTTTTGACTTCAACTTTAAGATCCTCTTTATCAATATTGTTAAGAAAAAGATTAACTAAATTTTGCTTATTCATTTTATTATAGCTTCTATCGTTGCCGCATAGTTTAATGACGCATTTCTTTTTTAGTTTCATTAACATGTCTTTTGTTATTGGGTCGCTGATCTTTTTGGCATTTCGTATAATAAAAACCTCGTTATTATGAATAAACATGATACCAATGTCCTCCTTAAAGTTACTACTTTCTATTAATAAATCAGAGGCAACATAAGCATAATCAGCAAAACCACGTAATATGTCCATTTGAGTTTTTGCTTTCATAATTCTATCTTTTTTTGACTTTACTTCTACTATAGTAACTTCGTTTTCTCTTATACCGATTACATCCAATTCATATAGCACATTACTCCATGCAATGTTTAGACTAACATGCTCTCTGACTTTATAATTATTATTTTTTAGGAAATTTGCAATTTCTTTGATTATATCTCTTTCATATTTTCCCTCTTTTTTTGGTGATTTGTTTAAAGAGGAAATGGATATGTTAACTCCTTGATTTACCATATGTTTATTATGCACTATTAACAGACTTAAAAAGTTCTACTAGAGGTTCCAATATACCTCTCCGAGCTGTTAATTCGATTAATCCTCCATATCTTAAGGTAACTTCACTTCTTTCATTTTTAGGGATATCCAAATTCTTAGGATATATTTGAAACGCCCAGGAACCTACAGTCCCTCGACTATACTGCCAACTAAGCTTTTTAGCATGTGATAGTTGACCAGGGAAAATAATTTTAGGTTCTACAGGAGCTTCACGACCGGGCTTCCAAGTTGTTATTGAAAGAAATGAATGCAATTTTGGTTCAGAAAGATATCTGGTATAGTCGTCTGTGTGAACAATAGTAAGATCAATATCAGAAATTCCTGGAGGGACTACAAATCTAATTTCATCGTAAACATCATATCCTTGACCCTTTCTTATAAGTTCAAGTGGAATATTTCCTTCAAATGCAATTCTTACATTATTCCAAGGCGTGTATATTGAATCATCCATACTAGACTCACCAAAGCCCAAATATTTGGAAAAACGAGATGTTCCTTTTGTACAAGAAGAAAAAGCAATAGCTCTTGCTGTTTCATTGTTTTGGAACTTATCCCCATAAATTTGATATATGTTGGCGATTGTTCTTGCAAATAATGGCGCAGCAAAACTAGTGCCAGATCTCTCACATCTATTGCCAAGATTAGAAAATGTCTTAACACCAATGCCATAATCATTGCCCAAATATGAACAATTTCCTCCATGCTGAACAACTTCGGGTTTTATTGATTTGGCTAAATTTGTAGGGCAACCTATACGAGTAAAAGGGGAAGGACCACCTATTGGTGCAAACGATAGACTGTTTGTATATTTAACTAAACTCCCTACTGAGGTTATAGAAATAGCATCACTTGGATGAACGACCTTATTTGAGTCTATATAGCCCGGGTAATTTGCTACATCATATGGAGGAAGAGTATTTCCACAACAGAAGATGACACATATATTTTTCTCTTGAATGAATTTATTTAATCTTGCTGTAAGGTTTCTCTCCTCCTCGTTATCATAAAGATAATGACATGAACTTACAAATACTTTTGTGATATCTTCATATAACTCAATTGCATTGATCAGTCCTTGGAATAAATCACCTCGTTCCAAATTTTCTGAGTAAATTTTATGAGATATAATTTTGAATAGTGGTTTTGAAATATCAAATCCTTCGCCATGTGTGACTAAGCAAGAAATAGGAGTACCATGATTATCTTGATCTTTTCCATCAGTAAAAAAATTCTCATAAGATATATTTTCTATGAGAGATAAAAGTTGTGGAATATCTTCTACCCCGGTATCTACAATACAAACTTTGTATAAATTACCACTTCGATTGGTAAAATTTCTTCCAACTATTGAAGTATTTACATAACTTGAACTTTTCCTTATTTTCGGTGATTTGAATATTCTGTAGATCAAGTTAGTATTTTCTGCGATTGTTCTGCTTTGGGATAAAGAAGCTTTTGCGGTAATGAGACCTTTCGATTTTAGATATTTATCTGAAGAACTTTTTATTATTTCTACTCCTTGATTTGCAACATATTTTAGAACTTTTTGTATATATTCTGCTCTTTTCTCTCCATTAATGTTGGGTATAATTTCGATAATTATATTAGGATTTCTATTTAGCCATTCTATATCGATATTTGTTTCGGATAATTTCTCATTTACCCTAAGAGGACGTATTAAATGAATGTTCTTTTCAATATATTTCAAATGTCTGTTTTCAGTAATTTCTCTTAGAGTTTCTAAAGGAGACTCTACTAAAACCCTATTCTTTCTTAAGTCGATGTGGAATAGGATTTTGGCTTTTAATTTATTAATTACTTTCTTACTATTGGGATGATTTACATCAAAAGATGTTTCTAAAAGGTAATATGCAAATTCTTCATCTCGAACTTCTTTATTTTTGATACCTTCATATGTTTTTGATATCTGAACGTATACGCCGTCTTTTCTCCAAGATAAATCGTCCGCGTCATCTTCGTGAGGGGCTCCTTTAGGTGGATAAGGTCTTCCAGTCTTCGTATATGGTTTACTCTCTTTTTCTATACGACGAGGACGAATGAATATTAGATTTTCTTTGTTTTTATCCAATTATGACACAGCTAACATATAGCTAATAATATTAATAATTTTTTATAATCAATGTACTAAGTTAATGTTCAA